>ERZ825670.349-NODE-349-length-66776-cov-7.973142_pt1 | contig 66776 bp, 84 predicted proteins | sample MGYA00519929_ERZ825670 | MGnify/ENA primary metagenome ERZ825670 (study PRJEB31778, sample SAMEA3449207) | human gut metagenome | biome: human gut; feature: human-associated habitat; material: faeces | place: United Kingdom | collected 2010/2012 ...
CTGCCGAGGGCGTGGACAAGCTGGTGGACTTCATGGAGAAGTTCCGCAAAGAGAATGCATAAAGAGGGGTTTCAGATATGTACACCATCAAAACGCTCAACGCCATCAGCCCGGTGGGGCTGGCAAAGCTGCCCAAGAACCAGTTCGATGTCACGGTGGATGCCGACGCCCCGGACGGTATTCTGGTGCGCAGCGCCGACCTTTTGAACACCACCTTCAACGACAATCTGCTGGCTATCGCCCGCGCCGGTGCGGGCGTGAACAATATCCCGCTGGATCGCTGCAGCGAGCAGGGCATCGTGGTGTTCAACACCCCGGGTGCCAACGCCAATGCCGTGGCCGAGCTGGTCATCGGCATGCTGATCGCAGGCAGCCGCAATGTGGCCGCTGCCGCCCAGTGGTGCCAGAACCTGACCGGCGACCCTGCCATGGCAAAGACCGTGGAAAAGGGCAAAAAGCAGTTCGTGGGCAACGAGATCAAGGGCAAGACGCTGGGCGTCATCGGTCTGGGTGCCATCGGCTCCCGCGTGGCCAACTGCGCCATCGAGCTGGGCATGGAAGTGTACGGCTACGACCCCTACATCTCCATTGAGGCAGCCTGGAACCTGAGCAGCCAGGTACACCACTGTGTGAACCTGAACGACATGCTGCCCCTGTGCGACTACATCACCATCCATGTACCCTATCTGCCCACCACCAAGGACACCATCAATGCCCAGACCCTGGCCCTGTGCAAGGACGGCGTGAAGATCCTGAACTATGCCCGCGGTGAGCTGGTGAACACCGCAGCCCTGCTGGAGGCCATGGAGACGGGCAAGGTCTCCGGCTACATGACCGACTTCCCCACTGAGGCCATTCTGGGCAAGCCCGGCATCGTCTGCACCCCGCATCTGGGTGCTTCCACGCCGGAAGCCGAGGACAACTGTGCCGCAATGGCCGCGCAGGAGATCAGCGATTACCTCAAGAACGGCAACATCACCCACTCGGTGAACATGCCCGAGGTGCATCAGCCCCGTGCAGGCGGCAAGCGCATCTGCATCATCCACAAGAACGAGCCCGGCATGATCAGCCAGATCACCGCCCTGACCACCGAAGCGGGCCTGAACATTGAAAACATGGTGAACAAGAGCAAAAAGAACATGGCTTACACCATGCTGGACGCGACCGGTGCCGTGGACGGCAGGCTGGCTGAGAAGCTGGCCGCCATCCCTGCTGTTATCCGGGTGCGCACCCTGTAACACTGCCAACCCTTAGCTTTCCCCTCGCCCCATCTGTTCATGGGCGGGGGGATTTTTTTGGTACAGCGTACTGTCGGGCCAGCGGGGTATTCCCCCGCAAGTGATACGGGGCATTCCATCCCCCGCCCAACTGCCTACGGCAGTCGGGTCCCACCCTCCGGACACTTGCTTGGGGAACACCCCGCCGTCCCTCCAGGCAGGTCTGCTGATATAAAAATCCCCCCTGCCGTCATACAGCAGAGGGGAGAAAGAAGATCAGAGTGTTTACAGCTTCTTGCCGGTCAGGAGCTCATAAGCTTCCTCGTACTTGGCAATGGTCTTGTCGATGACATCCTGAGGCAGATCGTAGTTGCTGTCGGGATTGGCCTTGAGCCAGTTGCGGACGAACTGCTTATCGAAAGAGGGCTGACCGTGGCCGGCCTTATAACCCTCCAGCGGCCAGAAGCGGCTGGAATCGGGGGTGAGCATCTCATCGCCCAGCACCACGTTGCCGTTCTCATCCAGACCAAACTCGAACTTGGTATCGGCAATGATGATGCCGCGGCTCAGGGCATACGCGGCGCACTTCTTGTACAGGGCAATGGTGTAGTCCCGCAGCTTGGTGGCGTAGTCCTCGCCGTGGCCGGGGAACTGCTTTTCCAGCACCTCGATGCTCTTTTCGTAGCTGATGTTCTCATCGTGGTCGCCGATCTCAGCCTTGGTGGAAGGAGTGTAGATGGGCTCGGGCAGCTGCTGGGATTCCTGCAGGCCCTCGGGCAGGCGGATGCCGCAGACGGTGCCGTTCTGCTGGTAGCTGGCCCAGCCGCTGCCGGTGATGTAGCCGCGCACGATGCATTCGATGGGCAGCATGGTCAGCTTGCGGCACAGCATGCTGTTGCCGTCGAACTGGGGCTGCCGGAAGAACTCCGGCATATCCTTCACGTCCACGCTCAGCATATGGTTGGGCAGCAGATCCTTGGTGTAGTCGAACCAGAACTTGCTCATCTGGGTGAGCACGGTGCCCTTTTTGGTCACCTTGTTTTTCAGGATGACATCAAACGCAGAAATGCGGTCGGTGGCAACCATGATCAGGCTGTTGCCATTGTCGTAAATTTCACGGACTTTGCCTTCTTTGATGGGCTTGAATGCAGTCATAGTCAAACACTCCATTTCCCTTTTTCCGGCCGCCGGGCGCGGCACATCCTTACAGCACTATTGTACCATGCCGGGTGCCGGTTTGAAAGAAACAGATGGGAGAGATTTGCCCCGGGTTTTGCAAATTTCTCGTGAAAAATGTGCAAAAATCATCGGATGAATTCGTCGTTTTGACGATAAAAGTCGTACTTTCAGCGCGAATGAGACAAAAAACGACCCGCTTTTTTGTGGAATGCGCAGATGGACACAGCCCGGCGGATAGGGTATGCTGAAAGGCGGCAGCTTTGCTGTACAGAAAGGAAAATTCTGCTTATGATACCTCAGATCATTGCGCACCGTGGCGCATCCTATCTGGCACCGGAAAACACGCTGGCGGCCTTCCGCAAGGCGATGGAGATCGGGGCCGACGGTGTGGAAATGGACGTACAAAAGACGCTGGACGGTGGCCTTGTGATCCACCACGACTATATCATCGACCTGCACACCGATATTTCCGGCCGTATCTACGACATGACCGAGGGCGAACTGAAAGACCTGGACTTCGGCAGCTGGAAGGACGTTGCCTATAAAGATGAGAAGATCGCCACCCTGGCCGAGGCACTGGCCCTGTGCAGGAGCATGGAGGGCTGCGCGGTCCAGCTGGAGCTGAAATCCACCATGGACAACGACCCGGCTTTTGTGCCCGGTGTGGTGGATGCCATCCGCGCGGCAGACATCGCCGACCGACTGGTACTTATTTCGTTCAACCACGACCTGCTGCGGCAGGCCAAGGCGCTGATGCCCCAGCTGCGGGTGGGCGTGCTGCTGTACGGCGCATTCGAGAGCATGGTGCTGCCGCCGCCGGTCATCTGGAAGGACCTGGGCCTGGTGAACGGCATGGAGGATGAGGAAGCGGCGCTGGACGAAGAACTGGCCGCCCTGCCGGTGGATGCGGGCATGGACCCGGATGAGGAAAACGGCTGGATGACCCGCTGGGTGAACGACAAGGTGAGCATGCTGCGGGCAAACTTCCCCGGGGAGAGCCTGCAGGCGGTGGCAAAGCATCTGGCCGACCAGCACAACCCGGTGGCCTATGTCAAAAGCCTGGACTTTGCGCCGGAGTACGTCAGCTGCGAATACCACACCGCCTACAGCAACCCGGACTTTATCCCAAAGCTCCAGGCCATGGGGGTCAAGGTGGCCCTGTGGACTGTGGACACGGAAAAGGCTGTCCGGAGCCTGCTGCCGCTGGGGCCGGACTGCATCGTGACCAACCGCCCGGACCGCGTGCGGGAATGGGTGGAAGAAAATCAGTGACACAGAGATCGGAAAGGCTTCTCCTTTGGGAGAAGCCTTTTTTGCTGCCCTTGACAAACAGGGACAGTGGGATTACAATAGTCTCATATCGAACAGTTTTATAGAAAACAGTTTGAGCAAAAAACAATTCAGAAGGAACCGATCGTATGTGTGACGAAAAACAGAACGAATGCAGAGACCACGGGGATCCGCCCTGGGAGGGGCCGCAGGTCATCCCGGCCCAGATCCGCCGGGTAAACAACCTCATCTTCCGCAAGATCAACGCGTTCTCCCGGGCAAACGGGCTGGAACAGGGCACGCCCATGCATGGGTGGATCGTGGAATATCTCTACTCCCATCAGAGTGAGCCGGTCTTCCAGCGGGACATCGAGCGGGATTTTTCCATTACCCGCTCCACCGTGACCAACATTTTGCAGCTGATGGAGCGCAAAGGCTACATTGAGCGCCAGAGCGTCCCCCAGGACGCCCGGCTCAAAATGCTGGTGCTGACGGCCAAAGGCCTGGAATTCCACGAAAAGACCATGCTCTCCCTCCATCAGACCGACGAATTTGTAGCTGGGCTGTTGACAGAGGAAGAAAACACCGAGCTGCTCCGACTGCTCAACAAACTCAAGAACGGGCTGAATGATTCACAAATATGAACTTTTTCCGAAACCTTTTTGAATTGCATTGACATTCAAAAAGTTCTGTATAGAATTGTTCTGTACCAAACAAAATCAACCACAGGAGGAAACTACAGATGATCAAAAAGTTAGCGTCACATCTAGGCGAGTACAAACGCTCTGCCATCGTGACGCCTCTCCTTTCCGCGCTGGAAGCGATCATGGATATCCTGCTTCCCACCATCATGGCGTTCATCATCGATCAGGGCATCGAGAAGAGCGATATGAACGCCATCCTCAAATATGGTCTGCTCACGTTCCTGGTGGCCGCTTTCGCGCTGCTGCTGGGTGTGCTGGCGGGCCGCTTTGCCGCCGATGCTTCCACGGGCTTTGCAGGCAATCTGCGCGACGCCATGTATGAGAGCATCCAGCATTACTCGTTTTCCAACATCGACAAATTCTCCACCGCCGGCCTTGTCACCCGTATGACCACCGACGTGACCAACGTACAGAACGCATTCCAGATGATCGAGCGCATGTGCGTGCGCGCCCCGGTGCATCTGGTGTTCGCCCTGTTCATGGCCGTGATGATCGGCGGCCCGCTGTCGCTGATCTTCGTGGTGGCTGTGGTCTTTCTGGTGGCGGTGCTGGCAGGCATCATGGTGCCCACCTTCCACATCTTTGACCGGGTGTTCAAAAACTACGATGCCCTGAACGCTTCCGTGCAGGAAAACGTCTCCGCCATCCGCGTAGTGAAGAGCTTCGTGCGCGAGGGCATCGAGTACACCGACCGCGCGACCGGCGAGGCCAGGACCTTCAACTCGGCGACCCTTCCCAAGGGCACCGTCGTCGACGGCATGGACGTGGGAGGCTACGAGTTCAGCCCCATGTTCGTTAACGAGAGCCGCTTCAAGGGGGCCGACTTCCGAGACATACCGCTGCTCGCGAACCGCGAGGTGTGGCTGAGGAAGACGGTGATGGGCCCGGACGGCCAGCCCGAGCTCGACGAGGACGGACGCACGGTCAAGGACACCGTGAAGGTCATGCCGGCGCAGCTCAAGGAGGCCGTTGACGCAGGGCGCTCGCGCTACCTCGCGGAGCGCGCCGAGCACGCCCGCCAGGCGAGCCGCGCCGCCGAGCACGAGGCGCCCCGCGCACAGCGAAGCGTCGAGAGATAGGGAGGCGGAAAGATGAACGCAGCGAAAGCCTGCACCCTGCAGGAAAAGCTCCTCCGATGCGCCATGGCGCTCATCCTGGCGGCGGGGGCTCTGCTCGCCTCTGTGGCGGCCTCGCCCGCCTACGCCGCGCCGAGCACGGTAGACGTGTCCATCGGCGGCAAGATCCCCTACGGCGGCTTCGCCACCACGTGGATGAGCGCCGACGGCAACATCGCCTACTGCGCCGAGCCCTCGTCCCCGACGCCCGCGCCGGGGACGGCGTATGATGCGGTGTCCTTCGACGATTGGCGGGACGGTGCGGGCTGCACGATGCCGGACTACACGTTCAGCGCTCCGCATAAGCCGCAACCGCAGGAACAGGTCACATGGCCCACGGACGGCGTGACGCTCTGCTATAATGCAAAGACGCTGGAAGAAGCAGCGGAGATTTTCCACACCACGGTGGAAAACTTAAAGGAGCTGAACCCGGACTGGCAGGACAAATACAGCCGCGCCATTGGGTGCTACTGGGCCCTGAAAGTACAGGCCGACCCCTACACCCTGCCCATGAACAATGTGGTGACGGTCACAGTCAATGCACCGTGGGTCGAGAGCTACTATGACCGCACCGAAGTCTGCGATGTTCCCGCGTCGCTGGACAAGCAGGCCCGGGCCGCGCTGGCCTCGGCGTATTACTTCCAGTATCACTGGTGGGGGATGCACGCGGGCTTTGTGCCCTATGAGAAACTGGACGAGCCGGTTGGGTTTTTCAACTACCGCGCGGCGGACGGCGCGTTTTACACGAAGTTCTCGGAGCTCGACAGCTTTCTGCACACGGTCTACTCCGATGCCTGGGTGGACGATATGCTGAGCATGGACCCCGCACTCTTTGCCGAGGGCGAAAACGACACCATCCTGACGCTGGACGGTGACCGCGGCGGCAACATCGCCTACTGCGGGCATCTTTTCACAGAGCCGGAATTGCAGCCTGACGGCAGCCTTGCATTCTGGCAGCTCTCGCTGACCTGCGAGAGCGACGATTTTAAAGGCTGGGCAGGGGAGGAGACGATTGTGCCCGATACCGCCACTGTAACGACGGTGCGGTTGGTGCCGACGGAGAATGGCTGGCGGGTGGATGCGCTGGAGCTGCCGAATTAACCCCCTTGGCCACCTCTGGGAGGGGGCTCCGCCCGCAGGCGGTGGGGGAGAGAACTTTGCGGCTGCCCGAAATATTTCGGGTGAAGGCAAGGCTCTCTCCCTCCGGCCCTGCGGGGCCACCTCCCTCGCAGAGGGAGGCAAGCAAGCCCGCAATCTAATTGTGAAACGGAATAATCACCTATGCTGATTCTAACCATCCTCCTCTCTTTCGCCCTCGCAGCCCTCTTTACACTCCTGCCCGCCCGTATCCATCACCGCCGCTCCGTCCGCGCGGACCTGTACGCCGGGGCGGGGGTGTCGGCGCTGGTCTGGCTGTGGGCGGTCTGCGTCTGGTCCAAGCCCGGGCTGTCCGTAGGCTTTGATGCCTTCCGGCTGGCCGCGATTTTAATCATGCAGGCAATCGCCTGCGGTGTGGTCTGCGGCTTCCGGCTGCGCGGCACACTGCCGCGAAAGCTCCGCACCCCGGCGGCTGTCGGACTGCTGCTGGCCGCCAGCCTTGGAATAGAATTATTCGTCTGCAACCTGAACTGGCTGGCGACCCACAGCTACACGCCGGTTGACCTGCGCCCGTATCTGGTCAATGACGCAGACCCCGCCGCGCCGCTGACGCTGAACGATGAGCAGACAACGCTGGAATTTGCGGGCCTCGACTTTGCAATATACAACTTGCAGTTCGACGGCCTGACCTCGCTGGCCGACGGCGATACGCCGGAGCAGAAGAACGTTCTGCTGACTTTCAACGTTGCCGCCACCGATGAGGCCAGCTCGGTCTCCCGCCAGAGCTGGAACTGGGAGGCCGCCCCCGCGTCCGCCCGCAGCCAGACCCACAGCCTTGACCTCTCCGGCAAGGCGTCCACCCTGACGCTGACGGCGTCGGGCTATACTGGCGAGTACCGCAGCTACCCGCTCAATGCCCAGTTGACCACGGTTTACGCCAACGCCCGCCGCCCGCTGGATTTCTCCGTCCTGCGCTTTGCGGTCATCTTCGCACTGGCGCTGGCGGCGTTCGCCCTGCGCCCGGCCAGTGCCGCGTGGCAGGACGCCTACCTGACCCACGAAAAGCAATACCGCCCGGCAGTGCTGGCCGTGGGGCTGGCGCTCTGCGCGGCGGCGTTCCTGGCGCCCTTCGGGGACCGCTTCAACGCGGGCGTCGCCACGAGCTTTTATAACACCCCCGACTGGTCGGGTACGAGCCGCATCGACTTCACCATGCACATCAACGACTGGGCGTCCAACGCCGGTGCCCAGTACGGTGCGCTGGCGCACAGTCTGCTGAATGGCCGCCTTGACCTTGAAAAGAACCCGCCCGCCGCTATGGCTGAACTGGAAAACCCCTACGACACCGCCGCCCGGCAGGCCGCCGCGCCCGATGCCCTATGGGATGTGGCTTACTATAACGGACGCTATTACGTCTATTTCGGCATCGCGCCCTGCCTTCTGTTCCAGCTTCCGTTTGAGGCGCTGACCGGCATCCGGGACCTGCCGCCCGCACTGCCGATGATTATGCTTGCCTGGCTGTACATACTTGCCGTCTTTGGCTTTGTGAAGCAGGCTGCGCGCCGCTGGTTCCCGCAGGCAAGCGCCGCAGCCTACCTGCTCACCGCCGCGGGCGCGGCCTCGGGCACACAGATCTACTATCTGCTCCACCGCCCGTCGGTGTATGAGTACGCGATCCTCTGCGGTGCTACGTTCGTTTTGTGGGCCCTGTGGCAGTGGCTGTGCGCCGCAAACACGCCGGTAAACCGCCGCAAAGCGCTGACTTTCCACCTCGCGTTCGGCTCTCTCTGCATGGCGTTGGTCGCGGGCTGCCGCCCCCAGATGGTGCTTTTTGCCGCGCTGGCCCTGCCCATCCTCTGGCCGCGCTATATCACGGAAAAGCGCCTGTGCACCCGCCGGGGCGCAGGGGAAGCCGCTGCGTTTATCCTGCCCGTTGTGCTTGTGGCCGTCGGCCTTATGTGGTACAACGCCGCGCGGTTCGGCTCGCCGTTTGACTTTGGTGCCAACTACAACCTGACCAGCAACGATATGACCCGCCGCGGCTTTGCCGTCGGGCGCATCGCCCCGTCAGCCGTGACCTTCCTCGCGGGCATTCCCGGTGTGCAGACGCTGTTCCCGTACCTGACTGCCACGCGGATGCAGACAAACTACATGGGCCTGACCATTACAGAGCTGTACTACGGCGGCGCATTCGCCTGCCTGCCGCTGCTGTGGGGGCTGGCTGCGCTGCCGCTGGCCCGCCGCCGGTTGGGCAGCCGCCGCGACCTGCGCAGCGTCATCCGGCTTGTGCTCGTCTGCACGGTAGCGCTGGCCGTCGTAGACTGCCAGATGGCCGGAATGCTCTACCGCTACCAGAGTGACTGGCTCGGCCCGCTGCTGCTGGCGGCGGCGCTGGCGTGGCTCTTTGCGGAAAGTGTCCTGCAGGCCCGCCCCATCCCCGCGCTGACCAAAGCTCTGCGCACGGCGCTGCCGCTGGCCGTGCTGGCGGGCGTCTGCTACAATTTCTGTGTTTACTTTGCGGCGGAGCCGCAGCTGATGGGGCAGAACCCTGCCCTGTATGAAAATGTGAGCCGCCTGGTCCAGTTCTGGCTGTGACGGCGCACCCTAAAAAGGAAAAGGACGTATGGCTGACAAAAATATCTACACCGTCGTCGTGGCTGACGATGAGGACGAGCTGCGCGAGGCCGTCTGCACAATGATCCCCTGGGAGGCGCTCGGCTTCCACCTTGTGGGCAATGCCAGCAACGGGCTGGACGCGCTCGAGCTTGTCGAGCGGCTTGAGCCGGACCTGCTGCTGACCGACATCCGTATGCCGTTCATCTCGGGCATCGAGCTGGCGCGGCAGGTGCGCGAGATCCGCCCTGCGATGCACATTGCCTTTTTGAGCGGCTTCGACGATTTCGAGTATGCCAAGCAGGCCATCCAGTACAACATCATCAGCTACATGCTCAAGCCGCTGACGATGGACGGCCTGGCCGCCGAGCTGAAGGCCATCCACGAGAAGATCGACGCCCGCTATGCCGGGCTGCGCCGGGCTGACTCGGCCCATGCGGATCGCGCAGCGCTCATCATTCCGCTGGTACTGGCCCGTTATGAAAATGCCCCCGAGAATCTGGAGACGCGCCTGCGCCAGGCAGCGGTAGACTGCGGTCTGCTGCGCGGCACCGATGACCGCAGCACGCTGGTGGTGATGGCCGCGGCGCTGGACGGCCCGGTGGACTATGAGGCCGGGCTTACCCAGCTGGTGGAGCAGAGCGCCAACAAATATCTGCGGCATTTCGTATTTTATTGCTGCGGGCGTGCCGTGGCTTTGCTGCTGGGCAACCCCTCTGACTTTGATGAATACCTGCACATTCTGGCCGATGAGATCTGCCAGCTGGCGGACCGTGCCCTGGGACGCAGTGCCAGCGTCGGCGTCAGCCGTGAATTTGCCCGATTCAGCGACCTGAACGATGCCTACAAACAGGCGATCGAGGCCCTGCGCGCGGCGGCGGAGGGCGAGGGCGGCGTCAGCTTTACGGCGGACGCCCGCAAGACCGGCAGCCTGTGCGAACGCGCACTGGAGATCATTGAGCAGCACTACATGGACGAGGATCTGTCCCTTGCATCGCTCTCCGCCATGCTGGACGTCAGCCCCAACCATCTGAGCGCCTGTATCAAAAAATCGGAGGGGGAGACCTTCATCAACATTCTGGTGCGCCGCCGCATGGAGACTGCCCAGACCCTGCTGCTGACCACCGACCTGCAAATTCAGGAGATCGCCCGGCGCTGCGGCTACACCGACCAGCATTATTTCAGCTATTGCTTTAAAAAGTACAGCGGTACGTCGCCTGTGGCGCTGCGCCGCGCCCGCGCCGCGGGGGAGGCCCGGTCGTGAAGCGCCCGCCCCGCACCGTAGTCCTGGCGGCAGCACTGATCTCCGGCGTGGCCGTGGCGGCGCTGATCCTCTGCACCACGCTGTTTCTGCGCAGCTACCGCAGTGCTGTTGTGGAGGGCGCGCGCACGAACAGTGCCCAGGTCGTCAGCCAGGTTGCAGGCGCGGTGGATAACTACGTCAACACGATGGACAGCGCCGTCGGCATCGTGCTGGAACAGCTTGACAGTGAACCTGCGATGCGGGACGCATTTCTGAATGCCTTTCTGACAGCCCGGCCCGAGGTCGCGGCCATCACGACTTACGACGAAAACGGCAGTCTGTTGGACTGCTGGGCCCAGGCGGGCCGCACGCCGAAATCTGACATACTGCGCAACCTCTCCTTTGACCTGACCACGGCCCGGCGCCTGGGACATGGCTACATCAGCACGCCGCATGTAGAGTCGATCTTTGACAGCTACTACCCGTGGGTCGTCTCGGTCATTCGCGCTGTGCCGGGGGACGGCGGCAGCAGCCGTTGGCTTGCGGTAGATTTGAGCTTCAAGGAGCTGGCCGCAACGATCAACAACGTCAGCATCGGTCAGCACGGCTACTGTTACCTGATGGATGAGCGCGGCAACATGGTCTACCACCCGCAGCAGCAGCTTTTGTATGCCGGGTTAAAGAAGGAGGAGGCCGGGCGTCTGGCCTGCCTCGGCGACGGCACCTACGTGGAGGACACGGTCATCTACAGCGTACAGCGTGTGCCGGGCAGCACATGGCGCGTCGTCGGCGTCAGCTACATTGACGAAACCGTCAATGAGAGCTTCCGGCAGATGGTGCGCATCACGGTTATCACGGCGGGGCTTGTTTTTCTGGCTGCGCTGGCGGCGGGCTGGGTGCTGTCCCGTCTGCTGTCCCGCCCGTTGCAGCAGCTCGAAACAGCCATGGAGCAGTTTGAGCAGGACGCCGACCACTTCGCCTTTCAGGCCGTGCGCGGCACGCGGGAGGTGCAGAACCTCTCGGACTCCTTCGGTCACATGGTAGGCCGCATCCAGCAGCTTATGACCACCGTCCGCGAGGAGGAAATTGTCCTGCGCAAGACAGAGCTCAAGGCGCTGCAGGCGCAGATCAACCCGCATTTTCTCTACAATACGCTGGATTCCATCGCCTGGATGTGTGAGCGTGGCAAAAATGCCGATGCCGTCCAGATGGTCCATGCACTGGCGCGGCTGTTCCGCATCAGCATCAGCCGCGGGCATGAGCTGATCCCAATCGAAAAGGAGTTGCAGCACGCCGAGGCGTATCTGCAAATTCAAAAATACCGCTACAAAAACCAGTTTACCTACCACTTTACGGTGGACGAGAGCTGCCTGCACTGCCTGTGCAACAAGATCACGCTGCAGCCCATCATCGAGAACGCCATTGTTCACGGGCTGGATCTGATGGTCGATTCCGGCCACATTGAAATCACCGTAAAGCCCGACGGGGATGATATTCTGCTCATCGTCGCGGACGACGGCATCGGCATGGAGCCGGAACAGGTCGCGGCCCTCTTGCAGAATGAGCCGAGTGACCGCACCGGCATCGGCGTCAAGAATGTCAATGACCGTCTGCGCATCTACTTTGGCGCGGACTACGGGATCTCCATTGAAAGCGCCCCCTACGAGGGCACAACGGTGACGATCCGCACCCCGCGCGTGCCGGAGGACAGGGAGGGCGATTATGACAAAAACCATTAAACGTCTGCTGCCCGCGGCCCTGGCCGTGCTGCTGGCAGGCTGTGCCATGCAGCCCGTGGACAGCACAACGGCCCGCTACAGGGTCGCGCTCGTAGCCAAAAACAATCGGGATTCCGAGTTCTGGGACGCCGTCTTTACCGGGGCAGAGGCCGCCGCCACGGAATATAACCTGCAATTGACCATAACGGCCCCCGACGATGAGGAGGACTATGCGGCGCAGAACCAGCTGATTGCCGATGCCGTTGAAGACGGCGCACAGGCCATCGTTTTCTCCGCCATTGATTATAAGGCCAACGCCGCCGCCATTGATGCCGCCGCCGCGGCTGGCGTGACGATCATCAGCGTGGATTCTGCGGTGAACTCTGACAACGTTGCGGCCTACATCGGCGCGGACAACTACGGCGCAGGCCGGATGGCGGCCCAGAGCGCACTGGACGGCATGGAAGGGGCGCTCTGCGTCGGGCTTATCAACTATGAGGTCAACGGTGCCAACGGGCGGGACCGGGAGCAGGGTGCGCGCGATGCTTTTGCGGAAAGCGGACGCGCCAGGATCACTGCCGCCGTGTCAACACACCCCAACGCCGCCAGTGCCCGCGCGGACACGCTGGCCATGCTGCGCACCCACCCGGAGATCAACGTGCTGATCGCCCTCAACGAGACGACTGCCGTCGGCGCGGCGCAGGCTGTCCAGCAGATGCAGCGCGCCGACGACCTCTGGCTCGCGGCGTTCGACTCGAACATCGAGACGATTGACGCCCTGCAGACCGGTGCGGTGGACGCGCTGATCGTGCAGAACACCTACGGCATGGGCTATTTCGGCGTCGAAAGCGCCTATAAGCTGCTGGCCGGGCAGGGGAGCAGCGTCGAAAAATCGAACATCACCGCCACCCGCACCATCACCCGGGAAAATATGTTTGCCATGGATAAGCAAAAGGCCCTGTTCCCGTTTGGGTGACCCCCGAAGCTCGGCCCCTACGAGCCTACCGCCAAAGCCCTTCTCCCACGCCGGAGAAGGGGCTTTTTTATTTTTCCATCACCCGCAAAAATCTTACAAAATGAAAACAACAAACACCCTTTTGTCACTTTTGATGCGCATTCTGCACAAAAACGAACGCTTTCGACTGGCGAAACTGCCCTAAACGGTGAAAAATTCCACCCCATAGTCGGTGAAATTTCACCTTGTTTTTTCATCCGTCCCCGAGTATTATAATAACTGTCAACAGGGTTCGCTCCTCTACAAGCGACCCGCCCGAAAATCTACTGCACATCTAAAAAAGAAGGAGAAACTCATTATGAAAAAGTTTGCTGCTCTGGCCCTTGCAGGTTGCATGGCCGTCTCTCTCGCCGCCTGCGGCGGTTCTGCCTCCACTTCCACCGCTGCTTCGGAGTCCACGGCTCCCGCAGAGTCCACCTCTGCTGCAGAGTCTGCTGCTGAGTCCGCAGCCGAGAGCGTTACCGAGGCCACTCAGGGCGGTAAGGTCGGCGTCTGCATCTACAAGTTCGACGATGCCTTCATGACCACCTACCGTAATGCTCTGCAGGAGATCCTCGAGGGCAAGGGCTACGAAGTTACCATCGTCGACGGCAACAACGACCAGGCCAAGCAGAACGAGCAGATCAACACCTTCATCACCCAGGGCGTTGACGCACTGATCATCAACCCCGTTATGACCTCCGCTGCCGACCAGATCATCTCCACCGTCAAGGGTGCCGATGTTCCCACCGTCCTGATCAACCGTGAGCCCACCGCCGATCAGATGTCCGCTTATGACAAGCTGGTCTACGTCGGCTGCGACGCTGCTCAGTCCGGCACCTTCCAGGGCGAGCTGATTCTCGACACCGAGAACAAGGGCGACATCAACGGCGACGGCAAGGTTTCCTACATCATGATTCAGGGCGACCCCGAGAATATCGATGCTCAGCTGCGTACCGAGTACTCCGTCAAGGCTCTGACCGATGCCGGCGTTGAGGTTGAGCAGCTTGACCTGCAGCGCGGTGACTGGGACCGTAACAAGGGCCAGGAGATCTGCCAGAACGACCTTGCCAAGTACGGCGATCAGATCGAAGTTGTTTTCTGCAACAACGATGATATGGCTATCGGTGCTCTGCAGGCTATTCAGGCTGCCGGCCGTACCGTCAACAAGGACATCTACCTCGTCGGTGTTGACGCTCTGGACGCTGCCAAGAACGAAGTTGCCAAGGGCAACATGACCGGTACCGTTCTGAACGACGCCAAGGGCCAGGCTACCCAGGCTGTTGAGTGCATGGAAGAGCTGCTGGGCGGCAAGACCTTCGAGGCCGACCACCAGAGCGTCTACGTTGACTACGTCAAGGTTACCCCTGACAACGTCAAGGACTTCCAGTAATTTAAAAAAAGCCACAGCTTAAACCAGAACAATCGGGGTGCGTGTGCGCAGGCGCACGCACCCTTTTTTCGTGAAAAGGTTACAAAAGATTAAAGGGGGCCAGCGAATTGTCAGAGTACCGCTTGGAGATGTGTGATGTCGTCAAGACGTTCCCCGGCGTCAAGGCACTGAATCACGCACAGCTGAAATTGAAACCCGGCACCGTCCATGCGCTGATGGGAGAGAACGGCGCGGGCAAGTCTACCTTGATGAAGTGCATGTTTGGTATCTACCACATGGACGAAGGCAAGGTCATTTATGAGGGACAGGAGGTCCAGATCAAGGGCCCGCTTGATGCACTGAACCGCGGCATTGCGATGGTGCACCAGGAGCTGCAGCCCATCCCGGAACGCTCCATAGGCGAGAATATCTACGTTGGGCGCTATCCCACCAAGAAATACGGACCCGTCACCGTTATCGACCATGACAAAATGTATGAGGATGCGGCCAAGGTCCTGAAGGAAGTCCATCTGAATTATGATCCGCACGCAAAGCTCGGAACCTTGAGCGTTTCCCAGATGCAGCTGGTTGAGATCGCCAAGGCGGTCTCCGCAGACTGCAAGGTGCTGATCCTCGACGAGCCGACCTCCTCGCTGACGGCAGCTGAGGTTGAGGCACTGTTCACCATCGTGAACGAGCTGCGCGCCAAGGGCGTCTCCATCGTCTACATCAGCCACAAGATGGACGAAATTCTTCGCATCAGCGACGAAGTCACGATCATGCGCGACGGCCAGTACATCGGCACCTGGGAGGCCAAGGAACTGACCACCGATATGATCATTACCAAGATGGTCGGACGTGAGCTGTCGAACCTCTACCCGCCGCGCTCGAATACGCCCGGTGAGGTCGTGTTTGAGGTCAAGGACTTCACGTCCATCAACCCCAAGAGCTTCCGTCACGTCAACTTCAACGTCCGCAAGGGCGAGATCCTCGGCGTTGCGGGTCTGGTCGGTGCCCAGCGCACCGAGCTGATGGAGGGTCTGTTCGGTCTGCGCTGCCACACGTCGGGCACCATCACCTATAAGGGCAAGGAACTGACAATCAACCAGCCGCAGGACGCCATCAAAAACGGCATCGCCATGCTGACCGAGGACCGCCGCGCCACCGGTATTCTGGGTGTGCTTTCCATTGCGGATAACGTCTCCATTGCATCGCTGAACAAGTATCTGATCGGCGGCATCATGCTGGACGACAACAAAATCGAAAAGCTCGTGCAGGATAATGTCGCCAAGCTGTCCATCAAGACGCCGTCCTCCAAAACGCAGATTCAATCGCTGTCCGGCGGTAACCAGCAGAAGGTGCTGATTGCCCGCTGGCTGGCCAACGACCCCGATGTTTTCATCATGGACGAGCCGACCCGCGGTATCGACGTCGGTGCAAAGTATGAAATTTACTGCATCATCGCCGAGATGGCCAAACAGGGCAAGAGCATCATCATGATCTCCTCCGAAATGAGCGAGCTGATCGGCATGTCTGACCGCATCATGGTCATGTGCGATGGCCGCTGCACCGGCTTTATCGACGGTGATAAGGCGAATCAGGAGAACATCATGACGCTGGCTACCCAGTTTGAATAAGGAGGAGATCCGAAAATGGAGAAAAAATTCGACTTTAAAAAATTCCTGTCCAATAACGCGATCATTATTCTGATCATTTTGCTGGCCCTCTTCGTCGGCTGCACGACCCAGAACTTCTTTACCGAGACAAACGGCAAAAACCTGCTGCTGAACGTCGCCCCGCGTTTCATCATCGCCTGCGGCGTTTCGGGATGCCTGATTACCAAGGGCACTGACCTGTCCGCCGGCCGCCAGGTCGGCCTGGCCGCCTGCTTCTCCGCCATGCTGCTGCAGAGCGTTGACTACTCTGCCCGCATGCTGCCCTGGTTGCCCGATATTCCGTGGCCGCTCGCCCTCGTCATCGTCATGGCGATCATGGCCTGCTTCGGTGCCATCAACGGCTGCATTATCGCATTCCTGAAGGTTCCTCCTTTCATCGCTACGCTGGGCATGCAGACCATCGTTTACGGCCTGTGCTCCGTCATCACCAACAACCAGCCCATGGGCGGTTACAAGCAGAGCTACCTGACCGTTGCCAGCGGCACGCTGGGCCCTATCCCGTTCCTGGCCATCTTTGCGCTGATCGTCGGCATCTTCTTCTGGTTCCTGTACAATAAGACCCGTCACGGCAAGTACATGTACGCCATTGGCGGCAACGAGAACGCCGCTCAGGTCGCGGGCGTCAACGTCACGGCGTCCCTGATCCGCATCTACATCCTGGCCTCCTGCATGTATGCTCTCGGCGGCTTCCTCGTCGGCGCAAAGGCCGGCGGTGCTTCCACCAACACCGGCAACGGCTATGAGCTGGAAGCTATCGCAGCTTGCACCATCGGCGGCGTTTCCACCAACGGCGGCGTCGGCAAGGTCTCCGGCGTTCTGGTCGGCGTTCTGGTCTTTGAAGTCCTGAAGATTTGCCTGCAGTTCCTCGGTGTCGACCCCGCTTACACCTACATTGCACAGGGCCTTGTCATCGTCATCGCCGTTGCCCTTGACCTGCGCAAGTACCTGGCCAAGAAGTAATATGGAAGAAGAAAAAACCACCTCTGAAACGCAAAAGTCCGATTCCCGCCCGGATCACAGCCAACTGAACGCCTTTGAAAATTTCTATGAGAAGTTCCGCAAAGTGCCGCTGAAATACATTGATGTCTTTATCGGCGTCTGTGTTGCCGCACTGGTCATCGTTGTGCTGGTCGGGATACTGAAAAGCAAGGGAATATTGTAAAAAGCGTGCCTCCCACAGAAACGCTCTGTGGGAGGCACGTCTTTTATTTTATCGCTCAGGGGCCGGGCATGCTCGGCCCGCGGCCTTGCGGAAGGCAGCCGCCCTCTGCTTGCCTTGCAGACCCTCCGGGAAAACCGTAGGGGAGGGATTCATCCCTCCCCTACAAATCGGCCCGGAAGCAGGCATCACTTTTTAACGATTTTTTTCTTCTTCCGCACGCTGTACCCAAAGCTGCCCAGCTTTCTTCCCAGCGCCAGATAATCCCCGTGGCTGTAGACGATCAGCTTCGCCTTGTTCAGGCACAGCTTGCCGCTCTCGTCCAGCAGCCGCTCGTCCACATCCACGGCGACGCACTCGGCCAGAAACAAATCATGCGAACCCAGCGGAATTACCTGCGTGACCTTGCACTCCAGATTCACGGGGCTTTCCTCCACCAACACCGTGCCGACCTTGGCCGCAGGGACAGCGGTCAGGTGCATGGCAGCGAACTTGTCCACGTCGCGTCCGCTCTTGACACCGCACCAGTCGATGGCGCGGACAAGGCTCTCGGTGGGCAGGTTCACGACGAACTCGCCGCTTTCCTTAATTAGATGGTGGCTGTACCGCTCGGGCCGCACGCTGATGGACAGCATCGGCGGCTGGGTGCAGATCGTGCCGGTCCAGCCCACCGTGATAAGGTTCGGCTTCTCCGGAGCCCCGCAGCTGACCAGTACGGGCGGCTCCGGGTTCAGCAGGGTAGACCCCTTCCATACCTGTCGGCTCATTGCGCATCCTCCTTGATTTCGCCAAAGTTCGGCGTTGCATCGCTGATAATATACCGCGGGCGGTGCTTGGATTCCAGATAAATTTTGCCGATGTACTCCCCGATAACGCCCAGACAGATCAGCTGCACGCCCGACACAAAGCAGATGATGCTCGTCATCGACGCCCAACCGGACACGGTCAGGCCGAGCGCGGCCTCGATGACGGCCCACAGCACGCCGATAAAGCTGACGAGCGCCACAAACACGCCGAAGCCTGTGATGAATCGGATGGGTTTGATGGACAGGCTTGTGATGCCGTCAAACGCCAGCGCCAGCATTTTGGACAGAGGATAGTGGCTCTCGCCTGCCATGCGCTCATGCCGCTCGTAGGTCACGCAGGTGGACTTGAAGCCGACTAGCGGCACCATGCCGCGCAGGAACAGGTTGACCTCCCTGAACCGGGCAAACTCCTCCAGCACGAGGGCGCTCATCAGGCGGTAGTCCGCGTGGTTGAACACGACCTCCGCGCCCATGGCGTTGAGGATTTTATAGAAGCTCTCCGCGGTAAAGCGTTTAAAAAACGTGTCTGTCTCGCGCTTGCTGCGCACGCCGTACACGACGTCGCAGCCGTCGCGGTAGGCGTCCACCATGGCGTCCATCGCGTTGATGTCGTCCTGCCCGTCGCAGTCGATGGAAATCGTAATGTCGCAGCGGCTTTTGGCTTCCATCAGGCCCGCCAGTACGGCGTTCTGGTGGCCGCGGTTGCGGCTCTGGCAGATGCCTGCATAGTGCGGGTCACGCGCAGCCAGGTCACAGATAATTTCCCACGTCCGGTCCTTCGAGCCGTCGTTCACAAACAGCACGCGGCTTTCCGGGCTGATCTTGCCCGCCGCGGCCAGGTCGGCGAGCTTCTGTAAAAACATCGGCGCAGTGATGGGTAAAACCTCCTGCTCATTGTAGCAGGGGATGACGATGTACAAAATCGGGTCGGTACGGTTGTTCATACAAATAACCTCAATATGTTAAAATTGCGGGCAGGCGGCGTGCAGCCGCTCGGGGTCGGGCAGCTTAAAGCTGCCGCGGAACAGCTCGATCAGCCCCTCCTCCTGCATCCGGCTCAGCTCGCGGGAGAGCGCGCTGCGGTCACAGTTCAAAAACGCGGCCAGCTCAGTGCGGGTCATGGCGGTGGAAAACGTATCCGCGCCGCACCGCTCGCGCTGTTCCAGCAGCCACATGCAGATGCGCCCGCGCAGGCTCTTGCAGCAAATCAGCTCCAAACGGCGGTCCAGCGCAAAATATTTGTCGCTGATGGTCTCCAGCCAATTCTGCAGCAGCTTCAGGTGTGCGCTGTGCAGCGCGGCGCAGGGGCGCAGCAGTGCCTCGCAGGGAAGATACAGTGCCAGACAGGCCTCAGCGGCGGAGACATTGACGGGGCTGCGGCTGCGCCCGCCCGCCAGCACGTCGGCAAAGACGCCGCCCGGCCCCATACGGGCCATGACGACGGTAGAGCCGTCGGCCAGCGGTTTGCTTGCCGTGATAGCACCTTCCAGCACAAGGCCGACTTCGTGGGTCTCGTAGCCCGCCATCAGCAGCAGCTCACCTTTGGCGTAGCGGCGCACCCGCGGCGCAAAGCAGGCCATCAGCGTGTCCAGCTCGGCGTCCGTCATGCCGCGCAAAAGGCTTGTGCGGCGCATCGTTTCGTAGTAGGGTGTGTAGTCCATACAGCTCCTTGCAAACGGTTGAAAAGGGTATCTGTTGCACGGGCAACAGACAATTCATATTTATTATAGTATAGTAGGGCCGCAAAAGCAACAAGGAGGATAAGATTTTTATGAAACTGAAACGTATTTTCGCCGCTGTAACGGCGTTTGCTTTGTGCGCCTCTCTGGCAGGCTGCGGCGCGGCAGCGACTGTGAGCGAGTCTGCCGCAGAATCCGCCGTCGAGGCAACCCCCGCCGTCACCGAGGCCCCCGCTACTGAAGAAACCGCCGACGCATCCGAGGCCGCCCTGCGCATCGCGGGTCTGAAGGGCCCCACGACGATGGGCCTCGTCAACCTGATGAGCGACGAGGTCGCCTCCAACTACAACTTCACGATGTACGGCGCTGCCGATGAAATCGTGCCGCTGCTGGTCAAGGGAGACTTGGACGCCGCCGCTGTGCCCGCCAACCTCGCCGCCACGCTCTACAACAAGACGAACGGTGCAGTGGAAGTTGCCTGCATCAACACGCTGGGCGTGCTCTACATCGTCGAGAACGGAGAGACCGTCAACTCTGTCGGGGATCTGAAGGGCCAGACCATCGTCACCACCGGCAAGGGCGCTACCCCCGAGTACGTCCTGCGCTACGTCCTGACCGAGAACGGCGTTGACCCCGACAGCGACGTTACCATCGAGTATTGCAGCGAGGCCACCGAGGCCCTGAGCAAGGTCCAGGCGGGCGAGGCCACCATCGCCATGCTGCCTCAGCCCTTCGTCACCAGCGCCATGTCCCAGGTCGAGGGTCTGCGCGTTGCGCTTGACATGAACGAGGAATGGCAGAAGGTCGCCGGCTCCAAGCTGGTCACCGGCGTTCTGGTCGTCCGCAAGGATGCCGTTGAGAACGACCCTGAGGCTTTTGCCGCCTTCATGGATGGCTATGCCGCCAGCGTCGAGGCCGCAAACTCTGACCTCGAGGGCACCGCAGCCCTCTGCGAGCAGTACGGCGTTGTCGCCAAGGCTGCGCTGGCCCAGAAGGCCCTGCCGCAGTGCAACATTGTTTTTGAGACCGGCGACGAGATGAAGACCGACCTCGAGACCTACTTCAAGGTTCTGTACGCAGCCGACCCCGCCAGCGTGGGCGGCGCCCTGCCTGCCGACGACTTCTACTATGCAGGCTAAATCCCCCCGCAGAGGTCGATGCTCGCATCCGCCCCAGCAAACGCCGCTGTGGCAAAAGGCTGCCGCCATCCTTGTGTGGATTCTGATTTGGCAGCTTGCCGCCATGGGGCTGGGACACGGCGGGCTGTTTCTGGCTACGCCCCTGCAGACACTGGGGGCGCTGGCACAGCTGGCACCCACAGCTGCATTCTGGCAGCGCATCGTGTTCAGTGCGCTGCGCATATTGGCGGGCTTCTTGCTGGCAGCAGCAGGGGGCCTGCTTCTTGGCGTAGCGGGCGCACGTTGGCACTGGGTACGGGTGTTCATTGACCCTGCCATGCAGCTGATCCGCGCCATGCCCGTCGCCAGCTTTGTCATTCTGGCGCTGCTCTGGGTGCGCAGTGCGAACCTGTCGGTCATCGTCAGCTTTACCCATGTGCTGCCCGTCGTCTATGCGGGCGTGCTGGGCGGCATTGCCGACACCGACCCGAAGCTGCTGGAAATGGCGAAGGTCTACCGCCTGCCGCTCACCGCGCGGCTGCGGTACATCTGGCTGCCCGGCATCTTCCCGTCCTTCTGCGAGAGCTGCATCGCCGCCATGGGCATGTGCTGGAAGAGCGGCGTCTCCGCCGAGGTCATCGGTCTGCCGGACCACAGCGTGGGCGACGCGCTCTACCGCGCGAAGATCACCCTGTCCACGCCGGATGTGTTCGCGTGGACGCTCGTCATCGTGCTGCTGTCGGCGGCGCTGTCCGCGGCAGCGGCGGCCCTGCTGCGCGCGGCCAAGACACGTCTTTGCGGGGAGGTGCGCGTGTGAGTATTGTGATAACCGATCTCTGCAAAAGCTTCGGCAGTACGCCGGTTTTGCAGCGCTTTACCTGGACGGTGGACCGCCCCATGGTGCTGATGGGCCGCTCCGGCTGCGGCAAGACCACGCTGCTGCGCATCCTGCTGGGACTGGAGTCCGCGGACTCCGGCACAGTGACCGGCGTCGAAACGCCCACCGCCGTCTTTCAGGAGGATCGCCTCTGCCCGCAGCTGACCGCCGCCGCCAACCTGACGCTGACCGGCCACGGCCTGACGCCGCAGGATGCCGAGCGTGAGCTGCGTACCCTTGGCTTTACGGATGCCGAGCTGGCGCTGCCCGCGGCGCGGCTTTCCGGCGGGCAGAAGCGCCGTGCCGCTCTGCTGCGCGCGCTGCTCTGCCGCGATGCGAAAACGCTCTTGCTGGACGAGCCCTTCACCGGCATGGACGCTGAGCTTGTCGAGGACGCCGTCGCCGCCACAAAACGGCTGGCGGGGGAGCGCCCCACGATCCTCGTCACCCATGACCGCACCGCCGCCGACCTGCTCGGCTGGCCGGTGAGAGAAGTATAAAAGTACAAAAATAACGCACACGCGGAAATTTTCCACGTGTGCGTTTTTTGCTGAGCCAAAAGGCTTCCCCCCCTGGGGGAAGGCTTTGCTTACATCAATTCCTCCAATATCGCATTCTGCACGACCATCCCGGCGGGGGTCAGGCGGAACACCTCTCCGTCCCACACGGCGTACCCGTGCCCGACGCACTGCCGCATAAAGACGCGCTGTGCCGCCGTAAACCGTCCGCCGCGGCGTTCATACGCAGGGATATTCAGCCCGCTGACCAGCCGTAGCTGCATCAACAGATAATCCTCCGACGTGCAGTCGCCCTCGCGCTGTTCGGCCACGGTACCCGCGATAAATCCCTGCACGTCGTCGGGCCAGAACCGCCGCACATTGCCCACACAGCTGTGGGCGGCAGGGCCGACGCCCCAATAATCGCTGCAGTTCCAGTACAAAAGATTATGTCGCCCCTCGTGGCCCGGGTGGGCAAAGTTGCTGATCTCATACTGCCGGTAGCCTGCGGCCTCGAGCTGCTGCACGGCATACAGGTAAAAATCTGCCGCCGCGTCGCCGTCGGGCAGACCCGCGGGCGGATTGCGGTAAAACGCCGTGCCCGGCTCTACCTTTAATAAATAGGCCGAAATATGCGTGCAGCCGCCGTCCCGCAGCAGGGCCAGCGTGCGGTCGAATTCAGCGTTTGTGTACTCCGGCAGCGCCAGCATGATGTCGCCGCAAATTTCAGGAAAGCCCGCCTCCCGCGCCCATGCCAGCGCCTGCGCGGCCCCGGCGGCGGTGTGGGTGCGGCCCAACCGGCGCAGCTGCGCGTCGTCGGCGCTCTGCACGCCAAAGCTGATGCGGGTCACGCCTGCTGCCCGGAAGCCCCGCAGCGTCTCCGGTGTGACAACATCGGGGTTGGCCTCCAGCGTGATCTCCGCGCCGGGCAGGGGATTGGCAGCCTCGATCAAAGCCGCCGCCTGCGCGGGCACCAGCAATGCCGGGGTGCCGCCGCCAAAGTACAGCGTGTCGGGGCGGCGGGTGTTTTTCGCCAGTTCCCGCAGCAGCGCGTCCACGTAGCTCTGCGGCACGCCGCGCGCACCGGGGGCCGAATAAAAATCGCAGTAGCGGCATTTTGCCTTGCAGTAGGGAATGTGCAGATAGATGCCGAACGGTGTTGCTTCAGACATGGTGTACCTTATGCTTCCGGGATGCCGTCCTTGAAGAAGCACAGCATCTGATTTTCAAAAAAGTTGACGCGCTCATGCACGTATTTGGGGTAGAGTTTCCACTGCTTAGGGCAGGTCAGGCGGTTGTAAATCGCGGCCTGACCCTTGGGCGGGGCGTACTCGTCCATCAGACAGGTGCCCAGCAGCACCTCGGCACGGCAGAGCGGTGCGAAATTCGCTGCATCCAACTCGTCGTATCCGGGCAGACCAAGGCCGGCAAAATCTCCCGGCAGCGGATTCAGCGCTGCGCAGCGGGACACTGCAGGGCAGAGCGACGCTGCCAGCAGCGCCAGTCCGCCGCCGAAGCCCTCGCCAAACGTGTACACGCGGCCTGTGTCCACCCACGGCAGCGTCAGCGCGGCCTTTGCCACGGCCAGCGCGTCGAGATAGCGCTGCCGGAAAGCCGCCTGTGCGGGCTGCACCTTCCAATCCTCCCGGAACGGCTCGGCCTCCGGCGCGACAACGCCGAAGCCCAGCGCCAGAAACCGCGTCATATGGTGCCAGCCGCGCACGCCGCGGTTCAGGTCGTGGTACATCAGCAGCAGCGGATGCACTCCGTCTGTGGCGGGGCGGATGACCCGGGCCGTGACGCTGCGCCCGTCAAAGGTGACGGTCAGCCGCTCGTACACGCCGCAGGGGTTGCCGAATGCGACGGGCGCACAGCTTACCGCGGGGTGCAGTGCTGCCGCAGTCTCCTGCCAGCGCTGCGCAAAATCAGCGGGGGCTTGTGCCTGCCCGGTGTAGCTGCGCAAAAATGCCTTTTGCTCGGTGATGGTCATAGCACAGCCTCCTTGCTGGTGAAAAAGTCCAGCAGCATATCGTCAAATTCCGGGATCTCCTCATGCCCGTACCCGGGGAAGAGATACCGCTTCTTGGCGCAGTGCAGATTGTTGTACACGGCGCACTGGGTCTGCGGCGGGCAGATAACGTCATCCAATCCCGTGCCGAACAGCACCGGGCAGCGGATCATCGGCGCAAAGTTTTTGCTGTCAATGTAGCCCAGCTGGCGGAACCACCGGTCCTGCTGGTGCTCGTCGGCGTCAAACCAGCGGGCGTAGTAGCGCAGACCCTCATAGGCGATCTCGTCAGCGCCAAGGTCCCACACGAGCTTGAAATCGCTCAAAAACGGGTAGAGGATGGCCGCGCGGTCAATAAGCTCCGGGTTCAGCGCCGCACAGGCCAGACCCAGCCCGCCGCCCTGCGAACCGCCGTTGACAAAGACACGGCTCGTGTCGATGCCGTCCAGCTCCCGCACCAGGCGGCAGAGGATGCGGATGTTCTGGTGCAGCCGCACATAGTACATCCGCTCCGGCGGGCCGTCCAGCCCGGCAATGATATGCCCGGACACGGTGGTGCCCAAAAAGCCGCCGACATCCTCACTGTAGCCGGCCTGACCGGGGCAGTCCATGGCGATCAGCGCCATGCCCATGCCCGCGAACGACGCCTGCTCGGCAAAGCTGCGGGACGCGCCGGGGTAGCCGTGAAACTGAAGAACCAGCGGCATCGGCTCGCTCCGGCGCGGGCGTAAAAACTTTGCGTAAAGGCGTGCGCCCTCCATGCCGGTGAACCACAGGTCCAGAAACTCGCAGCTGTCCCAGCTCGGGACCTCCTGCGCCTGGGTGACGGTGTAGTGCAGCGGCACCGCGTCAGCCTCGGCCATCCGCGCCTGCCAGAAGCTCTCAAAATCGTCGGGGCGCGGGGTGGCACCGTAGTAACCGCCCAGGGCCTCGATTTCGGCTGCTGTCATAAAAATCACATCCCTTTATATAAATGTAAACGGAAAGCATTATTTGCTATTATAGCACAGAAAGCACTGCCTGACTATAGTTTTAAAATGAAGTAAATTTCACAATTTCTTGATGATTTACGGTGAAAAACACGCTATAATACTGCCTAGAGAAAGGGGATTGCAACTATGAATCGCAATTATTCTGATATTTCGTATGCGGAAAGCCCCTTTGGTACGCTTTCCGAGTTTATGTCCAAGACCTTCGGCTGGATGTTTGCCGGTCTGCTGGTCACGTTCCTGGTCGGCATCGGCGCAGTGACGACGGGGCTGATCTACCCGCTCATCACCTCGGGCCTGTTCATCCTGACCTCCATCGCGGAGCTGGTGCTGGTGTTCGTGCTGTCGGCCCGGGTGCAGACGCTGCAGCCGTCCACGGCCACGGGCATCTTCTTCGCCTACGCGGTGCTCAACGGCCTGAATCTGAGCTCCATCTTCCTCGTGTATGACTTCGGCAGCCTGATTTTGGCGTTCCTCGTCGGTGCGGTCTACTTCGGCGTTATGGCGGTGTACGGCAACGTCACCAACCGTGACCTGACCGGCTGGGGCCCCAAGCTCATGGGCGGCCTGGTTGCCCTGATCGTCTGCAGCCTGGTGGGCGGGCTGTTCAGCCTGTTCGGCTTTGGCTTCGGCATCATGGACCTTGTGCTCTGCGCCGTCGGTCTGCTGATCTTCATGGGCCTGACCGCCTATGACACCCAGATGCTGAAATACTACTACTCCTACTTCGGCGGCGACGCGGCCATGCTGCACAAGTCCTCCATTATCGGCGCGCTGAACCTCTACCTTGATTTCATCAACATCTTCCTGTATATCCTGCGTATGCTGGGCCGCAGAAGCAACGATTAAAAAATCCTAAAATAATTTCAAAAAACCGCTTGACATTTGAAAAACGGTTTGCTATAATAAATGGCGTCGTCAGGAGCGCACGAAACACAAACGCTTCGAAGCGACGCCAGCTATGGGGGATTAGCTCAGCTGGGAGAGCGCTTGCATGGCATGCAAGAGGTCACCGGTTCGATCCCGGTATTCTCCACCATTAGCAACGAATCCGAACCGAATACTTATTATAGGTTTGGTTCTGGTTCAAACAAGGAAACACCTTATGGTATAGCGCCGTAAGGTGTTTTTGCTTTTCTATCAAAAAGAGGAAATGCCCCACGCAGTAACAGCGCGGGGCATTCTCTTTGTCGGAATAAAATTTCCAACTAGGATTGTTAGCATTTCCTATTGTACCGAATTATTCCAACCATTGCAACCATATTTCAAACTTGCTTCAAACTTGCTTCAAACTATCTTCAGCCTTGCGACTTACTATCTTTCGGCACCTTCACCGGTTCTGCACTGATCTGTGCAATCAAATCCGCACGCTTCGCGCCGTCCTGCACCGTCAGCCCCATGTCGATTGCCAACTGCTCCAAATCTTCCGTTTTCAATTCATCCAGCTGTGCTGCCTCCAGATGCCCAATAGGGGAGCCGTCCGCATTTTTCCCGGTATTCACAGTAATACCGCCCGCGCTCTTGTCCGCTGCGCTTTTCCCAGCGGCAAGCAGCTTCAGCAGCCATTCCGGCACGTTCGCGCCCATTTCGGCGGCATTTTCGGCAATGCTGCCAAGTTCGGTAAAAATGTACCACACCAGCACCACCGGCAGAATCAAGCTCGAGTACGTCAGCCCCAGACCCGGCAGGTTTGCCACGGCAATGCTCAATACTGCGTCCGTCAGCGCGGCCACTACGACCACCACCAGCATCCCCGCTTTGTGCCAAATTCCCGCGCGGGCTACGGCACTTGACCACTCGCCGCGGCTTGCCGCCGCTGCACTGCCGCTGAGCCAATCCAGCACCATGCAGACGGCCCAGGCCACCACCAGCCACCCCAGCCAGCCAAACGCCGCCGTGAACGCCCCACAGACCGCCGCAATGGCCGCTTTCGCCGCCAAAAAGGTATTGTTGCTGTTTTCCATATCTTTGCCCTCCATCAGCCCACATACCGGGCCATATATTTGTTGTCCTTCGTCCAGCCCTCGGCCTCGGCCAGCTGGTAGAAGCTCACCGCGTCACCGTTGCTGACTGCACCGACGCAGACGCAGTACGTCTCCGTGCCGACCGGCAGCACATAGTAGCGGCTTGCGCTGATAAGCCGCAGCTTAACGGCCAGCGTGTCGCATTTGTTCATGCCCCGCTGGTCCACCGGGCCGATCATCAGGCACTGCATCGTTTTCCCGGTCGGCGTCTCGCTGATCTGCTCGGTCTGGCCGTCATCCGCCGTGCCGTAAACACCCACCGCATTGGCAATGCCGGCGTAGGCGGTGGGGTCAACACCTGTGCCTGTGGCTGTGGCCCGCGCCTCCAGATGGCAGTGTTTGTAGCCGCCCGCCGCGTTGCCGGTGTTGCCCATAATGCCCAGCGCGTCGCCGCTGCTGACCTTCTGGCCCACAGATACCAGCAGCTTGGCGCAGTGGGCAAAGTACAAAAAGTTCACGGCGTCCGGTGTCTGGCCCGCGTCCAGCTGCACGCAGACGTACCAGCCCCACTCCCACGTTTTATCGGCGCGGTTGGTCACCATGCGCGCCCGCGTGACCGTGCCGGTGATTTTCTTGCCGTCGTAGTACGGCATTCGGATTTTATCGCTGTCCAGGCCGACGATATCAATGCCGCCGTGCCAGGTCTTGCCATAGTTCCGCGTCCAGCCGAAGCGGCCGTATTTGTACAGCACTTCCACGCGGCCCTCAAAGATTCCGGTTTGTTTCATTTTTTCGTCCTTTCTCCCCGCATGGGCGGGGCAGTCAGTCTGTTGTTATGTAGATAGCCTGGAAGTACCCCTCTTGGTCAAATTCACGTGGCGTATAAATGTGCCCATCCTCATATAACCATGCGATACCAAGGACTTTGCCACTGAAATCAAAGCACGGCACGGCGATATACATGCTATTGTGTCTCGGAAGGCCCATAACAATAGTTTCTTCTGGGCGAGGCGTAGTGCATTTTATACGAAAATATAACTGTGCCACCTTGCCCGTGATAGTCGCGTGCAAATCCGCTAAAATGTCGCCAGAGTTGGCAACTTTAACATTAGGGTTCCAGTTTATTGTAGATACGATACTTGCCACCGCTGCCGGGCTGGCCGCCCAGCCACCCGCAGCAGTCTTGCTGGCGTCTGCCGTATCGCTCACACGCACGTCGCCGGGCAAGTCAGCTCCGCCGGGCAGCTGGTAATAGGGGTTGCGGGTCGCACTCATGCCGCCACCCCCTTGGAGAGCATCAGCCGGTGCGCTGCCATATATAAAAGGCTGTGTACTTGTTGACGATGGGCATGGGCTGGCCAGAACCAGTTGTAGTTGTACAGATGGCTTCGCGCCCTTCGAGCCATGAAATTTGTCCTGTCATCTGGTCGCCTGTGTAAGGTCCTGATTCTTTTGGGTTTACAACAGTTGCGTAGCCACCATTGGCAACAGCTTTCTGCTCGATATGTTTGTGTTCCGCAAGTTGCTCCACCGTCTGCACAACTTCCCATGCGCCGCCGGTACTGCCCGCCGGGTGCGATTCGTCCGCCGCTCTTATCATACAGTCGGTAATCTGCACCCAGCTTGTCCCCGGCCAGCGCTGCTGCGTGGGTATCTTGCTCATAGTTACAAGCACATCTTCCACCCAGTATGGGCAGTTGTTTAGCGGGTTCTGTGCAGCATTCATGCGCAGCACCTGCGCAAACTGCACAAGGCTGTTTTATGGCAGCCCCCCCGAATGAATAACGTAGTTTCGTCATATTGCTACCTCCAAAAAATCAATCAGGTTCCACGGCAATCCATAAGAAACCATGGTAAACCGTTGTGTGGTAAACTCCCACGGTAAATCCTTCTTTATCATACGACCATATCGTTAATGCAGTATTGGCTGTATTCGGTTTGTAGTGAACTGCAACGGGTATAGGGGCGATATTATGCTTGTATTTATAATTCACCCTCACGTATGTCCACTTTCCCTCTTCACCAGCAGGGATTTCCCCTTCACCGCACTCAAATTTATGTCGTACAGTTGTTAGCGCATCACCCACAGCCTTAGCTTCAGCGGCCATGCCCTCAACGCTTAGCGTCGTATCAGTGGGGGGGTGACAGCATACGGATTATTTGTAGCGTTCATGGCGTCCTCCTTAATCTTTGCTGCAAGTCATCCGCTGCATCAAGTCAGGCGGCGGTGGCGCTTGTGTGTGTTTCGGCATTTCTTCCAGTGTTAGTTCGTGCGTCCATTCGCCACCGACAGGAAACTGAATGCACGTTATATGCAGATCGTGTACAAGTTCAGCAATTTCTTTAGGGCTTCCAGTAATTGAAATTTGCATATTTTTTCTCCTTTCACGCGATACGGCGGTAGCGGTACGCGGCGATATAGGGCTGCATATTGTTGTGGGGCTGAGAACCACCGGAATCAGAAACGCTAGCAAATAGTGACTGGACTCCACCTGCCGTAGTAATATAATCAAGCAGTGTAATATATTTATCTTTTTCTATCATGCTTTGAGCATAACCATTTATATAATTATTACTATAATGTTTGTGTTTCGGCATTTCATCCACGGTCAGCGTATGTTCCTTCTCACCGCCAACACTGCCCGCCGCGTAGTCTCCGCCAGCACCCACCGTCACCCTGTCGGTTCCGTACCGTTCCCACGTGCCGTACCCATAAACCGCCGCAACCTTTTCCGGCGTGCTCAAATCCGGTGCGCCGGTTAGCCCGGTTCCGTCCCACTCGATAATGCCACCGATGGGCACATAGGGATAGCTATAAGGATTATCAACCATCAGCTGCTCACCTCCAAAATAAACGTTGCCGCACCGGTCGGCACGGCATTGGCGTAGAATTTCACAGCGCCGGCATCCGGCTCAAGTGCGGCCACTAAGCGGACATTATCCGTCACACAGGTGCGTGGGCTTACGCTGATTTTGCTGTCGGTGGTGATGCCAGCAACTTCTACGGTGGCGCAGGCGGTGTATGTGGTCGTGCTGCCGTCGTCCCAGGTCACGCTATAACTGCCGCTTGCCCAGGCACTTGCCGCCACCGTGACCGTTTTTAAGTTCGGCTTCATTGCGGCCAACATCGTGTCGATTTGCGTCTTATCATAATAATTCGCAAACTTGCTTCTCTCGCCTGTATCGCGCCAAGTGCCGGTATCAGAATCCCAAACCCAGATGGTATCAGTGTCGCCAATAATGGCCCAGTTTCCATCGTAGCCGACCTCGTGTGCCGCGTACAGCGCCTCATAGTTCGGGTACCACCCAACAGCGCCCTGGCTGACCTGCTGGGCCAGCGCGGCGTAGTATTTGGCGTTGTCCATTCCCTCGCCGGGGCGTGAAGCTGTATCACCCACGGCCCAGCTGCGGGCCTCCTTGGCACTGGCCGCAGCAGCGGTCGCATTCTCCGGGGCCGCTTTGATGGCGTCCATGTTCGCATACGCGCTCTGGATAGCCGCCTCGTTGTCCTTCATGATTTTGGCGGTATCGGTCACATCCTTTGCCAGGCTTTCCAGCGTGCGGTATTCGTCGGTCGATGCAATATCATCCAGCTGTACGGCGTTGCGCTCCACCTGCACGTTGATTTTCTGGCAGTGCTTTGTGCCGTTCTCGGTCGTCACCTGGATATTACACCACGCGCCGGTTCCGTCCGCTACGCACATTTGCAAGGTAAAGGCAAAGTATACGCGGCCTTCGGCGTCCACGCCCAGGCAATCATTCAGTACCCACTTATCATCCGGCTTTCGCATCTTAACACGCAGCGTCGCGCCGGTAGGGGGGATGTAGGTCTGCTCCTGGCCCTCCTGGTCATAGCATTTCAGCGTCACGGCGGCCACCGGCAGGGTGTCGTCATACTGCACCAGCCGGATCGGCCTGTCGGTCGCGCCATTGCCGTCCATCCAGGCAAACCGCCAGAACGCCAGTGAATCCGCCGGGACCTTCACGCCGTTTGTCAGGGTTATTTCCGTCACGCTTCACCACCTGCTTCCGTCTCCGGCGCCGCGCCCTCTGCCGCGGCGGTTTCGGTGTTCTCGCGCTCCATCACGTCACGCATGGCGGCCTCCACCCGCAGCAGCACATTTTCCAGCACGATCTTTTTTACCGCCAGCGGCAGACTGTGCCGGTTCAGCGCTACCACCACTTCATCCTGCATCGTGATAATGTTCATATTGTCGCTCATAGCTTTCACCTCACAAATAGGTTCCGTTCCGCAAGACTTTTTCGCATTCAATCGTACCGGCTACCTTCATGCGCGCCTTTCCGTCGCTTTGCTGGTACGCCTCGGCTAAAATCGTTCCGTCGCCCTTGAACAACCGAAACTGTCCGTTTCCGTAATCACCAGGGAAAAACTCAAAAATCTTTTGTCCGTTTGCCGCGTAACAGTTGATTTTGCCGCCGGTCCAATCGCCCATCATTTCAATGTTGGATTGTTTTGTCGTTGCCCCGCTTGCGCGCGGCCCATACAAATCAAGCCGTCCGCAGGATGCGTTGCTTCCCAGCGCTTGCAGGCTGCCGCCCTGCACCCATCTTCCGCTTACCTTGCGATAAAAGTTCATGCAACCGTTTATGGTCCACACGCGGCTTTCGTCGCTTTTGGATTCAAACGTCCCGGTAATCGTCACGTCTCCCGCCGCACTCACTTTAAAATTTGTGCTGTCCACGATCAGCGTGTTTCCCTTGAACGTCACCGTCCCGGCAGAAATCGTGCAGCTGCTCGTATCCAGTGCAAACTTGCTGCGCACCTCGCCGTCACGCACCATCACCGCCGAAATTTCGTTGTACGACGTTTTAAGCGATGTATAGTTCTTGTTCAGCTCGGTGTAGTCATCTTCCAAATTGCCGCATCGTGTGTCGATTTTCGTGATGCGCAGTTCAATAGATTCATTGTTCTTGATGATTTCGCTCTGCATCTCGCTTCGCGTCGGGCACGATGCGATTCGCTTTGCGGTGCGCTCGGTTTTGGTCAGGTAGGGGAACTCCTGCTCGGCTTCAACAGCCTGTTCGGGGGCGCTCACGTCTGCGTAGTAGCTTTTACCTATGGTCTCGGTCAGGGCGCAAATCAGCAGTCTCTTGTGCGGCCCAATGTCTACCAGGTCGCCCAGTTCAGCCGCCGGGTCAATGTGCCGCTGGGTGCTGCTGTACGGCTGGTAGTTCAGCCCCTTCACATAACCCAGCGCCGTGGTCGTCAGCGCATCCGTGGCGTCCGGCTGGTCGGCTTCCAGCAGCAGGCCGGTGTCCGTGCCTTTTTCAATGGCGCTGTTGTCGTCCTGCCACAGCCGCAGTCCGGTCACGGTCTGCACCGTGCCCATGTCAGGCCGCCCGCCCACGGCCCCGGCGTTCACCGTGCCGCCCGCCAGCGGTACAAGCTGCAGGTGGCCGTCCTCGGTCACGCACCAGTTGCCGCCCATCTGGGCCGCCATGTGGCACAGCACGTCGCGCATCGTGTAATCGTTCACCGGCAGGCCCACATTGTAGTTGCGGGCCTTTACCAGCTCCGTAGTGGCTGCGTCCAGCGGCGTGCCCATCCGTGTTGCGATTTCCGCCGCCACCGCCGTGGCCGCCTTCGGCCAGTTGTCCGTTGTGCTCTCGGTTAAAAATGTTTGCTCGGCTTTCAGCATGGCGTCGCAGCATTCCAGCGTTACATACCGTCCGCTCGTGCCCCGGGTATTGATCCAGTAGGTTCCCTTTGGCATCCACTCGGTGGGCCGTCCATTCAGCACAAGCCGGTACTCGGCCACCACCTTGGCGGCGCGCGGTATCGTGCCCTTGGGGACTATGGTCAAATCCAGCATGGCGGCGCAGGCATTGCCCACGCCCGGAGCTTCATCAAAAAGAAAGCGCGTAGCTTTCGCCTCTTTCAGGCTGTCCGCGCCGTATTTCACGCCGCCGATCACTACGCGCAGTTCGCCGGTATGGTTCAGGTTGGCAAACGTTTTTTTCCACAGTTCGCTTGTCGTCTGCATTTTTCTACCTCTCCACCAGCTTAATGTCAATTCCGGTCCAGTAGTCCACGCCGTTCTTGCGCATGGCGTGGGTCGCGCTCGGCTCGGTGCAGTACATGGTCACGCTTTCCTCGCCGCCTGTCACAGGGCTTGTAAAGGCCACCGTCACCCAGTCATTTTCCATCAAGGCGGTAAGCACTACGCTTGCTTCGTCTGTTTTTAGCGCCCGGCACTCTGCCTCAATATCGTATTTCTTGGCAATCACAGTATTGTACATCGTGCCGTCCTGGGTATCGCGTCCGCTGTCGTCGGTGCTGATTTTATGCTGCGTCACCTTCAGCGACCCCGCCTTGATGTAGGGGGCCAGGTCCGTGCCGTTGATGGTAAATGTCATAGCCCCTCCTTACGGCGTTACAGCCTTGCCGCGCATCAACTCGCGCCGGTTTTGGCGCTGCGTCACGCTGCGGCTCACAGTCTCGCCGTCCAGCTGCACGCTGGTTTCCTTGTCCTCAATGGCGCGGCGCAGCACCCTAAAGCCGTTTTCCAGCACCGTGATAATGGCGGCGCTGTTGTCCGGCATACCGGCATTGCCCGCGGTCTGCACGCTGGCGACCACGGCCCCGGTCAGGTTCGCGTTCATCTGGCCGTTCATTTCACCGGCCAGGCCCTGCATCTTTTGCAGCAGCAGCTTCTTTTTCTGCTGCACGCCGTCGGCCATCAACTGCATCATGTCGGGCATCCAGGTGTCAGCGTCGGCCAGCGGGCCTTTGTCCGGCACACTGAAATGCAAAAGCGAGCGAATGTCGCTGCCGATGCCTTTTACTTTTTCAATTACCCACTTTGCGCCGTTGGTGATGCCCTGTGCGAACGTTCTCAGCATATCTTCGCCCCATTTCAGCGGGTCGCTCTTGAAATTTTCCCACTGCTGCTTGATTCCGCCGATAATGTTGTTCCAGGCTTCGCTCACGCTTTCTTTCAAGCCGTTCCACTTGGCGATCCAGTCATCTGCAAGCTGGGTGGTCTTGTCAAGTATCCACTGCTCAAACGCTTCGTATCCGCCGTGGATGATGCTCCACATATTGCCGAAAACTTCAACCGTCTTGTCTTTGAAATTTTCCCAGGCCTCCGACATATGGGCGGCGGCGCGTTCCATTTTTTCCTTGTCGCCGCTGATAAGTCCGGCCAGCCACTCAAACGCCGCGCCCACGGCCCGCACCGCCAAAATCAGCGCACTGCCTGTCCACGCCGCAATCGGCTGTAAAAAGTTGTCCCACACCCACTGTGCAGGCCCTTTCAGTTTGTCGCAGACCGCTGTCAAAAAGTCCAGCGCCCCGGCCATGGCTTCCAGCACGGCGGGCAGGGCGGCTTCAATGGTCCACTTGCCAAACGGCAGCAGCACATTGTCAAAAGCCCATTCCAGCGCACCGCACAGCAGGTCCGTCACCGGTTCCAGCGCTTCCATCAGCTCCGCAAAGCTGTTCAGCAGGGGGGAGAAGTCCAGGTTCTCACACCATTCCCGGATAGACCCGGTGATGTTCACCCAGCAGTCCAGCAGGCGGTTCCCGATGTTTCCGAACGCCGCGGTGATTCTGTCGCCCACGCCATCCATGTTCCACGCTTCCAGAAAATTTTCTTTCAGCGCCTTGCAGCCCTCGCCCAGGTTTTTGAACCCCTCCTGGATTTTTTTCATCCAGGGCGGTACGCCTACGTCCTCACCGCTGAATGTCGGGTCAATGCCGGTGCTGCTGCCGCTTCCGCCGCCGCTGTCCTTGCTGTCCACCTTGTTCAGCTTGTCAAAGCTCATAACGCTGCGCTTCAGCTTGCTGCTGGCCCCGGTCGCGGCGGCGTTTACCTTGCTCGCGGTGGACGCGGCGGCCTGTACCGTCGTGCCAAACAGCGCCGCCATCATACTGGCAAACTGCGCTGTCACCGTTGCAATGGCGCTGCTCAGTGTCCGCAGCATCGGCAAAATGGCGTTTATCACCGGCGCAAATGCCGTCAACAAATTTTCCTGGATTTTGCCCAGGTTCGCGTTCAGCACGCTGTCGGATTTCTCCACGCCCAGCATGGTTTCAGTCAAACTTTCAAACACAGCGCAGGCGGTGCGGTATTTAAGCACCTGGCCGAACGCCTTTGCCAGGCCCCCAGCAAATCCCTTGATTTTACCGGCTACATTGCCGACGGCGCTGCCCAGCTTGCCCACGGTGCTTTTTTCGCCCATCTTAACCAGGCTCAGCGCGGCCCGGCCTGCATGGCCGGTCACGGCGGCGAGCTTGGCCTTAATGCCTTCCAGCTTATCAGCCCGGCCCGCCTTGGCAAGTTCCTTTTCCAGCATCCCCGCGCGTTCCTTGGCTTCTCCCAGCCGCCCGGCCAGGGATTGCGCCTCTTGTGTGCCCGCCGGGTCAAGCCGAATCTGCGCAAGCCGTGCATTCAGTGCATCGGCCTGTTTTTCCAGCGCTTCATACTGTCCCAGGATACCATCCGGCGTGTTGGCCTTCAGCGTGCCGTTTTTGTTTGTCCACGCTTTATCCAGTTCCTTCCGGGCGGATTCCACCTGCTTCAGCTGCCGCACTGCGGCGTTATCTTCCTTCTGCATTCCGCCCGCCGCTGTCAGGCGCTTATAGTCGCCTTCCAGCCCGGCCACCTCTGCCCGGGCACGTTCCAGCTCCTTGGCAAGGTCGTTTTTGCGGTTCTTGGCGGCGCTGCTGCGTACCGTCGTCATTTTTTCAAACAGGCTTTTGGCCTGCTGCGTCTTGCCCTTCAAGTCGCTCAAATCCGCGCCGATACGCACGATCATATTTTTGGTTGCCACTTACAGCACCTCCTTCCCGCTTTCTTCGTCGTCAAACCCGGTTTCCGTGCCGCCCATCTGGCGGTTCAGCATCCGCACAACGGCAAGCATTTCGTCATCGTCCATTTCATGGACTTTTTCCGGGTGGAATATCGCATCATAGCTCGGCCTTTGACCCTTGCTCCACACAAAATTGGCCGTCAGGTTTGCCAGCACATAAATCTGCATGTTGCTTTCCTCGGCCTCTCGGCGGCGGCGCTCCAACGCGGCGCGCTGGGCGCTTACCAGTTCCGCCGGGGTCATCCCTTCCCATTGGTCTTTACTCAGCCCAATTTCAAAGGCCGCCCGCAGGCTTTGTTTTAAACTCCACGCTGCGGGGCTTCCGGCGCGTTTTTTTCGTCACCGGCATCCTCGTCGCCTTCCGCGTCCTCGTCGCCGAACGCCTCACTCAGCGCGTCGTAACACGCCTTGGTCAGCTTCATAAAGTCCTTGGCCTTCATGTCGTCCAGCGCATCACAGAACGTATCAAAATCCACGTCCTTCTTATCGGCTGCCTGGTAGGCGGCAGCATAGACGGTCGCGTCCATGTTTGCCACCGAATCCGGCTCACTCAGCACGTCGCCGATTTTCTTGCCCACCAGGCTTTCCAGCACACGCAGATTTTTGTGGGTGAACGTGGGGACCACGCTGCCCAGCAGCGGCATCTTCACCATGGGCACGATCTTCGCGTCCTTCGTATTTGCTTTCATGGTCAGCCCCTCCGTTACGCGGCCTTATCCAGCGTCGGCTTGCCGCTCACGCGGATGGTCGCGCTGAACTTCACGGCGTCGGTCGTCTCTGCGCTCGTGTTGAACGCCTTCACAAAACCCTTGAACGTCCACTTCACCTTGATCTTGTCCGGGAAGTTGATTGCAAAATCAGTGATTTCGCCGCTGTTCAGTGCCTCGATCATAGCCAGCTGGCCCGCATCCTCGCCGTCCAGGAATCCTTCAATGCTTACTTCGCCGCCGTCCTTGAAGCTGGCGATAAATTCCTTCCAGCCACTTTCGTTGTCCAGCGCCGTAGTCTCGATTTCATCCGTCGAAACCTGGGGGCTGCCAATGCTGGAGCAATGCCCAACGGTATTGCCGCTTGCACCGCCCACCACAAATTTTGTGCCTTTTGCTGCTGCAACTGCCATAGTTGTTTCCTTTCCTGGGACGTTCAATCGCCCCATGCCTCATCGATGTGTTTTTCCACGGCTTTCAGCACGGTTTCCCGCGCCTTGTCGCCGTTGGACTGCATCGTGTGTTCCATGTAAAATTTACCTTGGATTTTTTCGTCGCTGTACGGTTTGTGGAATCCGTAGTTCTGGCTGGCAGGGTAGTAGGCAATCTTTCGCCGCCCCGGCCCCGGGTGGATGACTTGCTTTTGAAAGTGGTAGTTCAGCCGCGGCGTCGGCCATACATCGTAGACCTGCTTGCCGCGTTTGCGGTTTTTCTCCGCGTGCAGCACCAGGCCGGCGCGCAGCGTGCCGCTGTCGCTCGGTGCAGCCGCCTTGATAGCAGCCAGCATTTCTTCTGCCGCTGCCAGGCTCGCTTCCATAGCTACCCGCTGCGTGCCGCGCGCCACCTTGTCCAGCGATTCTTTGATTTCAGCCTTTGCCTGCTTATCGTAGTCAATCAGCAGTTCCGGCATCGTCTTTATCCTCCCACACGGCCCCCACCACCAGCAGGGTGTAAAACGCCTTCTCGTCTGGCAGGTAGCTTTCGCCACCGCCGCCGCTGCGCCCGGCGCTCGCATAGTCGCAGGTGGCCGTCATCACGGCGTGGTTCTTCTCTGGCCATTCGCGGGCTGCGCGCTGCACCGCCCGCGTCAGTTCTTCCAGTTCAGCGTCATCCCGGGCAATCAGTTCTACATCCGCCTCACTGTCAAAAATTCCAAGCGGCGCATCCAGGGTTTGCCACTCGGTATTTTTTGTCTGGGCCACCACCGCCCGGGGCGGCTGTCGGCTCTTGGGGGCCGCCAGCGGGTCAACTCTGCCTTTCAGCAGGTCCACCCCTTCCAGCAGTTCCACCACCATGTCACGGTAATTCACTATCCGTCCTCCAATTCCCGGCACATCAGCTGCATCCAGAGGTGTTGTTCCTCCGGGTCTATCACGTACAGGATTTCAAACGTCCGCCCCTCAAACTGCACCCGCATACTCGGGCGCACAGCGCTGTCATAGCGGATAATAATGCGGTGGTCGATCATGCTTTGCGCCTGCTCGGCCTCCCACAGCTCGCGGCCGCGTATTGGCCGCACACTGGCCCGCACGGTGCGCACCTCCACCCAGCGGCTCACGTCCTGGGTGGGCGCGCCGCGCTCATCCGCCGGGGCTTTCAGGATCCGGATGATACTGCGCAGCTTTCCGGCTTCCATCAGGCATCACCCGCTCCCGGTACAAGGTTCACGCAGTAGGCCGCCAAAAAGGCATCCAGCACTGCGTTTTCCTTGTCGTTTTCCACCACCATACTGCGGTTGTCGTACAAAAAGCTGCACAGTGCCAGGTAGGCCACCGTCACATCCTCGTATTCGTTCAGCGCCTCGGCTTTCATGCCGGTATAGCTTTCCAAGCGGGCTTTCGCGGCGGGCATTACGATGGTTTCCAGCACCTTTATACCGTCCGTGTCATAGTCCGGCACATTGCAGTAACTCGCCGCCGTGGCGGTGTCTACTTCCAGCAGCTTCATCTTGTACCCCTTTCCGGGCGGTTTACTTTACCGCCTTTTTGCTCTTGGCCGCCTGGGTGCTCACCGTCTCGGTGTCTGTGCTCTCGGCGGCATCAACTACCGCCGGGCTGTCCTCGTCGTCCAGCGCCTGGGTGTCGGCGGCGGGCATCTTCAGCACTGCCAGTTTCTGGGCGTTTTCCACCTTGCCGTCCTGCTCGCCCCAGGCCACAACGCCAACGGCGTGCTGGGTAGCGTACTTCTCCACAAGCACCTGAATTTCCAGGCTCTCACTCTCCTTGATGGCGTAGCCGCTCAGGTCGCCGTACAGCACGGAAATCTTCTCCTTCTCTGCCTTCGGCATCTGGTCGCTGACATAGACCGGCTTGCCCAACAACGTCCAGTTCACGCCGTCCGCGCTGAAATCGCGGGTCAACAGGTAGTTGCCGTCGCCATCCTTCAGCTTGCGGACCATGGCGCGGGTTTTCTTGTTCATGATCCAGCAGGCGTTCGCCTGGTAGACGTCGGGGACTTCCTCCTGCACGTCGATCAACTCATCCGCCGTGATGGCGGTCATCTTGGCGGCGGTGATGATCTGCTTCACGCCGGGAAGAACGCCGGTGATCTTGTCGGTCGTGCCGTTCAGATGCTCTTTGTCCACCCACGCGGCAATGTTCTCGGCCATATGGTCAATGACCAGCGGCACAACGTCGAACTGCGCGTTGTTGATGAGCTTCTTGCTCACCAGCGTCAGCGCACCGAACAGGAACCCGGTCAGGCTCACGCTGCCGTACTTGTGGCTGCTGGACGTCAGCTCCACAAACTCATCCTGGTAGCCGACCGTGATATCCGTGTCGCTGGTATCCACGTAGGGGATGGTCAGCGTGCCGGGCACGTTGTAGTGGCTCGCCATGCGGTAGATGGGGCTGATATTCTTCACCTGGGTGATGATCTTGTTTGCGATGGTCGCGGGCACGATAGCGCCGTTGCTGCCAAACGTCATGTTGGCGGCGCGGGCCTCGTTCTCGGCGCTGCTCGTGCCGTTCAGGCTCACGCCGCGCAGGTAGTCGGCAAAGGCGCGGGCCTCGTCGGCATCGATGTCGGAATCGTCGGCGGCGGGGGCGTTCTTCTTCACGTTGCGGTCGTTCAGGCCTGCACCTTCCAGCTGCTCATTGCGGTGGATGGTGTCGGCCAGGGCGCGGGCCTCGGATTCCAGGGTGTCAAACTCTTTGGCCTCGGCCTCGGTCAGGGCGCGGGCCTCGTTCTCGGCCTGGTTCATCAGCTCGTTCATGCGGGTGAGCTTCGCGTTGCGTTGCTCGATCAGTTTCTTCAGTTTCATAGGTTTATTCCTCCAATTTCAAAATTCGCAGTGCCCGGCGGTTGCGCTCCATGCGCAGCGCCGCGCACTTTTCTTCTTCGGTCTGGGTGGCGGCAGGCGGCTTTTCTTCCACCGTTTCCACCACCTCATCCGTACTTCTGGCTTCCAGCACGTCCCCGGTGTCGTCGCCGTCATCGTCGGCGGCGCGGCTTTCCACGTGCAGGCTATTGGCAGGGTAGGCAGGCTTGCGGTCCAGCACGCTTACGTCCAGCAGTTCAATGTCCTTCAGCGTGCGGCAGGGCAGGGGAACACCGTCTTTCGGCTCTTCCCAGGTATCGCCGCCCGCCGGGCAGCGGAACAAAAAGCTCCACCCGGTCAGCTCGCCCCGGCGTGCCTTTTCTACCACCTTCGGCTCCGTGATGGTCGCCTCGGCATACAGGCCGATGTTGTCCTCACGCAGCTTCAGGCTGCCTTCCGCCGTACTGCCGATATCCCCGGGCAGGTCGGCATCCCATCCGTGGTTGAACCGCAGCGGCACGCTGGCCGCTTTCTTGATGGCGCGGTCAAACGCTCCGGCCTGCACGCGCTCCACGTATTTCTTGCCGGTGTGCTCGTTTCCGCGGCGCATATACCGCAGCGGTACGCTGTTACGCTCCACCGCGTTCACATAGCCGCTCACGACCACACTGTCACCCTTGATTTTCGCTTTCATTCTCCTTCACCCCCTTTCAGTCCTTCGTCTTTGCCTTCCCCCTCGGGGGAAAGGTGTCTGCGCAGCAGGCGGATGAGGGGCGGCCTTGCCTTCGCTGCCCGCGTCCCCATTTGCACCGCCCACACCTTCCGCACCGTCCACGACCCGGCTCGTGCCGTTCAAATCCGTAACGGTCTTGGTGTTCGGCGTAAAGTACTGGCCGGTCTTGGTGTTCAACAGCACCTCGCCCAGGCCCAGGCCCACAATGTCCAGGCCCTTCTTTTCTTCCATCTGCTCACGGCGGCGTATCTCGTTCTTGTCGATCCAGCCGCCCTCGGTGGCTCGCTTGTAGGCCTCGTACCGTTTTGCCATGTTGCCCTTCAAAAGTTCAAAGGTATCGGCTTTCCAGTACTTCCGGCCTTTTTCTTCTTCCAGCAGCAGGTCGCGGTTCAGCGCCGCTTCCATCTTGGTAAGCAGCGGTATTACCGCCTGCTGTACCGCAATTTCCAGCGTTTCTTCCGTGCCCTTGCCGTTTATGGCCTCGGGCGGCAGGGCGATGGCGGTGCAGATGGTGTTCTGCACAGCCTGGTTCGTCTCGTTCAGCTGCAATTCCACGCTGGTATTGCTGGCTTCCTTGAACGACACGCCGCTGTTCAGTACCACTGCGCCGCTGGTCGTGTTGGAATACATCCGCTCAAACGATTCTTTCAGTGCGTCAAGCGATTGCTGGCTCAACCTCTTTTCACTGCTCAAAAAGCCGCGCTTGTTGCCGCCGGATTTCATCAGGTTGGTTTGCAACACCATTCCGGCCCACGCCAGCGCCAAAATCTGGCCCTGTTCTTCAAGCAGGCCGTGCCCGGTCACGCCGTCCTGGGTGTGGCGGCACAGCTTCAAAAAGTCGAACTCGTAGTACTCCTGGCCCTGCACCAAAAACCGCGCCTGCTTGTAGATCGGGTGCGTGCCCTTGTTCACGGCAACGCTGCGCTGGTCCACGTAGTACAGGCCGTCCACCCGGTTCCCGGCCCGGCTTATGTAGGCATAGCCGTTGCCCTCGTACAGGTAGTCCATGTACAAGGCCTCTTTCATGCTGGTGGCATCCATCAGGTCATTGGTATCGCCGTTCAGTATGTGGGTGCGCACATCATCGGTCACTTCCCGGGGGCCGGTTTCGGTCATCTCGTACAGGCGGAACGGTACGCCCGCCGCCTGCGCGGCGATAAATTCCACCGCGCCGCTGCATCCGGGCACATCCCGGGCAATTTCCCGCGTCACCTTGCCGTTTCCGTTCAGCGCCGCCAAAAAGTCAGCAAACGCTTCGCTGTCGGCGGCGTCGTTGTTTTCCGGCTCACGCAGTGCCTTGATTGCCGCTTTCAATCCCATAGCATCTTCACCCCCTTTCCGTTACACCGTCTGGCATACCCATCCGTCATCTTCATCCAGCAAAACTTCCTGTTGCAGCAGGTAGATGGCGTTTATCAGTGCCACCACCATGTCCACCTTGCCCAAGCTGCGTTTCTTGGTCACGTAACGGTTCATGTTCGTGTCATAGGTGCAGCGGGCGTTCTCAAAGTTCACTTCCAGCAGTTTGTTTTTTTGGTAGGCAAACCGCCCGCTCTCGCAAATCTCCTGCAAAAATTTTGTGGCAGGGTGCAGGGTGTCGCTGTGCTGCCGCACCTGCACCGTCTCGTAGCCGTCGTGCGGCTTGCCTTCCTCGCGGTAGCGCCCGCGTTCCCACTTTTGGGCGCTGGAAAGCGCGTTGTATCGGTCATAAGCCACGCCCTGCACCCGCACTCCGTAGGTTTCTTCCAGGTCGAACACCCAGTTTTCGATTGTGCCGTAGTCCACGGTGCGGTCCCCGCACGCAATGCACTCGCCGTTTCGCACGGCCATACGGTAATCAAACTTTTCCAGGCTTGTTTTTTCGTCCACCTTATCCGCCGGGATAAATCCCATCACGCGGGCGGCAATGCGGTCGCCGATCAGCCCTACCATGGCAACGGCGCAGTTGTCGTTGCTCATGGACAGGTCAACGCCCAAATACACTTCACACCCCGCCCACTGGATATCGTCCACGCGGCAGGCCTGCACTACATCGATGGGGATGTAGCTCTCGGTGCCCGCGCCCTGGTAGATGATGTTGCAGTGCTTGCACAAAAAGTTTTCGCGTGTGCTTTCCTGCTCCACGGCTTTCTTCCGTCGTTGCAGCAAATCTTCCCACACGGTGGGCAGCGTCAGCGCCGCCGGGTTGCCCTGGGCAAGCACGTTGTTGTTGGTCGCCCACTGCTTCTGGATGCTTTCCTCCGGCTCAAACAGCAGGGCAAACAGCGTTTCATTCTGCACGCGCCCTTCAAGCACGTTCTTGGCGTAGGCTACCTCATCCTCAAAGGGGTTGTCGCTGCGCGGATACTTGGTGCTGATAATGCACCCCAGCTTGTTCAAAATGGTCAGCTGGCCGCTTCGCATAGCCTCTATGGCGTAGGGGTTCGGCAACGCGCCGGCCTCGTCCACCAAAAATACGTTTGGAAGTCGTCCGTCCAAGCGGCTGTTGGAGTAGTTCAGCGGCGTGTACTCGGTGTCCTTCAGCTTGAACGTGATTTTGTCGCGCAGAATCTTAAAGTATTTGTTCGGGTCGTCCGGCGGCATCAGGGCAGGGGACGACCGCAAAATTTCCTTGATGGCCTTCTGTACCTCTCGGCTCAATGCACCGTCAGGCGCAACGCTGAACAGCTTTGCAAAGCGCGGTTCCGTCAACATCAGCAGCAAAAAGCACACCGCCACCGTGAACGTCTTAAAATTCTTGCGGCAGATTTCCAGCACTGCCGTTTCGTACCGCCGCCGTTTCAGGTCGTTGCGGTACACAACGCACAGCACCGCCGCGTAAAAAAGCCACTGGTAGCCGCTGGTCGCTTCGTAGATGCTCTTACCGGCCACAAGGCCGCTGGGCATCCGCATCAGCTTCATCAGCTTGCCGATTTTCCGCAGCTTCTTTTCGTTGATGCAATACTTTTTGTCCTTGCCGTCGCACACATCCAGGAACTCTTGCGCCTGGGCACGCACCCAGGCGTTGACAGGGTGGTCTACCCCTTCCACGCCCTGGGCAATGTCGTCGTTTACCAGCGCCACGGCGTACAGGTAGGCCGGGTGCTGCTTAATCGTCATCGTCATCACTCAGGGCTTTCACAAGCGGGTCGGTTTCCTCGGCCTTTTTGCTGGCCGCCAGCACGCCCAGCTTAGCCCGCGCCTGCGGGCTTAACCCCAGCTCGTTGCAGCTTCGGTAAAAGTCGCTCAGGTATTTGCTGCGTGCCAGCACGGCGTCCTTGTCGCAGATTTTGCCGTCACCGTTCATCTGCTTGTCGATTTCGCGCACCCGGTCAATGCTCACCGCGCACACGGCAATCATGTAGCCGTCCACACTGCCCAGCACTCCGGCATCCTTCAGCAGGGCTTTCACCTTGTCAAAGATGTACTTCTGGGCGCTCGTTAGGTAGGCAGGGCAGGTGACAACCACGGTTTTATTGCCATCCTTGCCGGTCCTTCCGCCGCGCAGCCTGCTTTCGGCTTCTTCGCGCGCCGCCTTGACCTGCTTTGTCCTGGCCCCGCTCGCCGTCTTAATCGCTTTCGCCGGTCGTCCTCCCACCGTTCCGCCTCCTTCCTTCCAATTTTGAGTTTAACTGCAAACCATTTCCGCGCTTCCACGAAAATGCCCGCTCACCTTAGGCTGCCACGCCCTAGCAATCGCCCAATCCGCCGCGCAGCCGCTCCCGCTTATCCCAGAGCCCCGCGCATTTTACGCTGACTTTCCACGTTTCCTGCGCGTTTTGCGCACACTTTCCGCATTTTTCAGCGTATTTTCCACACATTCAGCGCACTTTCCACCCCTCGCCCTCTAAATAACGCGCGCACGCGCGTCTAATCAGTACCCGCGCGCATCCCCATTTCTAAAAAATTTAAATTATTTAGGGGGATGCGTGGTGTGGGGGAGGGGCGGGGCATCCTGCGGAAGCACCCCGGGGGGATGTGTCGGCGCAACTGCTGGTTGCGTGGTCGCCAGTCGGTGCAGCTCGGCCCGGCTGACCTCGCCCCGCTCGGCTCTGGCGTGGCAGCTGTCCGGCCCACGGCTGCACAAGCAGACCAACCACGCCGGATCATAAGCCCACCGCGCCGCGCCCGGCTCCTGCAACGGTATAATGTGGTGTACCTGCACCGCGTCCGTCGTTATGCGCCCAGCGGCCAGGCACAGCCGACACAGCCCGCCGTCACGCTGGCGAACCTTGGCCCGCGTCCTCTGCCATCTGGCCGTATTGCGGATGCGTGCGGCTGCGTCTGCCCTGGGCGCTCTGGCTGGGCGCTGTGGGCAGGCCTGGCCGCGCTGGTGCAGTCCACCGCACCACTTGCAGGACACCAGCACCAGCACCACCCCCAACAACAAAAAAAGGAACAGTCCGCCCGATGTGGGCGTCCTGTTCCTGCCGTGATTCTATAATAGCACACAAAAATGTTGCACAGTCTCAAATTTTAGGCAAATAAAAGGCCCGGCGAATAATCCGCCGGGCCTGATGTGGTTTTATTTTGTGTTATCTCGCTGCATTCGTTCTGCGCAGGCCTGCAAGATGTAGCCTTGCACGCTCTGGCCTGCCGCCGCCGCTGCTGCTTTTATTTTTTCGGCATCCTCTTTTAATGGCCTTAATTCAATTCGTCCGCATTTTTCGTTATATCGCGTTATTGCGGCTCTTTTTGCTTCACTTACCGGCATTTTTTGCGCCTCCTTGTGTGTTTTTCTTATTATAGCACATTTGTATTATACTCCGCAGTATACATTCTATACAAATTACACCGCGCTATACTCCGTAGTGTTTGTGCAACTCTCTAAACTATACTCCGTAGTATTTACATTTGTATATACTCCGTAGTATAATACAACCATAGCAATCGGGAACACCCCGCAAGCTAGAGCGAACCGCCGCAAGGCGTGAAAGAAGGGAAGAGGTGAAAATGAAAACGCCCAGCACAAGCGAATTGCTTGTACAGGAAGCCCGCACCGCGGAACGGCTCCGGCTCTTGATGCTCGCCAACGAGTGCAAGACCATTGAAGAGTTCCGCCAGCGGTTGCAAGAGCTGACAAACAGGCAATAAAACAGCGCCGGGGCCGCCTGCTAAACAGACCCCGACGCAATTCCAAACATCGGCGCGGTGAGTTCGCCACCGCTCCGACTTTATTATAACCACATTTCGCCCAAAGCGCAAGCCCGCCGGGCCTGCTGGGCGTTATTTCTCAATACAGCGGTTGACATACTCCAACAGAACCGCGTGAACGCTTTTTCCCTGGTCGGCGCAGTAATCCCGGAACGCCTCCGCTTTTTCCTTTGGCACCTTGCATGCAAGTGTTGCAGCGTGGTTTTTATCCCACTTCGCCGAGGCTTTTTTCTGACTTTCTGAAACGGCCATTTTTACAACCCCCTTTATACTGCTTATTATAACATGGATGCAATACGGTTTACAGTAGAAAAATTACTAGAATTATACGGTAAACATTATGCAAAATGCCAATAGACATATACTGTTTACCGTAGTACAATATAGACAAATCAAAACCCAAACACAAAAAGGAGCGCCCACCATGTTTACTTACACTGTCGAGACCATCACCCCCACCCGCACCGGCTACCACTTCACCGCACCCACTGCCAACGGTGAGCGCCTTTATGTGGAGCTTACCCGCTGCACCGACCACGGCGGCCCGCGCAGCGTCCCTGCCCTGTGGTACAAGTTCGGCCAGACACCGGAACGGCTCGCCGATTGGTGGGACGTCAAGACCTACGCCACCGACGACCGCGGCAACTGCCTAGGCCGCTACAATCCCACCATCAACCAGCGCACCCGCTTACTTGATTTTAAGTGGATTCTCCCCGCCACCTATGACAACGCCGCCGCGCTCCTGGGCGAGATCGCCCGCCGCGCCGGAATTAAAGACTAACCCGCAAGGCCGACGCCATCCCGCGCCGCCGGTGCAAGCCCGGCCACCCGCCAAGGGTGGGCGCTCATGGGTAACAACACAACAGCAGCCCGGCACAAGTTCACAGCCGCGCACCCATCGCAGACAGTGGCAGTCATCCCGCCGGGCGGATGACGTAAGGCCAAGTGGAGCCGGTGCACCTCCCCGCAAAACAGATTGCACCCGCCGCCGGTCGTTCCGGCAAGGTTCGCGGAGTTCTGACCCACCGGGCAACCCGGAAAAAGTGAAACCCGCCCGGCCCCACGAGAGAGGGCCGCCCGCATCCCGCACACATAAAACGGAGGTTTTCGCCATGATTAGCAGCATCAAGTTTTTTTACAACGGCCTGCGCCTGAACGGTTCCCGCTCCCTGGTTCGCGTCGGTTACTCCCTGGACCTGGACGCCCAGACCGTCACCATCTACGCCCGCAGCGGCGAAACCCTCCCGCGCGAGCTGTTCACCGTCGAGAATGACACCGACCTGTATACAGACTACTTCGACGACGACCGCGCCGAGCTGACCCCGGCGCACCCGCTGTACAAGTTCGCGGCCTATGCAGCCGCCCGCGCTGACCTGCGCCGCCTGAACTCCCGCGCCGACTACCTGCGCGGCCGCATTTCCACCCCCAACACCTGGGACGCCATGCACCCCGACGCACTGACCGCCGAACTGGAAGGCATCGACGCCCGCCGCGCCGCGCTGGAATCTATCCCGAACCCTGGCCAGCCCACCGCCGCCGACCTGGCCGCCGTCGACCAGATGAACCAGGACGCCGAGAACGCCGCCCGCGCCGCCGCCCAGGCGGAGCAGCAGCGCCGCCGGGAAGAAGCGCTCGCCGAGAGCGCCAACACCCGCGCCATCGTTCGGGAGGAAATCGCCGCGCACCCGCTGGACATGAACGCGCCCGCCGTGGATTTCACATTCTCCGAGTCTCCCGCGTTTAATGACTTTACCGCGTCGGATGGTGTCGCGTCCCTGGTGTGCAGCATTCCCGCCGCTGAGGCCATCGTCCACCGCCTGGACCTGTACTACAACCCCGAGCAGGTCGCGCCGCACTCCTACGAGAAAACCGACTTTATTGTGTACTATCCCGCCGAGGGCGGCACGTTCGAGACCTACGCCGGACGGCTCGACCTGGGCACCGAGTACGGCGGCCTGGTGCAGCACATCCGCCGCCACGCGGACACCCTGCGCAATGGCAACGGCTACCACACCCCCGACGACAACGACCGCGCCGAGGCCGCCCGCATTGACGCGATTGCTGACCAGCTGGAAGCCTGCCTGGCTCCCGCCAGCACTCCCGCCGAGCATCCCGCCCAGGGATGCGAACCCGCCGCGGCCCAAGCTCCCGCCGAGCATCCCGCCGGGGATGCAGGGGAGAGCGTTGACGCGCCCGCCGGTATCATTTCTGTGACGTTTGCGCCGGAACTGCTGGACGCCCTGCGCCGGGAGTATCCCGCCCAGGCCGGGCAGAGCATCCCCGCCGAACATCCCGCCGGGGCCGACATTCCCGCCCAGGCTCCCGCCGGGGATACCGGGAACTGTGCCGGGCGTAACAACCCGCGCACAATTCCCGCCCGGGGCGCATGGGTTCCCTCGGTGGTATCCTCCGCACATCCCGCCAGCAATCCCGCGGAACATCCCGCCCATGGTGACGAACCCGCCGCGCGGGAAGAAGTGGAACAGCTGCGGGACGCCCTGCGCAGCCTGTCCGATGTGGAGCTTGCGGCCTGCCTATTTCACGTCGACCCAGCCAGCAGCGACGCGCGGCCCATGTCCGCCGTATTCCTGCGGGAAATGTCCCGCCGCGATCCCGTCCGCAGCTTTGCCACCTTCAAAGCGTGGCGGGCCGGGGATATCCCGCCGGAGGTCCGCGCCCTGCTGGATTCCCTCGCCGACGGCGACCCGGACGCAGGCGGCGATTGATTCCCGCCCGGGGTTCCCACCATCCCGCCGGGGGATGGTGGAATAGTCGCGAAAAATAGGGTAAGAATAAAGCTTGACTTTTTGTGGCAACAGTAATATAATAATTGTAGCGACAAAAAGTGAGGTGATAACAATGTCGCCTACTCTTGGACGTCCTAAGAGTGAATCCCCTAAGGACACAATGTTGCGAGTTCGGCTTGATGAAGAGTACTGCAAAAAGCTGAACCGATGCGCAGAAAAACTCAGCTTGTCAAAAAGCGAGATTGTCCGAAAGGGAATTGACCTTGTAGAAAAGTCCATCGAAAAATAAAAGAACCCCTTGTAACTGCTGCTTCTTGGCGGACGCGCGTCACAAGGGATTCCCGACCAGAGGAATTACCATCTGGTAACTTTATTATACCATTTGGTAGCGCCTCTTACAAGTGAATGAGAGGTAAATTTATCATGAAAAAAGCACAAGATTTTGGTATTTCCGCTTGGGAGTGTATGATGGCCAAAGATGCATTCCTACAAGCGTATCAACATCAAGCCCCCTATAACATCCGGGAAATTTCCATCAAATGCGGACTGGATGCCGTGTGGCAGGCTGCAAGGAAATATCAAGCAGCCTTGGAAGCACAAGAGCATGCAACCGAAAGCCTCGCGGAGGTGGTAGCATGAACGGTTTACAGGTTTTCAAGTATCAGGACAGAGAAGTTCGCACACTTGAACTGAATGGAGAGCCGTGGTTTGTGTTGAAGGATGTGTGCGGGATTCTTTCGATTGGGAATGTCTCTGATGTTTGCGCCCGCCTTGACGCAGACGAAAAGGGAGTCGGTCAAATCGATACCCTTGGGGGACAACAAAACATGAATATTATCAACGAATCTGGCCTGTACAACGTAATCCTGCGCAGTGATAAGCCAGAGGCTAAACCCTTCCGCAAGTGGATCACATCCGAAGTCTTACCCAGCATCCGCAAATACGGTGCTTACATGACGCCGGAGACATTGCAAGCGGCCATTCTGAATCCGGACACCATGATTAAGCTGTGTCAGCAGTTGAAAGCAGAGCAAGACAAGAACGCCAAACTCCGCATTCAAAACAGCACTCTTTCCGTCGAACTAGAAGTTGCGCGCCCGGCAAAAGAATATTTTGACGAACTTGTTTCGCGAAACCTGCTCACCAGCTTCCGCGAAACTGCCCAGCAACTAGAAATCAAAGGAAAGGTTTTCATTTCTTTTTTGTTGGAAAAGAAATATATCTACCGCGATAAAAGCGGTAAACTGATGCCCTATACCCGCAAAAACAACGGCCTATTTGAAGTTAAGGAATGCTTCAATGAAAAAACAAAATGGAGCGGAACGCAAACGCTTATCACGCCGAAAGGCCGTGAGACATTCCGTTTACTGTACTTAAAGACGATAGACTAAAGCAGCCACCCCCGGCAGGCCGTGCGCACTACACGACCCGCCGGGGGCTTTTCTATCTCACCATATCCCGCACCGCTGCGCTACATCCCGCAGGAACTCCCGCTTTCGCCGGTAGAACTCGGCCCGGCTGATGGTCGGCACGTCCAGCAGTTCATACCGCCAGCGCCGCCCATCCCGGCAGTTGTTCAAAACTGCCTCCCGCAGTTTCCCGGCAATATTCATGGGCAGGTCCGCGCCGATATCATAGGCCGCCTGTTGTATGGCCCGCATGGTCCGCGCGTCCCGGCTGTTGTCCAACTCGCACATCCGGCGTTTTTTCTCTTCGCACGACGGCAGTACCCACGCGGGATTCCCGCCGGGTGTTTTCTTGTCATATCCCGCAATTTGGTTTTTCTGCTCCCGGTAGCGTTTTTCCCGCGCAGGTTGTCCGCGCACCAGGTATAGTGCGGCCTGGGTCACATCCCGCGGGATGCGCTGCTTGCCCATGGTTTCATCCCTCCCCATCGGTTATGTACTCGGTAAATTTCCACCCGCGCGGCTCTGCGTACAGGTCTATGAATAGTCTGCGCCGGTAAATATAATCCCGCTGCGCCCGCCGGGTGAATTTTGATTTCACCTCTACCACCTCGACCGTTCCATCTGCGTAGGTCAGCACAAAATCCGGGGTGTAGTGCGCGGCGGGCAGTTTCAGCTCACAGTATTCTTTTTCCGGCAGCAGGTCAAAGCGCACCTGTTCGCGCACTTCTGCCACCAGGCCCGCCGCCACCTTCGGCAGGATGATTTCCCGGTAGTACCGCTTTTCGCTTTCCGGGGCGTCTTTCGTGAATCGTTCGCGTTTTGGGCTGTTTTTCGGCTGAATTTCACGATTTTGTCCATTTCGTTCCCGGAATTGGTCACTTTTGGCCCGATTTCCGGCCAATCGTTCACTTTTTCGTTGCAAAATCTGCAACTCAGCCTGTGCGCGATAGCGCGGCGGCAGGTCGTCAAGTTCCAGCCTTACGCCCATTTGTTTTTCCTTTCTGCTGTCGGCGTGGATCCGCCCAAAACGTGGCGGTTACGTGCCATTCGCCGGTGATTTCGTTGTAGCGTGCCTCTGCGCCGGTGAAAGCGTACTGCCGCACCTGGCCGCGGCCCAGCTTCAGCGTGCCGTAGCGGCTCTCCCAAAACTGCGCGTCGTCTATGTACAGAGTGGCCGCCTCGGCCAGCTTCTTGGGTGTGTAGCGCCCATCATTCGGGCGGGGCTGGGTTGGGCGGCGCAAGCCCTGGCTTTGCCGCCAACGGCGGCGGCGCTTCGGATTTTTCGTGATGTACTCGCAGTATGCCGCCAAACTGCCCTTGTTAAATTCGGCGCGGTCGCACTTCACCAGGCCCAACGGTTCCCGCCACTTTCCGCGCCCGGTGCTCCAACAATCCTTGATTTCGTCGGTCGTCAGGTCGCATTCCAGGATCATGTGATGGTGGTAGCGCACTTCCTTCTGGCACGCGGCCTTGTCCTCGTGCTGCCACTCTGTCACGACGATATATTTCACCTTGCGCAGCACCCCGCCGGGGTTGCTGGGGTCGGCTTCCATAGCGGCCGCGTATTTCTTCGCCTGGCGGCGGTTCAGCTTGTCGATGAAGTTGGTAATATTCCGCTCGGGTTCTTCTGCCGTCAGCGGCAGCCACTCCGGCGCGTAGGTCAGGTGCACCAGCTGGGTTTTATTTTTTCTCTCGGTAAAATTCTCCGCCACGGTCCAATGCAGATTGCGGCGGGCGTAGCGTTCGTTGCAGTTCTGCATTGCCAGGCTGGATGCGAACGCTTTTTTTCTGCGCACACTGGCGCGGTGCTCGGCGGGGGAGACGTGCAGCAGGTCGACTTCCATGTATTCCTTGCCACAGATGGTTTTCTGTTCGCGGATGAATCTGGATTTCATACTGCTGTACCTCGTTTCAAGTTTCGACTTCCGTTCGGTTGGGATTGGATTGGTTTTTCTATTGGATAGAATGGGGGAAAAGATAAAACCCTATACAAGCCCTCAAGCGGCCTATTGGCCGCGAAAAATTGCCCGGTATCCGCCGGGCGCGGGTTTATTCAGTTTTCTTACCTTATATAATAGTGGCCGCTACTGTTTGCCGCCCTTGTACTTCCGCCGCCGGTTCTTCTTGTCCATTTCGTGGGTCACGCGCATGGCGTCGACCGGCTTGTTATCGGCCATGTATTTTGCAAACTTGTCCATTTCTGCACGATACGATATGTAGGCGTGGCAGCCGGTGTGGCAACCCGGTTTTCTGGCCTGGCAGCCGTAGCACGGCGCGTTCATGTCAAGCCCTCGATGGCCGGTTCCGCCGGGGCTTTCGCCCAGCTTTGCGGCGGCAGGTAGCGCCCGGGGAACACATCGTTCAGCTCCATGGGCTCACGCAGCCGCCGCACATCCTCGATCTTCCATGCGAAAATGCGGCCCGCCGCGCCCTTGTAGGCTTTCAGCTGTTCTTCCGTCAGGCAGCTTGCGTGGGCAATCTCTACCAGCAACTTTGACCGTGTGCTGAAATCCACCGCCTTCAGCCACTCAATCCGGCGGCAGATAAACGTACCCACCAGCTTGCCGCAGCCGCCCTCGGATTTTGTCTCGTACACCCACACGCGCAGCGGCGCTTTTGTTGATACCAGCGCCCGCGGGGCGGATTTTCGGATTTCAGCCGTTTTCTTTCCGCTAAAAATCATCTGCACCCACTTGGGCCGGATGGATAAAATATAATCCGTCATTTCTTTTCCCTCATGTCCGATACCGCTGCATAAAATTCGTCTAAATCCTGAAAGAATCTATCTTTAAAAACCGTCGGCAGAATGATGGCGCGCAGATCCATCCCATCCTTCATTACGTAGTAGTAATGGTCCGTTCCGGCTCTCCGCTTTGTGTAGTGGAAGTAGGAATCATCCTTCATTTCATCCTTCAGCGGTTCCGTCAGTATGGCGTTGATGAATCCGCAGCCGCCCATGGTATCCGTCAGGCCGATGCAGTTCATTTTCCCATAGATAACGCCCATCGGCAGTTCCGTACATTCCAGCTCGCCTTCCTCGGAATCGTAGAGGTTGATTTCCGCCAAATCGTCCTTCGCACAGTAATAATCGGTGCTCAAAGAGACTTCTTTCTGTTTTTTGCTGTCCCAGCCAAAAACGGCGGCCAGCTCGGCTTCACTTGTGATTCTCGGAAAATCCGGCGGCAGGGGATAGACGCTGTGCCCGGTGCTGATAAACTGCGCCTCTTTATCGTCCGAATGGCCGATAGAAATAAGCTGACAGAAGCCTGCCTTCATGCACAGCTTGCCGATTTTATCAACCTTCATCGTTATTCCTCCGTTTCGATTGCCTCGGCCAGGGATTCCAGCGCCTTCCGCAGCGCGGCGCTGAACTTACCGGCCTTTTCCGTTTTGCCGTCGCCGCGCAGTTCGTCGCACAGCGTTAGCACCTCGTCCACGTCGCCCTGCACGCGGTCAAACAGCAGGCTGAACCGCAAAGTATCCTCGTCACCGACGACCTTCAGCTGTTTTGCCAGTTCCTCCGCGTTGGCCTCGGCCTGTTGGCGGGCGGCTTTTTCGGCTTCAAGCGCCTTTTCCGCCTGTGCCCGGGCCGCTTCTTCCGCAGCCTTGCGGGCATCCTCCGCACCGTCACGGCGGGCTTTCTCAATCAGGGTTTCACGCTGGGCCTTCTCGTTGGCAAGGTCGCTTTTCAGCTTCTTGGCGTTCTTGTCCGCTTTTTCGGCGGCTTTCTCCGCGTCAGAGCGCTTTTTCTCGGCTTCTTCCATCCTGGCCTGCATTTCGTCAAAGCGTTTTTGCTGCTCTTCCGTCAGCTCGTCGGCCTCGGGCTGTGTAGTTGACTGCAAAAGACAGAGCTGTTCGGCGTAGCCGCTGTTTTTCTCTTCCAGCTCCTTGATTTTTTCCTGCAATTCCTTGACGGTCACATCCTGCAAGTCCGTCTCGGCCACGACCTGCTGCCGTTCGCCGTCCGTCAGCTGGGCCAGCAGTGCCAGCTTGGTTACGCCAGCGGCGGCGTTCTGCTCCACCAGCTGCGCGGGGAGCTTTTCCACCACCGCAATATAATTGTAGGCCTGTCGCTGGTTCAGCCCGATGGCCGTCTTGGTGTAGTCGCCCAGTGTCTCAAAGCCCAGGGCCTTATAACCGTTGGTGTCGCGCATCCGCTTGATTTTCCGGCCCAGGTCAAGCAAGCTGTCAGCAGCTGCCCGGGCCGCCGTGGCAATTTCATAGTGCAGCGCAAGCGCCGCGCTTTCCTCCGGCGTCGCCGCGCCGGTAAAGATCATCTGCTTTTCGTCGTAGGTCATTTTTGCATCACCTCATCCGGCTTTCGCCTTTTTCTTCGGTTTCTGCGGCAGTGTCCACTTGTCCAGCACCTCACGCCGCCAATCGCTCACAAATGCAAGCACTTTTTTGTTGATTTGCAGTTTCTTTCCGTCGGCAAACTCGTTTCCGTAGCCATGCAGCTGTATCTCGGCTTTGGTCCGCACATCAATATTTAGTGTGTACCAGCTGCGATCCGGGCGGCGGCTGTGCCGGATGAACAGGATGATTTTTCCCTGTGCATGGCTCTTGCTGTAACCGCCAACGCAGTGATGCAGCACATTTCCTTCCTGCACAAGCTCGCTGGGCCGCTCGGCCACGCGGATGCAGATACCATCCTTCTCCCACGCCAGCCCCGCGCATCGCTCGCTCATTTCGCGGAACGCGTTGGCGCATTCGTCGGTGTCGGCCCGCACCGCCGCTTCGGCATTCATTGCACGATCATGGGCGGCGCGCAGGTTTTTCGGCCAGCGCACGGCCTCTTGGCTCATGTCCATTCCGGCTCGCTCGGCCATGCGCAAATAATCCATCAGGTAGTAAGAGGTTCGGTTCTGCTTTTTCAGGTAGTTCACGGTGCGTGCCAGTGGCAAATCATTTTCAAGAATATTTGTCGCGTCCATGGCGTCCACGCTGTCCAGCAGGTAGAATAACTCCTGCTGTGTGTTGCATCCGCGGTATTTTTTCCATAGCTCCAACTTTTCCAGGCCGTAGCCTCTTTCTTTCAGCGCCCGGGCCTCCGCCTTGTTCAGGCCCAACATCTGTGCCGGGCGGGTTTCCTTCCAGTTTATCCACGGCAGGCGCGGCAGGGGGCAGATACTCGTTGGAATGTAGCTTCCTACGTTTTTCACCTCTCGGCGGATGCCGTCCGCCACCAACCACGCAAAGCCTGCGGTTATCAGGTTCTCCACCTGCTGGTGCTTCGCATACAGCCGCAGATACGCCACCGGGTAGAAATCGTTCTTTTCGTAGCTCTGGTCCAGGTACTCCCACAGCTTGGCGTTTTCCAGCGGCGTGCCGTCCAGGCTGGGCCGCCCTTCCGCACCATCATAAAAATAAGGGCAGGTCAGGCGATCTTCAAAGCGCTTGTTCTGCTTCCATTCTTCCAGGCGCAACATATTCCAGTACAGCCCGCGCTTGTAGTGTGCCAGCTTCACCGCACAGCCGCCGTCCACAATGTAGGCTTCATAGGCGTTCTTGTACAGTCTCTCGCCGCCCACAAACTGCCGCCGCTCAACGCACCATTTTGTCAGCATCAGGCAGCCCGCCGCAACGGTCGGCACGACCATAAATTTCTGTTCCGTCCGTGGCAGGTCCGCCGCGCTTCGTAAAACGACTTTCTTTCCGCAACTCGGGCAAAAAATCACATCGTCGTTTGACCTTTCAACAACTTCGTTGAAATCCGCATCATAGTAGCGGATTCTCCTTCGTCCGAACTCATTTTTCTTGCTGTCGCTCGGCAGATATTCGGCCAGCATTTCTTTCTCGCACTCGCTGCACCACAGCAGGGCGGGGCGTTTGTGGAAACTTCCGCGTAAATCCATGTAAAAGTCATCGTCGCGGGTTCTGGCGTAGGCTTCTTCAAAGCCGATGCACTTAAAACTCATGTGGCCGCTGTCCAACAGCTCTTGCCGGACCATTTCGGCTACCAGGTCGGCGGGCGGTTCTTCCGGGATCATGGCCCGGTATTCTTCCGTGGTTCTCATGTCGGGCACTCCTTTACAGAAAATCCGTCACGCTGATTTTCTTCCGCCGCGCGGCAGATTCCGCCGGGGCGGGGGAGTGCGTATTTTCGATGCCGTAGAACTTTCGGATAATTCTATCCGCGTCCTTTGGCCCGCAAAAACCGCCGTTGTCCCTTGCAAAATCGTGGATTTTCTTTTCGCATTCGGCAATGCCCATACTGTCCTGTTCCAGGTCCTTCACCACCAGCGCGGCGGCGTCCTCGTCGTTTTGAAGCATATCCTTCAGCTGTTCACCCACGCACCACACCGGGCCTAGTGCATACTGTTCTGTCTGCTGTGCCGTTATGAGCTCCACGGCCTTTTCAACGCTTGTCATCTTCAGCGTCTCCTTTCTTATTTACCACGACCATGTAGATCGTTGGTTCCAGTTCGTCATCCTCGTGGGCGGCCTGCTCACGCTGGGCGTTTTGGTAGCCCACATCCTGGCCGCTGCACCAGGCCGCATACAGGCCGATACCGGCCACCAGCAAAATCAGAAATACCATGTTCTTCCACTCTTTTCTTGTAAATTGGCGGTGCGTGCCGGGTCCGGCCCGGCTCGCTGCGTTGCTTGGGACAGCGCCACGCACCATGTAAAAAAGCCGGGCGGTGCGGCTGATGCTTGCCCTTCGCCGTCCGGCCTTTCAGTATTTTTACGCCATCTGAGTAGGTATAGAGAATGGAGAGGATTCTATTTGTGCCTGTGCTTTCTGCCGCCTTCCAGCGGCCGAAAGCGCGTTTCTTGCAGCACTGTCGGATTGCCCTGCATCACAGCAGGGAAGAGCTTTTCCGGCAGCTTCTTCCGCGCGTCCGGGTCAGTCTCACGCCGGGCCTTCTCGCTTGGGTTGGGCGCGTAGCTCTTGCACGTCGCCTTCAGCCCATTGCAGGCCCGGCACTCCGGGTGCGTGATTTTAAATGTGTACAAACACTGCTGCATAATCATTCAACTGGTTCCATCCTTCCGCAGGTGGTGTCGCCGCGTGGACAGCGCCGCGCCCGGTGCATCCACCGCAGATACCACGCCCCGCCGGGCGGTTCTGCAATAATTTCAATCTTCACGTCGTTCCACTACTTTGTTAAATCACATCCAACTTTCCTGTGTCATCCGCCTATACACGACATAGCCGGTATGGGCGCTCCGTATCCCTGCTTCGCGGCTTGCTTTTGCCATGGATACGCCGCTTTCAACCTGCTTCACAAACCGCTGCGCCTTGGCCGGGTGCAATTCTTCCCAGCGGCGTTTCCGCGCGGGCCGCGGCTTTTCGTCAAGATTCAGGGCGTCGATAACGTCCTGCTTTCTGCAAGCGTGCAGCTCGGCCACCTGCTGGACGTTCCTGCAATGTATCCAGTCCCACTTCATGATGTCCAGTTCTTCACGGCTGAACTGTTTTTCCACTATCAGTGCCGCCCTTCCTGCAAAATCTGCTTGGCAGCCTGGCCCATGCAGAACAGTGTCAGCCCGCCCACGGCGCAGCACACGGCTGTCATCACCGCGCCCAGCACAGCGGCCACGCCGCCGTGCATACTGCCCAGCATAGCCACGGCCAGCACCAGCAGGTACACACCGCACAGCTTGCCCACGACCCAGACGCCCACAAGAAATTCCTTCGCGTATTTCATACGATACCCCGCTCCTTCATCCAGTCTGCCAGCAGTTTTGTGTACACTGTGTAGCAGTCATTTTTCAGATGTTCGCCGCGCGTCACAATCTCGCCGAAAGGGTAGACGCCCTGGGCGATACCGGCCCGCATCTTTTCAACGCCCATCTGCACGCCGGATCCTCTCAAAACCCTGCACGCCATCTGTACTGATATCGTCGGCTTGTCCACTTCGGTGATTTTCATGTTCCGCGCTCCTTTGTGTTTGTTCCTTTGGTGGTGCGCTGCGGAATTGAACCGCGTCGGTCGGGTCACGAGCCCGCCCGCGAACCATCGGCGCACCTCATGTGGGCCGCCCGGAATAGGGAATGGACCGGGCGGCCAGGCTTTGCGCAGCGCGGAACAGGCCCGCTGCGCTGCCTCTTGTGCGGTGCAGAGAAAGTAAAGAGAGCACCGCGCCTGTGCATTCCCCGCACAGCCGGGGGCTGCCGAACTTACCCGCCGGGCAGCCGCGGGAGAAAGGTTGTGCGGTCCATTGCATGGACCATCCGCCCCGGGCCTCTTGCAGCCGTCGGCGGCTCATATGCCCCGCCTGGGCGGGGTCATTGCTGTTTAGGGGAATCGTCCAGCATGGCACCGACGAACAGTTCAAGTTCCGGCGGTATCATGCCGCCGCGCTGCATCAGCAGCAGACATTCGCGGTACGCCTGCACCATGCCCGCCAGCTCGGCCGCGCGGCAGATTAGCGCCCCGCGGGTTCCGGCGTTGCGCACGCCGTTTGTCTCGTGCAGGGTCTTACGGTACAGGCGTTTGCTCTGCACCGCATTTTCTACGATTTCCTGTACGGCGGCGGTTTTCTTGTCTACTCGGTCGCCTCGTTTCATGCTGCGCCGCCGTTCTTGTTTTCCTTCTCGCGGGCCTCCGTCACCAGGGCCGCGCCCTGGATCACATGGCCGATTTGCTCCTGCGCCTTCTCGGGCAGCTTTTCCAGCTGCTCCAACAGGTTCCGGGAACGATTTTCCTTGTCACTCATAATTTCAGCTCCTTTTTGTTGTGGGCAATAGGGATTATCTGTTGGACATTTTCACCCACTTTGTATTCTTCCAGCAGTTTTGCCGCCGTGGCGGGGTGGACGGCAATGCGCAGTTCGTCCATTTCGTTGTCAATCCACCAGGTCATGACCGTGGCTTTCAGCACATCCTTCGGCATGGCGTGCCAGTCTGTCCAGGCCGTGTGTTCCAGCACAAGACCCGGCCCATGCACGCCCACGTACTGCGGCACGCGGCGCATGGTGTTCAGCAGGTCAAAAATTTTCATGCCGTGCCGCCTTGGAACAGCCTGCGGTGCTTCATGGACTGGCGCATCTGCAACCACGTTCCCCGCGCAATGCAGCGCAGTTCAATTTCCAAATCTTCCATGTCGCCCGCCATGTTCGCGCCTTGGAACAGCATGGCAATAAGTACATTCTCGTTGCTTGCGTTCGGCACATCCTCCCGGGCAATCTTCTGGCATACCAGAAAGGCTTTCTCGGTTTGCCTGTACTTGGAACTGCCGATAGCCTCCATCAAAATTTTAATGCAGCGTTTCCGTGTCATAGCTTTACCTCCACTTAAACTTCCAGCTTCTTCCATTGGTACAGTTTTCCGTATCGTTCCAGATACCAGCTTTCAAACGCGGCCCGGTGGTCCGCGTCCTTAAAGTAGTCCGCCACGATACCGCCCAGCAAAGAGCAGACCGCCGTCTGCTGGGCCTTGTATTCGTTTGCAATCTGCATTTTTTCACCTCTTTCAGCAGGCGGAAATAGGCTGATTGTGTCTGCCATCCCCGCCGTCTATGGTGTACAGCACCTTTTCCAGCGTTTCATCATCCACCTGCAAGCACAGCCGGTCTCGCTCAACGCGCCATGTAAACAGCTTCGTTTCCACAAGCAGCTCCGGGATTCGGTTGCGTTTCACCCAATAACCGCTCATGTCGTCGTCATGCCGTCCGTAAAATCTGTACGCAGCAAATCCATTGCCGCAGGTGTTCAGCAGATCAAAAACTTTCATCGGTGTTCACCTTCTTTGCCCGGGCCGCCTTTTCTGTGCTACAATGGCAGCAAAGCAGAAAGGACGTGTTTTTATGGAACTTACCCCCGAATACTATAAAGCCCTTCTTCCGTTTCGGAATTCTCCGCAAACTGCGGATGATCCGCCGGAAATCTATGATGACCTTATTTCTTGCGGATGGATTTCCGCTGTCGGATGCACCACCATGGATTACAATGGGTCCGTACAGGTTTATGATAACTGCTGGGCCATCACGCCGCAGGGGCGCATGGCCCTAGCCGCGTATGAAAAGTCCGTGAAGCACGACGCCGACGAAAAACGACAAAACCGCATTACGAATTACTTTTCTGCAATAAATATCGGCGTCAGTGTGTTTTCTTTCGTTCTCGGCCTCTTGGCCGACCACTACTTTGGTGTCGTGGCCTTCGTCGAGGCGTTTTTCCATCTTGGTTGAATACATTCTGATTCACCGCCCTTACCGTCTCAGCAACATTATTGCAAGTGCGATAATGGCGGCCGTGTTCAGCACGTTCCAAAGCCCGAAGCAATGCCGCATGTTTCGTCCTTCTCTATCGGCGTATTCGTCTCTGCTTTGCAGGCGCTTGTCTATCGTATTCTTTGTGTATAGCCTCACACCGTTGATTTCGATTTCCTCCGGCGGATTCTGCCGCATTTCATCAATCAACCTGTCTGCATGGGTACAGTATCTCATGTCTTGTTCACCTCCTGGGGTATGGAATATAACTTGCCCACGCCGCCCCACCTGTGCTACAATGCAAACAGGAAAGGGGGTGTTAGTTTTGCCTTTAAAATCGTTCGTTCGGCTTACCGGCAATGAAGATTTGTTCGATCGGTACTTCTTCGGCTTGGCGGCGTATGATTACCTTGTTTCTCAAACCGGCTCAAAAAACTGGTACGCGGTCTCCTGCATGGAGGATACCAACGCAGTGTATCTTATCGATTTTTCTGCGTTCGATACCGACGCGCCGCACGCGTTTGTGACGGTTTCTCTCGACGGTACCCAGTGGGTGTTTCATCTTCAAGGCGGTCGCTGACCAGCTGCATTTTGTAGAATCCGCGCGGGCCTGCAATCGGCTTTTCGGCAAGTACATATCTGCCGCTGTATGTGTGGCGCACATTGTCCAGCAGTTCAATTTGTACGCGGCCTGCATCGGTTTTGCTTACCCGGACGCATCCGCCGTCTTTCAGCAGATGGATCAACAGTTTTTTTCGCATCATCCGCATAGGCCTTTCCAGCGCCATGCGGATTTTTATATGCGTGTTCAGCACTGCCAGCGTCACGGCGCTCTCAAAGCTCGTTTCTTCCCAGCTCATGCGTTGTTCACCTCCTGGGGTGGGAAATGTACAGCAAAACTTGCGAAAACTAAAGTTTTGCTGCAAAAAAATAATCCGGAATTTCAGCATCCGGGATCATAAGAACCTGGCACAATGCACGGATTTCCGTCTGGGTGAAGTCGGTATGGCCGCGCAGCTTTTTATTAAGTGTTGCAGGTGATACGCCAATTTCTTTGGCAACATCGTTCTGCGTCATGCCGTATGCTCGGATACGTCCGAGCAGGTTCAAGTAGTCCATTGCTATCGCCTCCTTGCCTATACTTTACCACTTGCGAAAACTAAAGTCAATATGTTTTCTAAAGATTTTTTAAAAGTATCTTGCGTTTTTTATAAAATAGCGCTATACTGAACACAAGATATGACGGAGGTACGAACAATGAAGCAAAGCAATTTTGCCGCTCGGCTTTCGCAGGCACTTGATGCGCGAAATATGAAAGCAGCAGATCTCTCAAAGAAAACGAAAGTTTCTGAAGGAACTATAAGCTGCTATATAAATGGGAAATATGAAGCAAAGCAAAATAGAGTGCGAACTTTTGCTGAGGCCTTAAATGTGAACCCTGCCTGGCTTATGGGCTATGATGTTCCTATGGATAATGATGCGCCTACCATTCCCGCCGGTTTCGAGCCGCTCCCCGAAATGACCACCATCCCACTGGTCGGCTCCATCGCCTGCGGTACGCCCATCACCGCCGAGGAAAACATTGAGGCCCGCATTGGTATCCCTGCCGCCTGGAATGCGGATTTTGCGCTTACCTGCAAAGGGGACAGCATGGCCCCGCGTTACCAAGACGGCGATGTCGTCTGCATCCGCTGTCAGCCCGAAGTTGAAAACGGCCAGATCGCCGCCGTGCGAATAGGGGAGGAGGCCACCCTAAAACGCTTCTACCAGGAAGGGGAGACCGTCACGCTGGTCCCTGTCAACCCTGCCTACACGCCGCTTGTCTACCGCGGCCCCGAACTGTCCGACATCCAAATAGAGGGCCGCGTCGTAGGCTTTTGCCGCGGGGAATAAAGGATACACAGTAAAAAATTTATATACAATATTGACAATCCTGCGAGGTTTGGCATATAATAATGGCATGATACAGACCTCGCCGCGCCTCTCAACGATGCGTACCATGGCGGGGTCGTATTTTTTTAGGTGAAAATCATGAAAGAACTAAAAAAGCATCTTTCTTTGAGTGGACAAGTCGATTTGTTGACTTCTCGCGGTCTGATCGTGCGTGATAAGCAGGCTGCCATGCGCGTACTGTCCAATATAAATTACTACCGCTTCACAGGCTACCTGCACGGCTTTAAAGTAAAGCCGACCGGCCGTTACCGGGATGGAACGACCTTTGAACAGATCCATTCCCTTTACCGCTTTGACCAACAGCTTACACGCATATTGATGTATGCGCTGGAAGATATCGAAGAAACATTCAAAACGCGGTTTTCTTATACGCTTACCGGGAATTTCCCGGACGAACCGCTGATTTATCTCCAACCTAAAATTTATCGGAACGGTGACGATTTTACCCGCTTTCAGACCTACTTTTACAGGGAAGTGGAAAACAACCGAAAACTTCCGTTCATCAAGCACCACATAGAGCAATACGGCGGGCAGCTGCCTATGTGGGTGGCCGTCGAAATCATGACAATGGGAAACCTGTCTGCCCTATATAAAAATCTGCAAGCACCTTTCCAAAAAGAACTGGCTGCCACATACCAAACCGGTGTGAACCAACTTTCCAGCTGGATTCAAAATATGACCTTCACCCGCAACCATCTTGCCCATTATATGCGGGTTTATGATTTCAATTTTGGCCGTACACCAGTACAGTGCAAAAAGCACCATCGGTATACCGTTACCACCGGGCGGATTTTCGACCAAATTTATGTAATGTCGTTTATGTATTCGGATGACCGGGAATGGAATAATTTCATTCTTCCCGAGCTTGACAAACTGCTTGCGCGGTATGATGTTTTTGTAAAGCCCGAGGCGCTTGGCTTTCCCATAAACTGGAAAGAAATCCTTGCAAAATAAAAAGAGGTTCGCTATGAAAACGTCGAAAGCATTGAGCAAGCTGTTTGGGGCTGTAATGTCCCCGGCTGAAAAGAGCGCTAACCGCCAGTTGGCGCTTATTTCTGCCGCCATTGAAATGTGGCGCGTTGAGCACGATATGACACAGGCTGCTTTTGCGGAGCTTATGGGCGTCACACAGGTTATGGTTTCCAAATGGGAAAGCGGCGAATACAATTTTTCTGTCAAAACGTTGTCGGAAATTAGTGCAAAGATCAATATGCCGCTGGATGTGCTTTTCTCCGGCAATCTTGACTCCCACATATACGAGAGCAGCGAATCGGTATGCAGCAAAACGAAGCCTATTTGAAAGACCATAACGACGACAAAGAATAAGCCAACCCAGCCGCATCCGTTTAAGACTGCGGCTGGTTTGCTGCGTGCGTAGGACACTTTGCATTAACTGCAAAATTGAAATTTCGGAGGTATCGGCATGAACGGTGAAATCAAAAATGTGGTGCTCTATCTCCGCTATTCCAGCGCCGCTCAGAACGAACAGTCGATTGAGGGACAGCGCCATGTCTGTCAAGAATACTGCCGCCGCGCCGGCTATCAGGTCATGGACGAATACATTGACCGCGCGACTTCTGCATCCCACAACGTAGAAAAGCGGCTCAACTTCCAACGGATGCTGCGCGACGCCGAGCGTGGCCGCTTTGACGCGGTGGTCGTATACAAGCTGGACCGCTTCGCCCGCAACCGTTATGATTCTGTCAACGCCAAGTATCGGCTGAAAAAGGCCGGTGTCGTCCTGCTCTCCGCCACCGAGAACCTGTCGGACAGCCCGGAATCCATCATTCTGGAATCGGTGCTGGAGGGCATGGCAGAGTTTTATTCAGCAGAGCTTTCGCAAAAAATCACCCGCGGTATGAAAGAGACAGCACAAAAGCACCTCTCCACCGGCGGCACGGTTCCGCTTGGCTACCGCATCGAAAACCGCCGCTTGGTCATCGACCCTACAACCGCGCCCATCGTCAAGCAGGCGTTTGAAATGTACGCCGCCGGGCATACCGTCACGGCCATTGCAAAGCAGTTCAACGCCAGCGGCTACCGCACCAGCAAGGGGACTGCGTTCAACCGCAGCAGCTTTAAATCTATGTTCCACAATGAGCGCTACATCGGCATATACAAGTACGGCGCGTACAAGGCCGAAAATGCCGTCCCCGCCATCATCGACAAACAACTTTGGGACGCTGTGCAAAGCCGGCTCTCGCACCCTGCGCCGCCGTCGCAAGGCAAAGCGCAAGTGCCGTTTTTGTTGGCAGGGAAACTGTTCTGCGGCCACTGCGGCGCAAAGATGAACGGTGACAGCGGCAAGGGCCGCAGCGGTGAGCCGTACTATTACTACACCTGCTATAATCGCAAGAGGGAACACACCTGCCACAAGAAATCCGTCCGCAAAGAGTGGATAGAAAAAGTTGTCGTGCAGGATGCAATGCACCTGCTGACCGACGACTATATAGAGGAACTGGCCGACATTGCCGTGCAGGAGAATCAGCGCCAGATTGCGGCCACTACCAAAATCCCCCTGCTGAAAGAAAAAATAGTGGAGACGGAAAAGTCGATAAACAACATCATCACCGCTATTGAAAAAGGTGTCGCATCCGACACGCTCATGCACCGGATCACCGGCTTGGAGCGGCAGAAAAAAGACTACGAGAATCAGCTTGCCGCAGAGGAAACCAGCGCCATCCAGCTTGACAAGTATATGGTCATCTACTGGCTGGACCAGTTCAAGCACGGCGACGTGGACGACGAGCGCTTCCGCCGCAACCTAATCAATCTGCTTGTCAACTCCGTCACCATCTGGGACGACCCCGACGGTGGTTTCCGCATCACCACCGCCTACAACCTAACCGACGCCCCCACCAAAACTTTCCGCGTTGAGGCCCTTCCCGGTTCGGATATGGGGAGTAGTAGTCCACCACAAAGACCTGTCAGAGAAATCTGACAGGTCTTTTCTTTTGGTTTAAACATGCGGAAAAATCAAAACCCGTCGATCAGCCGCTCGGCAATGGGGGAGATGAACAGCACAAAAAGCAGTACGCCAAGCCCCGTGATAAGGCTGGCTGCGTCGCCGCCGATGTACCACCCCAGCGGGAAGGTGAGCAGCAGAAGCCCGGGCACGGCAAAGCAGTTCAGTAAAAACGCGGCAAACTCCCCGCGGCTGAACATCCACCAGACCTCAATGGGCTTGTAAGGACTGCGCTCCGGCGGCGGATGGTGCCAGCGGCGGCGGTCCACGCCGACAAGGCGCAGATGCTGCGTGTACAGCTGGACAAGGCCGCACACAAAGACCCCGATGAAATAAATGCTGATCCAAATGACCATCCCGGCACCCCCGTCGCTCCCGTTGGAAACACTTCACAGTATCGTTTCTGCCTGTATCATAGCACGTTAAAAACACACCTGCAACGATAAATTTTCAAAAACCCCTTGCAATTTGCGCCGGGGTATGGTACTATACTAAAGCAATACACACGCATTGCGCTGTTTTTTTGTGCCTTTTTTTGCAGGTATTCCCTACTCTTTAATTATACCATATAGGGGTATCTACATCAATAATAATGCAAGGAAAACAGCGGATTTATGGGCTTTTCTGCGACTTTATCAAAACAAAAAGCAGCCCTGCGGCTGCTCCTGTCGAATATACCATATTCATAGCCACAACCGTATTTTCCAAGCAAGAAAGCCAGTGTGAACCAGCTCCCTTGCCGGAGGAAAACACATGGGATTCCTGATGTCATAAGTGACATTTGGGGTTGTTCGGCTGATACCATACTACATCATTTCCTATTGCGTGTCTATTGCGTCTTTTTCGCACCGTTTTTATTTCCGGTCTTTCTTGCCGCCTTTTTCTCCATACGCTTCTTTCTACGGTATTCAGCTACATCTAAGCCCTCAACTCCAAAGAATAGAGCCGTCAGGTCATCATATGCTTTTTCCAGCGTTCTATATACATTACTCTTATCAATGTTCTCGACCTCTGCCACATCATCAGGCTTCATAGGTTCTTCATTCAGGAACATCATTTCAACCACACGATACCTGCGCTCTACATCTGGTATCTTCGATTGTTCGCATTCCTTTTTGTAATTTTTAAGCTGTGTATCTACATGATTAAGCAGCATACCTGTAATCAGCATATTCTTTTTTGTAGATGTCAGCTCAAATTCTTCTTTTCTGCACTCGTCCAGAATATAATCAAAGATTCCGGCAAGCGTTAAGTCTGTTACTGTGTCTGGGTCATATACGGAAGTATCTTTCATCTTCTTTAACTGCCTGTAATGCTGTACCAGAGTTTTTGCACTGTTTCTTACCTTTTCGGTACGCTCTGCCATAACAATAGCCTGTTTGCTCTCATAAGCAGCGATACCCTCTTTCGCACCCTCTCTAGCAGCCTTTTTCATCATCTTTGTAATTTCTTCCTCAGTCAAAACTACAAATTTTGTCTCTGATGTTCCCTGTACTTCCCCTGTTATTAGTTCCTTGCTTTCTATCATTGTGCAGTCGCCTCCTTGACATTTTATCCTTTACCCTTTACAATAGGTTTACCAGA
>ERZ825670.376-NODE-376-length-63626-cov-5.782306_pt1 | contig 63626 bp, 73 predicted proteins | sample MGYA00519929_ERZ825670 | MGnify/ENA primary metagenome ERZ825670 (study PRJEB31778, sample SAMEA3449207) | human gut metagenome | biome: human gut; feature: human-associated habitat; material: faeces | place: United Kingdom | collected 2010/2012 ...
AGAACTTCTAGTGTTAAGATTAGATACACAAAATCTTTCATTTATTTTATGCAATCCATCTGTTGGTACTTCTTTAAGATGTAAGTGCATATAATATAGTTCTCAAATCAAATAACGAATGATAAAAAGGGAGCTTAAAAAAAGCCCCCATAATTTTATTTACTTATTAACCTAAAATTGTAATCTATTTTCTTGACTCCACAATCAATTTTATACCTGTTCTATCTTCTCCTTCTACCTCAACTTCTGCAAAGGCTGGTATACATACTAAGTCTACTCCTGCCGGTGCTACAAATCCTCTTGCTATTGCTACTGCCTTTACTGCTTGATTTAGAGCTCCAGCTCCGATTGCTTGCATTTCTGCTTTTTGTGATTCTTTTACTAATCCTGCAATAGCACCTGCTACTGAATTTGGATTAGATTTTGATGAAATTTTTAAAATTTCCATTCATTTGCCTCCTATAATTTAATAATTTTTGTTGCAACTTTTACATTATTGATTTTATAACATATAAAATTTTTTGTCTAGTACATTTGGAAATTTTTTCAAGTTTTCATCGCGACTTTCGACACTTTATCTAGTTTTTTTCTGCTTATTTACCTTAATGAATGTTCTCCCTAATTAAATTTATAACATTATCTTATATAAATTCTTTTTATTTTAGTTGCTTGATTTGTCTTGTCATCTATCTCAAATTTTACAGCATTTAGTATGCTCTCTCCTTCTGCTAATTTGTACTTTTCAGGAAGTGTTGTCTCAAATCTCTTAAGTGATGCTTTAATATCCATTCCAATTACAGAATCCTTTGGACCTGTCATTCCTAAATCTGTAATATAAGCTGTTCCCTGTGGCAAAATTTGTTCATCTGCAGTTTGTACATGTGTATGTGTGCCAAACAACGCAGTAATCTTGCCATCTAAAAGCCTTCCCATTGCTATTTTTTCAGCAGTTGCTTCTGCATGAAAATCTATGAATATCATATCAACTTTATTTTGTAAATCTTCCACCATTTCTTTTGCTAAAATAAATGGATTCTCTGTAAGTATATTTATATCAACTCTTCCAAGGAAATTCATTACTGCTATCTTTTTTCCTTTACATTCATATATTCCTAATCCTTTTCCAACTACACATTTTGGATAATTAGCTGGTCTTAAAATTTTAGGATCATCTATAAATTTAAATATATCTTTTTTTCCCCAAGTATGATTCCCCATTGTTACTACATTGGTCCCAGCTTCTAGTATATCTTTAAAATTCTTTTCCATTAAGCCCATGCCTCCTGCTGCATTTTCGCCATTTGTTATTACAAAATCTATATTTTCTTCTTTTTTTATCTTAGGCAATTCTTCTTTTAATTTTTTAACTCCTATTTCCCCTACAATGTCTCCAACAGCTAATATATTCATTCTATTCCTTCTTTCTTCCCAGTTTCTTTGCTTTCTTATTTTAACATTTTCTACTAGGATAGTCAAGTTGTGGGACATAAATTACATCTATAAGGGTTGCAAATATTTTTATTTAAATTAACTTGAAATATAAGTTTTGAATGAAATGACGAATGTGCATGGAGAAATTTTAGAAATTCTTTGTAATTTTATGGAAAGAGTTCACATCAGTTGATATAAAAAAACAAATCATAAAATATTAAAATTAAAATAACAGTTATATTATAATCATTATACAACACTTTGTCAAGAAAAATTGAGTTACATATTTCCATCCATATTGAATATATATTTTATAAATCTTATAACTAATCATATTTTAAAGGAGGACTATATTAAATATGAAACATTACAAATTAGCAATAGTGGGAGCAACTGGATTAGTTGGTAGAACTATATTAAAAGTTTTAGAAGAAAAAAATTTTTCCAACTTTGAATACTCACTTTTTTGCTCAAAAAAATCAGCTGGAACCAAATTAAAATTTTTGAAAAAAGAATATATTGTTCAAGAATTAACAGATAATTCATTTGATGATGGTTTTGATTTTGCAATTTTTTCAGCTGGTGGCCAAACATCTAGGCATTTTGCTCCAATCGCCGCTTCAAAAGGATGTATTGTAATTGATAATAGTAGTACATTTAGAATGGATGATGATGTTCCTCTAATTGTTCCAGAAGTAAATTTCCAAGATGTTTTCTCTCACAATAATATAATAGCTAACCCTAATTGCTCTACAATTCAAGCTGTTGTTGTACTAAAACCATTAGATGATAATTTTAAAATTAAAAGAATTGTATATTCTACATATCAGGCTGTTTCTGGTGCAGGAAAACTAGGTCTACAAGATTTAGAAAATGGATATAAAAACAGCTCTTCTGATAATCCTAATAATATACCTTTAATAAAATTTTCTCATCCTATATATGACAACTGCTTGCCTCACATTGATTCTTTTTTAATTAATGGATATACGAAAGAAGAAATGAAAATCATTAATGAAACCCGAAAAATTTTAGGGCATCCAACTCTTCCCGTTACCGCAACTGCTGTCCGAGTTCCAATAAAAAACTGTCATGGAGAAAGTATAAATATAGAATTTGAAAACTCTTTTTCTATTGAAGATGTAAAACATATTTTAAAAAGCTCTCCTGGCATTACTGTCAAAGATGACATAAAAAATGATATATATCCTATATCTTCTATAGCCAATGGACATGACGACGTTTTTGTTGGTAGAATTAGAAAAGATTATAGTGTTCAAAATGGTCTTAATTTATGGGTTGTTGCTGACAATCTTAGAAAAGGAGCTGCAACTAATGCTATTCAAATTATGGAAAAATTAATTTTAAAAAATTTTTAATTAAAGAAGAGGTGTCTTATGAAAAAATGTTTATTTACAGGTGTAGCAACCGCTCTTGCCACTCCTTTTTATCAAAATAATGTTAATATTGAAGAATTTAAAAGATTTATTAAATTTCAGATTTCTTCTGGTATAGATGCACTTGTTGTTTGTGGCACAACTGGAGAAGCTAGTACAATGACAAAAGAAGAAAAAACTACAGCTATTAAATGCGCAATAGAAACTGTTCAAACTACTGATAATTCAAAAATCCCTGTAATTGTTGGAACAGGGTCAAACAATACTTCTACAGCTATTGAAATGTCTATCTTAGCAGAAAAGCTTGGAGCAGATGGTCTTTTAGTTGTTACTCCATATTATAATAAAACAACCCAAACTCGGTCTAATTAAACACTTTAAAGCTATATCAGATTCTGTTTCTTTGCCAATTATTTTATATAATGTTCCAAGCAGAACTGGAATAAATATTACACCAGAAACCTGTTTTGAATTATCCCAAATAGATAATATCGTTGGAATTAAAGAAGCAAGTGGGAATATCTCTCAAATTGCTAAAATAGCATCATTATGTGGTAATGATTTTAGCATTTATTCTGGAAATGATGATCAAATTGTTCCAATTCTTTCTCTTGGAGGAAAAGGCGTAATTTCAGTATTGTCAAATGTTGCTCCAAAACTTGCTTGTAGCATTACTAATTTATTTTTTAAAAAAGCTACTGATGAAGCTTGTTATTACCAATTACAAGCCTTACCATTGATTAATGCACTATTTGCTGAAACTAACCCTATCCCAGTTAAAGAAGCTATTAATTTGCTTGGATATGATTTTGGCAATCCTAGACTTCCATTAGTTAAATGCTCTCCTACTTTAAAAAGCCAACTAGAAAAACTTTTGATTTAACTAACCTTCTACTGCTGCAAATTAATAAATTTAGTATTTAAATAATTATTAATATTTAAAAAATTTGATAATATTATTAAAATATGATATATTTATAAAAAAATGTGAAAGGATGTATATCATTGATGTTGGATAAAGAATTTAAAAAATTAGAAAAACAATCAACTAATCTTAGAATTATGATTATTATACAGTTTATTTGTTTAATTCTTATTGGTATATCTATTGTTTGTATTGTTGGAAATTATACAAAATCATCAACAAATATTAAGAGTATTACATTATCTGTTAGTGGATTTTTAGCAATACTAATATTTTGTATTATTTCAAAACTGATAAACAAAAATAAAGAAAAATTTAAAACTAATTATTATGATATGATAATGTTACCTATAGTAAAGAAAGTTAATGCTAATTGGATATATTTAGATAAAATTAATATATCAGAAATAAATAGAGAACTTATATTATCAGGTTTTTATGATTCTAATACTGACAGGTTGTTCACTGAAAAATCTATTAAAGGAAAAATCAATATAGATATTAATATCCAAATTCATCAACTAAGTTCTATAGATATAATAAGATATGAACAATTTAGGAAACTCAAAAAATTATTTAATGGCTTATTTGCAGTGGTTGAAACAAATATTGATAAAGAATATAATCTATCTATAGAAGGAACTAATAGTCTTGTGAAAACATCTAGTACCTTAAATGATATTAAAATAAAAAAAATTGCAGAAACTTTTTATAAAGATACTTTATTTGATTTTGATTTAGTAATTAAAAATGGCAAAATATATTTTAGAATATTTTCAGGAAATAGATTTACAGAAAATATATTTAAAAAGTTAATCGACAAAAAAGAATTAGAAAATTATTACCTTACTTTAAAGTTTATTCAAGAAATATCAAATGAAATAATAAGAGTAACTTATAATAAATAGAGCAGATTTAAACTGCTCTATTTATTACATATCCCTATGAACATTATGTCTATTATTTTTCTTCTTTTTTTCTATGTAATCTTTGATAATTCTTTTTAGAAGTATCTAACATTCCTCTAATTTCAGCTTTAGAAGAATTAATTTTATTTTTTATTTCTTCTTTAGAATTATCAATTTTTATAGCAATTTCCTCTTTAGATTCCTCTATTTTCTTCTTTATTTCATCCCATTTGCTATAAAAAACATTTTCTTTAATTCTAGGAAATGCTCTAACAAGTCTTCTGTATAAAACCATTTTCTTTTTTATTATCATTTTAACTTTATTAGAAATTTCATCAGTATTATCTTTAAACTCTCTTGACATTTCCTTTAAATTAAGAATTATTTTAAAGGAAACTATAATATCCACAATAAATAATATACTTATTACTCCTAGGATTATTTGCATTATCTCAACTGGAATCATATTAATATATTTTAGTAAAAATGGATTTATCCACATAGTAATAGCTGTCCCTGCAATTCCAAATGGAATCAATGTTTCAAGACATATGCGTCCATTTATATTAAATTTTCTAGTACTATAATCCCACCATCTTGCTTTAAATATTTTTTCCATAAAATAACTTGTTGCATATTCGAGAGTTCCGCAAATTAGAATTGATAAGAAAAACGTTGTAACTATATCTTCATGATATCTTTGTAATAAAATTGTTATCAACACTACTCCCCAACCATATATCGGACAATATGGGCCAACTAAAAATCCTCTATTGGTAATTTTTTTATTCCTTATGGATATATTTACTGATTCCATTATCCAACCAGCTATTGAATATATAAAAAATAGTGCTATAAGATTTTCAACTTTTAATATCATAACTCTCTCCTCTTACATCTATTAAGATAATTTCAACAGATTTATCTAATTGTTATATCAATTATTTTACATTATTTTCTATAAAAAGTCTATATTTTTTTCAAAATACTTTATTTTTCCACTTTACATAAGTTGACATTTTTCTCCAAAGCTGTTATAATAGATACGTAAGTCAAAAAGGCTTATGTTGAATACCGCTTTACAGTCAGGTTGGCTGTTACTATAATTTTTCTTTATAGGAGGACTGTATAAAAATGAAAGCATGGTTTTGTATCAGTGACATTGTTCAAATGGAAGGGTTTAAGAAAACCTTCCAGGCTATTACCGCAGTTGTTGCCATTTGCGCAGCAATTATGATGTTGCCACTTGCATACATTAATGCCGGAGTCAAGATTCTTTCATACATCTTGCTCAATGAGAGCATGACACTCGTATGTATTTTTGCAGCTATCTGCAAAGTAAGTCGAGACTTGCTTTGGTATGGAGGATTAAAACTCATTTGCTTAATGCTGATTATTTCATTTTTCTTGTCATAATCTAGCTGTAAAGCACACTGTCCCCCCACTTTTGAAATCAAAAGTGGGGAGACTTCTTTATTTTTTTACTATTTCTTTTTCTCTTGTTTCATTTTCCTTTTGCAAAGCCTTTTTCTCTTTCTGTTTAACTTTTAGATTATCTTTAGCAACAGTCATAAGAAGTTTAATTCTATTAGTCTGATTAGCCTCACTTGCACCTGGGTCATAGTCAACAGGAACAATATTAGCCTCTGGATACATATCCCTAATTGTTTTTATTACACCTTTACCAACAACATGATTTGGTAAACAAGCAAATGGTTGAACACAAACTATATTCTGTATTCCATTTTCCATATATTCAAGCATCTCTGCAGTCAAAAACCAACCTTCTCCTGTTTGATTTCCTGTTGATAAAACTGATTGAACATTATCTGCTAAGTGCCAAATATCACAAGTTGGCAAATATCCTTTTTTAGATTTTTCTAATGCTTTTTTTGCATCTTTTTCAAATAAATTTATCAATTTTAATGCTACACTATTTAACATTGCTTTTCTTTTATCATTTTTTAACATTTTGTTTGAAAGCACTTTATTTATAGTCATAAATTTGCAAAATCCTAAAAAGTCTGGAAGCACTACTTCTGCTCCTTCTTTTTCTAATAAATTTGCCACATAATTATTTCCAAATGGATGATATTTAATCAAAATTTCTCCAACAATTCCAACTTTTGGTTTCTCTATTGTTTTGTCCCATTCAATTTTTTCAAAATCATCTACCATTTGATTAATTCCATTTGCAAATTCTTTATTACTGCTCTTTAATGCCAACTTTTTAGCTTTATCCATCCAATCATCAAATAACTTATTTGTTTCTCCTTTATTTTTTTCATAAGCTCTATTTTTATATAACATTTTCTGCAATAAATCTGCTAATACCATAGCTTTTAAAAGTCTTTCTGCTAATGAAATTGTTATTTTAAACCCTGGATTTTTCTCCATTCCAACAACATTAAATGATATTACTGGAACTTGTTCAAAACCTGCATCTTTTAAAGCTTTACGTATAAAACCAATATAATTCGTAGCTCTGCATCCTCCACCTGTTTGTGACATAATTATAGCTGTCTTATTTACATCATACTCTCCACTTTGAAGTGCTTCTATAAATTGACCTGTTGTTATAATTGATGGATAACACGCATCATTATTTACATATTTTAAACCTGTTTCTATCGTATGTTGAGTACATTCTCTTAATAATACCGCTTTATACCCTTCTTTTTTCAATATTGGTTCTATAAATTCAAAATGTATTGGTGCCATTTGTGGAAATATAATTGTATATTCTTTTTTCATCTCTTCTGTAAATGGTATTCTATTTAACTGATATTCTCCAGTTGCAGATGAATCTTTTTTCTCTTTCAAACGTTTATTTATACTTGCTAATAATGAACGTAAACGAATTCTTACAGCTCCAAGATTATTTACTTCATCAATTTTTATTAATGTATACATTTTTCCAAAACTTGTTAAAATTTCTTCAACCTCATCTGTTGTTACAGCATCAACTCCACATCCAAATGAATTTATTTGCACCAATTCCAAACTATCATGTCTTCCCACAAAATCAGCTGCCGCATATAATCTTGAATGGAACATCCATTGGTCAACAACACGAAGTGGTCTTTCTGGCAATGTTTTGTCTGCAACACTATCTTCAGTTAATACACACATGCCTAAACTTGTAATCAATGTATCAATCCCGTGGTTTATTTCGGAGTCTATGTGATATGGTCTACCTGACAAAACAATTCCTCTTAAATTATTTTTCTCAATATATTCAACTGTTTCTTTTCCTTTATTATGAATATCTTCTCTGCATTTTTGATACTCTGCCTGAGCCTTTTCTATTGCATCCTTTAACTCTTTTTTAGTAAAATTATATTCTGCAAATTCTGGTAATTCCATCATTCTTTTTAATAATGCTTTAGATTCAAATGGTAAAAATGGATTCATAAACTTTACATCATCTGATTTTAATTCTTCTACATTATTTTTTAGAACTTCTGCATAAGAAATTACTATTGGGCAATTATATCTATTATTTGCATCTTGAAATTCCTTTCTTGAATATGGCATACATGGATAAAATATCGTTTTTATTCCTTTTTGAATTAGACTAATAACATGTCCATGTGATAATTTTGCTGGATAACACACAGATTCTGATGGCATTGATTCCATACCTTTTTCATAAATTTTTCTTGTACTTTTTTCTGATATTATTACTCTAAATCCTAAATTTGTGAATAATGTAAACCAAAATGGATAATCTTCATACATATTCAAAACTCTTGGAATTCCGATCGTTCCCCTTTTAGCATCTTTTTCTTCAAGTGGTGTATAGTCAAAAATTCTTTCATATTTATATTTTACAAGGTTTGGCAAATCTTTATGTTCATTTACTATTCCCTCTCCCTTTTCACATCTGTTTCCAGATACATGTCTTTTTCCATTACTAAATCTGTTAATTGTTAATTGGCAATGATTCTCACAACCATTACATCTTGTGTGTGTCACTTTTATATCTAATTTATCAATTTCTTCTATTGTTGAAAGTGTTGAATGATATTCCATATCCATGTTTGCTTCATATTGCTCACATGCTAAAAGTGCCATACCATAAGCTCCCATAAGCCCTGCTATATCTGGTCTTATAACGTTTCTTCCAACTATCAATTCAAAAGCTCTTAATACAGCTTCATTATAGAAAGTTCCACCTTGTACAACAATATGGCTTCCCAATTTTTTTACATCTCTTATTTTCATTACTTTTTGAATTGCATTTTTTATTACAGAATATGACAATCCTGCTGAAATATCTCCAACTGAATATCCCTCTTTTTGTGCTTGTTTTATTTTTGAATTCATAAACACTGTACATCTTGAACCCAAATCGACTGGATTTTGAGCTTCTAATGCTTCTTTTACAAATTCTTCTATACTCAAATTTAAACTTTTAGCAAATGTTTCTATAAATGACCCACATCCTGACGAACAAGCTTCATTTAGCATGATATTATCAATCTTATTATTTTTCAATTTAATATATTTCATATCTTGTCCACCAATGTCAACTATACTTGTAACTTTCGGCTCAAATTTTTTAGCTGCTGTATAATGTGCTATTGTTTCAATTTCATTTAAATCAACATTTAATGCTGTCTGTATTAACTTTTCTCCATATCCTGTAACACCACTATATCTAATCACTGCATCTTTTGGTAATATTTCATATAACTCTTTTAACATCTCAATAATGCTATCAAGTGGCTTTCCTTCATTGCTTTTATATGAAGAATATAATAACACTCCATCTCTATCTGTTACAACTAATTTTGATGTGGTTGAACCAGCATCTATTCCTATAAAACAATCTCCTTTATGTTCTGATAAAGGTTTTTTCTCAACCTTATCTTTTTCATGTCTTGTTTTAAACTCTTCATATTCAACATTTGTTTTAAATAATGGTTGTAATGGCTGTGTTGTTGTATCGTGTGATTGTCTTAATACTTGGATTTTACTTTTTAATTTTTCTACACTAATAGGTGTCATATCTTTTGCATCTAAACATGCTCCTTTTGCGACCAACAAATGTGCTTCTTCTGGAACTATTGTCTGTTCAGGCGTTAAATGTAAAGTTTCTACAAACCTTTTTCTTAGCTCTGGTATATATGTAAGTGGCCCTCCCAAAAATGCAACATTTCCACGAATTGGTCTACCACATGCCAATCCACTTATTGTTTGATTAACAACTGCTTGCAAAATAGATACAGCAATATCTTCTTTTGCTGCCCCTTCATTTAATAATGGCTGTACATCAGTTTTTGCAAATACCCCACAACGTGAAGCTATTGGATATATTGTTTTATATTTTTTTGCCAATTCATTTAATCCTTTGGTATCAGTATTTAGTAATGATGCCATTTGATCCAAAAATGCACCTGTTCCTCCAGCACATGTTCCATTCATACGTTGTTCTATTGATTTTCCAAAATAGATTATCTTGGCATCCTCTCCTCCAAGTTCTATTACAACATCAGTTTGAGGAATATATCTTTCTACTGCCCTTTTACATGCAACTACTTCTTGAATAAATGGTACATCTAAAAATTTCGCTGTACTCATTGCTCCTGAACCTGTTAATGCTATTGTAAATTCATTATTTTTGTACTTTTCCACTAATTCTTCTAAAACTTTACATACTGTATTCTTTGTATCTGAGTAGTGTCTTTCATATGATGTATATATTTCTTCCAATTTTTCGTTCATTACAGCTATCTTTACAGTTGTTGAACCAACATCCATTCCTATATGTACTACTTTACTCATATTAATTTTTTCCTTTCTTTTGAGTAATATATCATAATTGTTTACTTTTTTCAAGTTTCTAAAACTCGATTTTATTATACAAAATATTTGTGAACAATTTGTGAATTTTAAAAACCTTTCTTTATATATACAAATAAAGAGCCTAGTTTACTTTATCAGTAAAATTGGCTCTTTCACAATTATTTTGATAATTTTATTCTCCACATCCATCACAATGAGAGCAATGTCCACCACATTCAGCATCATCATCTTCTACAAACTCATAGATATCTTCTTGAATGTAAGAAACATTTTTTTCTAATTCTGCAACTCTTTTTTCAAGTTGCTCTATTTTTTCAATCATTTCTTTTTCTGACATAATTTATACCCTTTCCATATATTCACATGTACGTGTATCAATTCTTAGAATATCACCAATATTTATAAACATAGGAACTTGTAATTCTAATCCTGTTTCTAATGTTGCTGGCTTTCCTGATGTTGTTGTAGTATTTCCAGCAAAGCCTGGCTCTGTATAAGTTACCTCTAACTCTACGAATATTGGTGGTTCAACTGCAAAAACTTTTCCTTTAAAAGAAAGTATTGTTACTTCCATATTTTCTTTTAAATATTTTAAACAATCTCCTATATCTTCTTTATTTAATGGCATTTGATCATATGTTTCATTGTCCATAAAATAATATAAATCTCCATCATTGTATAAATATTGCATCGTTCTTTTTTCAATTTCTGCTCCAGGATATTTATCTGATGGATTAAATGTTTTTTCTAAAACTGCTCCTGTTATTACATTTTTTAATTTTGTTCTAACAAATGCTGCTCCTTTTCCTGGTTTTACATGTTGAAATTCTACTACTTTGAATACGTTTCCATCCATTTCAAATGTAGTTCCATTTCTAAAATCTCCTGCCATATATACTTCTGCCATTTTTATTTCCCCTTTCTATTTTCTCTAACTAAAATCTAATCTATTATATACCTTTTTTGCTTAAAAATCAATACTTTTTCACTTTTCATCCACGATTACATAATTTTTGTTTGATTTTGTTAAATTTATACAACCAGACTTTGTAATTAAAACTGTATCTTCAATTCTTACGCCATAGCTATTTGGTAAATATATTCCTGGTTCATTTGTTATTACCATATTTGCTTTTAGTTGATTATCATTTTTAGCACTAATGTATGGAAGCTCATGTATCTCAAGCCCTACACCATGGCCTAATGCATGTATTAAATCATATCCGTTTATTTTAAAGTCATTTTCTACATTTCTGCTAATAATTCTAATATTAGCACCTTCTTTTAAGTCTTTTTGTGTTTGTAATTGATTTTTCAAAACTAAATCATATATGGTTCTTATGCTTCCCGGAACACATCCTGCAAACACTGTTCTTGTCATATCTGAGCAATACCCTTTATATTTGCATCCCATATCTATTGTTATAGGATCTCCCATTTCAATTTTTTTGTCTGTGGTCTTTGCATGTGGTTTTGATGAATTCCTACCAGAAGCAACTATTGTTTCAAATGCAAGCTCATCTGCTCCACTTTCTATAAAAAATCTTTCTATTTCACACGCTATTTCCTTTTCTGTTTTTCCTATTTTTATATATTCAATTATATGCTCAAAGCACCTATCTGTAATTTCACATGCTTTTGTTATTTTTGCAATTTCTTCTTCATCTTTAATCATACGTTGTTTTTCTATTATATAATCTGTTTCTTCAAAATTGTGCACTTTATATTTCTGCATATAATCTTTATATTGTGCATAAGTAATATAATTTTCTTCAAACCCCACATTTTCGCAAAATATAAAAAATGTTTCATAGTCTTCTCTACTCATTTTTGATATATCAGTAACCACAATCTCATCATCTATTGTTAATACAGATTTAGCCGTCTCTAAATATCTACCATCTGTTAGAAAAAAATTCTCTTTTCTTGCTATAATTAATGTTCCTTCTGCTTCTATCCCTGTTAAATATTTAATGTTATATGGGTTTGATATTATTATAGCTTGCATATTTTGCATTTTGATTTTTTCTCTTAGCCATTTAATTTTTGTATTCATAGTATCCCCTACCTTACTGATATTTTAACTTATTCTCAAAATTTTTGAAAGCATTGTTATAAACACATCATTTGGCATATATATAATTACAGCAGTCGCCAAAACTATAAATGGTCCAAATGCAATATATTCCGTCATATTTTGTTTTTTTATTTTTGATTTTATAAGCATTGCTATACTAACTAATGCTGCTATTATAAAAGCAATTACAAATATAATAATTATATTATTTTTTCCAAAAAATAATCCAAGTACAGCCATTAATTTTGCATCACCCAAACCCATAGCTTCCTTTTGAGAAAATAGTTTTCCAACAAGATTTATTATTAAAAAAATACCTCCACCAATAAGCATACCTAACAAACTATTTAAAAAAGTATTTATTCCAGTATTTGTATTTATTATAACCTGCATAGATATAAATATTAATCCTATTTCGAAGATTGTTAATGTAAGTCTATTGGGTATAATTTGTTTTTTGCAATCTATTACAAAAACATTTATTAGCATTGGAATTAATATTACATATTTTAAAGTATCTACTGTAAGTCCATTAAAGTATAATACCAATACATATGAAATAGCTGTTATACTCATAAGCAAGTATTGGGGAGTTGCATTTGATAAATATTGTGTAAAAAAATCTTTTGATAATACTTTTTCATATTTAGCCAATCTATTATTACACCAATCTATTAACTGACCCACTATTAGTCCTATTACTCCTATTGATAGGTAAAATAATATATGAATATCATTTATGTACATTTTTATTATTCTCCTCTTTTTTCAAATATTTTTTTATAATTTTATCTTCTATAGGTCTTTTTATTTTTGTAACCCATATATCTTTTTCATCAATTGGTTTTACTAGTATTGCAAACATCTTGCATCTATTTGCACCTATTACATCTGTAAAAATTTGGTCTCCTACTACTGCAATGTTTTCTGAACTTAGTTTTAATATTTCCTTTACTCTATTAAATCCAGATTTAAATGGTTTTTTCGCAAAATAACTATATTCTATATTTAGCTTATTAGCTATATATGAAACTTTATCTTTTTTATTACTGTTAGATAAAATATATAATTTTATATTGTTTTGTTTCATATGTTCTGCCCATTTTTCCAAACCATTTAACATATTCCTATTATAATCTATTAATGTATTGTCAACGTCTAAAATTAAACCTTTTATCTTATTTTCATTTAAAAAATCTATAGTAATTTCTAATACGTTTTTAAAATACGCATTTGGATATAATATATTTTTATTCATAATTTATATTACCTTTTCTTTGTTTTCTATATATTATCAATATGGCTGTTTTTTGTCAAGTAAAGGGCAAAACAACTTTTATTTATCAATAATTTATAATGTATATTTTTTTTAGTTTTGGAGAAAATATGCATTATATTTTAATGGAGGGAATTTTATGGGAAACTTAAAAAATTTAATAAGAAAAATATTTATGCCTTCTATTAATTCACAATATGAATTTACTTTACCTATAAAAAGTGAATCCGACTCAGATATTGAAAATGTTGAAAACGTTGGTAATATTGAAAAAATTTTTTCAAATATTGCCTCTAATTTAGAATATGTAAAGGTTCAGTATAAGACTCTTCTAAACAGTGATATTGTTGTTAGAGAATTTTTGCTTAATGCAAGAAATAAAAAATTTAAAGCATTTATTCTTTTTATTGATGGAATGGTTAATTCTGCTCTTATAAATGATAATATTTTAACTCCCCTAATGCTTAGAAATAGAGCAAATACTTTTGAAGGTACTCAAAATTTTATTGATTATGACCAAAAAACTAATAATGCCATTGTAAGAAAAATAAAAAAATTTGATATTAAAGATTATATAAATACTTGCCTATTACCACAAAACTCTGTACAAATCATTTCAGATTTTTCTGAAGTTTTTGATGGCGTAAATTCTGGCAATTGCGTATTATTTGTAGATGGCTTGGCTTCTGCCTTTGACATAGAAGTTAAAGGCTTTAAACAAAGAGGAGTTGAATCTCCAAATAACGAAATTGTAATTAGAGGTGCTCAACAAGCATTTAATGAGTCCATTAGAGTTAATACTTCTCTTGTAAGAAGATTAGTAAATAACGAAAATTTAATTATAGAAAATATACCTGTGGGTAGTATAAGTAAAACCAAATGTGCTGTTTGTTATATTAATAATATAGTAAATGACAACTTAGTTGCAGAGGTCAAATACAGATTAAACAATATTAACGTTGATTATGTTTTGTCTTCTGGGCAGTTAGAACAATTAATTGAAGATAATGGAAATTATAGTGTTCCCGAGTTAATTGCTACTGAAAGGCCTGATAGAGTTGCTGGATATCTTTTAGAAGGTCGAGTTGCAATTATTGTTAATGGAAATCCATATGTTCTTATTGCTCCTGCTATTATGTTAGACTTTTTGTCTTCGCCAGAAGATGCAAACCTAAAATTTCAATATTCGAATTTATTAAAATTTATACGTATATTAGCACTATTTTTAACATTGTTTTTACCTGCCCTTTACATTGCAATTACAAGTTTTCATCAGGAGTTAATTCCAACTGAATTATTATTTGCAATAGTGTCCTCAAGAGAGTCTGTTCCATTTCCTATTATTATAGAGCTTTTGATAATGGAAATATCTTTTGAACTTATTAGAGAAGGCGGATTGCGTATTCCTTCTGCCATAGGTCCAACAATTGGTATTGTTGGTGCTCTAATACTTGGTCAAGCAGCTGTTGAAGCAAGTATAGTAAGCCCTATTTTAATAATTATTGTTTCTATTACAGGTCTTGCTTCTTTTGCAATTCCAGATTTCTCTTTAAGTTTTCATTGTAGAATTGTTAGATTTGTTTACACGTTTTTAGGATATCTATGTGGATTTTTGGGTATAGCAATGGGATTTTTTATTCATCTATTCATTCTATCATCTATTGAATCATTTGGAGTTGCTTATCTATCTCCATATATTCCATTCGAGGAAAAATATAAAAAAGGACTATTTGTTACTCCTATTTGGAAGCGAGAAAAACGTCCAGATTTTTTAGATGCTAAAAAAGGAAAAAAACAACCAAATATTAGTATGAAATGGAAATATACAAAATAGGAAAGGAATTTTTTAAATATGAATGTAACAAAGATAGGAAGTTTTGAAGCAATTGCTTTATTATTAATTGTATCCATTAATCATTTATTATTAAATATGCCCCAAACCATTATAGACACTTGTGGCTCTGCCTCATTGTTGAATACGGTTTATACAACAATTTTAGCCTTTATAATAGCATATTTAATACTCTTTTTACTATTTAAAAAATTTCCTTCTTGCGATATTTTAGACGTTTCTAATTATTTAGGAGGTAAGGTTTTAAAAAATATTATTGGAATTCTTTGTGAAATATATATGCTTACCTTATCAAGTGTATTTTTAAGAAATTTTGCGGAAGGATTAAAGTTAATTTATTTTTTTGATGCACCAATAACATATATATTAATGTTCTTCTTGTTTGTTTGTGCAATTGCTAATTATTTTGGCCCTAAAGCAATTATAAGAACAAATTTATTCATTGTTCCTATTGTTTTAATAAGTATTGTTATTGTTTTTATTTTTACTATTCCCAATATGAAAATAGAAAGAGTTTTTCCGGTTTTAGGATATGGAGTTAAAGAAACATTTTTAACTGGTATTACTAATACTTTTGCTTTTAATGGTTTATTTCTTGTTTTCTTTTTAAGACCTTTATTATATCAAACTGGCAAATTCAAAAATATAGTAGTTACTTCTATAGTAATAACTTCTATATTTATTTTATGTGCCGTTGGAGCATTATTATTAGCATTTCCTTTTATATTTTCAATACAAGAAATATCTCCAATTTATTTTATAATAAGAAATATAGAATTCGGCAAGTTCTTTCAAAGACCAGAAGCACTATTTATGCTCACATGGATTTTTGGAGTTATGTCATATTTAAATTGTATACTTTTTGTAGTTCTAAAAATATTTAAAGATTTAACAAATGTTAAAAATATAAAAAATCTATCTCTTCCGTTCACTTGTTTAATACTTTTTGTTGCCTTATTGCCTAAAGACATGGCACAAATTAGGTGGCTAGAAGATGTCATTTACAAATATGATACTATAATTATAGCTTTTGTTATTTTGGTGATTGTTTTAGTTTTAGCCAATATCAAATATTTTATAAAACATAAAAACACTAAAATGGAGGTAAATTTAAGAAATGAATAATTCTTACATTAAATATGTATATATAATTCTTTTAATCATATTTTTATGCTTTTCTTTTACCATACATTCTAGCAAAGATTTAAATGAGATAGCATATGTTATAGCCATTGGTCTTGATGTTGGAGAAGCAAATAAATTGAAATTAAGCTTGCAAATTTCTAATCCTTCGGCATCTGAAAAAAGCGAACCTGGTAGCAATTCCTCGCAATCTTCTGATTCAATTATAGAATCTATTGAATGTTCTTCTTTAAATTCCGGATTTAATTTATTTAACTCCTTTTTAAGCAAAGAACTAAACTTGTCACATTGCAAAGTTCTTGTAATATCAGAAAATTTGGCTAATACAGATATTTCGGAATATTTATATACTTTAATGAACAATATTGAATTTAGGTCAGATGCCAATATTGTTGTTTGCAAAAATTCGACAGAGATGTTTTTAAAATCCTCTAAACCTAGCCTTGAGCAACTATCTGCCAGATATTATGAAAGCATTCCTACTTCCAGTGAATATACTGGTTATACAGCTAATATTACATTTGGCGATTTTTTCTCGGCATATACAGACAGTTTTACAGATCCTGTTGCTATTTTGGCTGCTATTAATTCTAAATCCTCGCAAAATGTTCTTACAGATGTTAATAGTAATTCTAATTTAAATGTATCTGGCGAATCTACAGAAAAAAACTTTTCCATTTTTAGTAGTCCTGCAAAAGATTCCTCTTATTTAGCTGGTCAAATGCCTTTAAATTCACAAGATACAACCGAAAATATTGGACTTGCGGTTTTTAATAATGGAAAAATAGTTGGAGAATTAAATGGGTTAGAAACAATGATTTACTTGCTTATGGATAATAAGTTAAAATCTGCTCAAATTAGTATTCCAAACCCCTATTATCCAGCTGAAACTATGGATATAAAAATAAAGCCTAACTCTAATACAAAATGTTCTGTAGACTTAGTTAATGGTACTCCATATATAAAAATTAATATTGACATTCTTACCAGATTAATGACTATGGATACTGGAACTGACACCTTGAATGAAGAAAGAGTAAAAAAAGTAGAAGAATATACTAATAAATATTTAAAAGAACACATTTTATCCTACTTATATAGAGTTTCTAAAGATTTTAAAACTGACATAAATGGTTTTGGAAGGTTTGCTTGTAAAAATTTTCTGGTTTGGGATGATTGGTTAAATTACAATTGGCTACACAAATTTGAGAGTGCAACTTTTAATGTTAATGTTAAATCAAATTTCAAGTCTTCTTATTTATTAATGGAAAGCTAAATTTTAAAAGGAGAAATTTCATGGAAATAGTTATTTTGTTAATTACAATTTACGTCTTTATTAAGACTTTAATTTATGGTATTATCGAAATAAAACAAGAACATAATATTTATGGAGGAAGCGCTACTATACTAATTGGTGTATTAGCACTTATCCTCCCTAATATTATTATACGTTTTAGATAGCTTTAAAATTAATTCTTCTTAACTGTTTATTTGCATATATTACTTTAATTTTTATTTTATCTCCTATTTTATAAACCTTTTTAGAATTTTCTCCTATTAGGGTTTTATTTTCATCATTATATATAAAATACTCATTTCCTAAATCCTCAAATTTTATTAATCCCTCTACAGTATTTTCTAGTTCAACAAACATTCCAAATGCTGTAATACCAGAGACAATTCCCTCATACTCTTTGCCAATTTTATTTTGCATATATTCTGCTTTCTTTATAGCTATAGCTTCTCTTTCTACTTTTTGAGCAATCTTTTCTCTTTCTGATGATGTTTGTGAATATTTAGTTGCCTGTTCTTTGTATTTTTCCAGATTCTTTTCATTTAGTATATAACTATTATCTATATATTTTGAAATAATTCTGTGTATAAATAAATCTGGATATCTTCTAATTGGTGAAGTAAAATGGCAATAATATTTACTTGCAATTCCAAAATGCCCTTTATTTTCGCTTTCATATCTTGCTACTTTTAAGGTTCTTAATATTAAATTAGAAACTACCATTTCCTCTTCTCTGCCTTTTACCTTTTCTAGTACTTCGGCAAAAGCTTTTGGGTAAACCTTTTCTTTGTTGCTTTTAATTTTATACCCAAAATTAAATAAGAATTTATTAAGAGCATTTACTTTTTCCGTGTCAGGTTCTTCATGTACTCTATAGATAAACGGTGCTTCAAGCCAATAAAATTTTTCTGCTACAATTTCATTAGCAGTAAGCATAAATTGTTCTATTATTTCATTTGCAAAATAAATTTTATATTTTTCTATATCAATTGCAAACCCGTTTTTGTCTAAAATTACTTTACTCTCTGGGATGTCTAAATCTAAACTTCCAGCACCTTCTCTTTTTTGTTTTAATATTTTAGCTAGTTCTTCCATCAATTTAAAGTCTTCAATATATTTTTCATACCTTTTTAAAACTTTTTTATTTTTTCCATCTAATATTTTTTGTACATCTGCATATGACATTCTTTCTTTTACATTTATAACTGCTTTTCGTATATCTGAAGAGACAATTTCTCCATCTGGCGTAATCTCGCTAATTACCGATAAACACAACCTATCTTCATTTGCATTTAAACTGCATATTCCATTAGATAACTCCTTTGGCAACATTGGTATTACTCTGTCCAACATATATATACTTGTACCTCTTATAATTGCTTCTTGGTCTAATTTAGAGTTTTCTGCAACATAGTGGCTTACATCTGCAATGCTTACACCTAGCTCATAATTTCCATTTTCCAATTTTGTTACATAGATTGCATCATCTAAGTCTTTTGCATCTTCTCCATCTATGGTAAAAATATTTTTACTTCTTAAATCTAGTCTATTTTGCAACTCTTTTTTTGTAATTTTGTTTTCCACTTTTTTGGCTTCTAAAATAACTTCATCTGGAAATTCATATGGTAAATTGTATTCCTTTATTAAGGACAACATATCTACTCCTGCTTCATTAATTCCACCTATAATCTCTGTTATCTCTCCCTCTGCACTTTTATTGCCTTGTGGAAATTTTGTAATTTTAACTACAACTTTTTGATTATTTTTAGCCTTATTAAAACTCTTTTTTGATATAAATATATCTGTATTAAATTCTCTATCATCTGGAACTACAAATCCAAAATTTTTTCTCTTGGTAAATGTTCCAACTATTTCATTCCTCTTGTGGTTTATAGTTTTTACAATCTTGCCTTCTTTTCTGTTTCCCTCTACAGTATCATTTATTATTTTTATTAATACTTCATCTCCATTTACTGCATCTTTGGTATTACCTCTTGATATATATATTTCCTCATCCTGACCATCTATTTTTACAAATCCGAATCCCTTTTCATTACCTCTAAATACACCTTTTATACAATTTTCTAAATTTTCTTTTCTCTTTCTTGACATTGTTTAATTTATTCCTTCCATTTTTTTAAGCGGTAGATGTTATCTACCGCTTAAACTTCAAAATTATATTATACAACAAATAAAATTCCTAATACTATTGATAATACTCCAAATAATATTCCCAAAATTATAGTCCATTTTTTTAATTTGCCTTCTCTTGTTCTTCCCTTGTTTTGGTCAAAGAAATTATTTGTAGAAGAACCTGTTATTGTTCCAGAAACGCCTTTATCATCACTTGTTTGTATTGTTGTTAAAATTATTAATCCTATACAAACTATAGCATAAATTGCCAAAACTATATATTTTACTACCTCCATTTGTTACACTCTCCTAATTTTTTAGTCTTTTTTAAATAACAGTATAATTTTACCATAGTTAATCCAAAAATGCAACTATTTTTTACGGTTCCAATTGTAAAAAATATCAATACTAATTCTTTATTGCAGAATTTGTGTAGGGGCGATTTTAATCGCCCGATTAAATCGCCCCACATTTTTTATATCATATTCAATTTTCCATAAAAATAATTATTCTATTACGTTGTCATCTCTATCTTTTGCATTTGCACTTGCTTTTATCTCATTTCTCCTTGCTATAAGCTCTTTCACTATTCTCCATTAACTAGTGCATTGCTAAGATCTAGTCTCCTAGCCCTACCTGCTGGAGGTTGTAAAACGTTTTCTGCACACTTTTCTGCTGAGTTATCTTGTAATGCTTTCATACCTCTCTTGTCTATTTCTTCTTGAAATCCCTCATCTGTAATTTTATCATACTTAACATCAGTTCCCAAGATGCTCCAAAAATTTTTTAATTTACTCCAAAAATTTTTTAATTTACTCCAAAAATTTTTTAATTTACTCCAAAATTTTTTTAATATTCCTTCTTTTTTATTTTCCATATTACCTTCTTAAATCTCTTTAAGAATTTTCACCTCCATTAGGTTTTTACACATTATTATTATAAGTTTACCATATTATGTGAATAATGTCAAGGCCTATGGCTTAATTCATATAATCTTTAAGCTTTTTGCTTCTACTTGGATGTCTTAATTTTCTTAATGCCTTTGCTTCTATTTGTCTTATTCTCTCACGAGTAACCATAAATTCTTTTCCAACTTCTTCTAATGTTCTCGCTTTTCCATCTTCTAATCCAAATCTTAGTCTTAATACTTTTTCTTCCCTTGGTGTTAAAGTTCCCATAACTTCTGCCAATTGCTCTTTTAATAATGTATATGCAGCTGAATCTTGTGGAGCCGGACTATCTTCGTCCTGTATAAAATCTCCTAAATGGCTATCATCTTCTTCTCCTATTGGAGTTTCCAAAGATACTGGATCTTGTGCTATTTTTTGTATCTCCATTACTCTTTCTACAGGTAATTCCATTTCTGCTGCAATTTCTTCTGGCGTTGGTTCCCTGCCCATTTGTTGTAATAAATGTCTTGATGTTCTTATTAATTTGTTGATTGTTTCCACCATGTGAACTGGAATTCTTATAGTTCTTGCTTGGTCTGCTATTGCTCTTGTTATTGCTTGTCTTATCCACCATGTTGCATAAGTACTAAACTTGTACCCTTTTCTGTAGTCAAATTTTTCTACAGCTTTTATTAAGCCCATATTTCCTTCTTGTATTAAATCTAAAAATAGCATACCTCTTCCAACGTATTTTTTTGCTATACTAACAACTAATCTAAGGTTACATTCTGCTAATCTTTTTTTAGCGTCTTCATCTCCATCTAATACTTTTTTTGCCAATTCTATTTCTTCTTCATATGATAGTAAAGGTATTTTTCCTATTTCTCTTAGATACATTCTTACTGGGTCATCTACACTTATTCCGTCCATATTGCCTATATCTATATCTTCTACTTTGACTTCCTCAACCTCTTGTAAATCCTCAAAATCTGGTTCTTCTGAATCTTCTTTTAAAATGTCTACTCCCAAATCTTCAAATGCATCAAATACTTTATCTATATTTTCTGGATTTGTGTCATCTAGTTCATTTGCAAGTTCTGCATAGGTAATTTTTCCTTTTTGCTTTGCCTTTTCTACAATATCTAATGCTTTCTTTTTTGCTGCTTCATCTACTGTTTTTTTAGTTATTTCTGTATCTTTTTCATCCATTTCTATTTCTTTCCTTTCTCAAGGCATTTGCCTTTACTATTTTTTTAACTTTATAACTATATTGCTTAATTCATCTTCTAAATCATTTAATTCTTCTTCTGAAAAACCTTGCCCATTTTTAATAATGTCTAATATTTCCTGTCTTCTGTTTATAAGTTTATCTTTTTCATATGTATTTACCACATCTTCTATACATTTGTTTAAATCTGATATTTCAAAATCATATGACATTATTCCAGAGATATGATCTATTATGTTTTGTTCTTCAAAATAATTTAATATATCTATATTAATATTTCCTTTTTCTATTTCTTCATACATTTTTTTTAATATCTTCTGGTTTTCTTCTAATTTCATATCATTTTCAGATATTACACTTTTTATTTTTTTATAGCTTTCCTGTGGATAATTTATTAATAGGTAAATTATAAGGTTTTCCCTTTTTGTTGTTGAACTATCTATTTCTTGTTTTTCTTTTTTTATTTCCTTTTTAACTATTGGTTTTTCCAGTGTTTTTTCGCCTGTATTTTTAGCATAAATTAATTTGTTTACTTCTCCATATATTGCTTCTTTTGACACATTATATTCATTTGCTATCTTTTCAACATATAGCTCTCTTTCTATACTATTTGTAACATTTGAAAGAATTTTGGCAACCTGATTTAAAAACTTAATCTTATCATTTATATTGTCCAGATTTAGTGATTGTTTTAACATTTTTACCTTAAATTCCACAAGCGAAATTGCCTGTTCTACGCATTTTAAAAATCTTTCTGGTCCGTATTTTATTACATATTCGTCTGGGTCTTTTGCACCTGATATTTGCAATATCCTAACGTCACAACCAATGTTTTGCAATATTTCTAATCCTCTTAATGTAGCTGCTTGACCTGCCCCATCAGAATCATATCCTATTGTAACTCTTTCACTATATCTTCTTAATAAACGTCCTTGCGCCTCTGTTAAAGCTGTCCCAAGTGAGGCAACTACATTTGTAATTCCTCTTTGATATAAAGAAATTGCGTCCATATAGCCTTCTACTATTATAATATTTTTTAATTCTCCTCTTTTAGCTACATTAAGTCCAAAAAGATGTCTACCTTTACTGTACACTATGTTTTCTGGTGAATTTATATATTTAGGCTTACTGTCATCTGTTACCCTACCGCCAAAAGCAATTACTTTATTTCTTGTGTCTTGTATAGGAAACATTACCCTTTTTCTAAATCTATCTATATATTTTCCGTCATCTGTTTTATTTACTAAACTTGATGCCAGTATTTCTTCCTCTGTAAATCCCTTTTGTTTTAAAATTCTATATAATTCATCAAAATTACCAGAATACCCTATCAAAAAGGATTTTAATGTTCTATTATCTAATTTTCTTTTTTTTATGTACTCTTGTCCAATCTTGGACGTTGGCTTATATAGGTTTTGATGATAAAACTCAGCAGCTATTTGATTTATCTCATACACTTTGCTTTTTAATAATGCTGTTTTATTGTCTTCATAATTATTTAATGTTGGTAATTCTATTCCAGCCCTATTAGCTAATATTCCTATTGCTTCCTTAAAATCAGCGTTTTCTATTTTACTAATAAAGTGTATCACATTTCCACCTGCTCCACAACCAAAGCAGTGAAATATCTGTTTATCTGGCGATACAGAAAAAGAAGGTGATTTTTCTTTATGAAAAGGACATAACCCAAAGAAATTTCTACCGCTTCTTTTTAAATTAACATATTGTGATATTACATCTACTATATCATTGCTGTTTTTAATTTCTTCTATCAATTCTTCACTATAACGTACCAATTTTTTCTTACCTTTCCTTTATATATTATTCGACATAAAATAGGTTAATCCTTCCTTTATTTATATATTATTGTTCTTATACCCTTTTATATATTTATTTTTTTTAGCCATAATACTATATTGCTATCACGCAAAAGAAGACGATTTTACGTCTTCTTTCTTATGTTTTATTCTAATATTCAATTAATTAAACATTTGTTGAACTATCATCAAATGGTATAAATTTGCTTACTACATTTTTATTTAAGTCAACTTCTTCTTGTGGTAATTTATTTTCCTCAAATGATAATTCTATTTTATTGTTTACTAAATTTTCAATTTCATCTTGTGAAGCTTGTTCTGCTAAAACTAATTCACTAACTAATATTTGTTTAGCATTACTTAGCATTTTCTTTTCTCCTGTTGATAGGCCTTTTTCTTTTTGTTTAAAACTCAAATTTCTAACAACATCTGCTACTTCATATATGTCTCCACTTTTCATTTTATCCATATTGTCTCTATATCTTTTGTTCCATTTGTCTGACATTGCAGTTTCGTTTTCTTCTAGAACTGCCATAACTTTTCCTGCTTCTTCTTTATCTATAATATTTCTAACTCCAATTTGCTCTGCTTTATCTATTGGTACCATAACCTTTACCTCTCCAGGCATTTTTAGTATGTAATATGATTGATTCTCTCCTAATATGTTCTTTTCCTCTATTGCATCAATTCTTCCTGCTCCGTGCATAGGATATACTATTTTATCGCCTACATTAAACATGTATAATTCTCTCCTTTCTGAAGTTAATAAAGGATTTAGAGTCTCTTATTGAACTACAATACTATTATACAACAAAAAATGGTAAAAGTCAAAACTTTTACCATTTATTTTTTCTATTTGCTTGTTGAGCCAAATCCTCCAATTCTATCTCCCTCTGCGTTATCATTGTCTACTATTAAATATTTTTGAAATATGGCTTGTCCTATTACATCACCTTTTTTTATTATTGTATCCTCTGCTTTTACATTGAAAAATGCAAACATTATATGTCCATCATTGTCTGGATTTTCGTAATAATCACTGTCTACTATTCCTATACTGTTTGCTAGGATTAATCCTTTTTTCTTTGGGTTTGAACTTCTGTTACAAAGCATTAAATATTCATCATCTGGCATATATGCTTTTAATCCTGTTTTTATTAAGGTTGGAGCTTGTCCTAATTTAAAAGATGGTATTATACAATCTTCTGCTGCTTCTATATCATATCCTGCAGAATTTTTTGTTTTTCTTTCTGGTAGGTTTATCCCCTCTTTTTCAAATCCTTTTGCTATTTCAAAACCTCTTATTTTTTCCATTTCTTCCTCCTTGTAAAGTTTATTTGTATTTCTATTTTATCCTATTTGTAAATATGTTTTCAATATAAAAGAGAAAAATTTTTTTATTTAATGTATGGCGGGCGATTAAAATCGCCCCTACATAAAATCTGTTTTGAGTGTTGGAATTTTTTAGTCTTGTACTGCATAATTATTGCATAATATTTTATCATTTTTTGTGTTTTCGTCTTTATTACTATATATCTCTAACTGTTGGCTAAATAGTTTTCCTTTGGTTGTAAATAAATTTAGGTTTTTACTTTTATTTAACATTCTTCTTACATTCCATAAACCTAAGCCATGGTCATTGCTTTTTTCTTTTTTGCTTGTATATCCTTTTTCAAACATTTCATTAATATCTACATCAATGTTTATATAGCTGTTTTCTATTATGACTAAATCTCTATTCATTCTAAAGTCTCTTAGCATTCTAACATTAACTATTTTTTCTTCTGTTTGTTTTGCCGCTTCTATTGCATTATCTAATAATATAGCAAGTATTTTGCATAATTCATAACTCGTTATTTCCATTTTAGTTAAATCGGTCATAACCTCTATATTCATTTTTATATAAATTTCTTGTGCCATATAATATTTGGTTGTCAATATACTATATACTCCCGGATCATTTATAATGTTTGGGTCTAATATTCCCATTTCATTTACTTCTACACACTCATCTAGCATAGTATCACACACTGTTTTTATTTTATCAATTTCTCCTGTTAATACATAACCTGATAATGCTTGTAACATATTTGCATAATCATGTTTAAATCCTCTTATACTATCATACATAATAGATAATGTTTTATTGTATGCTTCTAAATTATGAATTCTTGTTGCTTGTTTTTCTAATTTTACCATTTTAGAAAAGTTGCTTATGCTTATATAAAAATATGCGATTAATGCTATAATATCCATTATAAATATCTCGTATGGAAAGTTTGATATAAATATTGTCATTTCTATTACATTAAAGTAAATAACTATTTCTCCTATAATAGATATTGCTATTAGTGTTGCTCTTTCTCTTTTGTTTAAGTCTTCTCTTATTTTTACCTTTATATTCTTTTTATTTACTATATAGTAAATAATTATTCTACTTATTACTATAAGTATAAAAAGACTAAATTTGTATTTGTAATTATATATACCTTCCATATATATTTTTATATTCTCATAAGTTAAACATAAGATTTTAGAAAATATAGCTTCTGAGAATACTATAATAATAGAATTTATTGTTGCTCCTAATATACATTTTTCAATTTTCTGTTTAAAATATATTTTATAAATTGCTATTTCTGTTAATAAGCATACTATTCTATATGCGTAAATTGGAATTGTCATAGAATATATACATTTGAAAAAAGCTTCTATTATAGTAACTATTGCAATATTCTTTTTGTTTTTAACTTCTACACTAAACAGTTTAATATATATTAATGTATTTGTTAATGCTATTGCTAAAGAAGTAATTATTGTAACTATTAACCATTTTATGAATTCTCCATTTTCTATTATTTTATAAATATCTTGTACTAGTTGCATATAATCCCCCCTTACTGTCTCTGATTTTATCACTGTATCTGCCAATAAGCAACAAAAATCGCTCTCCTTATTTAGAGCTTTGCCTACATTTTTCGACATTTAAGGGGGGATGTTATTTATATTTTTCCTATTAAATCATATTCTTTTACATCTGTAATCTCGCAATTTGTAAATTGCCCTATTTCTAATTCTTGTGTATTTTTTATGTATATCACTTCATCTGTTTCTGGTGCTTCCATATAGCTTCTTGCTACATAATATTTAGAATCAAATGTTTTATTTTCTATTAAAACTTCTAGTTTCTTTCCTATATACTTTTTTAATTTTTGTTCTATTAATTCTTTTTGTAACTGCATTATTTTATTATACCTGCTTTTTTTAGTTGCTGGATGGATTTGCTCTTTTAATTTTTCAGCAGGTGTATTTTCTTCTTTAGAATAGCTAAAAGCTCCCATTTTGTCGAATTTGGTTTCTTGTATAAACTCATATAATTCGTCAAAATCTTCCGTTGTTTCTCCAGGAAAACCTACCATAACAGTTGTTCTTATTATAACTTCTGGTATCTCTTTTCTCAACTTTTCTATCAATTTTCTTATGCCTTCCCCATTGCTTTTTCTATTCATTCTTTTTAAAACATTGTTAGAGATGTGTTGTATTGGTATATCAAAATATTTGCATACTTTTTCATTTTCTTTTACTACTTTTATTAGTTCATCATCAATTGTTTCTGGATATGAATATAGAAATCTAATCCATTTTATTTCTTTTATTTTAGATATTTCTGTTAGTAATTCTGCCAGTCTTGATTTTCCATAAATATCTGTACCATATTTTGTTGTATCTTGGGCTGTTAGTATTATTTCTTTATATCCGCGTTTTGCTAGTTTTTTTGCTTCTTCTATTATTTCTTCAAATTTTCTGCTTTTTAAAGGTCCACGAATATATGGAATAGCACAATAGGTGCATCTGTTACTGCAACCGTCTGCAATTTTTAAATATGCTGTTGTTTCTCCTGTTGTAATAACTCTGTCCTGCCACTCTTCAAAGTTTACATTTTCTTCTCTTTTTTTTATTAATTCTTGAACTTTGCTCCATAGCGTTTTATATTCACTATATTTTATAAATAAGTCTACCTCTGGAATTTCTTTTTCTAATTCTTGTTTATATCTTTCTACCAAGCATCCCATTACTATTAAATATCTGCATCTTTGTTTTTTATATTCTGCCATTTCTAATATTGTATTTATTGCTTCTTCCTTTGCTGGTTGTATAAATCCGCATGTGTTTATTACTATAATGTCTGCTTTCTTTGGATTGTTTACTATTTCATAATTGTTCTCCTTGAATATACTTATTGTTTTTTCTGTATCAACTAAATTTTTATTACAACCTAATGATATAAATCCTACTTTCATTATTGCTCCTTTTTATTAATCATTGCTCCACATATGTTTTCTTGTCATTTCAAGTAAGTCTAATGGTGTAAATCCTATTACTTGAGTTTTAGATCTATCCTTTTTTAAATTTTCTTCTAGTTCTTTTAATATTTTTTCTTTATCATCTTTATTTTCCATATCTATGTAATCAATTATTATTATTCCACCTATATCTCTTAACCTTACTTGTTTTGCTATTTCTACTGTAGCTTCTTTGTTTACCGTAAATATTGTTTTTGCTAAATCTTTTGTTCCTACATATTTTCCAGAATTTACATCTATTGCTGTTAATGCTTCTGTTTTATCTATTGTTATAAATCCACCACATTTTAGCCATACTTTTCTATTGTCTGCTTTTTCTAATTGAGTTTCTAAATCATATATGTCTAATACTGTTTCTCCTTTTTTCAGTTCTAATTTTATATCAGAATCTAACTGCATATTTTTAATATCTTTTTCAATTTCTGCATATGTTGTTTCATCATTAGCTATTATTCTTGTTAATTCTTTATCTACTAAATCTAATATTAATTTTTCTATTATTCCTTGATTTTTATATATTATTTTAGGTATAAATGTTTTTTGTTTTTTTAAATTATTATATTTTTCTAAAATATTTTGCCATTTTTTTATTAGTTTATCTAGGTCTTCTTTTATTTCTGTTTCATTTTTTCCTTCCGCCGATGTCCTTATTATTATTCCATATCCTTTTGGAACAATGGGTTTAACTATATTTAATAATCTATTTTTTTCTTTTATGTCTTCTATTTTTTTTGAGACTGTTATAAACTCTGAATTAGGCATAAGCACAATATATCTACCCGATATATTCATATGTGTGGAAACTCTTGCACCTTTTTTGCTAGTAGAATCTTTTTTTACTTGAACCAATATTGGCATTTCTGTTCTTATATAGTCTTTTATGTTGTATTTGTTTAATGGTTCATTCTTATTTCCTGTTTCGTTACTTGCTTTAGGCATGACATCTCTTATATGTATAAATGTATTTTTTTCTTTTCCTATATCTACAAATGCTGCTTGCATTCCCAATAATACATTTTGTACCTTACCTATATATATGTTTCCCTCTAGTCTTTCTGCTCCGTCATTTTCTTGATATTTTTCTACTAATCTTCCATTTTCTACTACAACTATAGTTTTATTCCTTTGTTTGTCTACATTAACTAAAATTTCCTGCATTTTTTACAATATTCCCTTCTTATGCTTATTTTTTATTAATTGAATTTATTCATTGCTTTATCTATTCCGTTTTTTAAATATTCTATAATTGCATCTTTTGCTTTTTCTATTCCTATTTCTAATTGTTTATATTCTTGTTCATCTTGTATTGGTGTTATTACATAGTCTATTATTTCATCATTGTCTATTGGTCTTCCTATTCCAACTCGTATTCTTGCAAACTGTTCACTTTGTAGTTCATGTACAACTGATTTTGCGCCATTGTGAGTTCCTGGACCTCCCATTTTTCTTATTTTTATTTTTCCCTTTTCTGTATCCATATCATCAAATACTACTAATATATTTTCTAATGGTATTTTATAAAAGTCTACATATTTTTTTATTGATTGTCCACTCAAATTCATATATGTTTGTGGTTTTAACAAGATTACTTTTTCATTTTCTATTATGCCTGTACCGTATATTCCTTCAAAATTACTCCTTGACAATTCTATTTCATATTGTTTTGCTAATTTATTTATTACATCAAATCCCATATTGTGCCTTGTTTTTGAGTATTCTGGTTCAGGATTTCCAAGTCCAACTATTAAATACATTTTTCCTCCTAATTTTTCTACTCTTTTCAATACTTTAACCACTTTATTATACTACATCTACATACTTGTGTCAATTTATCAAAACTGCACGTCTTTAGAAACTGCAACCATTATAAAATATTACAATCAAAAAATAAATTCTTTTATTTACTTGAAATGCTTTTTTTTAAAGTTTAGTCACAAACCTATAATTTTCAGTCTTTTTTTAAATAAAATAATCATATTATATTAAAATTATGCTCTATAGTTTAAAATATATTTTAAAAATCCACTTAGAATTTATATAACATGGTAGTACACTTCTGTCATAAAATTAATATAATAAAAATAAGACATAAACTTATGTCTTTAAAAATATATATTGGTAGAGTCGGTTGGATTTACACCAGCTTTTGCTAACATTTCAAATATTAGCCGTTTTATTTTATATAACTACGACCCCATACATTCCTACAATAGCTTCACTTGAAGCAATAACTTTTGAACGTTCTTCAATTTTTTCTGAACTCCATCCAAATAATTTATAAAATTTTTTCCTCTTTCAATAATTCGTTTTAAAACAATCTCATCAACAGGCAATGGTTCTATCACAATCCCATGATATCCTATAATATCAATTAATTCTGGAAACTCTTTACTTAATAAAGAAAACTCCATATTTTCCGGAACATTTTTCAAGTCATCAAAATTTTCTTTTGGTATTTTTTCACTATTTAAAAATTCATTTATTTTACTATTTAAATTGCTAATCATAAACATTTCCTTTTTTAATACATTATTCTATAACTTTGGGCATTGGTAAATCAAACTTTACATGTTTAAATATTTCTATATTTTGTTGTTTGCATAATTCTGTATATTTATCATCCCAAGATAATCTAAATGCATCTTCTTGTTTTAATCCTAATCTTTTTACCCAAAATAATACTGTTTCTTCTGCAGTCTTTAATTTGCTTTTGTTTTCTATTTCTAGTGCTATTCCAAAAGGATATTTATCAACAACAATCTCTATATCTTCATTATGAAAAACATTTCTATATCTTTCATATGATTCAATATTTTTCATCTTTATAACATTTTCTAATAAAAACACTAATTTGTCAAATTCTTCGAATTGAAAGTTCACTTCAACTTCTTCCTCTTTATTAACTAAGCCATTTGAAGTATTATTTGTTCTTTTCTTCCAACTAATTTTTGACTTAGATTGTTTTGTTTTAATGTTCTTAGAACATCTTACTCTAAATCTTCCATCAATTTTTTTATTATAAAACGAATCTTCTATGCAAGGATGGTCATATTGAGTAGTTAATTCATAAAAACATCCATCATACTTTAATTCATTATATTTTTTCAATTTTTCAATTAATGTTTCATACTTATCAAAGCCATAATAATATCTTAATTCCTCTTCCATTATTTATCCTCCTCATTTAACAAATTAAATATAGCTAACTCTTCATCAACAGCTGTTTTTTCATCTGCAAAGCTTAAATTATAGTCATAATCATCATCTTCTAACTGAATATTAGAAATCATGCTTAACATAGTTTTGTCAGATATATTTGTTATCTTTTTTATGAATTGAAATTTGAATAATATATCATATCAGTGCAAACTAATTCTCCATCATTTATTTCTTCTTCATAATTATCAATAAAGAAATTTTTTATTGTTTTTTCGTATTTATAACTTATATTCTTTTTCTAATTTACTGTTTAAATATAATTTGCTTATTACTTTTAATTGTGTTATATTTTCTTCTGAAATATTAAAAGAAAATATTTTTTTTGCTGGTGCCATTACTATATATTTTATTGCGTTTTCTGTTGTTTTTGAGACTTCAATTGCTCCTTTATCTTGTTTACCACAAGCACTACATTTAAATCCGTTATCTTTTAGCGAAAAATATTTTAATTCTTCTTTCTCCCCACAATTTACGCATTTATCTATCACTGGCATAAATCCTAATAGGCATAAAAGTTTTATTTCAAAAATGGATAGTATTAAGTCTAAATTTTTATCTGTTTCGGAAATCATATATAATGTATTTAAAAATAGTTGCAATATTTTATATATGTTTTGGTTTTCGTCTGTTACATCATTTATTATTTTGGTTATAAGTGCTGCATATTTTAATTTTTCAAAGTCTGTTCTTATATTGTAAAATATTTCTATAATATCACAAGAATTTATATTGTAATTTTGCGAATTATTATACAACATATATTCTCCAAAGCACAAAAATTGAGTTGCTGCCATAAGCACACTTTTTGGTCTTCTTGCTCCTTTGGCAGCACACCCAATTTTTCCATTTGGTGTTAAAATTGTAAGCATTTTATCAAAGTCGTTCATATTGCTTTCTGCTATTATTATCCCCTTTGTCTTCAATATTCCCATATTGATTACCTTCCATGTTTTTTTGTATATTTTCTATTTCTATTAATTCAATAAAAGTATTTACATTTCCTGTGTGCTTAAATGTATTCCAAGCCATTTGTCTTAGCATAAAATCATCTCCTTCGAGTTTATCTTTTGCATTTTTTTATAATTTTATACTTCTACATTTTAAATTTATTTACAATAGAATCTTTATTTATCCAGTCTTCTTTTACTTTTACCCATACTTTTAAATTAATTTTTGTATTTAACATTTTTTCTAAATCTTGTCTTGCATATGTACTAATTCTTTTTAGCATTTCTCCATCTTTTCCAATTATTATACCCTTATGTGATTCTCTTATACAATATATGGTAGCTTCTATGTTGTATATTGGCTCGCCTTTCATTGTTTTTCTTCTTTTCATTCGCTCTACTTCTACCAATATTCCATGTGGTACTTCATCTCTTAATAGTTTTAATGCTTTTTCTCTTATCATTTCTTCTGCTAATTGTTGCATTGTTTGGTCTGTATATTCTTCTGTATCATAGTATAATGGTCCTTCTGATAAGTTTGTTTCTATTTCATCTAATAGTATTTCTGAATCTTCTTGTTTAGAGGCAACCATTGGTACTATTGTTATAAATTCATATTCATTTTTATATAGTTCTATTGCTCTTGCAACTTGTGCTATGCTTGCTAAATCCATTTTATTTATAACTAATATTGTTTTCTTTTTGGCTTTTTTTATTTTTTCTAATATTATTTTTTCTTCTTCTGATATTTCTTTTGCAAAGGCTTCTACTACAAATACTATTAAGTCAACATCTTGTATAGAAGTTAGTGATGTTTCTATCATTGCATCACTTAATTTACTTTGTGGTTTATGTATTCCTGGTGTATCTATAAATATAATTTGTGAATCTGGTCTATTTACAATGGCTTTTATTGCTTTGCGTGTTGTTTGCGGTCTATTTGCTATTGCTGCTACCTTTTCTCCTACTAATGAATTTATTATGCTGGATTTTCCGACATTTGTCTTTCCTACTATTGATACAAAACCTGACTTCATTTTTTTACCTCCTTGGTCTTTGTCGCGGGCGATTAAAATCGCCCTCTACATTATTATGTTTCAATTTTTACTTATTAGTAAATATCAATTTTCTATACTATTATACACCTATTTTTTTAAAAAGTTTGTCGAATTTTGTAAATAAATCAATTTTTTTCTCTAAATATTATATTTTTCTTTTCTACTGTATGTTGTATGTAAAAGCTCATGTGCTTTATGTCCACCTGGAACACCTATATATTCACTATATATTTGTTTTAAAATTGGATTTTCATGTGATTTTCTTATTTTGCTTTTTTCGTCTATAGAATACATTGCTTCTGCTCTTTTTCTCCTTACATCTATTGTTCCTCTAATTTTGGAATTTTTAATAGGTTGTCCCCCTCCCATAATGCAACCTCCTGGACAGGCCATTATTTCTACAAATTGATAATCTGCTTTTCCAGATTTTATTTCTTCCATTATTGTTTGGGCATTTCCCAGTCCATGCGCAACAACTACTTTTATATCTCTTTCTCCTAATTTTAGGCTTGCTCTTTTTATGCCTTGTTCTCCTCTTATTTCTTTAAATTCTATTTTTTCCAATTCTTCTCCTGTTAATATTTCTGATACACTTCTAAGTGCGGCTTCCATTACACCACCTGTAACTCCAAATATTGCTGCAGCTCCTGTTGCTTCTCCCATAGGACTATCAAATTCTTTTTCTTCTAGTTGTTCAAATTCTATATTGGCTTGTTTTATCATTCTTGCTAATTCTCTTGTAGTTAATACACAATCCACATCATACATTCCATTGTTTTTCAATTCTGTTCTTTGCCTTTCATATTTTTTTGCAATACATGGCATAACAGATACAACATATATTTTTTCTGCTGGTATGTTATTTTTTTCTGCATAATATGTCTTTAAAAGTGCCCCAAACATTTCATGTGGTGATTTGCAACTTGATAAATACTTTATATTTTCTGGGTAATTAGCTTCTACATATCTTACCCAGCCTGGACTGCATGATGTAATCATTGGCAGGTTCTTATTTTCGTCTAGTCTTTGAATAAATTCTGTTCCTTCCTCCATTATAGTAAAGTCTGCTCCTGTATTTGTGTCAAATACTTTATCAAATCCTAGTCTTCTTAGTGCTGAAACCATTTTTCCTGTTACATTTGTCCCTATGGGCATTCCAAATTCTTCTCCTAATGCTACTCTAACTGCTGGCGCAGTTTGTACTATTACATAAGTTTCTGGATCTTTTAATTTTTCCCATGCCTCTTGTGTTGAATCTTTCTCTTTTAAAGCTCCTACAGGACATGCTTCTATGCATTGTCCGCAAAATGTGCAATTAACATCATTTAAGCTATGGTCTCCTATTGTTGATATGCAGGACTCAAAACCTCTATTTATACAATCAATTGCACCTATTTTTTGTACTTTTTTACATACTGAAACACATCTTCTACATAAAATGCATTTATTAAAATCTCTAACTATTGATGGAGATAAATCATCTATTTTGTGTTTGTTTTTTTCTCCTTCATATTCTACTCCTGTTACATTAAATTTTACAGCCAGATTTTGCAACTCACAATTTCCATTTCTTGTACATGTTAGGCAATCACGCTGATGGTTTGACAATATTAAGTCTAATATCACTTTTCTAGCTTCTATAACTTCTTTTGAATGTGTTCTTACATTCATTCCTTCTTCTACTTTTTGTATACAAGATGTAGCAAAACCTCTTCTTCCGTCCACTTGTACAATACACATTCTGCAATCGCCAATTTCATTTATATCTTTTAAAAAACATAATGTAGGAATATCTATTCCAACTTGCCTAGCAGCCTGTAATATTGTGGTACCTTCTTCAACTTGTACTTCTTTATCATCTATCTTTAGATTAATCATCTTAATTTACAATCCTTTCTACTATTATTCTAAATTCAAATTATCAACCGATTGCATGAAATGGGCAGTTGGCTACACAAGTTCCACATTTAATACAAATGTCTTTATCTATTATATGTACTTGTTTTGGCTCCCCTGAAATCGCATTAACTGGGCAATTTCTTTTACATATTCCACATCCTTTGCATTTTTGTGGATTTATAGAAATATTTGTTAGTGCTTTACATTCTCCAACTTTGCAAGTTTTATGTTTTATATGGTCTAAATATTCTTCTCTAAAATACTTTAATGTTGACAAAACTGGATTTGGCGCTGTTTGTCCTAACCCGCACACTGCAGTTCTACAAATATTTATTGCTAATTGTTCCAATTTTTCTAAATCTTGTATGTCCGCCTTTCCATCACATATTTTAGTTAATATTTCTAACATTCTTTTTGTTCCTATTCTACAAGGTGTACATTTTCCACAAGATTCGTCTACTGTAAAGTCCAAATAAAACTTTGCTAAATTAACCATACACTTTGAGTCATCCATTACTATTAGTCCACCAGACCCCATCATTGAACCTATTGTTTTTAATGATTCATAGTCTATTGGTGTATCTAAGTGTTCTTTTGGTATACAACCTCCTGATGGGCCTCCCGTTTGTGCTGCCTTAAAGTCTCTTCCATTTGGAATTCCTCCGCCTATGTCATATACTATTTCCCTTAATGTTGTTCCCATTGGCACTTCTACTAATCCTACATTAACTACATTTCCGCCTAATGCAAATACCTTTGTTCCTTTTGAATTTTCTGTTCCTATGTTTGAATACCAATCTGCTCCATTTAGTATTATTCTAGTTATATTTGCATATGTTTCTACATTGTTTATTAAAGTTGGTTTTCCCCATAGTCCTTCATTTGCTGGATATGGAGGTTTTAATCTTGGTTGTCCTCTTCTTCCTTCTATTGATTCTAACAAGGCTGTTTCTTCTCCGCAAACAAAAGCACCGGCTCCTAATCTTATTTCTATGTCAAAACTAAATTCTGTTCCAAATATGTTATTACCTAGTAGTCCATATTGCCTTGCTTGTTTTATAGCAATATCAAATCTATGTACTGCAATTGGATATTCTGCTCTTACATATATATATCCTTTATTTGCACCTATACTATATCCTGCTATTATCATTGCTTCTACAACAGAATGTGGATCCCCCTCTAATATACTTCTATCCATAAATGCTCCTGGGTCGCCTTCATCTGCATTGCATACAACATATTTTTGCTTTTCCTTTGCAACTCTTGTTAGTTCCCATTTTTTACCTGTTGGAAAACCTGCTCCACCTCTTCCTCTTAATCCGGAGTTTTTTACTTCTTCTATTACACTTTCTGGGGTCATTTCAAATAACACCTTTTCTAAAGCCTTATATCCATCAAATGCTATGTATTCATCTATATCTTCTGGATTTATTACTCCACAATTTTTTAGTGCTATTCTTTTTTGTTTTTTATAGAATTGTAAATCATCCAATTTTTTTACAATGCTTCCATCTATATCTTTGCATAATAATCTTTCTACTATTTTTCCTTCTAATATATGTGAATTTATAATTTCTTCACAATCTTCTGGCTTGCAATTAGCATAAAAAGTATCTTCTGGTCTTATTATTACTATTGGTCCTTTAGCACATAACCCAAAACAACCTGTTTGTATAACTCTTACATTTTGTATATTTTTTTCTTCTATTATTTTTTTAAAGTTTTCTATTATTTCTGGGGATTTTGAAGATGTACAACCTGTTCCTCTACATACTAATATATGCTTTTCTCTTGTTGCAGAGTTTAAATTTACTCTTAGGTCTAATTCTTCTCTTTTTTGTTTTCTTATTTGTTCTATTTCTTCTACAGATTTCATATTTTTCTCCTTTTCATTCGTGCACTACACGTTTTTATTTACTCATTAATTCATCTAACACTTCATCCAATTTTTTTACTGTTGCTTTACCATGTACTTCGTTATTTACTGTAAATACAGGAGCTAGTCCACATGCACCCACACATCTTGTAGCATCTATAGAAAATTTTCCATCTGCTGTTGTTTGCCCTACATCTATTTTCAGCCTATCTTTTAATCTGTTTAATATTTGTTCTGAGCCTTTTACAAAACATGCGGTTCCTAAACATACTGATATTGCGTATTTTCCTTTTGGTTCTAATGTAAACCTTGAATAAAAAGTTATTACTCCATACACTTCTGCCATTGGTATATTTAAGTATTTAGATATTTCCAATTGTGATGTTTTAGGGATGTACCCAAATTTTTCTTGTGTTTCGTTTAATATTTGTATTAAATTATCTCTATCTGTAGTATATTTTTCTAATATTTGTACCATATCCTCTTTTATTTGATTTTCTATACATTGGCAATTTTCATTTTCCATATATTTTCCTCTTTTCTTAAATCAAAAAGCAGGATTTATTCTCCTGCCCTTTTTTGTTATTTTTCTGTTGTTTTAGTATTTCCTTCTATCTTTACATTTGCATTTAATGGGCAAATTTGTATAAATGTTTTACCATCATTTACTTTTATTTCGTTACCTTGTAAATCTTTGTATACGGTTTGCGTTGTTCTTGAGGTTTTTTCACATGTTATTTCTATTGCTTTTCCATTTGTAATATAATATCCTTTTAACTTTCCTATATTTTCAAGTCCTTGTCTGCCTTTGCCCGAACCATCATTTAAACTATAGTTTTCTGCAAATGTTACTATTATATTTTTTGTTGTTATTGTTGTGTCTGTATTCCAATCTACTTGTTTTTTTCCTCTTGAATATCTAACATATTCTTTTTTATCTTCATTATATGTGTATTTTACAGTATTATAATCTGAATATGGAATTGTAATTGTTTCAGCTTCTTTGCCATCTTCTAGTTCAATTTCATCTGCTACATAATTCAACACAGGTTTTTGTTCTGATGTTGTTCTATATTCATTGTTTTCTGCAACCTTTAATATATTTTTTGTACTTATTACCGCATTATGTGGTGCATATTTTTCGCTTACTCTCCAAAAATATGAGCCATCATAATATAGTCCATTTATGTTATTTACTCCCATTGTAGATATATCACTTTCTGCTTGTGGACTCCAACCAAAATGAACATATATTGCATCATTTTCTAATGCATAGTCTAGAAAATAGTGTCTTGAACTTCTAACAGGTCCTATTTTTTCAACATCTTTTCCTTTTAGGACTGCCATCATTCTTGTTTCTCCTCCTTCAACTATTATTTCATAAACCAAATCCGCTTCTAGTAATCCTGCCTGTGGCATTGCATTTATATTATTATCTATCATTACAGCAATTGGTCTATCTTTTCCAGCAAAAGTTGTTGGTAATTTTATTACTTCTTTTTCTGGCTCTTTGTTTTCTTCTACTCCCGCACTTGTTTGAGTTTGTTTAATTTTGTTACCCTGTATAAATTTTATTGCTACTAATACTCCTGCTACTATCATTAATAATATTAACAAAACTATTAATATCCTAATTCCATTACTACTTTTTTTTCTTTCTTCCATGTTTAATCTTATTCCTTTCCTAAAACTTTAATAAATTTATGCTTATACTATATATTATAAGAACAATTAAAATGCCCATACAAGCACTAAATATTACTTCAGAAAGTTTATGCTCCTTTGCTTGTATTCTACTTTCCGCTATTAATATTGCCATTACAAGAGATAGTATTAATATTACTGGATTTTGTGTTGTTATCCATATTATTGTATTTGCTGCAAATGCAATTGTAGCATGACCGCTCGGTACAAATTTCTCATTAAATACTTTATGCTTGTTTGTTTTAGAGTATGCTATTATTGCTAAAGTAGCTATCATAGTAATTACTATTGTTGCAAAAGCTAAATGTATAGGGGAATTTGCAACATTTTGTATAAATGCAATACCCATATCGCTTATTTTATCAAAGAACAAAAAATACGCTACTATTATTGCATTTATTGCTGTTATTACTACTCCTCCTGCTGCTACATCTTTTGCAATTTTTGCTTTTGGATGATATACATCTACATATAAATCCACAACAGTTTCTATTGCTGTATTTACCATTTCTGCAAATATTATTAAAATTATTGTAAATAAAAATATTAAAAATTCTGCTTTATTCAAATTAAAAAACAAGCTTATTATTACTACTGCCACAGCTATTATTAATTGCTTTTTTATATTTCCTTGGGTTGTAGTAGCATATATGATACCATTTATTGCATTTTTCCATGCATCTATAAAATTACTGTTTTTAATTTTTTTCTCTTCGGTATTGTTATTTTCTTTATGCTTCGGTTTCATTGCTTGTCCTTTCTTATTTAGTTTATTATATTTAATTTGTTTAGTATGTTTTCTTCTTTTTCTCTCATTTCTTTCTTCTCGTCCTCATTCATATGGTCAAGCCCCATTAAATGATAAAACCCATGAACTACCATATATGCTAGTTCTCTTTTAAAACTGTGTTCATATTCTATTGCTTGTTCTTGTACCTTAGGTATAGATATTAATATATCGCCTAATATTGTTTCATATTTCTGTTTTTTTATTGTTGAAATTTCATCTCTTTCATACATTGGAAAAGATAACACATCTGTAGGATTATCTACATTTCTGTACTTTCTATTTATGCTTTTTATATATTCTGGGTTTGTTAATGTTATTGTTATGCTTATATGTTTTCCCAATTCTTCTTCTTTAAAGCATTGTTTTAATACTGTTTTAATAATTTCTTTGTATTCTTCTTTTTCTTCTATTCCTTCTGTAAGAATTTCTATCTGTTCCATTTTACTTCCTCATTTTTATTATTTTCTACACAACTTCTTTGATGTAGAATGTAAATTAATATTTGAACTAAAACTATTTTTTAAATTTTTCATTACCCCTAATTCAACTAGTTTATTTTTATAAAATTTAATTATTTTGTAGTATTTATTTTCATTTAAACTTACTTTTTTCAAATCATTAGTAATAAATAAAATTTCTAATTGTTCATTATATTCTGCATTATTTATACCTTTTAGCTCACTAATTTCTTGATATTTTTTCCAGAACTCTTTGTACTCTTCTCTGTCTGATGGTTTATCCCAATATATTTTGGTTGATAATAACTTTATATTGTATTCTTCTATTAATCTTATCAATAATGAGTATGCTTTTTCTTGTTTTCTGATAACTTTAGTATCCACTATTAAGCTTCTTATATCTTTTAATAATTTAATGTAACATTGTTCTGCTACGATTAATGGTAAACTATGTGTAAATAATTTTCTGCTTATGCTTAAAAGTATCATGTTTTTTTCTATATTATCATTTTGATCTAGCTTTCCTACTGCAAATTTCTCGTAATTATTATAGTCCTCTAATATTTGCGCATATTCTTTTGATTTATCCTGTTCAAATTTTAAAGGCATAACATTTGATATGTATTCTTCTACTGTTGAGAAAATTTTATTATATGTTTCTTCTTTTGTTCCATATGTTAGGTTGTCTGCTAACTTTATGGAATAATGCTTTAATAATCCTTTATATAAAACTTCCATTTCTTTTAGATAGAATTTTTTATATTTTTCTAATAGTTTTGGTTTTTCACTTCTTTTTATTGATTGATAATCTAGTTCCAATAAATATATTTGTTTTCTATATTTATATTCTAAATATTCACTATCTTTTAAATGTATTACTGTATAGTATTTTGATAAAGCATTTTTTTCAAAATCTGTTGCCGTATCATTTTTAACTTTTTTATATATTGAATCCATTATATGTTTATCTACTGCTTCTAAATATAATGCATATACGTCTTCAAACTTTTTCTTTATTGCTTCTTTTTTTTCTACGTTTTCTATATCTTCTAATGTGTTTTCATATGTTTTTAGTACATTATTTCTTTTAATAGAAATAAGCATACTATTTATTCCTACTTGTGTTGGTATAATTATTTTTGTTAATGTATTTGTTAGCTTTGAGAAAAATGTTTTCTCCGAATCATAAACTCTTAAGCTTCTTTCTTCCATATTGTGTTCCTCCTTTTAAAATACTATTTTTTCTTTTGTCCCAATATCTTCAAGCACCTCATATGTAACTTCTACTTCTATATATTCATTTGTAGTATTTGTATTAATTTGTGTGCTTAATATATTATTCAAGTCTTCTATTTGTTCATTTAATTTGTTTTTTGCGTTTTCTATGCCTATGTTTTTTGCTTCTTCCATACTATAAGTTATATCTGTTATATTTACTTCTGTATTGGTGGTTTTTATTAACTCTATTGGCAAGTAGAAATTGGCAAATAGTTTTAATTTTTTATTCGTCTCTATTGTATCATAATTTTTAAATTTTGAAACCCTTTTATTAAAATTTATTTTAAATTTATTTAAGTTTAGGGAATATCTATTTTCAACCTTCCCTGTCTGTTCTTTTTTTTGTTGATTGAAATATACTTTTTCTTTTTGTGTATACCATACTTTTCCTTTAACAGTGCCTGTTGCGTGTACATATCTTGTTCCTGTAAATTTCCCCTCTAACCAACCTTCTATTAATACAGTACCTTTTTTTACTAGGTCTCCTTCTTTTACTACGGGAGTACCATTTTGGGCACTTATTTTTTCTATAACTGCCTCTTTTGTTGCAATAATATTACAAAATTCTTCTTCATTTATAATATCTGGCTTAGGAGTTGCTTCTATTATTTTTATAAGTGCATTAGTACCTTTTAGTTCTATGCCCACCCAGGCTAAATCATTTCTTTCCAATCTTAATTTATTTATTATTTTTTTTGTATCTATTTTATTTTTTAGTTCTCCTACTTTCAATCCATTTTCGTTTGCAATTATCATTATTTCTTCTACATTAATTTTTTCATTTCCAACTATTTCTACATTCCATACAAATTTTGACAAAGCAATTACTGATATTATTACTATTGCCAAACCAACTGCAAATATCTTTCTCTTTTTGTATTTATTAAAAATAAAAGGCAAACCTTTTTTACCTTCTATTTTTATTTTACATTTTGTTTTCTTACATATTGCTTTTAGTTTTTTGAAATCTCTTATCCCTACATTTGCATAAATAATAGTTGTTTTATCTCTTTTTAAATTCCATAAAAGTATTTTTTGTTTATTACATATATTTATAAATTTTTCTATAAAGTATCCTTCTACAAAAATATTTACATATCCAACTATATAATAAAAAATAATTTTAAAGTACACTAAGTTTTCCCCCTATTCATCTACCATTCTTTCTAAATCTATACTTTCAATCTTACCTGTAACCAATAATTCGTCTGGCGTCATTTCATTTAATTTTAGTTCAAATCCATTTACATTTATTATGCCAATTTGCGTACCAATTCTTATAAAAAAGTCCTGATATTCTAGTATTATTTTATAGTTTTCTATAAGCATTTTATTAAAACCCATATTTACTATTCTTGGCTCATTTGTCGAAATTTCCTTAGGTATTTCTAGTAATCTGTTTAATCTACTCTCTTTTTTCAATTGCTTTTTTCTCACTTGAAAACTCATTCCTCTCCACTGTATAATTATTATCTTTCAAATTCATCCAAACTTTTAAATTCATATCCCATCTTCTTTATTTCTTTTATGCAATAATCCAAAACATTAACATTATCTTTAGAATTACCATGTAATAATATTACAGCACCATTATGAATATTTTTAAGTATTTTTTCTTTTGCATATTCTTCTCTTCCTTGTTTCTTTTCGTCCCAATCATCATATGCAAAAGACCACATTACTGTCTTATACCCTAAAGTGTTAGTGAAATTTACCGTTCTTTCACTATATTCTCCTTTAGGTGGCCTTATATATTTCATTTCATAGCCATATTTTTCATATATTGTTGTATGTAAGTTCATAACCTCTGATTTAATTTGTTCATCTGTTAAATCTGGCATACTTTTATGGTTTACTGTATGATTACCAATAATATGACCATTGTCTATCATTTTTTTTACCAATTCAGGTTGTGTATTCACATAATGAGCAGTTATAAAGAATGTAGCACTAACCTCATTCTTTTTTAGAACTTCTAAAAATTTTTCTGTATATCCTGCCTCATATCCTTCATCAAATGTCAAATACACATATGGCTTGCTTGCATTGCCCATACAAATTCCTTCATATTTTTCTAGGATTCTTTTATTATTAGCTCCTAAATCTGGCTGTTCGTGATTATCATTTCTTCTTATTCCCCACCCAATCTTTGTATTGCTTAAAATTTCTGCATTTGTAGCCACACTTGACTTTTCATCTTTAATTTTTATAACAGCAAAAGCAAATATTAATACAAATAATATACTTAATGCTTTATATATAATATTTTTATTTTTTATCATTTGGATTACTCCTCTCTTTTTTAGTAATTTCTTCGAAGTGCAGGCGATTAAAATCGCCCCTACATTTTTCATAGATTACTTTACACTATCCTCTCGCAATTTTGCACTTATTATTTAATCTTATGAATAAAATTAAAAATTATTCTTTTAAGTTTCCACAACAGCAAAAATCGTATTTTGTGTATTATAATTAATAATAAGGTTTAATACTATTGAGATAAGTAACAAAAAAATAACTAAAGATTTTTGTTCTTTAGTTACCTCTACTATCCATTTTAATTTTTCTTTCACATGCGCTTTATATTAATTCTCTCTTTTTTTACTAGTGAATCAAATATATTTATATTTAACTTGCCTCATTATAACTTCCAGACCACTCGTTTCTATTTACATTATAATATCTTGAACTATTAGTGTTAAGATCCCTATATTCAACATTGATTACAACAAGATCTGTGTTTATATTGTTTTGCTTTATGAAGTCTTTCCATCTCTCAGTTGTTGTTTTTTCTTCATATGTGTTTGTGTTTATTTTTTTGTTAATCATAACTTTAATAGTATTATTATAACTTATATTAATTTTATCATTATCATAATAACTTATATTAAATTTATCATTATCATAGTATTTATAAAGCTGTTGTTGTATTTTTACTTTTATATTTTCTAATACTTCTTTTGAGACACCATTTATATAGTAATCTAAATAAAAGTTTTCTATATCAAGTGATACAAAAGGATTTTCCATATTTTCAAAATAATATTTAACTTTAACTTTATATGGAAAATTCGAAAAAGCTTTTGTACTTTTTATCTTCTTCCATTTAGCTATTTCTCCACCATAATCAGATTGATTTCCATAATTGAACACCGGTTGATTTTCAAATTTGTATCCACCTAGCTTTACAATAGCATAATTATAATACCAATAAAATTCTGCATCAGGGTAAACTTTACGAATTTCATAACCAATAGAATTGCTAATATATTCATCTTTTTGTTTGATTTCTTTCTTTTCTTCATTATTTTTATAAAATGATATTCCAATTGGCACACTTGCAACACCAACTGTTAATATTAAATACCCAATAACTACAAATTTAGCAATTGGTTTTAACATTATATTTATATGAATAATACTACCAATTACCATAACAGGAAAAAATACATAAATTGAACAAAACATTAACATCGCCCCAATTATGCCGAGCCTTTAGATCACCTTGCAAGTATGCTAAATATCCTAATAGTATTGGAATTCCTACTACTAAATATGTAATTCCCGCAATCTTCCATGTTTGTTTTGAAAATATCTTTTTAATGTTAATCCATCTCCTTCATCTTATTTTTCTTGTAATCTAGTATGTTTTTCATCAGTAAGAATAGGTTTGTCCCTACACATTATTTGTATAGAATTAATACCTACATTTTTCTCTTATTAACTCATATTATATAATAAAATTCAAAATTTTTCAATATTTCTACTTATTTGTATTTTATGTGTTATAATTAATAATATTGTTAGGAGGAGATAGATTTGTTAAATTGGTTAGCTCGCACTGAATTGTTAATTGGTAAAGATAATATAAATAAATTAAAAGATTCTACTGTTGCCATATTTGGGTGTGGTGGCGTTGGTTCTTATGTTGCGGAAGGCTTGGTTAGAAGTGGAGTTGGTAATATTGTTTTAATAGATAGTGATATGGTTGATATTACTAATATTAATAGACAATTAATTGCTGATACAACTACTATTGGAATGGCTAAAGTTGAAGTAGCTAAGAAAAGATTATTAAACATAAATCCAGATTTAAATATTAATGTTTTTGAAGAATTTTATAATTCTTCAACTAACGACTTTTTAGTAAAAAATTATGACTATATAGTTGATGCAATAGATACTGTCACTTCTAAGATTTTGTTAGTAGAAACAGCAAAAAGCAAAAATATTCCCATTATTTCCTCAATGGGAACAGGAAACAAGCTTGACCCTACTAGATTTGAAGTGTCTGATATTTCTAAGACTTCTGTATGTCCTTTAGCTAAAGTAATGAGAAAAGAACTTGGTATTCGAGGAATAAAACATTTAAAGGTTGTTTATTCTAAAGAAATCCCTAACAGATTTAATAAAGACGAAAGCTTAAAAAGAACACCTGCAAGCATTGCTTTTGTACCATCTGTTGCGGGACTAATTATTGCAGGAGAAGTAGTAAAAGATTTACTTGGCCCAATTGGGGACAGTCCCTAATTGGGAAAACGGAACATTTGGGGACTGTCCCTAATTGGGTCAAGTCGGAGTGGGAGAGATTATGAAAGAATTAGTTGTTGAAAATAAGTATAATTGTAAAAAATTAGTTCCTTTTTTGTTAGATAATTTTGATGGTTTATGTACTAACACCATATATAAAGCTTTACGAAAAAAAGATATTCGTATTAATGATATAAAAGTAAACTCTAATGTATTTTTACAGACTGGTGATTCTGTTAAAATATTCATTTCTGATGAATTTCTTTTTAAGCAAAATCATTGTAATTTCAACAAAGTATATGAAGATGATAATATTCTAATTATAGATAAACCTGCCGAAATAGAAGTTACTGGCTCTAATTCTATAACCTCTATTTTGAAAAAGCAGTATGCCTATATTGAACCTTGTCATAGGTTAGATAGAAATACTACTGGTTTATTAATCTTCGCTAAAAGCAAAGATGCTTTAGATATTTTATTACAGAAATTTAAAAATAGAGAGATTGAAAAGCATTATAAAGCAATGGTATATGGAATACCTAATATTAAAAGTCAAACATTAGAGGCTTACCTGTTTAAAGATAATAAAAAAGCTCTAGTATACATTTCTGACACACCTCAAAAAGGATATGTAAAAATAGTAACGTCTTATAAAGTATTGGAAAAAAATATTGAAAAAAATTATTGTATTTTAGACATACAATTGCATACTGGGAAAACACACCAAATACGTGCACATTTAGCTCATATTGGTTATCCCATAATTGGAGATGGAAAATATGGAATAAACAAAATTAACAAGCAGTTTGGATATAAAACACAACAGCTTTGCAGTAGTTATATTAAATTTAATTTTAAAACAGATGCTAAAATTCTAAACTACCTAAGTAATAAAGATGTGTCACTTTTGGACCGTACCTAAAGTGACACTAAAATACGTTTACTATTTTTAATGAATTTTTGTCTTTTATATGTTCTAGAATAAATGTGCATCTTTCTAGGTTTTCTATTGCTATTGCATAGTTCTGGACTTCTATATCTGCTTTTGCTTTTACTATTTCTGTATCAACTTTTTCTAATTCATTATGTTCTATATAATATGCTAATTTTTCACTATATTTTTCCCATGCTTTTTCTATATTGTTTAATTTTTGTTGAATATCATCCTTGTTATTTTTTACGCTTTCTGTTAACAAAAATATTTCTCTGCTAATTTCTGCTACAGTTTTTGTAGTAAATTTGTGTGTTAATATATCTCCTATTATAATTAATAATATTATCAATACTATTATTACTGCCTCTCTATACATTATTTTTGGCCTCCCTTACTTTTGCCTTGGCAAAACATTTGCCCTTTTCCGTCCAATGTTACTAGTAACGCTTCTTCTGGTTTTATATTAAATTTGCTTACCTGTTTTCTTAGCCATTCGTAGTTTTTACCTATTATTTTTAGATTTTCATGCATTACTTTACCATCTATTACCAAATCATACGGTATTCCTTCATAATCTGGCTGAATGTTAAAATCTGCTGGTGTTGTGTTCCTTTTTTCTGGTTTTTGTATTACAGTTACTTGTCCACTTGTTTCTAATATTGCATATTCAATATCACCTATATTTACTATGTTATTGCCTCTTAGTCTTTCTTCTAATTCGTTTACCGTAAATCTTTCTTTTCTCAAAACTTTTTCATCTATTTTGCCTCTATATATTAAAATTGATGGTCTTCCACATATTATTTCTCTTCCTCTTATGCTTTTAATATTTATAATTGATATTACTAAATGCATAACTAACAACCCTAATATAGGAATTATTCCATTTGTTATTGGTATTCCTGTATCCGCCATTGGTATTGATGCTAAATCGGCTATCATTATAGATATTGCCAATTCAAATGGTTGCAATTGGCCTATTTCTCTTTTTCCCATAAGTCTCATAACAACTAATACAATTATGTATAAAATAATTGATCTTATAAATGTAATTATCATTTTAATTTTTTCCTTTTTTCAAATTTGTTTATTTTACTAATATTTTTAACCAAAAAAAATATATTATTCGCATTTTTGAATAATATTTTTTTTTTAGTTAATAATAAAATTATAAAACCATAAAATTGGTAAGATTTTAATAGGAGGTTTTAGTATGTCAACAAATAATGCAAACGTTAATACTCAGAATGGCACAAGTACTGCTTGGCAAATAATAGGTAGATTGATTACTGCTGGTGTAGTTCTTGCAATTACTGCATTTTTTACGCCTGGTTTTAGAATTAATAGTTTTTGGGCTTTAGCCACTGCTGCAATAGTTCTTACTATTATTGATTATTTAATAACAAAATTTACAGGACTACATGCTAGTTCATTTGGAAAAGGTTTTGTTGGATTTGTGCTTTCAGCAGTAGTTTTATATGTTACACAATACTTTGTCGCTGGTTATACAGTTTCTTGGATGGCCGCAATAATAGGTGCTATAGTTTACGGAGTAGTTGATTATTTATTGCCTGGAGATCAACAATAAGAAAAGTGGCTTTGTTAAATGTGCATTTTGCTTTGCCACATATGCATTTTTTAAGGATGCCATTCACATTATAGTTGGCATCCTTTTTTCTATTTTTTCCAATTTTCTTTATTTGTTTGTCTTTCTCTTGCAATTCCCAATGCATTGTCTGGAACATCTTGTGTAATTGTTGAACCTGCTCCTATCACTACATTACTTCCAACTTTGACTGGCGCAACAAAGTTTACATTAGAGCCTATAAAACTGTTATCTCCAATTATTGTTTTATGTTTGTTTACCCCGTCATAGTTACAAGTAATTGTACCACATCCTATATTACATTTTGTGCCTATTTCGCAATCTCCCATATATGATAAATGTGGAACTTTGGTGCCTTCTGCTATTATTGCTTTTTTTATTTCAACAAAGCTTCCTATTTTTACTTTGTTTGCCAATTTACATCCTTCTCTTATATATGCATTAGGTCCTATGTCGCAGTTCTCCCCTATTGTAACTCCTGATTTTATAGTAGTGTTTGGATGTATTATTGTATCCATTCCTATTTCTACATCATCATATATATATGTAGTATTCATATCTTCTATTGTTACACCATTATTCATGTGCATTGTGTTAATTCTTATTTTTAGTATTCTGGTTAACATCTCTAATTGTAATTTTGTATGCAAACTTAAAATTTCTGTATTATCCTCTACTAATACTCCTCCAGTTTTTAGTCCTTTTGTGTTCATCATTTTTATAACATCAGTAATATAATATAAGCCCATGCTACTTTTTTGCAATTTTCCTAATATTTCTAATAATTCATTTATTTTAAAGCAATACACTCCTGCATTAACTTCTAATATACCTTTTTGTACCTCTTCCAAATCCGTTTCTTCTATTACTTCATATATTTTATTTTCTTTTCTTATTACCCTGCCATATCCCTTTGGTTCACTTATAATGCCTGTTAGTATTGTAGCTACTTCATCTTCTTTTATAGATTTATCCACAATTTTTTGTATAGTTTGCTCTGTAATTAATGGGATATTTCCATTTAATATTAAAACTCTACCCGATTTTTCTTCTAAATATGGTATTGCTTGCATTATTGCATGACCTGTTCCTAAACATTGTTCTTGATATATGTATTTTACTTCATCTTTTAATATTGATTCTATTTCTTCTTTATTTTCTCCTACTATTACACCAACCTCTTCTATACCAGCTTTTTTTACTGAATTAACAACTCTTTTTATTACTTCTTTTCCATATATAGTTTGTGCTAACTTTGATTTTTTAGATTTCATTTTATCATCTGTACCTGCTGCCATTATTAATGCTGTTATATTATTCATTTCTTAATCTTCCTTTCATTTTATCATTATATAATTTTGTAGCTGTTTCTGGGCTGTCTACACCTTGCGCATTTTTTATTGGTGCAAATTCTTCTTCTCTTTTAACCCTTAAAACAGTCATATTCTCATATCTTTCAAATGCATCAAATATAAATGCTTCAAACTTGTATGCATTTGGTTCTACTGGTTCAATATAATTGTTTTCTTCATCTAAATAAGATGCTTTTTTTAGTGCAGTATGATATGGTAACTTTACATTTGACAAATCTTCTAATACTTTTATATTAAACAAATGATTTAATATATTTGCATCTCCAAATATTAAATTTCCATTTTCATCTACTTTTTCTGCCATTTCCTTTGGTAATTCTGTATACTCTATTACTTTTGTTTTTCCATTTACTTTTCCAAATACACCTACCTTTTCTTGTGCATTTGCTTTTACAACAGATTTTGATCCTATTAGATTATTTTGTTTAATAGTAAGTCCTATTAATATTGGATCTGCTATATTTAACAATACATTATCTATTCCTCCTACAGAAATCCATTCTACTCCTTTTTGCTTCATGTCTGCTAAAATACCATTTTTATTTATTGCTTCATATATTCCGCCATTTCCATCTGATGCTTCTTTTATGCAACCATCTTTGTCTAGTAAAATTTTACCCTCTGTTGATATTAATGGAAGCTCTCCTTGCATAAATAGTTTTATGTCTTTACTTGGGTATCCAAAATAATTATGCTTTTCTAGAAATTCTTTTGTTTGATTGTTGTTTTCCCTACTTGTCATTACATACCACGGAATAGTAACTCCATATTTTTGTTTTATTTCTTTTAGCGAATCTACAAGAATTTCAAATAAATATTTTTTTCCTATTTCTAAGTTTAATTTGTATGTACCTTTTGGTCCTATATGTCCTAGTCTTGTTCCTTGTCCTCCTGCCATTGTTACTACTGCATATTTACCGTTTTTTATAACCTCATTTCCTATTTTTTCTAGCTCGCCATATTCTTCCATAGATAGTTTATCTTTTTCAACATATCCTATTCCTTCAAAATATTTTTCTAGTATAGGAGTATTTTTCTTTGTGCCTTTGTATAATTTCATTATTTCATCAAAATCAATTTTGCATATCTGTCCTCGCAAATTTTCATTGTTGTCCAGCCTTTTTGTTATATGTTGCTGCCCCATTTGATTTAACTTTTCTATTATTTTATCTTCCATATGCACCATCCTTTATATAAGATATTCATATTTTATCACATTGGTTATTTTCTTGCAAATTTTTTTGCATTTTAGTCATAACTTAAAAATATTCTAATATAAATTAAATAAAGTTATTTTGTACAAACATTTTTAAGGGGGTTAATTAATTAATGGAAGATAATTTAAAATTGTATCAAGATATAGCTAACCGTACAGATGGAGATATTTATGTTGGTGTTGTTGGACCTGTTAGAACTGGCAAATCTACTTTTATTAAAAATTTTATGGACTTATTAGTAATACCAAATATAAATAATGAATACAAAAGAGAACGTGCAAGAGATGAATTACCTCAAAGTGCTGCTGGCAAAACAATAATGACAACTGAACCCAAATTTATTCCAAATGAGGCTGTTGAGATAACTGTTGGGGATAACCTAAAATTAAAAACTCGTTTAGTAGACTGTGTTGGTTATCTTGTGAATAACGCAATTGGTTATTTGGAAGATGATATGCCTAGAATGGTAAAAACACCTTGGTCTAACGAAGAAATTCCTTTTGAGCAGGCTGCAGAAATAGGAACTAGAAAAGTTATCCAAGAACATTCTACCATAGGAATTTTAATAACTACTGATGGCACAATTACAGATATTCCTCGTCAAGATTATATTGAAGCAGAAGAGCGAGTTGTAAGAGAACTGAAAGAAATTAACAAACCTTTTGTTATTGTTCTTAATACAGATGATCCTTCTTCTGATTATACTAGAGAATTGGCTCAAAAATTGGAAAAGAAATATGAAACACCAGTATTGCCTACTGATTGTTCTCGTTTAAATTTAGATGATATTAATAATATTTTCGGCAAAATATTATATGAATTTCCTATTGAAACATTAAATATTACTTTTCCTAAATGGGTAGATGGTTTAAATAGCGAACACTGGCTAAAAGCAGAATTATATAAGGAAATAAAAGAAGCATTTGCAAATATTAGTGTGTTAAAGCAAATAAATAGTGGTATTGATAAATTGCAAAATACTGAAATAATAACAAGAACTATATTAGACGAAGTTAAATTAGGAGATGGCAGTGTAAATATTTCCATAAATTTAATGGATGAATTGTTCTATAAGGTCCTAACAGAAATTTCCGGAGTTGATATTTCAAATGAAGGTGATTTATTCTCTACAATAACCGAATTTGCCAATACTAAAAAAGAATATGATAAAATTGCATATGCCTTAGAAGAAGTCAAAGCAAAAGGATATGGTATTGTAACACCTTCCATAGATGAATTAATTTTAGAGGAGCCAGAAATGGTAAAACAGGGTTCAAGATTTGGCGTAAAATTAAAGGCAAAAGCACCTTCTATTCACATGATTCAAGCAAACATAGAAACCGAGGTTTCTCCTATTGTAGGAAGTGAAAAACAATCTGAAGATTTAGTAAATTATCTACTTTCTGAATTTGAAAATGACCCTAAAAAGATATGGGAATCCAATATATTCGGAAAAAGTCTACATGAACTTGTTAATGAAGGTTTGCAAAATAAATTATCTAAAATGCCAGAAGAAGCGCAAGGTAAACTTCAAGAAACTCTTGAACGTATAGTAAATGAAGGTAGTGGCGGATTAATCTGCATAATACTTTAAAAAGAGCTCTTCAATAGCACTTTGGTGTTATTGAAGAGTTTTTGTAATCCTTTTGCATTATAGTAAATAATTATTTTATGCTGTGCCTCTTGGTTGATAATTTGTTGCAAAATGTTATTCTTCTATTTACAAAATCTATGCTTTCCAATTGTTACTGTCGTTGGTCTTGACCATATCCATTTATTTGTTGCTGTATTTGGGTTAAAGTAATATATTGCACCATATGATGGATCCCAACCGTTTAGTGCATCTTGTGCTGCTTTTTTTGCTGTACTATTAGGCGATAAATTTATTTGCCCATCATCAACAACATTAAATGCCCCTCTTTGATATATTACTCCTGCTATTGTGTTTGGAAATGAGCTACTTTTAACTCTATTTAACACTACTGCTGCAACAGCCACTTGTCCCGCATATGGTTCTCCTCTTGCTTCTCCATATACCAACCTTGCAAGTAAGTTAACATCATTTGAATTCGTACTAGAACTTCCTGTTCCTGTATTGCTATAGATCCCCATTGCTCGCAAAGTTTTAGTTCCTGCTATTCCATCTGCTGTAAGCCCATTTTTTGATTGAAACCATTTTACCGCAGCCAATGTTTTGCTACCATATACACCATCTACTGCCCCTTTATAATATCCCCATCTTTTTAATTTTGTTTGAATTTGTGTTACTTCTGAGCCTGTAGAGCCATATCTTGAAGTTGCCTGTACATTAGTTGTTCTAAAAAATACATTATACGAAATAAACATTGTCATAGCAAAAATTATTGCTATTATTGATAATATCTTTCTTTTATTTTTCAACATAAAAACACCACTTTTAAAAATAATTTGCTTTAAAATTATTTTGTCCTAAAAGTGGTTGTTTATTCATAATTATTTAAAATATTCCTATTATGTTGCCATTTTTATCAATATCTATATTTTCTGCCGCAGGAATTCTTGGTAATCCTGGCATTGTCATTATTTTACCTGTTATTATTACTATAAATTCAGCTCCTGCTTTTAATACTACATCTTTGATATGTATATTAAATGGATGTATACATTCTAAGTTTTTTGGATCATCTGAAAATGAATATTGCGTTTTAGCAATACATATTGGTAAGTTTCCATATCCCATTTTTTCTATCTTTTCTATTTTTTCCTCTGTATTTTCTAAATACTCTATTTTAGAAGCTCCATATATTTTTTGTGCTATTGCTTCTATTTTTTCTTTTACCGTCATATTTAATTCGTATGCATAGTTGAAATTGCTTTCTTTCAGCGTTAAATCAGCTATCTTATTTGCTAAATCAACTGCGCCTTCTCCACCTTTTTCCCAACTCTCAACTAAACTTAATTCTATTCCTTTTTCTTGTAATTTTCGTTTTAGGAATTCTATTTCTTTTATTGTATCATGGTTATATTTATTTATTGCTACAATTACATTTACTCCAAAAACATTTTTCAAATTTTCTATATGTCTATATAAATTATTAAGTCCTTTTTCTAAATATTCTATACTTTCGTTCTTTATATTTTCTTTATCCATTCCGCCATGATATTTTATTGCCTTTATTGTTGCCACACATACCACAGCATCTGGTTTAATATTGGCATTTCTACATTTTATATCTAAAAACTTTTCTGCACCTAAATCTGCTCCAAATCCTGCCTCTGTTATTACATAATCTCCTAATTTTAGCGCCAATTTGGTAGCAATTATGCTATTACATCCATGTGCAATATTAGCAAAAGGTCCCCCATGAACTATTGCTGGTGTTCCTTCTATAGTTTGCACTAGGTTAGGTTTTATTGCATCTTTTAATAAAACTGTTAGCGCACCATCTGCTTTTAAATCCCTTGCAAAAATCGGGTTATTCTGTTTGTTATATCCTATTATTATATTTCCAATTCTTCTTTTCAAGTCATTTATATCAGATGCCAAACATAAAATAGCCATAATTTCTGAGGCAACAGATATATCAAATCCATCTTCTCTTGGTATTATGTTTTTCTCTTTTGATAGTCCTGTTTCAATTTTTCTTAATTGTCTGTCGTTTAAGTCCATACATCTTTTCCATACTACTTTTTCAAATCCCAACTCATTGCCATAGTAAATATGGTTATCTATCATTGCAGACAATAAATTATTTGCAGATGTTATTGCATGTATATCTCCTGTAAAATGCAAGTTTATATCTTCCATAGGAGCTATTTGACTATACCCTCCACCTGTTGCTCCACCTTTAATTCCAAAAACTGGTCCTAATGATGGCTCTCTTAAAGCTAATACTGTTTTTTTTCCAATTCTATTTAATCCATCTGCCAATCCTATTGATATTGTTGTTTTACCTTCTCCCAATGGCGTTGGATTTATTGCGGTTACTAAAATTAATTTTCCGTTATCTTTTTTTTCTAATTTTTCATATAACTTGCAGGAAATCTTTGCTTTATATTTACCATACTGCTCTATATATTCTTCGTCTATTCCTAACTTTGTAGCAATTTTAGTAATATTCTCCAACTTTGCTTTTCTTGCTATTTCTATATCCTCCATAATAGCCTCCCACAAAAAATTTGTCGCAATGAGGACAAATTAAAACATTAATCCTGATATTATTCCTATCGCTGCTCCAACAAATACTTGTACTGGTGTATGTCCTAAGGTTTCCACAAGTTTTTCTGAAACTTGCTCTTTTGTTAATCCTGGTGTATTAACAATTTTATTTAATATTTTTGCTTGTTTGCCTGCAGCTCTTCTTACTCCTGCAGCATCATACATAACAACAAATGCAAATATTGTTGCTATTCCAAACATTGGCGAATTTAATCCTTCACTTTTTCCTACCATTGTTGCTAAACTTGTAACAACTGCAGAATGTGAACTTGGCATTCCCCCCGCACCTAATATTCTTTTAAAATTAAATTGCCTAGTTGTTATTAAATCTGAAATTAATTTATATGTTTGTATTAAAAGCCATATTATAAATGGCACTACAACATATTTATACTCAATTATAAAATTCATTATCCCCTTACTCACTTTTTATTCCTCTTCCGCTGTAAAATTTTCTTCTTGAAGCTCTCCATCTTTATTTATTAAAATAGAAATTCGTTTTTCCGCATCTTCTAAAATTTTAGTACATTTTTTTGAAAGTTCCATACCTTTCTCAAACTTTTTAACAGATGTATCTAAGTCCAACTCGTCATTTTCTAACTCATTGACTATATTTTCTAATTGCTTTATTGTATCCTCAAAATTATCTTTCATCTCACAGTTCTCCTATCTTTCTTTTACCATTTCATTTTCTACATCAACTTCATAAAAAGCTAATGTTTTTGAAGTGATAGAATCATTGACTGTTACAATATAGTTTCCCCTTGAATTAATTGCCATGTTAGAAAAATACACACCTTCTGTACTTCCCCATTTTTTCTTTACCAATTCTATGGCTTTATCCTCTTTACTTGATACTGTTCCATTTAGTACTTCTGTATTATTATTGGCTTTTTCTTCATTATTTTCTTCATTTTCGTTTTTGTTATTTGATTCATTTATATTTTCAAACAATTTGTTTGTATCTAATCCTTCATTTGGTCCGTCTGTATTGTTTTGCTTTGCTTGTTCCATATTTATAGGCTTTACTTTTATTATGTCATAAACAAAATATACTATTACAAATACTAATATTGCAATTAATATAGTAATTAAACTATTTTTTATTACTTTATTCATTTTTAATCACATTCCTTACTTAATATTTTTGCATTTACTGTTCCGTCATATAATTTTATATTAATTTCATCTTCTTTGTTCAAATTTTTGACCGATTTTATAGTTTTTCCTTTTAAAGTAATTATGCCATATCCTCTTGTAAGTGTTTTTAGAGGGCTTAATCCATCTAATTTCGTTAGTAAATTTAATGTTTTTGACTTTTCTTTTATATATCTTTTTGTTATATATCCTTCTAGTTGCTTTACCTTTATATCTATTAGCATATATTTTTCATTTATTCTCTGCAAAGGCATTTTAAAAGCTTTACTATTTATACATTTTTCATACCTTAGTTTCATTATTTGCAATTTTCTACTTAAAGCTATTTTCTGCCTATTTTCATACTCTTTTAATTTAGTAATTACGTCTTTAATATTTGGAACAGCCAATTCAGCTGCTGCCGAAGGTGTAGGTGCTCTTAAATCTGCCACAAAATCTGAAATTGAGAAGTCAGTTTCATGTCCTACCGCAGAAATTATTGGTATTTCAGAAGCAAATATTGCTCTTGCTACTATTTCTTCGTTAAATGGCCATAAATCTTCTAAAGAACCTCCTCCTCGCGCTAATATTATTACATCACAAAGTTTGTTTTCATTCATTAAATTTATTGCTTTTACAATTTTTTCTGCTGCTCCTTTTCCTTGAACTGGAACTGGAAGTAATTTTATATACACATTCGGATTTCTTCTTGTTGAAACATTTATTATATCTCTTATTACTGCTCCTGTATTTGATGTTAATACTCCAATACATTTTGGCATATATGGGATTCCTTTTTTATACTTTTTATCAAATAATCCTTCTTTTTCCAATTTGTTTTTTAGTTCTACATAAGCCTTATACAAATCTCCAACACCATCTTGTTTCATAGCATTGCAATATATTTGATATACCCCGTCTCTTTCAAATACAGATACAGTTCCTAATATTATAACTTTCATTCCATCTTTTGGAACAAATTCCAAGTTTGCAGTATTTGTTTTAAACATCACACATTTTATTAGTGAATTTTCATCTTTTAGAGTAAAATACATATGACCTGTATAATGATGTTTAAAATTTGAAATTTCCCCTTTTACAAGTATATTGTTTAATCGCTCATCATCTTCAAATTTTCCTTTAATGTATTTATTTAACTCTGTTACACTAATTGCATTATATGTCATCTGTTTATCATTCCTTTGTATTTTAGCATAAATTATTTTGTTTTACTATATTTCCTAAAACGCCATTTATAAATGATGGTGCATTTTCGTCTCCATATAGTTTTGCTAATTCCACAACCTCGTTTATTACTACTTTATATGGTATTTTTTTATATATTAATTCATATGTTGAAAGCTTTAGTAACACTAAACTTATTTTAGAAATTCTTTCAATCTTCCAGTTTGATGCCAAATTACTAGATATTGTTTCTTGTATTTTTTCCGAATTAGTTTGTATACCATAAACTACATCTGTAAAGTACTCTTCTGCTTTTTTATCTGTTATTTCATTAGTTTCTAAAAATATTTTTATTTGCTCTTCTATTGATTCTTTTTCTACTTTTTGTATCTCCAAACTATATAATAGTTCAAATGCTAATTCTCTAATTTTTGATCTGTTCATTGTCTGTACCTTTCTATAATCTATCTATTATGTTTTTCAATTTTTCCTTAACATCTTCTTTATTCATCTGAACATAATTTCCAACATATCCACAGACAAATATTAATATAATACCTATAATTACTTTATATAAATGTGTACATAATAAGATAATTGCTACTATTACACCTATTATAGCACCAAAATATCTACTTATAAATTCCTTTATATTATCCATAGAAACTCCTTTTCTACTCTTGCACTACTGTCTTTTTCACAGGTGCTACATCCTTTACTTTAATATTTACTTCTTTTACATCTAAATCTGATGTTGTTTTTATTGCTTCTTTTATTCTAGCTTGAATATTGCTTGATAATTCTTTTATTACTGCATTTTCTTTAACTGATATATTTACAAATACTTTTAGGTTATTTTCATTGTCTAATTCTATTCGTGCAACTGCATTTTCTGCGCCATCAAAACTTTTAACTATGGTATTTACCAAATTTTCTAAAGTATCTTTAGTTATTAGAAGTTTTCCATCTGAATTTTCTAACAAAATTCCATTTTTATATTCACTTTTTTCTTTATTGCTTGAACTAAAAAATATACACTTTATTGCTAATAATATAAAAGCAATTGAAATGCCCAATACTATTTTAGAACCTACTCCATAATTTAAAGTTCTTGAGACAATTCCTGTTACCGTATTTATACTTACCCAGTCAAATATTATCATGCACATTACTATAGATATAATTAATACTATTGTTGAAAAAATCGCTAAACCTGTCCTATCTAAAATCTTCATATTTTTGTTCCTTTCTTGCTATATAAATTAGCTTTTATTTTTCTTCGTTTTTTCCATCTACTATAATTTCTTGTGGCTCATTTATTTCCGTTTTTACTCCTTGTATATGAACATTTACACCTGATACTTTTAAACCTGTTTTCTCTTCAACTGATTTTTTTACTTTATTTTGTATTTCGAAAGCAACATCTGGAATTCTAACTCCGTATTCTACTATAATATTAACATCAATTTTTGTTTCTCCTTCTTTTGTTTCTACTTTTATTCCTTTTGCTAAATTCTTTTTTCCGCTTAAAACTTCAGTAATTCCTCCTGCAAATCCTCCTGCCATTTCTGCAACTCCTGAGACTTCTGAAACTGCTATTCCAGCTATTGTTGCTATTACTTCATCTTCAATTACTATATTATTGTTTTCCTTTACTATTTCGTTTTCAATATTATTATTTTCTTCCATATTTAAAACCTCCTATAATTTTACTTACTATAGTATATCAATTTTTTTCTTTTTTTACAACTATTTGCCTTAATTTTCTTTTATGTTTTCTATTAATTGCTTGCAATCTTTCCATTTTAGAAACTTTACAAAGCTATATTCTTTTTGTAAATTATTTATTATTTTTAATGTATTATCTCTTGAATCTAAATCTGTTATTATTATATTTTTAGGTATTTCTTCTTTTCCATGGATTTTAAATATAGTTGTACGCAAAAAGCCCTCTACTTTCTCTTCTTGATTTTTTGTTGCAATAATCACGTAAATTCCATCAGAATTAAAATTCGTATATGTATATATGTATATAATATTTTTGATAATTTCAATTAATCCATATAGTGCCAATATCCATATAACTGCATTAATTATAAAATCTTGCATAATATATCCCTCCATCATTTGTATAATATATTATGCGTAATAAAAAAATGCTACAAAAGGTATAATCCTTTTATAGCATTTTTATTAATTTGTTATATTAGCTCTAATCTAACTATCTCGGCTGCGTCTCCTCTTCTTTGTCCAATTTTTAATATTCTTGTGTAGCCTCCGACTCTTCCTTCATATTTAGGAGCTATTTCATCAAATAATTTTGTTGTTAAATCTATATTATTTCCTTTGCTATCTTTAACTTTATTTATAAATTTCATCATTTTTCTTCTTGCATTTAGCTTTGATGGCATATCTTTTTTTCTTTTTTCTGTAATTTCTTCTCTAACTACTTTTAAGTATTCTTTTCCATTTTTGCTTTTTACAAGTTCTGTAACTTTATGACCTTTTTCATCTAATTTTGCTTTAGAAACTTTCACATCAACCATTTCAAAATTATCTTTTTCCTTAATTGCTAATGAAATCAAGCTGTCTGCTATAGGTTTTACTTCTTTTGCTCTAGCTTCTGTTGTTTCTAACTTTCCATTTAGCAATAAACAAGTAGCTTGAGTTTTTAACATTGCCAATCTAATATCTGTTGTTTTTCCTAGCTTTCTATTTCCTGCCACTTCTGTCTTACCTCCTTTAATTAATCTTCTTCCTTAGCGAAGTCTAGTCCTAGTGCATGTAATTTGTTTGTAACTTCATCTAAAGATTTTTTACCTAAATTTCTTACCTTCATCATGTCTGCTTCTGTCTTATTTGTTAAATCTTCAACGGTAGATATAGCAGCTCTTTTTAAACAATTGAATGATCTTACTGACAATTCTAAGTCTTCTATAGACATCTCTAAAACTTTTTCTTTTTTAGATTCTTCTTTTTCAACCATTACTTGCGTATTTTTTGCAGTTTCTGACAAATCAATAAACAATTCTAAGTGACCTGTCATAACCTTTGCAGCTATGCTTAGCGCTTCATAAGGTTTCAAACTTCCATCTGTCCATACTTCTATTGTTAGTTTATCATAATCTACCATTTGTCCAACTCTCGTATTTTCAACTGAATAGTTTACTTTTTTTACTGGTGTATAAATAGAATCTATTGGAAGTACTCCTATTGCTTGTTCTGGTTTTTTATTTTTTTCGGCTGTATTGTATCCTCTTCCCATTTCAGCTGTCATATCTATTACAAGGTGTCCACCTTCTGATACTGTAGCTATATGTAAATCTGGATTTAGCACCTCTACTGTTCCGTCAGTTTCAATATCTCCCGCTGTCACTTCTCCTGCACCATTAAAATTTATTCTTAATGTTTTTTGTTCATTTTTATCTAATTTTAATCTTACATTTTTTAAATTAATTATTATTTCTGGTACATCTTCTACAACATTTGGAACCGTAGTAAATTCGTGTAAAACACCTTCAATTTTTACACTTGTTATAGCACTTCCAGGAAGTGATGATAATAGTATTCTTCTTAATGAATTTCCTATTGTAATTCCATATCCTCTCTCTAATGGTTCGCATACGAATTTTGCATAATTATTTGCATCATCTGCTTCCAAGCATTTAATATTTGGCTTTTCAAATTCTATCATTTATTAACCCCCTATTTTAGAAGTTAGAGATTAGTAGTGGTTTGATGTCAGAATTTATGAAAATTCTAAACCATCACTTTTACACTCTACTTCAATTTTTATTTTATCAAAGTTCTCTACTTCAAATTTATAATTTTATGTGCTAATTTTCTAACTTCTAGTTATTATTTAGAGTAAAGCTCTACTATTAAATGTTCTTCTACTGGAATATCAACATCTTCTCTTGATGCTAATCTAACTACTTTACCACTTAATTTTTCTGCATCTTTTTCTAACCACTCTGGAACTGGTTTTCCTGAGTTCATTTCTACGTTTAATTTAATAGCACCATTGTCTTTTTTTATTTCTCTTACAGAAATAACATCTCCTGCTTTTACTAAATATGATGGTATGTTTACTTTCTTTCCATTTACATCAAAAATGCCATGTGTTACTAACATTCTTGCTTGTGCTCTAGAACTTCCGTAACCTAATCTATATACTACATTGTCTAATCTGCTTTCTAGTATTTGTAGTAATACTTCACCTGTTTTTCCTTTTGTATTTGATGCCATATCAAAATATCTTCTGAATTGTTTTTCTCCAACTCCATAAAATGCTTTTGTTTTTTGTTTTTCTCTTAACTGAGTACCATATTCAGATAATTTTTTCTTTTTTTGTCCATTTTGACCTGGTGCATAATTTCTTCTTGAAATACTGCATTTGTCTGTATAACATCTTGAACCTTTTAAGAAAAGTTTTTGACCTTCTCTACGACAAATACGACATTGTTCGTCTTTATATCTTGCCATTTTATTTTTTCACCTTCCTTTTTTTAAACTCTACGTCTCTTTGGTGGTCTACAACCATTATGTGGTATTGGTGTAACATCTTTTATACTACTAATTTCCAATCCTGCTGATTGTAATGACCTAATTGCTGCTTCACGACCTGAACCAGGTCCTTTAACAAATACTTCTACTGATTTTAATCCATGTTCCATTGCTGCTTTAGCTGCTGTTTCTGCTGCCTCTCCAGCTGCAAATGGTGTACTTTTTCTTGAACCTTTGAACCCTAGCTCTCCTGCACTTGCCCAAGATATAACATTACCTTGAACATCACTAATTGTAACTATTGTATTATTAAAACTAGAATGAATATGAGCCATACCTTTTTCTATATTTTTTCTGTCTCTTCTTCTAGTTGTTGTTTTCTTTGCTCCAGTTTTTGTAGCCATTTTAGCCTTTACCTCCCTTTTTTGTATAAGTTTTATTATCTAACTTTTACTTTTTACCTTTACTTACAAGTTTTCTAGGACCTTTTCTTGTACGAGCATTAGTTTTTGTTCTTTGTCCTCTAACTGGAAGTCCTTTTCTATGTCTTAAACCTCTGTAACAACCTATTTCTGTTAGTCTCTTTATATTTAGAGCTACATCTCTTCTTAGGTCTCCTTCTACTTTATATCCTTCCATAGCTTTTCTTATTGCTTGTACTTGATCATCTGTTAAGTCTTTTACCCTTATATCTGGATTTACCTCTGCATTAGCTAATATTTTTTGTGAACTTGCTAATCCTATACCATAAATGTATGTTAAGCCTATTTCTATTCTTTTTTCTCTTGGTAAATCAATTCCTGCTATACGAGCCATACTCTTTAGCACCTCCTATTTTAGATGTTAGAAATTAGAAATTAGGAGCTATATTACTCCCATTTGTCCAAATTCTTATATTATTAATTTTTAATTTATGTTGTCATTATTTTTGCTTAAAGGTGAAATGCACTTATTATAAAAGAAACTCGGATTTCGGAAATATTTATTTTAACATTTCTTCTTTTCTTATATATAAGTCTTTAAACATTTTTTGACATATATATAAACACAAATTAGATTATAGGATTTCTCCTACAGCCGCCATCTATATTTGTGTTATAATCTTTTATTACCCTTGTCTTTGTTTATGTTTTGGGTTTTCGCAAATTACTCTAATTACACC
>ERZ825670.386-NODE-386-length-63049-cov-9.049513_pt1 | contig 63049 bp, 73 predicted proteins | sample MGYA00519929_ERZ825670 | MGnify/ENA primary metagenome ERZ825670 (study PRJEB31778, sample SAMEA3449207) | human gut metagenome | biome: human gut; feature: human-associated habitat; material: faeces | place: United Kingdom | collected 2010/2012 ...
TGCGGGAGCTGGATTTGAACCAACGACCTTCGGGTTATGAGCCCGACGAGCTACCTAGCTGCTCCATCCCGCGATTTAATTTAGTGTATCTCAGCTGAGTACTTTATTAGTATATCATAAGATAGATAAAAAGTCAATAGATAAAATAATATTCGTTAAATACTCACAAATATAACTTATATAAATTGGATATATATGTATATATTTCACATATAATTGAAGTGAATAAAAAAAGTACATAAGGGAATACTTCTAATGGAGGTGAAAAACATGGAAAGCAATCCAAAAAAGAACACTAAGACTAACAAGATGTTTTTCATAGCAGTTAGTATAAGTCTACTAATGATTTTAATAGCTTGTATGGTAGTATATCCACAAGTGATACCACAAAATATAGATAATCAACTAGCCGAAATGCCAGAAGATACTGCTACTATCACAGAAGAAACTACTGCTATTGAATACAATCCTGTAGATAACAAATCGTTGGACGTTCCAAAGGTGACTACTACCGATAACACTACACAAGATACTTCAACTAAAGAAACGACTACAGAAAGTCAATCCAGTGAACCAGTTGTAAACACTGCACAAGATACATCAGCAATAATGCCAATACCAGATGGAGAGGTTCTCAATGAGTTCAGTAATGGCGAACTAGTAAAGTCTGCGACTAGTGGAATATGGCAAACTCATAACGGTGCAGATATAAAAGCTGACATAAACACTCCAGTACAAGCCATAACCGATGGCACTGTAACTAAAGTGTATGAGGACGCTCTACTTGGAATATGCGTCACAATAGACCACAAAGATTACATTGCTAACTACTGCAACTTAGATAAAGGTGTATTAGTATCGGAAAATGATACGGTTACTAAAGGTTCTATAATTGGAACTATAGGCAACACATCAGTAAGTGAGAGTGCTTTAGATAGTCACCTACACTTTGAAGTTTTAAAAAATGGAAAGTATATAAATCCATTAGATATAATACAATAACTACGAACTCCCATCTAAATAGATGGGAATTTTTTTACGCAAAAATAGGCTTATCAAATAACATGATAAGCCTAAATATATTACATAAGACTAAAATTAAACTAATTGGATAATAGCCATCTCTGCAGCATCGCCACGACGAGGGCCAACCTTAATAATTCTAGTATAACCGCCATTTCTATCAGCGTACTTTGGTGAAATTTCATCAAAGAGTTTCTTAGCAACGTCTTCCTTAGTAACGTAAGCTAAAACTTGACGCTTGGAGTGGAGGTCATTGTTCTTACCGATAGTAATCATCTTTTCAGCAACAGAACGTACTTCCTTAGCACGAGTAACGGTAGTTTCGATTTGACCGTTCTCTAGTAGATAAGTTACCATAGCTCTAAGCATAGCTTTTCTATGGTCTGAAGTTCTGCCTAATTTTCTAGTACCAGCCATTGAAATTCACTCCTTTTCATAGTGTACCACACGGAGAGAACTCCGTGGGCGTATAAAAAAATCTAATCTTTAAAAATCGTTAAAATAAGAATGCTTTAATTAGTCTTCTTCGGAATTAAGTTGAAAACCAAGAGAAGTAAGTTTATCTCTAACTTCTTCAAAGGATTTTCTACCGAGGTTTCTAACCTTCATCATTTCTTCTTCGGACTTATTAATTAAGTCATCAACTGTATTAATGCCTGCACGTTTCAAGCAGTTAAATGAACGTACTGATAAGTCAAGTTCCTCAATGGTCATCTCAAGGATTTTACCCTTATCCTTATCTTCATTAACAGAAAATTGTGTATCTTCGTATTGGTCTTCCGAAAGGTCAACAAACAATTTTAGATGCTCGTTGAGGAGATTGGCTGCCTGTGATACGGCTTCCTTAGCAGAGATAGTACCGTCTGTCCAAACCTCAAGAGTTAGCTTATCGTAGTCAGTAATTTGACCAAGACGTGTATCTTCGACATGGAAGTTTACTTTTAATACAGGGGTATATATACTATCTACAGCTATAACGTCGATAGGTAGTTGGATAAGTTGCTTATTTCTTTCAGCAGAAACGTATCCTCTGCCCTTATCTATAGTTATTTCCATATATAGTTTAGCATCTTTACCCAAAGTAGCTATGTGCATACCAGGGTCAAGAATATCTACTTCTGAATCTGCCTTAATGTCACCTGCGGTTACTTCGCCCTCGCCCTCAGCCTCAATATAGACTGTTTTAGGACTTTCACCGTGTAGTTTAGCTGTTAAACCTTTAATAGCTAAAATAATCTCAGTTACGTCTTCCTTAACTCCAGGAATAGTGGAAAGCTCGTGATGTACTCCGTCAATCTTAACAGAATTGACTGCAACACCTGGCAGAGAGGAGAGAAGTACTCGTCTAAGGGCGTTACCTAGTGTAATGCCGTAGCCTCTTTCTAAAGGAGAAAGTACAAACTTAGCATACTTACCGTCACTTTTTTGTTCAACGATATCTATTGTTGGCTTTTCAAACTTCTCAAGCATTAAAACTCCTCCTGTTTCGTAATGGTTCAATCTTCGCCCGAATTTTCGTCATAACATTTCGGGACATCGATAAAAATAGTGTCGTACAATCGTAAACAAACTTATTATTATTTGGAGTACAATTCGACGATAAGGTGTGAAGCAACTTCATAGTCGATATCAGTAGCAGCAGGCATACGAACTACAGTAGCTGAAAAATCATCTTTTTTAGGTTCTAGCCATACAGGAACTACTCTACCGTTAGTAGCTTCTACAGTAGATTTAAACTTCTCAGAAGTTCTATCCTTTTCAGCAAGAGCTATAACGTCGCCAACCTTAACTCTGTAAGATGGAATGTTTACCTTCTTACCATTTACAGTATAGTGGTTGTGAACTACAAGTTGTCTTGCTTCACGTCTAGTTAAAGCTAAGCCCATTCTAAATACTACGCTATCTAATCTGCTTTCAAGACAAGTGATTAGGTTGTCACCAGCCTTACCTTCCATCTTAGATGCAATTTCAAAGTAGTGATAGAATTGCTTTTCTAATACACCATATATAAACTTTAACTTTTGTTTTTCCTTTAATTGCATACCATATTCAGAAACTTTCTTTCTGTTATTAGCATTCTTAAATCTATTAGATTCCTTCTTAGAAACACCCATAACTGCTGGGCTGATACCTAAGTATCTACATCTCTTAAGAATAGGGTCTTTATTTACTGCCATGTTATTACACCTCCTATAAATTAGACACGTCTTCTCTTAGGTGGACGACAACCATTGTGTGGAATTGGAGTAACGTCCTTAATCATTTTAACTTCAAGACCTACAGTTTGTAAAGCTCTAATAGCAGCTTCACGACCAGAACCAGGTCCCTTAACGAAAACTTCTACAGTCTTTAGACCGTGTTCCATAGCTACCTTAGCTGCTGTTTCAGCTGCAGTTTGTGCAGCAAATGGAGTAGACTTTCTAGAGCCTCTAAAACCAAGACCACCAGCACTAGCCCATGAAATAGCATTACCTTGAGTATCTGTAATAGTTACAATAGTATTGTTGAAAGTGGACTGAATATGAACAGCACCGCTTTCGATATTTTTACGTTCTCTACGTCTTCTAACAGTAGCAACTTTCTTCTGTGCCATATCTCATGCCCTCCTTACTTTTTCTTGTTAGCTATAGTCTTAACAGGACCCTTACGAGTTCTAGCGTTAGTCTTAGTTCTTTGACCTCTTACAGGTAGACCTTTACGGTGACGAACGCCTCTGTAACAACCAATTTCAACAAGTCTTTTAATATTAAGGGAAACTTCTCTCTTTAGGTCACCCTCAACGTTACAGTTCTTATCAATATACTCACGAAGTTTAGCAGTATCGTCTTCAGATAAATCCTTAACTCTAGTATCTGGGTTTACACCAGTTTCCTTTAGGATTTTATCAGCAGTAGCACGACCGATACCGTAAATATAAGTAAGACCGATTTCGACTCTCTTATTTTTAGGTAAATCAACACCAGCAATTCTTGCCATTAAAATTTGCACCTCCGTTATTAGATAAACGTTCAAAAGACTTAAAAACGTTATATAGCCTTTTGAACATAACATTACTTGCTATTCCTAAACTATTAACCTTGACGTTGCTTGTGCTTAGGATTTTCACAAATAACCATTACTTTGCCTTTACGCTTGATAACCTTGCACTTTTCGCACATAGGCTTTACTGAAGGTCTAACTTTCATTTTAAATACCTCCTTGATTAGTTAAAAATTACTTGGCTCTCCAAGTTATTCTGCCTTTAGTCAAGTCATAAGGTGACATTTCTACAGTAACCTTATCACCTGGAACTATTCTAATAAAATTCATTCTAAGTTTACCAGAAACATGAGCCAAAATAACGTGTTTGTTTTGAAGCTCTACTTTAAATACGGTATTAGGGAGAGCTTCCACAACAGTACCTTCTAACTCAATAACATCTTCTTTAGACATTAGTGTATCCTCCACTTTATATAATGTTTAGACTATCATACTCTTTAAGAAAGTTTCTCAGCTTTTTATCGGTAAAATTGTCCAAATCTATTACAGACTTAGTAAACTGTAAGTGTTTAGGGTTTTTCTTTTTAGGTTTACTAAGTTTTCTATCCTTACCATTAGCAATATAATAGAAACCCAAGGGGTCATAAGCGACGACTACAAAGTAGCCACCACTATCACGACCTGCACAAGCCTTAACAACTGTGCCAATAACCTTATTCACAACATTTCCCCCATTACGCTTCAGTTAATATAACTGGTCCATTTGGAGTAACTGCAATAGTATGTTCAAAGTGAGCAGAAAGTGAACCACTGTTAGTAACGACAGTCCAACCGTTAGGAAGAGTTCTAACGCCATCACCTCTAACGTTTATCATAGGTTCAATAGCGAAAGTCATACCTGCAACTAACTTTATACCCCTACCTGCTGTACCGTAATTAGGAACTTCTGGAGCTTCGTGAAGTTTTCTTCCCACACCGTGACCAGTATAGTTTTTAACTATTCCATAGCCTAAAGGAGTGCAATATTCTTCGACTGCGTGACATACATCACCAAGTCTGTTTCCTACAACTGCCTTTTCGATAGCTTTGTATAGACTAGCTTTAGTATCTTCGAGTAGCTTAGTAGCCTCTTCAGAAACCTTACCTACTGCAAACGTAGCACAAGTATCGCCATGAAAACCATCTATATAAGCACCAACGTCTACGCTAACGATGTCGCCGTTTTTGATAATCTTTCTCTTGTTTGGTATTCCGTGGATAACTTCCTCATTAATAGAAATACAAGCACTACCTGGGAAACCACCGTAACCTAGAAAAGATGGCACTGCACCACAACTCACGATATAGTCATGAATAATCTTATCCAATTCTAAAGTAGACATACCAGCACGGAGTGACTTACCTGCCAACTCTCTAGCTTGACCTGCTATTTTACCTGCTTTACGCATCTTTTCTAAATCGGATTTAGACTTAACGTTCACCATAATATATTAATTTACTCCTACTGCCTTGAGTGTAAGTTTAGAAGTTTCAGCAACTTCTTCTTGACCTACAATCGTTTCGAGTTTATTCTGTTTACTATAATATTCTTTTAAAGGAGCTGTCTTTTCGTGATAAGTTTTAAGACGGTCAATTACAGTTTCAGGCATATCGTCCTTACGAATAACAGTCTTAGCACCACACTTATCGCAAACTCCTTCAACTTTAGAAGGTTTAAAATCGACATGATAAGTAGCACCACAATCCAAGCAAACTCTTCTACCAGAAACTCTCTGTTTAATAGTTTCATCTGGAACGTAGATTTCCAAAACCTTGTCAATCTTAACACCCATGTTGTCTAAAGCCTCAGCTTGAGGAACAGTTCTTGGGAAACCGTCAAGAATAAAGCCATTTTTAGCATCATCTTGAGCAATTCTATCCTTTAGGATACCAATAACTATCTCATCTGAAACTAAAGCACCACTGTCCATAGCTTCTTTAGCTTTAAGACCATACTCAGTACCGTTCTTAACAGCCTCACGTAGCATATTGCCTGTTGAAATTTGTGGGATATTAAGAGCCTCTGAGATTACTTCCGCTTGAGTACCTTTACCAGCACCAGGAGCACCTAACAAAATTAAGTTCATAAAAAATCCTCCATTATTCTAAAAATCCCTTATGATTTCTCATCATCATTTGAGATTCAAGTGTTCTAACGGTTTCAAGAGCTACGTTTACTACGATTAGTATTGAAGTACCACCCATAGCTAAGCCACTTAAATCTGGTACTGCCATACTAAAGAAGATTGGGAATATTGCAATTATACCTAAGAAGAATGCACCTACTATAGTTATCTTAGAAAGTACCCTTTGAATGTAATCAGCAGTTGGTTTACCTGGTCGAATACCTGGGATACCTCCATTACTTTGACGTAGGTTGTTAGCAATCTCAACTGGATTGTATTGCATTGCTACATAAAAGTAGTTAAACGCAATTATTAATATAAAGTATAGTATTGCATACCATGGACTTCTATAATTAAAAAAGTTTAAAAATCCTGCATAGAACTTTTGTCCAAAAGTTTCTGGATTTTCAGCTACTGGAAAGAACATTCCAATAGTACTAGGTAGTGACATAAATGCCATAGCAAAGATAATTGGCATAACTCCAGACATACAAACCTTAACTGGAATGTGTGTATTTTGTCCACCATATTGCTTTCTACCTACAACTCTTTTTGCGTATTGAATAGGTATTCTTCTTTCAGAGTCGTTCATAAAGACAATGAAAGTAATCATTGCAACATATATAAGCAAAATTAAAGGAACTATAAAAACATATGGGTTTGGTTCATTTTTAGCTAAAGTAACCATATCCACTACATCTACTGGCAATCTAGCGATGATACCTGCAAATAGTATTATCGAGATACCGTTACCTATACCTTTTTCATTTACTCTATTACCTAACCATACTACCAACATAGCACCCGTAATGAATACTAACATAATAGCTATCATGCAGAAGACACCTTCAAAACCAGATTTATACTTTACAGCACCTGCACTCTTCATGGTTAAATAGTAAGCTAAAGACATAACAATAGCTAAAGCAAACGCCACATATGCTGATATTTTATTTAAAACCTTACGTCCTTCCGTACCTTCCTTAGAAAGTCGTTCCAATGGTGGAAGTGCGTAGGTCAACAATTGAATTATAATCGACGCATTGATAAATGGTGTGATTGAAAGCGAGAATATTGTCGCCTTAGATAGAGCACCACCTGTCAAAGTATCGAGATAGTTTAAAAAGTTTCCGTCTGAAGCGTTAGCTCCCATCCATTCTGAGACTACGCTAGTATCTAAGAATGGAGCAGGAATTACACTTCCTATTCTAAATATGACTATAATGAGTAATGTGTATAGCAATTTTTTCCTAAGTTCTGGAATTTTCCATGCACTTTTGATGGTTTCTAACACACTACATCACCTCTACTTTTCCGCCAGCCTTTTCGATTTTTTCAACAGCAGTCTTAGTAAACTTTACTGCCTTAACTGTTAGATTTTTGGAAGTAAGTTCGCCGTCACCAAGAACCTTAACACCGTCACAAACCTTCTTTACAAGACCAGAAGCCTTTAGTAGTTCTGTATCTACTACAGTACCGTCTACAAACTTATTTAAATCTGAAACGTTAATTACTGCATATTCCTTAGCAAAGATGTTGTTAAAACCTCTCTTAGGAATACGTCTAGTTAAAGGCATTTGACCACCTTCAAAACCTGGTCTTACGCCACCGCCAGAACGAGCATTTTGACCTTTGTGACCTTTACCAGCAGTCTTACCATTACCAGAACCATGACCTCTACCAACACGCTTTACTTCTTTAGTAGAACCAACAGCTGGTGATAATTCGTGTAACTTCATAATCTAAGCACCTCCTTATATTGCGATTATTCTGCGTCTGTTACCTCAATTAGATGTACAATCTTATTAATTTTTCCTTGAGTTTGAGCATTATCAGGTTGAACTGTAACATCGCCAATTTTTCTAAGTCCTAAAGAGTTAGCAGTAGCAATTTGGTCTTTCTTAACAGCGATAAGACTTTTAACAAGTGTAATCTTCTTTGCCATCTTCAATCTCTCCTTAACCTAAAATTTCCTTAACGCTCTTGCCTCTCTTTTGAGCTACTTCCTTTATAGAAGTACATTCAGCAAGACCTTGAATAGTTGCTCTTACAACGTTGCAAGGGTTGTTAGAACGTAAAGACTTAGTTCTAATATCCTTAATACCTGCCATTTCTATAACGGCACGAACAGGACCACCTGCAATAACACCAGTACCAGGTGCAGCTGGTTTCATAAGAACTTCACCAGCACCAAACTTGCCAATAATTTCATGAGGGATAGTAGTACCTCTTAGAGAAATCTTAACAAGGTTCTTCTTAGCATCTTCAATACCCTTACGAATAGCATCAGGTACTTCACCAGACTTACCAAGACCAAAACCAACGATACCGTTACCATCGCCTACTACTACTAAAGCAGAAAACTTCATGATACGTCCGCCCTTAACAGTCTTAGATACTCTATTAATTGCAACGACTCTTTCAGAAAGCTCCAATTTTGAAGCGTCTATAATGTTAGCCACTTGCGTTTACCTCCTTTGTTTCAATCGACGTACCTAAAAAGATACGTTATACTAGAATGTATTAGAATTTTAATCCGCCTTCACGTGCACCTTCAGCTAATTCTTTAACACGACCGTGATATAGGTAGCCACCTCTGTCGAAAACTACTTCAGTGATACCCTTTTCGATTGCGTGCTTAGCTACAAGTTCGCCAACCTTCTTAGCACCTTCAACGTTACCGCCATCGCCTTCAAAATCCTTTGAAAGACTAGATGCAGCAGCAAGTGTTACTCCATTTACATCATCGATAATTTGAGCGTAGATGTGCTTAGTGGAGCGGAACACATTAAGACGTGGACGTTGAGGAGTTCCTGAAATTTTAGCACGAACTCTCTTATGTCTTGCAGTTCTTGCTTTATTACTATCCTGCTTTTTAACCATCGTGAATCACTCCTTATATTACTTTTTGCCCTTACCGGCTTTACCTTCCTTACGGATAATACGTTCACCTGCGTACTTAATACCCTTGCCCTTATATGGCTCTGGTAGACGCTTTTCACGTACTTCAGCAGCAAATTGACCTACAGCTTGTTTGTCTAAACCACTGATTACGATTTTAGTTTGAGATGGAACATCAATAGTAACGCCGTACTTAGGTTCCATAATAACTTGGTGTGAATAACCAATGTTCATAACTAAGTTGTTACCTTGCTTAGCAGCTCTGTAACCAACACCTTCAATTTCTAGTTCTTTAGTGAAACCAGTAGTAACACCAGTAACCATGTTGTTGATAAGTGTTCTAGTTAAACCATGAAGTGACTTAGCTTCCTTAGTATCATTAGGTCTAGTAACTAAGATTTCGCTATCAGTCTTTTCAATAGTTAATATATTAGAAAATTGTTTTGTAAGTTCGCCTTTAGCACCCTTAATAGTAACTACGTTACCGTCAGCAATAGAAACAGTAACACCAGCAGGTACACTAATTGGCAATCTACCTATTCTTGACATAGTGTTTAACCTCCTTAATAATTACCATACGAATGCAAGGACTTCTCCACCAACGTTAAGTTCACGAGCCTTCTTATCAGTCATAATTCCCTTAGAAGTGGAAACTATAGCAATACCTAAGCCCTTTCTAACCTTTGGCATATCCTCACAACTTGAATATATACGAAGACCAGGCTTTGAAACTCTGCGAAGTCCTGTAATAACTGGTGTCTTATTATCACCATACTTTAAAGTTATTCTAATGATACCTTGCTTGCCATCTTCAATAACTTGAAAACCTTTTACATAACCTTCGTCAACGAGGATTTGTGTAATAGCCTTCTTAACGTTAGAAGCTGGAACATCAACAGTAGCGTGTTTTGCTGAATTAGCATTACGTATTCTAGTTAGAATATCTGCAATTGTATCAGTAATCTGCATTTGCTAATGACCTCCTTAATTAGTTTAAAAAACTCCAAATTTTTTTTTACCAGCTTGCCTTTTTAACACCTGGAATTTGACCATCGTGAGCAAGTTCTCTAAAACAGATACGGCAGATACCGAACTTTCTTAGATAAGCGTGTGGTCTACCACATATTTTACATCTATTGTAAGCTCTAGTGGAATACTTGGGAGTCTTCTGTTGTTTTAAAACCATTGCCTTTTTAGCCATAACTTTTAATCCTCCCTAAATTACTTTACAAATGGTGCACCTAATAGAGTTAGAAGTTCTTTAGCTTCTTCGTCTGTTTGTGCAGTAGTGATAAAGTTAATATCCATACCTCTAACCTTATCAATCTTATCATATTCGATTTCAGGGAAGATTAATTGTTCCTTAATACCAGTAGAGTAGTTACCCTTGCCATCGAAAGAGTTACCGTTAATACCTCTAAAGTCACGAACTCTTGGGAACGCAACGTTAAATAGCTTATCAACGAACTCATACATATTTTCACTTCTAAGAGTTACCTTAACACCGATAGGCATACCTTCACGGATTTTAAAGTTAGCTACAGACTTCTTAGCCTTGCAAACTACAGGCTTTTGACCTGTTATAGTAGCTAAATCGTTCATTATAGCGTCAATAACCTTAGCATTTTCTTTTGCTTCACCAGCACCAACATTGATTACAACCTTGTCTAGCTTAGGAATTTGCATTACACTTTTGTAACCAAACTTTTTCATCATAGCAGGAGCTACGACTGTGTTGTAATGTTCTTTTAATCTAGCCATTGTAGTGTTCTCCTCCTATTAGAATTTTTCTCCGCACTTTTTGCAGACTCTTAAAACGTTCTTGCCATCTTTTTCGTGACCTACTCTAGTTGGCTTATTACATTTAGGGCAAACTAGTTGAACTTTACAAGCGTATATAGGAGCTTCAGCCTTAACTATACTACCTTGTTGACCCATTCTGTTAGGCTTAATGTGTTTAGTAACGAAGTTAAAACCTTCAACAATTACTTTACCTTCCTTAGGGGAAACTTCAACTACCTTACCAGTTTTTCTTTCCTTACCGTCGTACTTGTACTCTTTTTTACCTGTCAAGAGAACTACAGTATCGCCAGTCTTAACGTGAACTTTAGACATTATCTTGACACCTCCAATTAAAGTACTTCAGGAGCAAGGCTTAAAATCTTAGTGAATTCTTTATCACGAAGTTCTCTTGCTACTGGTCCAAAAATACGAGTTCCTTTTGGATTCTTATCTTCTCTAACTATTACGGCAGCGTTTTCATCAAATCTGATGTAAGTACCATCTTCTCTTCTTAAACCCTTTGCCGAACGAACGATAACTGCTTTAACAACATCGCCTTTTTTTACAACGCCACCTGGTGTTGCTTTCTTAACAGAAGCTACAACAACGTCACCGATATTTGCATATCTTCTTCTAGTACCTCCAAGAACTCTAATACACATAAGTTCCTTAGCACCAGTGTTGTCAGCTACTTTAAGGGAAGTTTGCATCTGTATCACAGTCGTTCTCCTCCTTTCAGAAATAACGTTGCCAGAAAGCAAGAGAAATCAATCTCTGCTCTGACAAAACAATGTTAATAAAATATAAAATTAAATATAAATAAAAATTTATATTACTTAGCTTTTTCGATGATTTCAGTAACTCTCCATCTCTTATCCTTAGATAGTGGACGAGTTTCCATAACTTCTACTCTATCACCGATTTTACACTCATTCTTTTCATCATGAGCCTTTAGCTTAACAGTACGCTTAATAATTTTATTATAGAGTGGGTGCTTAACGTTGTCAACGATAGCAACTACGACAGTCTTATCCATCTTATCGCTAACTACCTTACCAACTCTAGTCTTTCTAAGGTTTCTTTCTGACATAGTCAATCTCCCTTCTCTTACTTAGTAGCAAGTACAGTCTTAATTCTAGCGATGTCTTTCTTAACTTCGCCGATACGAGCTGTATTTTCTAGCTGATTTACAGCAAGTTGGAAACGAAGATTGAAAAGCTCTACTTTTAGGTCATCGAGCTTCTTGTTGAGTTCCTCAACAGTCATTTCTCTAACTTCTTTAGCTTTCATTATTCTTCGCCTCCTTCTTTAACTACGAATTTACATTTAATAGGTAACTTATGAGATGCAAGACGCATAGCTTCTCTTGCAGTTTCTTCAGGAACACCAGCAATTTCAAACATTACTCTACCTGGCTTAACTACTGCTACCCAATACTCTGGAGCACCTTTACCAGAACCCATTCTTGTACCAGCAGGTTTTTTAGAAACTGGCTTGTCTGGGAATATCTTAATCCAAACTTGACCACCTCTCTTGATGTATCTAGTCATAGCGATACGGGCAGCTTCAATTTGGTTAGAAGTAATCCAAGCTGGTTCAAGAGCTTGTAAACCATATTGACCGTTAGAAACCTTATTGCCTCTTGTAGCAACGCCAGTCATACGACCTCTGTGGACTCTACGGTACTTAACTCTCTTAGGAAGTAACATTATTGGTTTCCTCCTTCTCTTCTTTGTCTGTTGTTTCTATTATCACGACGTCTATTGTCACGTCTTCTAGGCTTTTCTTCTTCAACAGGCTTAACAGTACCCTTTAGGACTTCACCCTTGTAAATCCAAACCTTAACACCTAACTTACCGTAAGTAGTATCAGCTTCAGCAAAACCGTAGTCGATATCTGCACGGATAGTTTGTAGTGGAATAGTACCTTCGTGATAGCTTTCAGCTCTAGCGATTTCAGCACCACCTAGACGACCAGAAACTCTAGTCTTAATACCACTAGCACCTAAGTGCATAGTTCTGCTGATGGATTGCTTCATTGTACGTCTGAAAGAAATTCTGTTTTCAAGGTCAAGAGCAATCTTTTCTGCTACTAATTGAGCACATAAATCTGGTTGCTTAACCTCAACAATATTTATATTAACCTTCTTGCCAATCATCTTTTCAACTTCGGCACGGATTTCATCAATCTTCTTACCACCTTGACCGATTGCAAGACCAGGCTTAGCACAGTGAATGTGGATTTTTACGTTTTCTGCGAAACGTTCAATTTCAATCTTTGGTACGCCTGCGGAATATAGGTTTTTCTTGATAAAGTTACGAACATTGTAATCTTCTACGAGCATATCGCCGTAAGTTGTTTTGTTCGCATACCAACGAGAATCCCAATCCTTAATGACGCCAACACGTAAACCGTGTGGATTAACCTTTTGACCCATTATTTAAACCTCCTTGGGATTATTCAGCAACTTCGGCTTCTTCTCTTTCCTTTACTACTAAAGTAATGTGAGAAGTTCTCTTTAAAATTCTATATGCTCTACCCTGTGCTCTTGGCATAATTCTCTTCATGATAGGACCAGGGCAAACGAAGCATTCAGAAACGTAAAGTTTATCAGTATCTAAACCGAAATTATTTTCTGCGTTTGCTATAGCGGACTTTAGAAGTTTCTGCAAATCTTCACAAGCAGCCTTTGGTGTATGTTTTAGAGTAGCCATAGCTACGTCAATATCCTTACCTCTAATAAGGTCTAGGACGATTTGCACTTTTCTAGGTGCAATTCTAGCATTTCTTAAATGTGCTTTTGCTTCCATGTGATTAATTGCCTCCTTCCACTACTTCTTGCCGTTATTAGAAGTCTTAGAACCTGCATGACCTTTGTAAGTTCTAGTAGGTGCAAATTCACCGAGTTTGTGACCTACCATATCTTCTGTAACGTATACTGGCACGTGTTTACGACCATCATGAACTGCAAATGTATGACCAACGAACTCAGGGAATATTGTTGAAGAACGGCTCCAAGTTTTAAGAGTCTTCTTTTCGCCTGCTTCGTTCATCTGTTCAACTCTTTTTAAAAGCACCTCTTGAACGTAAGGGCCTTTTTTGATACTTCTACTCATTATAAGCTCCTCCTTTCAAGATTACTTTCCGTTTCTACGTTTAACAATCATCTTATCAGATGCTTTGTGTTTCTTACGAGTCTTATAACCAAGTGCTGGCTTACCCCATGGAGTAACAGGACCTGGACGACCTACTGGTGACTTACCTTCACCACCACCGTGTGGGTGGTCACAAGGGTTCATTACAGAACCACGAACGGTTGGTCTCCAACCCATATTTCTAACTCTACCAGCTTTACCGTAGTTTACATTTTCGTGGTCTATGTTACCAACTTGACCGATTGTAGCCTTACAATTTTCTGGAAGTTTTCTCATTTCGCCAGATGGAAGTCTAACTAGAGCATAACCATTTTCCTTAGCCATAAGTTGTGCAACGTTACCAGCAGAACGTACTAATTGTGCACCCTTACCAGGATACATCTCTATTGCATGAATTAGAGTACCTTGTGGGATTGCTGACATTGGAAGTGCATTACCTTCCTTAATATCTGCATCTGCACCACTTCTAATAGTATCACCAACTTGTAGACCGTTTGGTGCGATTATATATCTCTTTTCGCCATCTTCATATTGAACTAAAGCAATATGAGCTGAACGATTTGGGTCATATTCTAAAGTAAGAACTTGTGCGTTCATACCGTCCTTATTTCTCTTAAAGTCGATAACACGGTATTTTCTTCTATTACCGCCACCTCTGTGACGAACAGTAATTCTGCCATTATTGTTTCTACCTGAATTCTTCTTTAAAGGTTCAAGTAAACTTTTTTCTGGCGCAACCTTAGACAAACCTGAATAGTCAGTACAAGTCATCTGACGTCTAGAAGGTGTCGTAGGCTTATAAGTTTTAATTGCCATTTGTGTTTTTCACTCCTATTATAAAATGCGTTTTTTGCGGGGGCATTGCTCCCATACAGTGATAGTTTAACTTAGGAAATTTCCTAATTAAAACATACCATCGAAGAATTCAATAGTCTTAGAATCTTCAGTAAGTGTAACGATAGCTTTCTTCCAGCTAGCAGTCTTACCAACGAATCTGCCAACTCTTTTAGTTCTTCCGTTGCAGTTCATAGTACAAACCTTAGCAACTTGAACATCGAAAAGTTTTTCAACAGCGTTAGCAATTTCAATCTTGTTAGCATCTTTAGCTACCTTAAAGGTGTACTTTCCAGCTTGAAGACCGTCCATACTTTTTTCAGTAATTATAGGTTTAATAATGATATCTTGTGGAGCTTTCATTATGCGTACACCTCCTCAATTTTAGCTACGGCGTCCTTAACTACTATAAACTTGTCATAGTTTAGGATATCGTAAACGTTAAGAGTATTAACTAGAGTAGTCTTAACACCAGGAATGTTGTTAGCACTCTTAACTACCATCTTATCAACTTCTGGCATAACGATGAGAGCCTTGCTATCAACGTTAAGAGCCTTTAGCATATCAACGATAGTCTTAGTTTTAAACTCTTGCATATTTATAGCATCGAGAACTATTAGGTTCTCTGTCATTAACTTAGTAGAAAGAGCAGACTTCATAGCAAGTCTTTTAACTTTCTTATTTACAGTAAATCTGTAACTTCTTGGCTTAGGTCCAATAGCAACACCACCGTGTGTCCATTGAGGAGCACGGATAGAACCTTGTCTTGCATGACCTGTACCCTTTTGTCTCCAAGGCTTTCTACCACCACCACGAACTTCTGTTCTAGTTAAAGTTGATTGTGTACCTTGTCTTTGGTTAGCTAGATAGTTTACAACCATAGTGTGCATAACAGCCTCATTTGGAGTAATTCCGAAGATTGCATCGGAAAGTTCAGTCTTGGCAACTTCAACGCCAGACATATTTAATACTGGAACTTGTGACATTTATGCTTCCTCCTTCCTTACGCCTTTTTAATGCTATCGTTTATGAAAACTACTCCGCCCTTAGGACCAGGAATAGCACCCTTGATAGCGATTAAGTTGTTTTCAACATCTACCTTAACTACTTCTAGGTTTTGAACAGTAACATTTTCAGCACCCATATGTCCTGGAAGTGCCTTACCCTTGAAAATTCTTGAAGGAGAAGAACAAGCACCCATAGAACCTGCGTGTCTGTGTACTGGACCTGTACCGTGAGTTTCTTTTAATCTTGAGTTATTATTTCTCTTAATAGTACCTTGGAAACCCTTACCCTTGCTAGTACCGTGAACATCAATGATGTCACCTACTGCGAAAGTATCAGCCTTGATTACTGTACCAACTTCGATATCAGCATAGTTATCAAGTTTAAATTCCTTTAATACTTTTTTACAAGCAACGTCAGCCTTGTTAAAGTGACCTTGCATTGGCTTATTAACATTTTTTAGCTTAGCATCGCCAAAGCCTACTTGAATAGCCTCATAGCCGTCAATGTCGTTAGTTTTCTTTTGAACTACTACACATGGACCAGCTTCAACTACAGTAACTGGGATAACTTTACCCATCTCATCGAAAATCTGAGTCATACCGATTTTCTTACCGATTATACATTTCTGCATATTAACAATTCCTTCCATAAAGTTATTGGTTGATTTATTAGTATCAACTTGACCTAGGTTAATCGCTTAGGATTAAGCCTCCATTGCGATGTCAACACCTGCAGGAATTTCAAGACTTTGAATACTTTCAAGAGTCTTATCAGTTGGTCTAATGATATCAATTAATCTCTTGTGAGTTCTTAATTCAAACTGTTCTCTGCTGTCCTTATACTTGTGAACTGCACGAAGAATAGTAACTACTTCCTTATCAGTTGGTAGTGGAATAGGACCTGAAACTCTAGCACCACTTCTTTTAGCTGCTTCAACAACCTTAGCTGCAGCTTGGTCAACTACTGAATGCTCATAGCCCTTAATCTTAATTCTGATTTTTTCACTCTTTGCCATCTTTAGTTTCGCCTCCTTGGGTTAATGTTATGGGGGCAAGATTTCTGTATATTAATATAGTAAATGATACAAAAAAATCCCGAAATACACACGGATATTTTCGGGCAATAGTATCTAATTAACACATAAAAGGTGCATACTAAATCGGTACACATAAAAATGTACTTTTAGCATAAAACAAACCACACACAGTGTTCAATATTACAGACGCCCAGATTATTCGGACATACTCCATGAAAATTACCTAACACACCGTTAGCAACTTTTCACTTCCCCGCCTATATACACAGCACATACTTTAAGACTGCTTTTAAAGTATAACACACGTTACTTTTAAAGTCAACCTCTTAAATAGCTTAAAATGTAAACTTTTTATGAACATTTTCAACTTTGTGTAATATATCCACTTTTTTGATAGTATACGATTATTTTTTATATAAAATTAAATCCCTCTAGTAGCTAGAGGGATTTATACTATCCAGTAGGGATATTTACTATATAATCTTGTGGGTTTTGACATACGTTATTATACCGGACTTCAAAATGTAGATGATTTCCAGTAGAATCTCCCGTAGAACCTACTAAGCCTATAACATCGCCCGTATTAACCCATTGACCTGCAACAGCCATTACTTTGCTCATGTGACCATACAGAGTAGCATATCCATTTTGATGGTCTATCATGACAAAATATCCATAGCCACCAGAATTCCAACCAGCAGATACCACTGTTCCACTAGCTCCAGCAAATATACTAGTTCCGCTAGGTGCAGCGATATCTAAGCCTTTATGATTTCTATTGCTAACAAAAGGGTCGCTAATGTAACCGCCATCTACTGGCCAGATGTACTGTCCTATACCAAGAGTACCATTAAAGTCATAGCTAGTATGAGCCGATACATCTTCTTGGACGTTAAGTCCCGTACCCACTGCTATAACTTGAGTAACTGGCTCTTTAGTAAGTTGAGTATCTAGGTTAGTAACGGATATCTCCTCACCATCAAGATACTTTATCTCAGTTACATCGGTTTGAATACCCATCTCACCTTCAGTGATTACTTCAGTCTTACCAGATGGCAAAGTATCATCTTCTTGAGTAACGCTATCGTATGGAATCTCTGTCTTAGTAACTATCGATTTAGTGTACTCTACTTGCAAGAACGGTTCAGCTTTTTGGATTAATAACTCATCACCTGCACGACATATATCAGGATTGGTAATATTCGGATTTAACTCTAAAAGTTCATCTATGGAAAGTCCAGTAATTTCAGATATCAAAGTAAAAGTATCGCCATCTTCTATGGTATAGAACATATCTTCTTTAGCGTTGCCAGTTATGGTCTTGCACATAACATCGGGATTGACCATATACTCTGTTAGATATAAACCCTCATTATATACAATCTTTTTAGTAAAGTGAGCCTCTGTAACGTTGTCCATTTCAAGATACTTATTCAACATTTCGTTGAGAGTTTCCTCTACTTTAGACTTATCTAATACTGCACCTAAGAACTCATCTTCAAGGAATATTCCAAACCCCTCACTCATACCCTCTTGTTCGTTCTTATTGGATTGCTCCTCCTCTTTGATATTATCTATAATACCTCCTAAAGTTTCCTCACTATCCTCAATGGATTTGAATGAAAATCTTGGAAACACTGTTACTTCTTTATTTCTTTCTAGTGAACCTATACTATTTTCAATCTCATCATTTTGTAGTTGAGTAACACTCGACAACTCCTCATTTGAGTATGTAGTATCAATACCGTATTCCAAAGATGCCGTATACCGTATAGATGCTATCAAGAAACCAGCAGATAGTATTGGTATACAATAGTGTACTACCGATATCAATACATGATTGGTCATGCACTTAACATTATCAGCGACAGCTTTAGCAGTTTCCTTTTTGCCTAACGCTCTAGCTTTGATGTACTTCTTTTTGCATAGTGTGATACGTCTGCTACCCTCGACAAATGGATTAGCAAAAAATTTCACTACACGCTTTAAGGTTTTTATTAAACTAAGTAATATACTTTTGGCACTCTCGCCTACTCTAAAACAGAGTCTTTTCATCTTGTTAATTAAAACCATAATGTATAGTGAAACTTTTGTTCTAATATTAGAGTCATCTTTAGGAACGTCTAAAATTTTATTCTGTTTAGTAGAGGTGTCTTTTTTATCAGTCTTTTTCACCGTTTTGCCTACAGAATGCTTTTTAGTCATTTTAGAATTTACTCTCCTTTCAGATGTTACTAAATTGTAACCTCTGTAATGATTATACATTATGTTAGATTAAAAATCAACGCAAATGGTGTCGATTGACAAAAAGTTTGTACACTTGCACAATTGCCATATATATTACTCGCCCATATGATATGAATATGATAACTTTTCTACTGAATAATCTTTTAAAACGTCTAATAGTGGTAATACGCACTTTTTAGCAGTTGGTAAATCGTGTTCTTTGTAGTTGCCACACTCTACCTCGCTAACCCCAGGGATTTCTCCCTCAAACTTAGATACAAATTCCATACTTTCTCTAACTAGTTGGATAGCATCTTCATGAGGTAAACCTCTAGTGATTAGATAAAATCCAGTACGACAACCCATAGGTCCAACGTAGATTATATTCTTTTCAAACTTAGAATTTCTGCTATAAGTAGCAAAAATATGCTCTATAGTATGCATTGCTGGGTTTGGTAGATATACCCCACCATTAGGTTTAACCATTCTAACATCGTAGGTAACTATGTCATCATCTATACGGGATATATACATACCTACTCCGAACTTAGTGTGGTCTACTTGAAAACTTGCTATTTTTTTCATAAAAAAATCCTCCTAAAAAATAGTTATACTAAACGTTTCATATCCAATGGAATGTTAGACTTCACTTCTATAATTTTAGAATTGTCATCTATATTTGGAAAGATTAACTTTCCACAATGTAAAGCTTGTCTATTTATATCTTGCAGTGAGCCTCCGTAGAGGTCATCACCTGTAAGTGAATGTCCTATATACGAAAAATGCACTCTAATTTGATGCGTTCTACCCGTTTCGAGAGTGACTTCTACTAAAGAATACTTTCCATTAGTGGATATCCTTCTATAGTGAGTAACAGACGGTTGTCCATCTGGAGCTACTACCCTCTTGATTATAGAATTGGTTTCACGTTTTATAGGAGCATCTATAGTACCAGAAGTATCTATAGTACCAGTTACTACGGCATAGTATACTTTGCTTATCTGTTTTTGCAACATTCCCGCCGAACGCTGATTTTTAGCTACTATACACAATCCTGAAGTATTTCTATCCAAACGGATAATAGGTCTAAACGTGGTATTTGGATACAGATAAGAAAAATAGTTTCCTAAGGTATCCCCTTGATGCTTTATAGATGGGTGTATGGGCATATTATAAGATTTATCAAATACTACTACATTCTCATCTTCATAGGCTATTGGAACTACTAAGTTAGAGTTAGGTTCTAAAAAAGATGTATCTTCTATAGATAAAACTATAGTATCGTTAGGTTGAACCATATCTATAGAACGTATTAGTTCAGAATTTCTAGTAATGCCCATATACTCACGTTTCAACTTAGTGAGTAACTTTTTAGATATCCCTACAGACTTTAAAAAGTCTTTTAATAAAATAGGAGTATCACCAGTATAGGTATAATGTTGTTTAGTCATAGGTATTAAAATCTATATCATCTGGAACGTATGGAACTTTTCCTAATATTTCAAACGCTTGTGAACGTTGCCACATATCAGCAGTGACTAAGATTTCTGCACCTTCACCAGCATCTATATATATATCGTTTGGATTTATTTTAGGCAATCCAAAACAAGTAAGCATATTTTTAATAATTCCCGAATGAGTTACTATTGCACAATGTGAAAATTCTTCGTCCATCATATTTACGATAATTCTAGTTAGGGCATTATAAGAACGCACTACCAACTCTTGAATACTTTCGCCATTAGGTGGAGCATTATCTATACCACCTTTTAGCCATTGTTTGTAGTCATCACGGTCTATAAGTTGGTCAACGGTTTTACCATCGAAGTCACCGAAGTTTAGTTCTTTAAGGTCGTCCATAGCTATAACCTGTCTATCTGGGAACAGAATTTCACAAGTTTGACGGCATCTTAAAAGAGGGCTTGTATATACTCTTTCAACTCTAGGATATCTATATTCGTCCATGAGGTTTAAAAGTGTATCTTTACCCTTTTTGGATAGTGGTAAGTCAGTATTACAACCTATATACATACCAGTTTCGTTAGCCTCTGTAAATCCGTGACGGATTAAACTTAATCTATAACCTTTCAAAAAAATTACTCCTCTCGAAATTAGTATATTATATTATAATAGATTTCGTTTTAAAAATCAAGGGGTGTCACACTTCGCAAGTTACTAAAAAAATCAACAAGTTTCATAGTTTTATCGATTATTCTATTTACAAAGTTAATTTTTTATTATATAATAATAGTAATTTTGATTCTTAAATTTTTCGGAGGAGTTAGCCACATGAAACTTAATATAAACTTGAAATATTTATCTGTAAGTATAATATTCGTAGTTTGTATTATGGCAATAGTTATATTCTATACTAAAAATAATCGTGAGCAATCATATAGTAGCACAATGTTTTCAATGGATACTATAGTATCTGTTCAAACGTATGGTTCGGATTTGACTAGTGAAGTGCAATCTAAAGTGGAAGAACTTAACGATATCTTTGATAGACATTCTATTGATACTCCTCTATATATTCTAAATAAAGATAAAATTCTAAAAAATCCGTCCATCTACTTAAACGATTTAGTAACTAAAACTCTTAAACTAAACGACGAATTTGGCTCTAATGTGGATATATCTTCTGGAACTTTAATAGATACTTGGAATATTAATTCCGATACCCCTAGAGTTCCTACCGATAATGAAATATCTACAGCTATGGCAACTATCGGTTCGGATAATATTTCCATCAAAGATAGTTCAATATCGTTGCTCAACGGTTGCACTTTAGATGTCGGTTCTGTTGCGAAAGGCTATACCTTAGATGTTATCTACAATCTAATAAAAGATGCTGATTTAGATAGTGCTTGTGTATCCATGGGTTCTTCTACACTACTTCTAAACGTGCAGAATTATAACGTCGGAGTTCGTTCCCCTACAGATAATAACTCTTTAGCGTGTACTTTTACCGTAAATGGTACTGGATATATTTCCACATCTGGTGGATATGAACGCTATATGGAAATAGATGGACAAAAATATTCCCACATTTTAGACCTATCTACTGGATATCCCACTACTACAGATTTAACTTCGGTTACCGTATATACCAACAGTGGTATAAAGTCGGATTTCTTATCTACTTACATATATCTAGGTGGAACTAAAGACATTTATAAATATCTAAATGCTGACGACTACAAAGTAATAGCTATAGATACAAACAATAACTTATATATCAGTAAAAATTTTGATATCAAAATTAAAGATAACTCTTTAAAACTATATAATTATCGATAAAATCCCATAGTTGAGGGCTTTTATATATTACTTTTTCTATTCTACATTTAACTGAGGAGGTTATTTTATTGAAAAAATTGAACTCTGTACATCTTGAACACTGTAAAAATACAGAAGATTGTGCAGTCGAAAGACTTCCTTTACCTAAGATTGTTAAAATTCCTATGTCTATGCACATGGGAGCTCCATGCAGTCCGACAGTAAAGGCAAAAGAACAAGTCTTTGTAGGCACTAAAATAGGTGATACTGATGCTTTTATGTCTGCACCAATACACTCTAGTGTATCTGGAACGGTTAAAGCTATCACTGACTATTTAATGGCAAATGGTAGAACTTGCAAGATGGTTGAGATTGTACCTGACGGAAATCAAACCAAAGATGAAAACGTCAAGCCTATCACCCTATCTGATAAGGCTAGTTTTTTGAAAGCTGTCCGTGAAAGTGGTGCTGTGGGTCTTGGTGGTGCAGGATTTCCTACACATATTAAGCTAAATCCTAAAACCCCAGTGGATACTTTGGTGGTAAACGGTGCAGAATGTGAACCTTATATTACATCGGATTACCGTCTTATGATTGATAATCCTAAACAGATTTTAAATGGCATTAAAATGGTCATGAAAGTTTGTGGTATCCAAAGAGCGTGTATAGGCATAGAGGCTAACAAACCTAAAGCTATCGAAAAGTTTAAAGAACTAACTAGTGGCATGGAAGAAATTGAAATACATACTTTACCATCTACATATCCACAAGGTGCAGAAAAGGTTCTAATATACTCTACTACTGGCAGAATTGTCGCAGAAGGTGAACTTCCATCTGACCAAGGAGTTATAGTTATGAACGTATCTACTGCGGGATTTCTACAAAGTTACTTTGAAACTGGTATGCCTCTAGTGGAAAGAACTCTTACAGTAGATGGTTCGGCAATTAAAAAACATTGTAACGTTACCGTTCCAATAGGAACTCCTATCCGTGACATTCTTGAATACGCTCAAGCTGATATTGATAGTATAAATAAGTTAATCTTGGGTGGCCCTATGATGGGTATGTGTGCTTATAACTTCGATAGTCCAATAGTTAAAATGAACAACGCTATACTAGGTTTAAATGATTATGTTCCTCCAGTAACTACAGATTGCATTAAGTGTGGTAGATGTATTAAAGCGTGTCCATTTAATCTAATGCCTAGAGAAATAGAACTAGCTTACAAGACTAAAAATGTAGCACTACTTCAAAAGTTAAAAGTTAATCTATGTATGAACTGTGGTTCATGTACATATGTATGCCCAGCAAAAAGACCTCTAGCAGAAGTAAATCAACTTGCAAAAGGTTTACTGCCTAGAAAATAATTTTAATTAATAGTTATCAAGAAAGGATTGATATTAATTTGAGTAATAAATTAACAGTAACAGCATCACCACATAGGCGTGATAATGTTTCTACACAAAAAATTATGCTTATGGTTATTATAGCACTTTTACCATCTGTAGTGGCTAGTGCGATATATTTCGGTTTTAGAGCAATCTTATTAATTGCCATCTGCGTGGCTACTTGCGTATTAACTGAGTTCGTTTGCAGAAAGTTAATGAAAAGAAATCAAACTATAAGCGACTTATCTGCTTGTGTAACAGGTATATTGTTAGCATTAAACCTACCAGTAACACTTCCAATCTGGGAAGCAGTTATAGGTTCTTTCGTTGCGATTGCCGTAGTTAAACAACTCTTTGGAGGCATCGGTCAAAACTTTGCCAACCCTGCCATAGTAGGTAGAATAGTATTAATGCTATCATTTACTGCCGATATGACTACTTGGGCTATACCTAAGTACTATCAAAACAGTGGTGAAGTAATCACTGGAGCAACTCCATTAGTAAGTGGTGACGCATCTTACTTGGATTTATTCCTTGGCAACGTTGGAGGTTGTTTGGGTGAAACTTCTGCTTTAGCAATTCTAATAGGTGGATTGTTCTTAATAGTTATGAAAGTTATTTCACCATCTGCACCTATTTCATTCATTGGAACTGTCGCAATATTGACTGCTATCACTGGTGGTGATGTAGGATATCAAGTATTAGCAGGTGGTCTACTATTGGGTGCGTTCTTTATGGCTACAGATTACTCTACTACTCCTATTACCGAAAAGGGCAGAATTATATTCGGTATAGGTTGTGGTATCATAACTTTTGTTATTAGAAACTATGGTGGATATCCTGAAGGTGTATCTTTTTCGATACTACTAATGAACGTTTTAACTCCATACATAGACCGTCTAACCATGTCTAAACCTGTTGGAGCTAAATATCCAGAAAAAAAGAAAGAGGAGGTTTCTAAGTAATGGATAAAATTAAACCTACTCTTGTATTAACTTTGATTTGCATAATCGTTAGTACATTGTTAGTATTCGCTAATGCCATAACTAAAGAAAAGATAGTCCAAGCTGAACAAGAGGCTCTTAATAAAAGTTTAGTCAGTGTATTAGGTGATGGTACTAATCCAAAAGCTAGTGGATATACTTCCGATGATGCTACTGTAAATGGTATCTATACAGATGACAAAAATCAAGTGGCTTTTGAAATGACCGTCGATGGATATTCTAAAGGTGGTTTGTATCTACTAGTAGGCATAAACGAAAACGGCGAAGTTTCGGGAGTATCTATAATTACTATTACCGAAACTAAAGGTCTAGGTACTAAAGTTCAAGATGATAGCTTTATATCTCAATTCATAGGTGCTACTAATACAGATTATTCATTTGAAAAGATTACTGGTGCTACATTCTCATCTAATGGTATGAAATCTGCGGTAGATACTGCTTTGACTATATATAATGAACACAAGGAGGAAATCTTAAATGGCTGATAATAAACAACATTCCAATTGGTACGAATTTACCAAAGGTTTGATTAAAGAAAATCCTAACTTAGTATCATTGTTGGGAATGTGTCCAACGTTGGCAGTAACTACTGAGGCCGTAAACGGCATAGGAATGGGTTTAGCTACTACATTCGTACTAGTAGGTTCTAACTGCGTAATATCTTTACTAAAGAATGTAATTCCTAAACAGGTAAAACTTCCAGCATACATAGTAATAATTGCAGGATTCGTTACCATAATCGAAATGCTTATGCACGGATTTATTCCATCACTATACTCAGCATTAGGAAACTTTCTATCTTTGATAGTAGTAAACTGTATCATATTAGGTCGTGCTGAGATGTTCGCTTGTAAGAATAAGGTAATACCATCTATTTGCGATGGTCTTGGTATGGGCTTAGGATTTACACTATCTTTAACTTTAATGGGTTCTATTAGAGAACTTATCGGCTCTGGAAGTATCTTCGGATTTAGTTTAGGTATTCCACAATCTATGACTCTATTCATTATGCCAGCAGGTGGATTTTTCGTCCTAGGTATGATTATTGCCGTAATAAACAAAGTCGCTCACAAGAAACCACCTCAAGAGATGGGTTGTAAAGGTTGTCCTAATGCCAGTGCTTGTAAAGGAAACGGAGGTTGTAATCAATAATGGGAACTTATGTTACTATAATGTTATCGGCTATACTTACCGATAACTATGTACTATCCAAGTTTATGGGAATATGTCCATTTTTGGGAGTATCCAAAAAGTTAGATAGCTCTGTCGGAATGGGTTGTGCAGTTATCTTTGTAATGGCTTGTGCTACTTTGATAACTTATCCTATATATACATACCTACTACTTCCAAATGGCTTGGAGTATCTTAGAACTATGGCATTTATCTTGATTATTGCCCTATTCGTTCAACTTGTAGAGATTATTCTAAAAAAGGTAATGCCTCCACTATATAAAATGTTGGGTGTATATCTACCTTTGATTACTACCAACTGTGCCGTTTTAGGTGTAACTCTTGATAATATCGATAGTGGCTATACTTATATGCAATCTGTATTCAATGCAATATGCGTAGGTATAGGTTTTACTCTAGTATTGATAATCTTCTCTGGAGTACGTTCTAAACTTGAAACTGCTGATATCCCTGAAACTTTTAAGGGTGTTCCAAGTACTCTAGTAGCTGGTGCAATAGTATCTTTAAGTTTTATGGCTTTCAGTGGAATGTAACTAATTAATAGATAATAATTAATATATAATAATTATCATGGTATTTATATTACTACCTAAAACTTAAAGATTAAGTAAATCTTTATAGAAAGGATTTGATTTTTAAATATGTCTTTTACTACACATATACTTCCAGTGTTGTTGTTCGCAATATTGGGAATACTCACTGGAGTATTATTAACAGTAATATCTAAAGTGTTCGAGGTGAAAACCGACGAACGTGTCGAACAGATTAGCGAGGCATTACCTCAAGCAAATTGCGGTGCTTGTGGCTTTGCAGGTTGTGCCGATTATGCTAATGCTATAGTAACTAAAGGAGTTCCAACTAATCTATGTAAACCAGGTGGTGCAGACGCATCTGCTAAGATTAGCGAAATTATGGGAACTGTCGCTGAAGAAACTACTCCAGAATGTGCAGTGGTTCACTGTAATGGTACTTGTGAAGCATCATCTAAAAAGTTCGATTTTGTCGGTGTAGATAGTTGTGCATCTGCTAAGAGGTTCTACGGTGGAACTGGTGCTTGTACTTTCGGTTGTCTAGGTCTAGGTGATTGCATTAAAGTATGCGAATACGGTGCAATATCTATAGTAGATGGTATCGCTAAAGTAGATAAATCTAAATGTTTGGCTTGTGGTAAGTGTACTAAGACTTGTCCTAATGGAATAATCTTCATTAAAAAGATTACCAACCATGTAGATGTTCTATGCTCATCTCATGATAACGGAAAAAATACCGTCATGGCTTGTAAGAATGGTTGCATAGGTTGCAAGATGTGCGAAAAGAAATGTCCTAACGGTGCTATCACTGTAGATAACTTCTGTGCTAAAATAGATTACTCTAAATGTACTAGTTGTGGTGAATGTATTACTGCTTGTAAACGTGGAGCAATAAAATCTTGTTTTGAAAACACATCGGAAAGTATTAACGCATAGTACATAGTGATTGCATATACAAAAAATCCTCCGTAATGGAGGATTTTTTTATATATAGATTTATCTTTCACGCCAAGTCTTTCTGTACTTAAATGGAGTAATATCCTCAGATGCTTTAAACTGTTTATTAAAGTAACTGGTATCGTAGAAACCACACGTTTCAGATATTTCATCTATAGGTTTATCAGTAAAGCGAAGTAATCTTTTAGCGTAGTTAATTCGACAGGATATTATATACTTAGATATTGTAACTCCATAAGCCTTTTTGAACTCTTTAGTTAAATAGAACTTACTCATACAAAAGAGTTCACATAGACTTTCAAGATATATTTCGTTAGTAAAGTTACTATCTAGATAGTCTTTAACCTCACTTAAACTCTTAGATGCTTTAACAGTATAGTCTATATCAGTCTTTTTAAAAGTCAAAGTAAGAGTTAGTAAATCAGTAATAAGTTGAGATGTTTTTATTTCAGTATAGGCATCAGGTTTTTGATTTATATCTATAATACGTCTAATTATTTCTTCAAAAGGATATATATTACTAGGTTTTATAACGTTAATATAAGTTTCTTCAAAGCATTTATAGTAACCTCTAGCAGTAGGGCCGTTGAAGTGTATCCAAAGCAATTCCCAAGGGTCGTCGGTACTACTTTCGTATAGATGAGTATTAAGACAATCTATAAAGAAACAACACCCTTCCGATACGTTAAACTGACGTTCTTTATAAGTTAAAGTACCTTTTCCTTTTAAGACTAAAACGAATAGTAAAGAATCCAAATTTTCTCTATTGGTATGATATTCATTAGTAACCTTTATATAACCTGCCTCTTGAATGTAAAAGAAAGTACTCTTAGCTAAAGGACTGGTAGTACATATTAACCTTATAGAATCTTGTGAAACATTATCATTATTCCAAAGTTGAACATTTTCTTCCATAAATTACACCTCTTTTTTATTAAAGTAATATTGATTAAAATGTTATTTAATGGTATCTATACGCATTGAGATATCAAAACACTTAACCGAGTGAGTTAATGCTCCTAAAGATATAATATCTACACCAGTTTGAGCAACTTCTCTAATATTTTGAGCAGTAATATTTCCAGATGCCTCAAGTTTAGCTTTACCATCTACAAACTTAACACATTCAGCCATCTGTTCACAAGACATATTATCTAACATGATAACGTCAGCACCAGCAGATAGAGCCTCTTTTAATTCGTCCATGGTACGAACTTCCACTTCTATTTTAACCATGTGACCAATCTTACCTCTTAGAGCTTGTACGGCTGGAGTAATTCCACCATAGGCATCTATATGATTATCTTTTAACATAGCACCATCGGATAGGTTGTATCTATGATTTTTACCTCCACCTACAGTAACGGCATACTTTTGCAATGCTCTTAACCCTGGTAGAGTTTTTCTGGTATCGGTGATTTGAGCGTTAGTTCCTTGAACTAGTTCGACACACTTATTAGTAGCAGTGGCAATACCTGACATATGTTGCAAGATGTTCAAAGCAGTTCTTTCGCCTTTTAATAGAGTGGCTGTATTACCTTTCATTCTGGCAATGATATCGCCCTTCTTTACTTTAGTACCATCTTGAATTAAGATATCAAAATCCACATCATTTCCGACTATTTCAAAGACACGTTTAGCTATCTCGATACCACAAAGAACTCCAGTATCTTTAGCGACATAGTAAGCATTACTAGTATGTCCTTCTGGAATTAGATAGTCCGTAGTAACATCTAAGTAGTTTATATCTTCTGCGATAGCAGTATTTATAATATTATCTATATAATTTTTAGTCAATTTCATTAAAAAGTACCTCCTAAATGACTTCTTTTAGAATTAAGTATGCCATAGTAACTAAAGATTTAGCTTCCACATAGTCGCTATCTATTATGAAGTTACCCTCTGCCAATAACTTTTTGAGTTCTTTAATACGTTCAAATCCTTCAACGGCAGATTTCTTATCTGGGATAACAAAGTAACTCTTTTGCATAATGTGTCTAACTTCTGTTCTAATACCATGAGGAATCTTAACGGCATCTTTAGGTTGAACGAACTCATACTGTTCAAAAGTTTTAGGAGCGTTAGATATCTTAGAGTTGATATCACCCGCACCACGTCTTGAAAATACTAAAGCCTCTAACAATGAGTTACTTGCTAAACGATTGTTTCCATGTACACCAGTATGCGAACACTCACCTACTGCATATAGATTGTTTATTTTAGTTCTAGCAAAGCTATCCACATTTATGCCACCCATTAGATAGTGTTGACATGGATATATAGGTATTCTATCCTTAGTTAAGTCGTAGCCTTGTTCTAAAAGATTTTTATATATCATAGGGAAACGATTTTTAATAAACTCAGGGTCTTTATGGGAAATATCAAGATAAAAGTCTGAGGAGTTTGTCTTTTTACTTTCCATCATAATGGCATGAGATACTACATCTCTAGGAGCAAGTTCAAGACGGTCATCATAGTTTTGCATAAATCTTTCGCCGTTGCAGTTCAATAGATATGCTCCCTCACCCCTCACAGATTCGGAGATTAAAAAACATTCTCTAGTATGCTTATTATTGAAAGCTGTTGGGTGGAACTGTATAAAACTCAAATTTTTTATATCTGCACCAAGTTCATAAGCCATCATGATGCCGTTACCAGTAGCAATAGCAGAGTTGGTAGTATACTCATACAATCTACCGATACCACCAGTGGCTAAAATTAAAAAGTGACAGTTATATGTAGTGTGCACATCATCTTTAAGGATATCTGTTGAAAAACCTGTAGACGTTTTCTTAATGTTACATAGTAGAGCATTATCCATAATAGTAACATTATCCATAGTTTGAACCTTTGCTAGAAGTTTTTTAACTACTTCAAAGCCAGTGGCATCTTTATGATGGAATATTCTATTTTTAGAATGTCCACCCTCTAAAGTTCTATGTAGAGTGCCATCTGGATTTTTATCGAAATCCACCCCTAATTGGATTATATGTTCAATATCTTTACAAGCCTCGCTTACTAATATATGAACTGTATCGATATTATTTTTAAAACCACCAGCAATAAGAGTATCGTTTTGATGTAGACTTATATCATCATTAGGAGATTTATATACTCCAGCAATACCACCTTGTGCCAACGCAGAGTTACACAAAGTAAGCTCGTTTTTAGAAATAAGAAGTACTTTAAGACTAGGGTCTAGGCTTATTGCAGAATATAAACCACTCGCACCAGTACCCACAATAATGACATCATAATTGTTTTGTATCATAACTATTCTTTCCTTTACTTACATTTAAATATATTGTATGGAAACTAAATATAGCATACAATTGATATTATATTAAGTATATCACACAATTATGAATTTTTTATTAACAAGGCTCGTAAAAATACAAAAATTCAAGTTTTTAGATATATTGTAGATGTTTAATAAAAAAAAATGTATAATATGTGTATAAAATATCATAAAAAATGGCTCACCATAACAGTGAGCCATCTATATTAAACTTAATTATAATACTATACTAAATATTAGTTAGCAGAGTTAGGACCTAAATCATCAATTAGACCTAGTAGATATTTCTTAAGTTTTAGTAAGTCGTTAGACTTAACGTTACCATCATGAGTAACATCTACGTTCTTTAGACCTTGTTCTGGGAAGTCAGTTGGAGCTTCAGCTAAACCTATTAAGTACTTCTTTAATAGAAGTAGGTCGTTAGATTTAACGTTACCATCACAGTTTATATCACCCCAAACGATGTCATCGTCTGGTACAGTTGAAGTTGAAGTAGTTGTAGCCTCAGTAGTATTGGAAGTTGAAGTAGTTGTAGTTTCAGTAGTAGTTTCAGTTACAGTAACAGTAATAGTATCAGTAGAACCGTTCTTACCAGTAACAGTAATAGTTGCAGTACCAGGTTTAACACCAGTTACATTACCTTCTGAATCAACCTTAGCGATAGAATCATCGGAAGAAGTGAAGTCACTAGCATCACCAGTAAAGTCTAACTTCTTATTTTCGCCAACTTCGATTTCTATGCTATCATCTTTAAACTTAACATCATCTTCAACAGGATTCTCAGAAGTTGGGTCTGGAGTTAGGTTAGGGAATAGAGTAGCCATAACACCATTAGCCATTAGAGCGTCGCCTTCGTGCCAGAATCTGTGGTAAGTCCAAGTTACATCGCCAACGTTACCGCTGTCATAACCTTCCTTAAGTCTAGCGTAGTCAGGGTCATTTTCATAAGAAGTACGTATGCTGAAGAATGTAGCACCATTTTCAAGCTTATCGCCGTTAGGCATTGTACCACTGTAGCTAGTAGGAATGTATACGCTTTGTTCAAAGAAACGAGTTAGGTTACTATTAGTATCAACCATAGTTAGACCGATATCATCACGGCAAGTAGCCCATTGATAGTCAATCATCTTCTTAGCATAACCTAGAGCCTTTTCGCCAACATCACTAGATGCGATTAACTCATCAGCAGTCTTAGTAGTGTTAGTATCTACGCCCTTAGCAGCAGCATAGTAGATTAATCCGTTTGCCCAAGATGCTGTAGAACCAACTTCTTGACCGTAACCTTCGATTTCACAAGTTAGGTCGGAGTTTTGTTGTACAGAACCTGTCCAAGTTTCAGGTTGACCGTGCCAAATTAATGAAGATGGAATAGCCCAAGCCTTAGTCTTATCGCCAGTGAATGTAGTACCACTGAACTTTTCAAGAGTAGAAACAGCCTCATCGTCAAACTTGATGTTTTCAAGTGACCATTCAACCCATCTATCCATGATTTGAGCACAAGCATCTTCAACAGACATACCAGCAACAGTAACGCCACTCTTATCGCCTAGTTGAGCAACATCGTAGTAAAGTTCAGCAATACGTTGTAGAGCCCAAACTTGGTTACCAATCCAGTGGTTAGAACCTGGGTCTTCATAAACTGGGTGTTCTAGATAAATCATATCATAGAAAGTAGAAGTAATTAACTTGTTGCTATCACCTCTTGGATTGCCGTTGCTATCTGGGTCAGCAGTGTATGTATAACCGTTAGAGTAATCTTCATAACGACCATGTAGTGAGTTTGTAGCACCACCAGCAATTGGACCGTTTGCAGATTGTAACCATAGATAGAATTCAAGTTGTCTTTGTAGAGAAGTCTTGTAGTCTTCTGTAGCATTTTCAGCCTTCATAGCAGAGTTTAATTCGCTATCAGCTAATAGAGCATATGCTGCTAATGGGTTTTGATAGAATTCGTGAGCGTGAGAACAACCAATTTGCCATGCCCAGCTACCATCTAAAGCACCACCCCAAGATGTATACCAGTTTCTTAGGTAGTGTGCTGATTCATAACCTGTAGATGGGTCACTCTTAGTAGTAGTCTTGCTAATCTTCTTGTAGTACTTATCAAAGAAGTTGTTTCTTAGTTCGTCACCCATCTTACCAGCTAGAGTAACTACAGAACTATCGCTAACACCCCATCTAATAGCATTGTGAACACCTTGGATAGCACGGTCTTCAGCGTCAGGAGCATTAGTATAAGCATATTGCTTAGCAACGTTAGTATCTGTATTAAATATACCACCCTTAATACCTTGGTTAGGATTACCATACTTTAATTCTTCAACGCAACCAAATGGAACAGTTTCCCAACAAGATTCGTGTTCACCACGTTGGAATGTATTGATAAATGTAAAGCTACCACTTTCAGTACCAGGAGTAGCACCACCGAAACCATACCAGTCATTAACGTCTGCTAACCAGTGTAATAGATATAGACCACTATCACTTGAATAAGCATTAGCAAAGTAAGTTTGGATTGGGTTTACACCAGTATTCCAAGCTTCTGCTCCACGTGGACAATCTTCTGGTTCATCAAATTCGTCACAATATTGAGCAGATAAGCCACCTGCTTTAGCTTTTTCCCAGAAACTAGTTTGAACTGTAGGAACCATAGTTTCCATGTTGCTCCAAGCAGTCTTTAGTTCACTAGAAGATGATGGTGCATTTTCGGAAGTAGTTAACTTGTTATTAACAATGTTATCTCTCATAGCAGCTATCCATACTAAGTAGGACATAGCTTCAGAAGTAGTTTCGTGACCGTAGTCAGGAGCTTCAACGTTAAGAGTTTCTACGCAGTGGTAAGGAATTTGTTTACCATCTTGTGAACTTAGGTAGCCATTTTCCACACCTTCTTCAATAACGTCAGCATATAAAGACATAAATCTGTTAGCATAAGTATCATCGCCATACTTTTCAGCCTTAGTTCTAGGTTCAAAAACGCCATGTTGGGAACCGTTTTGACCAGCACCTTCAGTTTTAGCAGCGTCAGCAGTAATTGGTGCTACTGCAGATGCAACCATGCATAGTGACATAGCAAAAGTTAAAGTGTTTCTAACCTTTTTAGATAAAAACATAACTAAAATTCTCCTCTCGAAATAAAAAGTTATAATAATACAACTTTAAGTACTTAAGCACTTAAATATTACTTTTCACAAAAAAAGCACATAACGAGCATATTTTTTGCACATTTTAATTTTAACCTACATTTGATAATTTGTCAACTACTACAATTAGACAATCTTTACTAAAGTTATTTGTGCAACATAACCAAAAACATTGTTATATTTTAGTTGAAATCGATTTCTTAAACGTTTAAATTCTCAAAAAGAGTCCAATTTTTATTAATTTCGTCAAATGTATAGCTAACATTCACATAAAATACACAATCTTTTAATACTATTTAGAACAGATATTTATTATTCTATAAAAAGTGTTTTTTAAATCCTCTCAATTTGTACAAAAAGCACTAAAAAAGTTGAATTTTTTTTAATTTGTTCATAACGTGTTCATAATTATTTGTAATAATATAATGGATAGTTTTTTTATTGAAAGGAGCGTACCCATCAACTATGATTGAAGTTCAAAATTTAATCAAAAATTATGGAAATATTCAGGCTGTAAAAAACATTAGCTTTACTGTTAATAAAAATGAAGTTTTAGGATTTTTAGGTCCTAATGGTGCTGGAAAATCTACTACTATGAATATGATTGTAGGATATCTACCTATGACTTCTGGTACTATAAAGATTAACGGCATAGATATTTCCGAAAATCCTAAAGAGGCTAAAAAGAATATCGGTTATCTACCCGAAATTCCACCTCTCTATCCAGATATGAAAGTTATTGAATATCTAAAGTTTGTTGCTGGTATAAAGGGCATCAAAAAACAAGATAGAGCTTTTCAAATCGATAGAGCAATGTCACGTTTAAAGATTACTGATAAGAAAAATCGAGTTATTAAAAATCTTTCTAAGGGCTACAAGCAAAGAGTAGGTTTTGCTCAAGCACTTCTAGGCGACCCTAAGGTTATAATCTTAGATGAACCTACCGTCGGCTTAGACCCTAGCCAAACTAAAGAAGTTAGAGATTTAATTAAAAAACTCGGTAAAGACCATACTATTATATTCAGTTCTCATATTCTTTCGGAGGTAAATGCCGTTGCCGACAGAATTTTAATCATAAATAACGGCGAAATTAAGGCTCAAGATACTACTAATAATCTGGAAGTAGATAGAAATGAAGTCATTCTAAAACTGGATATAGAGGGCGACAAGAATAAGACTTCTGAAGTTCTTAAATCTATTGATGGCTTTATAGATATATTGGATACTGTTGAAGTATCTGATGGTGTTTACTCTTATAAAGTATCTGTAGCCGATGACAGCGTTAGAAAGTCTATAGTTTCTAAACTTACTATGGAAGATTTATCTATTGTGGAAATAACCACCATGAAACGTAGCCTCGAAGATGTCTTTCTCGATGTTACTAGCAAAAAAGATTAATATTTTACAGAAAGGATTTTTATATCATGCTTTCGTTGTTGAAAAAAGAAGTACAATCGTACTTTTATTCACCTCTTGCCTACTGCATAATGGGAATATTTATATTTATATTCTCGCTCACCTTTGTAAACTGGATAACTAATCTACAAACTGTTAGATTTACTTTCTCATTTGCTAATATATTTTATAACTACTTCTACTACTTTATACTATTAATACCTGCCTTAACTATGAAATCTTTTGCAGACGAACGCCGTTCTGGTACAGAGGTTCTATTGATGTCCACTCCGTTGAACGTATTTACTATAGTAATAGGTAAGTTCTTAGCTTTAGCTTTCGTTTACTTTATTATGATGGTTTGTACTTTCGTATTTCCTTTGATAACTCTAGCCTATGGTAAAGTCATGTGGTCTAGTTTGATTTGCGGTTACATAGGATTTTTTATGTGGGGCTTGGTTTGCATATGTGTTGGAATGTTAGTATCCTCTTTTACTGAAAGTCAAATAATAGCTGCACTTCTTGGCGAAGTTTGTATGATTTGCTTACTATTCGTTGATATAGTAAAAAATAATACTTTTATACAAGGTAAACTTCCTGCACTTTCTACATTCTTGAATTGGTTATCACCACAAGAAAGATTCTATAGTTTTTCACAAGGTGTATTGCGTCTATCCGATATTGTTTTCTACATTACTGTAATAGTAGTACTATTAGCTTGGACTATGCTATCGGTAGAAGCTAGAAGATACAGAAAGTAAGGAGGTATTATACTTGAACAATAATGAAAAATCTAATAATAAAGTTGCTCATAAGTACAAGTTTACTAGAGCCTTTACTATAATAATGGCTATACTTATAGCTATAGTTATAATTCCTATTAATATGATAGTATCTAAATTAGATATTAAGTTTGATATGACTCCTAATAGAATATATTCTGCTAACCTATCTAAGACCACGTTGGCTCTACTAGATAGCCTTAATGAAACTATTAACATCTACTTTGCCTACGACCTAGATGACTTAGTTGATGGTGACGACTATAACACATTAATTCTTAAAAACGCTATCGAAAAGTATGGCGAACACCCTAATATCAATCTAATAACTGGATATCCTGATGATATGCCTGAAGTATATTCACAATTTTCCGACCTAACTATAAATACAGGTGATATTATAGTACAAGGTTCTAATACATATAAACAGATATCTTCTACTTCAATGTTCGTTTCCGAAACTACTGAAAGCACTAATACTACATCTTATTACTTTGTAGGTGAAAACTATATCACTGGAGCTATTCAATACGTTAAAGATGGCTTTGACCCTAGCATATGCTTCTTAAGAGGTCACGGAGAAATATCTACTAGTGAAAAGTTTAATACTCTAACTAATATGTTAGAAAGTTATAACTATCAAGTAAAAGATTTAAACCTATCTACTAGTGATATCCCAGAAGATTGCAAGATTATCATAGTTGCATCTCCTACTAGCGACTTCTCTACTGAAGAAACTTCTAAAATTAATGACTATCTAGCTAATGGCGGAAATATCGTATTTATGCTATCGCCTAATGATGATACTTCCGAAGTCTACAACAACATAAACAGCATAACTGGTACTTACGGCATATACATGGATTACGATATAGTTAAAGAAACTGACGAAGATATGTATTATGCTGATGACCCTTATACTATAGGTTGCTATCTAAATACTGTAGATTGGAACTCCGAAGCTGAACAGTTCGTTGAAGAAGGTTACTACGCCGTTATGCCTCCTTCAAGAAGTTTCTACGCTCAATCCGATAGCGATAGCGTAACTGCTCAACCTTTAATATACACTACTAATACTGCCGTTGGTGAACCTTATGGTATCGACGATTACGATACTATAACTAATGAAAGTTTAATATTGGCTGCCTATGCTGAAGATACTTCAAGAAACAATTCTAAAATGTTAGTATTCGGTAACTCCGAATTTATTACTGATGAAATCTTTGAACAAGAATACACCGTTACAGCAGTATCCACACTTTTGAGCGGTCTTGCTTGGATGTACGATAGTTCTGTAGATATGGGCATCGCTGAACGTTCTTATCAATATGATTACATGGTTATAGACTCTCAAAGTAAAGGCTATGGCGTTCTTGCGATAATGCTATCTATACCAGTAATTATAATAGTAGTAGGTGTAGTTATCTGGATAAGGAGGAAAAACGCTTAATGAAATTTTGGAAACTAGCTATTATTTTAGTTGTAATAATAGGAATATCTGTAGGTGCATATATAGGAGTTTCAAAATCTATTGCTAATAAAGAGGCTGAAAACTTAGAACAATCTGGAGTTGGAAACTTCTTAAAGTTTGATAGCGAAGATATAAACTCTATAAGCTATACATCTAGCGACGGTACTTTCGATTTTACTTCCGAAGATGGCACTACTTGGAACTGTACTAATTCCGATATGCGTATAAATAGCAATACTATAATATACACTATATACGCTATGTCCGATTTAGATACCACTAAGCTAATAGAAAAAGATTGTGCAGACCTCTCTAAGTACGGATTGGACAATCCTATTAGTGTAACTTGCTCCGATGGTGTTAAAGAGTATAATATTCAAATAGGAAACTTATCACCTAGTGGTGAAAGCTACTATATAAAATCTATGGATAACAATGATGTGTATACTATAACTGCTTCCGAGGGAAGTGCTATCCATGTGACTAAAAATGATTTGAAAGATAGACTTATTATCAACAGTTATGTTTCTGACGTTCAAAAGATTGTTTACTCTGAAGATGGTAAGGTAGTGTTCAACTGCCAAAAAGATGACTCTGGTACTTGGCAACTAGTTGAACCTAAAATATCTAACATTGGAACTAATATAGCTAAAATTTCTTCTATCGCCGACTTACTTATTCGTGCTGACGTAGTTGACTTCATAACTGAAAATCCTACTAAAGAAGAATTGGCTGAATACGGCTTGGATAATCCTAAGTATACCATAGAAATAGCTGACAGTGATGAAGATAATACCATCTACTTAGGAAACTCTCCTACTGATAATGTAATATACGTTCAATTTGCCGATACTAAAGAAGTTGCTACTTTTTACATGGGTGAACTTGGTATAATAGGCGAAAACGTATCTGCTATTTTAAACGATGTAATATACAATGATAAAAAACAGAATATAACCAATATCAAATATGAGTATGATAATCAAACTTTAGACGTAGGCATAAAGTATAACTCTACTGATAGTTCTTATACCTATACTAAAGATGGTTCTACTGTATCTAATGAAGATGATATATCTAATTTGAACATATTAACAGATGCTAGTCTACAAATATCTCTATACAAGATGGATTTAAATGCCGTTCCAGACGGTGACCCTACTTTCACTATAACCTATACTAGAAACTATGAACCTAACACCTATAAGTTGGAATTTATCCCAACTGATGAAGATTCTAAATACTACTATGTAAAAATGAACGGTGAATACTTCGGTTGCATAGTTAGAAACAGAATTTTAATATCAGATAATGGCGTAATTAAACTATTAAAAGATGAACTATCTAAATAGCCATATTAGATGATATTGAATATCTAAATATATAAGGGACGTTTATAAGCGTTCCTTAATTTTTATGTGAATTATCATGTTATAAATTCCATAAATTAACTTATATATGATTGACATATTTTGTAATTTATGATATACTTAAATAAAAATATCTAGGAGATGATAAGTATAAAAAGCATATGTTCTATATATCAATGTCCAGTTGGAATATTAACTATAGTAAATGATGGCTTTTATGTAACTCATATATTATACGGAAATCATTCAGGTGAATTTAACTTTGAACAGAAAAATTCCATAAATGCTAGAGTAATGTCAGAATTAAATGAATACTTCAACGGCACTAGAAAAACTTTCGATATTCCTATTAAACCAAGTGGTACAGATTTTCAAAAAAAAGTTTGGAACGCTCTTAGTAAAATCCCATATGGTGAAACCCGTTCTTATGGTGAAATTGCTGACCTAATTGGAAAATCTTCAGCAGTGAGAGCTATCGGTATGGCAAATGCTAAAAATCCGATAGCAATTATTATACCTTGCCATAGAGTAACTAACTCAAACGGTTCACTTGCTGGATACACTGGAGGAGCTTATACTAAAAAAAGATTGCTCGATTTGGAAAAATCTACTTTAACTGATATAAACCAAAAACTTTTAAAAGAAAATAAAGCCTCTAGTGAACTCTTAAACATGGCTCTACTTAGAACTCAAATATATGGATTTTATTACTATCCACAAGAAAACGTCTATCTATTTCCTGAACGTACTGCAAATAAGTATACCTTTAAATCTAGATATGAAAATGCTCCATATAGTTTTTGCAATAAATTAATTTTTCCTAATGACAGAAGAAGATTTCTTCTAATGAATAATGCTATTCAAGATGGCGAACAGTATAAAACTGATACTTTTAAATCCATTAGTGGAAAGTATTGGTGGAAAATAACTCTATCTACGGCTGAGTATGACGAAAATGATAAACCTTTAATCACGGTAGGTACTGTAGAAGATGTTACAGAAGAAAAGTTACTTCAAATTGAAAAAGATAATCAGTTTAATTTAAGTCAACAGATATTACTATTGCTAAGTAATCTATTCACTGGAGTGCACAAGATAGACTTAAACACTGGTACTATTAGAAGTATTAGAATGTTACACAATATACCAGAAATTGAAATAAATATAGATTATGATTATAACTATTGGCTTACTTCTTTTAGTCAATACTACCACCCTATCGATAGAAAACGCCTACTTGAACAGTTTTCTTATGAAAATATACTATATCAACGCAACTTAGGAACTCGTACTATAGAAGACAATTATAGACGTTTTATGGATAATTCTTATTGTTGGATATCTAATAAAGCTATACTAAATAATAAAAATTTCGATAGCGAATTTGCTTTAATAGTTCAAATGGACGTTTCAGACTCTTATCAAAAGTCCAGTATTATAAATGCTCTAAGTAGTGGTTACTATGCTATATACTATCTAAATATATATGATGATACCTATGAAATTCTTAGGTCAGACAAGATAGTTAAAAAGAAAATGAATATAAAACCTACTGGTTGTTATTCTAAAATTATGGAACAATACATAACAAACTTTGTGCACCCAGAAGATAGAATTAATATTCAAAAATTTTCTAACATTATAAACCTTAGGCAACATCAATATAACCATTGTAATGAAATTTCTATGCTATTTAGAAAAAAAGTCGGAACTCATTACGAATGCGTAGAACTAAAGTACATAATGAACATATCGCATGAACCTCAATATATAGTGTTGGCTTTAAAGAATGTCGACGAAACTATCCGTCATGAACTAGATACTAAACAACTTTTATTAGATGCCCTAAACAATTCTGAAAGTATAAATCTAGCTACTAATAAGATACTCTCAACAGTATCACATGATATGCAAAAGTGCATAAACTCTATTAATCAATTAACGACCTTAGCCATAGCCAACACTGATAATCTTGAAAACGTTAATAGTTGCCTTGAAGGAATATCACAAGCAAGTAAGCAATTGACATCTCAAATGGATAAAATTCTCAATATAAGTACTACAGAGCATACTAATTTCAATCTACAATACTCACGATTTAGTATATCACAACTAATTCAGTCTACAATAGAAGTTGTTTTCAATAGTATGAAAGAAAAGCATATCCAATTTGATTATAACTTCCATAATATGTACTATGATAGAATAATCGGTGACGAACTTAGAATGAAGCAGTTTATGTCCAACATACTTGGAAACGCTATAAAATTCAATAAGTTCGGAGGTAACATAAAATTGACTGTTGAACAACTTCCAATAAAAGAAGATTGCATCATTACACATAAGTTTATAGTATCGGATACTGGCATAGGCATCAGTGAGGACGACGTTAAAAGAATTTTTGAGCCTTTTGCTCGTGCTAATGACGACAGAATACAAAATATATCTGGCAATGGTGTCGGATTGACTTTAGTAGGTAGTATAGTAAAATCGTTAGGTGGAACTATCAAAGTGGATAGCACTCTTAACAAGGGTACTACTTTTACTGTAACTCTTAATTTAAAAACTGATGACAATAAAAATCTTACTAATGTTGATGTTCCTAATATTAACGTTTTGGTTCTAAACAATAACAAAAACGAATTAGAATATACTAGAACTTGTTTAGAAAGTTTAAATATAAATGTAACTACTACTACATCTTATTCCGATGCTTTAGATAAACTTAATCTAGCCCATGCTAAATCGGAAGACTATTTCGCTATATTAATAGATAATTCTATAAATGATATAAACTTTATGGATTTAATAGATATTATCCGTGAAAACTTTGGCAGACAACCTCTAAAAGTTCTAGTATCCTCTTACGATTTAACCCCTCTTGAAGATTGTAGCAACGACTTTGGTATAGATGGTTTTGTTCATAAACCTATGTTTGTGCATCAACTTGCGAACATATTCAACTTGCTAACTAAAGATATAAAATCTTTTTATAACAAAGATTTCTTTGCTATTAGACCACTAAACAATACTAACTGTCTACTCATTGAAGATAATAAGTCACATCAAAATATTGATAAATCTATACTAAAAATGTTAGGTTCTAATGTTGATACTGCTAGTAGCAATTCCGATGCTATAGAGTGTATCCAATGTGGCAAAAAGTATGATTACATAGTTATGAATATAAATCAAACGTACACACAAGAGTTTGAAACTAGTGTTAAAATTCACTCAATAGATAAGTCTGTTCCCATAATAGCTATGACATCACATTATTTTCCTGAAATAGTTAAGTTAGCTATAAAATCTGGTATGAGTGCAACCATAGTTAAACCTATAGATGTTAATACTAATCAATTAGTAAACACAATTTTAAGTAACGTTCAACTTGCAAAATTTAATAGATAGATTTTAGGGATATCTTTATTATAGATATCCCTACTATTTTGATATAAATGGTTCTATGGCACTTCTAGGCATACCCATAACTTTATGTCCTTGCGATTGCTCAGTAGTTAAATAGAAAGTTATATTATAGGTATCGCTATACTTTTGGAATATGGTTTGTGTAATAGATACTTTAGCTATCTTAATATCTGATACTAATATGGTATGGAATGAAAATCCTTTAGAATATCTAATACATAGTTGATTATCTTTTAAAGAAAATCCAGTAGTAAACAAAGATATTATACTTATAATTAGATACCATATCAAAGGTAGTTCTAACATTAAAGTTATAAATCTTATTACGCTAGTTGCACTAGGTAAGAAGTATATTCCTACTAAATAAACCATCACGACCAACACACACGGAATAATAGCTTTATAAGTATATCTCCAAAAGTTAGTCCAACGAGGCTTATAGTTATTGGGATATATCTTCATGTTGGGCATAATTGCCGATATAGTATCTTGACAGTTCTTTCTACTCATAATTGGAATGAATACTGGAATTTCTTCATTAGTAGAACCGTATCCCGAACAGTTTACATTTATGGATACAAACTTAAAAATTTTTGTCCAAAAACTTTGACATAGGTCTGTATAGTTTACCATATTTTCACATATCTTATAACGACGTTTGGTAAGAACTCCCGTACGGATAAACACTCCATGAGAATTTTTTTTAATCTTGAAGTTAGTATATCTAATGATATTCGTTATAAAAGAGAGTATCCAACTAAAAGCGATTATCAAAGAAAGTCCTACGAATATCGGCGATACGTTAAGCATAAGTTTTTCCGTAACGGTTTCTGTTACCATATTGAACTCATCTATAACCGAACGTTGTAAAAACTGTTCTACTATGCTACCAGCTTTGAATAAAAATACAAATATATATATTGCTCCAGTAAGAGTACTTGAAAATATAAACGAAAAGAAAAATGTATGCCAAAAGTTAGGTTTATATTCAAAAGTTTGACTATTATCAGTAGTTACATCATTGGTATTTATGGCGTTTCTTAGCCAATGCAGAGTTTTTTCCGTAACTAATAAAGATAAATCCTTATCTAAAGTACCTGCTCTGGTATTCACAAAAAGAGTGGTTGCCTTAAAAGGTCTTAAAAAAAAGGATTTTTCTTCCGTCACCGATGATATACTATTCAATGGAATTATCTTTCTAGTTCTAACTATTACCCCATTTAAGAATATTATAGAATTATCTTTTACATTAAACCTAGAGAATTGCCATCTAACGTAACCTGTTAATAGTATAATCAATAGAGTTAGTATATCAAACCAAGCACCAGCGAACCAATCCACTAGAGCTTGAATATCACCAATGCGTATAGAGAGAATACCTCTAATTAAAGGAAATATTAATAGCCAAAGGTTCTTAGCTGAATATGAAAGTATCTTTAAAGGGTGCTGACGCTTCAAAAAGTATCCCTCCTACTGATTAATCTGCTTGTTTACTAGATTTAATATATCAACACTATCTTGTTTACTTAGAAAGTTAAAAAGCATGTAGCCACCCAGAGCGTTAAATATTATGAAGTTAAAGCCAATATATCTAAATAGTGGAATGTACACCGAAGTTACATACTGGATAGACGAAACTTTCATAGTTTGATTACTTCGTATAAAAAAACCGCTCTCCTTAGATAAAATATTCTTACTTACTTTAAAAGATACCATCTTAAAATACAACGGTACATATATAGATGCAAAGAATATTCCTACAACTGTTATAACACTCATTAATATATACATTATAATATTGTAATCTTGTAGATACATATAAGCTATTACATCTAAAGCGACCATTAATAGTAGTATTAAAATTCTAATACATATCATGCAATTTTTATCTGCCCTGTATATTTTCAAAAATTTTCACCTCTTGTAAGATATCAACAAATTCCTCCGTTTACTGCAATATCCTGAGCAGTTATATAAGACGCTCTATTAGATGCCAAAAAACTAACCACATTAGCAACATCTTGTGGAGTGCCTAGCCTATACAATGGAATTTCTTCTTTAAGTGAGTTTAAATCTTCTTGACTAAGATGAGAGTTCATAGAGGTATCTATTACCCCTGGGGATACGCAATTTACTCTAATCCCAGATAGACCTACTTCTTTAGCTAAAGCCTTAGTAAATCCTATTATAGCCGACTTTGTAGCAGAATAATGTACTTCACATGAGCCACCAATCTCACCCCACATAGATGATATGTTTATAATATTACCACTCTTTTTAGATATCATATGCTTTACAACTTCCGAAGTGCAATTTAAAACGCCATTTAAATTGATATCTAAAATTCTTTTAGCGTCCTCTTTAGATACTTGATGAAACAATCCTACTACAGATATTCCTGCATTGTTTACTAATAGGTCTATACTTCCAAAGTTTTGAATAATATAGTCTACCATAGTTTTGACCTCTTGCAAATTAGAAACGTCTGCTTTATATGAATATCCATTTATATCTTTAGCGACTTTTTGAGCGTTTATCTTGCTACTATTGTAATTTACTATAACGGTGTAGCCATCATTGGCGAGTTGTTTGCAAATGGCCTCGCCTATACCTTTAGAACCTCCAGTTACTAGAGCTAACATAATAAAATCCCCCTTGTAAAAACTGTATATTTAGATATATATATTATATCATAGTTTAAAAGGAAACTCCATAGAATTTTAATATTTTGTGCAATGTGATGAAATGTTAAAAATTTATAAAAATCTCTTGAAATATCTTAGTCACTGTGATATATTATCATTTAGATAGAAAGAAATCTATACATTAGAACTGAATTAAGGTGATTTTTTATGCAAATTCAAACCATGGATAAAAATTCCATGAAAGAAAAACTTTTTTCGGGTTTTTCAAAACTTCGTGATAAAATATCACGATTAAATGAACGCAGAAACTTAAACTCTGAAACTTACAAAGCTACTAACTTGATATTAACTTTAATGTTTCCAATATTTATAGTGTTAATTGCAGAGATTAATCAATGTAAATATCCAAGTAAGCTAGTAATGTTTATAGTGGAAAAACCTACAATATTTATGTTCGATATATTTATATCATCGATAATATTCTACACATTGTATCTACTATTTAGAAAAGGTTTCTGGGCTGTACTGGTACAAGGAATAGTATACTTCTTTTTAAGTACGGCTGAACTCTTTAAGTACGGAACTAACGGAAATCATTTGATTTTAACAGATATGAAACTTTTCCGAAGTGCTAAAAGTTTAACATCTTTTGCGTACATAAAGATAACTCCTATGTTGGTAACTTATGCCCTACTATTGATAGTATACATAGGTGCTTGTTTTTGGTTCAATCCAAAGTTAAAGAACTCTTTTAAAAAGAGATTCATTCCAATAATAGTATCCTTCTGTTCGTGTGTGCTAGTAATTGGAGTTCCTAGTGTATCCAATATGGTTTACGCCGTCTTCGATGTGGATACTACTAAATCGGATAACGCTTTTCTAGTAAATGAAAAGTTTAAAAATAATAATTTTATAGCATTCTTTCTACAAACGTTCACTGAGAACATATCTAATAAGCTAGAACAACCTCAAGACTATACTGAAGATACCGTAGATGAAATCTTAGAAGACGATACCTCTAGTGATAGTACTTCCGTACAAGATAACATCGATACCATATTGACCTCTAGCGAAAATAATGGCATTAAACCTAACGTTATCCAAATAATGTCCGAAAGTTTCGCAGACTTTAGAGTGTTCGATGAACTTAATCTTAATACTGACGCTTATGACAAAATAGATAATATAGCATCGCAAGGTTATAAGGGGACTGCAATAGTTCCAACATACGCAAGTTTTACAGTAAAGACAGAGTTTGAACTACTATTCGGTTTACCAGTTAAATCTTTAAATGACCCTAATATGCCTCAAAGAATGTTATTAACTCGTGAACAACCTACTATGGTTCAGTACTACCATCATTATGGATATCAAACTGCATATGTACACCCATTTTTATCATCATTCTATAGTCGTTCAAGAATATACTCACAATTTGGTTTCGATACTATGATTTTCCAAGATGATTTTACCGTTCCTATTGAATATCTAAACGATTATATCACTGATGATACTGTATTTCGTCAAATAGAAACGCTAATAGAAGATACCAATGAACCTTTATACATTCATACTACTACTATGCAGAACCATCAACCTTATACCAACGGTGAAAATCCTGACGATGAAATTACTAACTATTTAAACAACGTTCGTATTACTGGTGATGCTCTACAATCTTTTATAGACTATCTAAGTTCTATTGATGAACCTACTGTAGTAGTGTTTATCGGTGACCATTTTCCATCTATGCGTGGAGAAAACAACGTCTATGATTTAATGGGCGTAACTAGTGAAAACTGTCAAGTTATGTTTGAACAGAACTATATCATATGGAGTAACTACGACTTAGATTACTCTAGTATGACTAATGAAAAGTTTTCTACTTTCTATATGCCATACGTTATCTGGGATTTAATAGATGCCCCTAAAGATAGCTTTATTCAATCTATGTTGGATAAGATGAAAACACTTCCAATATACTCAACTAGCTACGATACTACACTTCCTAATGATGAGGATTTGGATATTCTAACTTACGATAGAATTTTAGGCGATAACGTATCAGGACAGGATTTAGTCGAATATGCTCAGTATGAAACAAAAACTTCTTCAACGGAAGTTTCTACTGAATAATTAATTCTTAGGAGGTTTTTAATTTGGATATTCAAATAGGTACAAAAGCATCGTACAAAGTAACAGTAGATACTTCTAATACTGCTAAATCTATGGGAAGTGGTTCTTTAGATGTATTTGCTACACCATCTATGGTGGCTATTATGGAAAAAGCGTCCACTATGGCACTAGAAAGCTATCTTGAGGACGGAACTACCACCGTTGGAACTGCTTTAGATATTACTCATGTATCGGCAACTCCAATAGGAATGAACGTCTATGCAACTTCGGAAGTGGTTGCAGTAAACAATCGTGAGATTACTTTTAAAGTTCAAGCCTTTGATGATGCTGGTCTTATTGGTGAAGGTACTCACAAAAGATTTATAGTCATGGCTGAAAAGTTTCAAAATAAGGCTAATAAGAAGTTAAACTAAAACAGTTAATTTTATGGAACGTCTACTGTAGGCGTTCCATTTTTTATGCAAAATATACATGATGATATCATTTTTTTGTGCATTATGACGGTTGACAAAATGCTCTTTTGTGGAGTATAATATATCATAGTTTAAATTTAATATTGCTAAACCTTTGAGCAGAAGTAGTAGATTAAGTATCTTACTTATAGAGAGTTAGTGGTAGGTGTAAACTAACAGTAAATCTTTTTTGAATGGGTCTGTGAGGGCAGTCCGAAAGCGATTATATCGTTAGTAGTAACTGACGGGAGCTTCAACCGTTATCAACGAAGAATGTATGATAGTACATAGACAGAGTGGGTATATATCTGTAGGTATATATCAATTTGGGTGGTATCGCAGAAGTTTGTAACTTTTGTCCCTTGATTGTGGGCAAAGGTTTTTTTGTTTTATATGGAAATTTTTATATTACGGAGCGTGATTTTTTATATGATTAAACCAGATTTTAGTCTTGTTGACAGACTATCAAAAGATTATAGTATTATTCCAATATGTAGGGAAATATATGCCGATGTTATTACTCCTATTACCTTACTAAGAAAGATTGCTAATAAAAATGATAGATACTTCTTATTAGAAAGCGTTGAACAAGGTACTCAATGGGGTAGATATAGCTTTTTGGGATTTAATCCTATAGTTAGATTGACTTGCAAAAATAAAGTGGTTACTATTGAAAAGAATGGTACTAAAACTATCAGTAAACTATCCCCTTATGATACCCTTAGAGATATAATGTCACAATATAAATCGCCTAAACTTAAAGATATGCCTACCTTTACTGGTGGTCTTGTGGGATACTTCTCATATGCTATGATTGGCTATGCTGAACCTATACTTAATCTAAAAGAAAGCGATTTTAATGACTATGATTTAATGCTATTCGATAAAATTATCGCTTATGACCATTTAAAACAGAAAATTTGTATCGTGGTTAATATGTCCACTGATAATATCGATAAAAACTACGCTCAGGCACTAAACGATATAGAAGATTTAGAAAAATTGATATCCGATATGCCTACTGGAAACTTCCCAGTTACTACTAAACCTAAGTTTACTTGTAACGTATCCAAAGAGGAATATTGCAAGATGGTCGAAAAGACTAAAGAATATATCATTGATGGTGACATATTCCAAGCGGTAATCTCAAGACGCTTTGAGTGTGACTACAAAGATAGTCTAATTAACGCCTACAGAGTTTTAAGAATTACTAATCCATCGCCTTATATGGTTTTCATGAAAACCGATGATGTTGAATTAATGTCTACATCTCCAGAAACTCTAGTAAAACTTGTAGATAATACTGTTACTACTTTTCCAATAGCTGGTTCACGTCCTAGAGGTATCACCCCTAAGGAAGATGCTGAACTTGAAGAAGGTCTAATTAAAGACGAAAAAGAACTATCTGAACACAATATGCTTGTGGATTTAGGCAGAAATGATATTGGTAAGATATCCACAATAGGTTCTGTTGAAGTTACTAAGTATATGGAAGTTTTAAAATATTCTAAGATTATGCACATATGTTCTGAAGTTCAAGGCAAACTAAAACCTGAATATGATGCCTATAGTTGTGTAAACTCTATACTACCAGCTGGGACACTATCAGGAGCACCTAAAATCCGTGCTTGTGAAATAATTGAGGAAGTCGAAAACTTACCTAGAGGCATCTATGGTGGTGCTTTGGGATATATAGATTTCACTGGTAATCTTGATACTTGTATCGCTATTAGAATGGCTGTCAAAAAGAATGATAAAGTATATATTCAAGCTGGTGGAGGAATTGTCGCTGATAGTGTTCCTGAAAATGAATATCTTGAAAGCGAAAATAAAGCTAAGGCTTGTATCAACGCAATATTAGATGCTATGGAGGTAAATGACTAATGATTTTAATGATTGATAATTATGATAGTTTTACTTATAACCTATACCAATTAATAGGAACTATCAATCCTGATATTAAGGTCTTTAGAAATGATAGTATTACTATTGATGAAATTAGAAAGTTAAATCCTACACATATAATAATATCCCCTGGACCAAAGTATCCAAGTGAGGCTGGTATTAGTGAGGACGTTGCTAGAGAGTTAAAAGGTGAATATCCAATACTTGGCATATGCTTAGGACATCAAGCCATTTGTGAAGTTAATGGTGCAAATATATGTCATGCTATTAAATTAATTCATGGCAAAAAGACTCCAGTTAAACTAGATTTATCTTGTAAGCTATTTAAAGGACTTCCAGAAGTCGTTGAAGTCGCTAGATACCATTCATTAATAGCTGAAAAGAAATCTCTACCAGATACTCTACAAGTAATTTCCGAAGATTTACAAGGTGAAATCATGGGCGTTAAAGTAAAAGGCTTTGAAGTATATGGTCTACAGTTCCACCCAGAAAGCGTTTTGACCTCTTGTGGTGATACCATTCTTAGAAACTTCTTGGATATTAAACTATAAAAAACTTTTTTATGAAAGATTTAATGTTTAAATATCAAGATGAATATTATAAGTTTAATGAACTGGTTCTAAATAGAAACTATGATATTCTATTTAAAGAGTATTCCCCTTTCACAATTAATACTAGACAACTTTGAAAATCCATAACTTAAAAAAGTTAATAATGTAATCGAAAGGATTTGGTTGGTATGATTAAAGATGCTATAAAGTTAGTCGTAGACAATAAAAATCTAACTTATGATATGGCTGAAACTGTTATGAATGAAATTATGAATGGTAAAGCTACACAAATTGAAATGGCAAGTTATCTAACTGCCCTAAGAATGAAAGGTGAAACCATTGAAGAAATTACTGCTTGTGCTAATGGTATGAGAAAAGCAGGTGTGCATTTAAATCATGATTTTGATGTATTGGAAATAGTTGGTACTGGTGGCGATGAGGCTTTCACTTTTAATATATCCACTGTTTCAGGATTTGTAATATCTGCTTGTGGAGTTCCAGTAGCAAAACACGGAAATAGAAGTGTATCTAGTAAGTGTGGTGCTGCCGATTGTCTTGAAAGTTTAGGTATAAAGTTAGATATTCCAGTCGAACAGAGTGAAAACATTCTAAAAGAGATTGGTATGTGCTTTATGTTTGCACAAAAATATCATACATCTATGAAGTACGTTGCTCCAGTTAGAAAAGATTTGGGTATTAGAACCGTATTTAATATCTTAGGACCGCTATCCAATCCAGCGGGAGCAAATATGCAACTAATGGGTGTGTATAACAAGGATTTAGTTAAACCTATGGCACAAGTTCTATCCAAGTTGGGAGTCAAAAAGGGTATGGTCGTATTTGGCAATGATGGTCTTGATGAAATTACTCTAACTACTACTACTACAGCTTGTTACATCGATAACGGAACTTTTACCGATTTAACAATAAATCCTGTAGATTACGGTTTTAAACTTTGCAAACCTGAAGATTTAGTAGGTGGTTCACCAGAAATAAATAAGCAAATTGCTCTTGATATACTAAGTGGCAAAGAATTGGGTGCTAAACGTGATGTAGTTCTATTAAACTCTGCTATATGCCTATACATTGCAGGTAAGGGAACTATCACCGATTGCGTTGAATTGGCTAAAACTCAATTGGATAATGGCAACGCTTTAAAACAATTGAAAAAGTTCGTTGAACTTTCTAACAAGTAATTAATAGTTAAGGAGATACGCTATGTCAAAAAATACTTTTTTTAAAATATTAGCAGTAGTTCTTGTAGTTGTAAACATTGCATCTATAATATATAATGTAATCAGTGGCAACAAAGCGAATAAAAAAGTTAAAAGCATAAAAGACAGACTTGACCGTATGCAGACAAATCTTGGAATTATTAACATGGATTTTGACAAACTTGAAAAAGAAATCGGTGGATTTGGTGGTCTCAAGTTTGACGAAGCCACTGAAGAAGAAATTTATGACTATATATCTCAAAAACTAACCGATGATGACGTTATAGACAAAATGCTTGAAGATGAGGATTAATACTATGTCTAATATATTACAAACTCTTGCAGATTGTACTAGAAAACGTATCTGTGAATGTAAAAAAAATGTTCCTTTAGAAACTGTTAAGGCTATGGCTTTAGATTTACCTAAATCAAACTTTGAGTTTGAAAAGGCTCTAAATAAACCTAACGATATAGCTTTTATATGTGAAGTTAAAAAAGCATCGCCATCTAAGGGTATTATTGCTGAAGATTTCCCATATATACAGATTGCTAAAGAATATCAACAAGTTGGTGCAGATTGTATATCCGTATTGACTGAACCAGATTACTTTAAAGGTGATATTAAGTATCTAAAAGAGATAAATCAAGTGATAAGTATTCCTACCATAAGAAAAGATTTCACTATTGATGAGTATATGATTTATGAAGCTCACATAGTCGGTGCAAAAGCCGTACTATTGATATGCTCTCTTTTAGATACCTCTACTATTAAAAAGTATATATCCATTTGCGATACCTTAGGCTTAACTGCTCTAGTAGAGGCTCATGATAGTAACGAAGTTAAATCTGCATTAGATAGTGGTGCTAGAGTTATCGGCGTTAATAACAGAAACTTAAAAACCTTTGAAGTAGATATAAACAATTCAATAAGTTTAAGAAAACAAGTTCCAAATGATGTTATCTTTGTAGCTGAAAGTGGTATAAAAACACCTCAAGATATCGCTTCACTTAAAGATAATAATGTGAATGCAGTCCTTATTGGTGAAACTTTTATGCGTTCACCTAATAAGTTAGAATGTTTAAATCACTTGAAAGGAATATCTTAACTATGACTAAAATTAAGATTTGTGGACTATCTAGGATTGAAGATATTCAGTATTGCAACGAACTTAAACCCGACTATATCGGATTTATACTAAACTTTCCAAAGAGTAAACGCAATATCTCTTTTGATAAGGCTAAAGAATTAAAATCTAATTTAGATGATAATATAAAAGCCGTAGGTGTGTTCGTTAATGATGATATCTCTACAATTGCTGACTTTTGCAATAAGAATATTATAGATATCGTTCAACTCCACGGAAATGAAGATGCAAACTATATCTTAAAATTGAAATCCATAATAGATAAACCAATCACTAAAGCTATTAGAGTAAAATCTGCTGAAGAAATATCTATTGCAGATACTCTACCTTGCGACTACTTACTATTAGATACTTATATATCTAATATGGTTGGTGGTAGTGGTAAAACTTTCGATTGGTCTATAATTCCGAAAATTTCAAAGCCGTTCTTTTTGGCTGGTGGATTAAATTCTGAAAACATATCTAATGCAATAGACGTCTGTAATCCATATGCAGTAGATGTAAGTTCTAGTGTGGAAGATGGCAATTACAAATCTTATGATAAGATTAAAGAGTTTATCTCTATAGTAAAAAATACTTAAAAGTTATATTTATATTATGAAAGGAAGATTTTATATCATGTCAAATCAAAAAGGTAGGTTTGGTATCTATGGCGGACAGTACATTCCAGAAACTCTAATGAACGCCTTGATTGAATTGGAAACTGCTTACAACAAATACAAAGTTGACCCTCAATTCAATGCTGAATTAACAGATTTATTAAATAATTATGAGGGTAGACCATCTTTATTATACTATGCCAAAAATATGACTAAGGATTTAGGTGGTGCTAAAATATATCTTAAACGTGAAGATTTAAACCATACTGGTTCTCACAAGTTGAACAACGTACTAGGTCAAGCACTTTTGGCTAAAAAGATGGGTAAAACTAGACTTATCGCTGAAACTGGTGCAGGTCAACACGGTGTAGCTACTGCTACTGCGGCTGCTCTACTTGGTATGGAATGCGAAATATTCATGGGCGAAGAAGATACCAAACGTCAAGCTCTAAACGTATACAGAATGAAACTTCTTGGTGCTAAAGTGAACTCTATAACTACTGGAACTAAAGTCCTAAAAGATGCCGTAAATGCTGCTATGCGTGAATGGACTAATCGTATTGAAGATACTCATTACTTAATAGGTTCTACTATGGGACCATATCCTTTCCCTACTATAGTTAGAGATTTCCAAAGTATTATAAGCAAGGAAATTAAAGAACAGATACTACAAAAAGAAGGTAGACTTCCAGATGTAGTTATGGCTTGTGTAGGTGGTGGTTCTAATGCCATGGGTGCTTTCTATAACTTTATCGAAGATAAAGATGTTCGCTTAATAGGTTGCGAAGCTGGTGGTAAGGGTGTGGATACTAATTTGACTGCTGCTACCATGTCTACTGGTAAAGTAGGTATCTTCCATGGTATGAAGTCTTATTTCTGTCAAGATGACCATGGTCAAATAGCACCAGTATACTCAATATCTGCTGGTTTAGATTACCCTGGTGTAGGTCCAGAACACGCATACCTAAAAGATATCGGTCGTGCTGAATATGTAGCTATCACCGATGATGAGGCTGTTAATGCTTTTGAATATCTATCTAAAGTAGAGGGTATCATTCCAGCTATAGAATCCTCTCATGCAGTGGCATACGCTATAAAACTTGCTCCAACTTTAGATAAGGATAAGATTATAGTAGTAAACCTATCAGGTCGTGGAGATAAGGACGTTGCTGCTATTGCTAGATACAAGGGGGAAGATTTATATGAGTAATATTAAAGAAGTTTTTAATCATGGAAAAGCATTTATACCATTCATAACTGCAGGTGACTTCGGTCTTGATATGACTGAAAGACTACTATTTGCAATCCAAGATAATGGTGCAGATTTAATTGAAGTTGGTATTCCATTCTCCGACCCTACTGCAGAAGGTCCTGTCATTCAAGAGGCTAGTGAAAGAGCTTTAAAATTAGGCACTACTCCTCAAAAGATTATAGAAATGGTTAAACACGCTCGTAATAACGGATTGACTGTCCCTCTAGCATTTATGACTTATGCTAATCTTGTATTTACTTTTGGCATTGAAAATTTTGCTAAAGAATGTGTCGCTTGTGGAATAAGTGCCGTTATTATCCCAGAAATTCCTTATGAGGAAAAACACGAAATGAGCGATATCTTTGAAAAGTATGATGTGGATTTCATATCCTTAATAGCTCCTACATCTCACGATAGAATTAAAATGATAGCTTCTGAAGCTACTGGTTTTATATATTGTGTATCTTCTATGGGAGTTACTGGTATGAGAAAACAAATTACTACTAACGTTGGCGAAATGGTTAAGTTAGTAAAACAAACTAAAGATATCCCATGTGCTATAGGCTTTGGAGTATCCACCCCAGAACAAGCCAAAGAAATGTCTAAATATGCAGATGGCGTTATAATAGGTAGTGCTATAGTAAACATAGTCGCTCAACACGGTTTAGATAGTATTCCATACGTTAGCGACTTCGTAAAAGCTGTAAAAACTGCTATCACTGAATAGTTTCTAATGTAACAATATCATTAAAATATCAATGGGGATAGCAAAATGTTATCCCCATTATTTTATAAAAATGCTTTTTAAGGTTTAGGAAAAATTTTTTCAACTCTAAAGATTTTAACATAGTTTTAATGTTTATAATATATTATAGTATAGTAGGTTAGAATATATTAAATCTATATTGGAGGACTATAACAATGGAATATCAAAATTTAATAGATAACGCTTTGAAAGTTAGAAAGTTTGCATACGTTCCATACTCAAAGTTCTATGTGGGAGCAAGTCTATTAACTATCGATGGAAAAGTTTTCAATGGTTGTAATATAGAAAACGCATCATATTCGTTGACCATGTGTGCCGAACGTACTGCAATATTTAAAGCTATATCTAATGGATACAAAGATTTTTCAGCTATAGCCGTGGTTGGTGGATTCGATTTGAAAAATGTATCTGAATACTGTTATCCATGTGGAGCGTGTATTCAAGTTATGACAGAATTTTGTAAATCAGATTTTAAAATTGTAGTATATAATGGCAAAAATGTCAAAATTCACACTCTTAATGAGTTATTTCCTAACACTTTCACAAATTTAACATAGAAATTACTTGACATTTCCATTTTTCTATGTTAGTATATTATTGAAGAAAGGTTATATAGGTAAATACAATGAACTTAGGAGGTTCTCAATTATGAACAGTTCAAACAACAATAAGACAACAAGTAACAACACTAATGATTCAATTAAAAAATCTTCTCTACCTTTGATAGTTAGCACTAGTGCTTTATTATTTGCAGGTGTTATCAGTTGTGATATAAATTCTACTGCTCAATTAAGCACTGCTCTTAGTTCTAGTGTAGCAGTATGTTCGCAAAGCGTAATAACTTCTCAGATTGCAACAGATGAAGGTTCTACTGATGATACTAAGAAAAAATCTAATAATAAGATTAAATCTTATTTTACTAATAGCAATGGTGAAGTACTTTATGACTCCGATGCTGAAGATGATGCCTATTACTATCAAAATTGGGATACTAATGACATCGATACTGATGATGTATTTATTTTTTGGTAAAATTTCACCTTAATTGAATATAATACATAATGGCAGATATCTATTAGATATCTGCCATTTTTCGTTTATATACTATGTTATAAGTGCTCCTACTATGTACAGCACAACAATATGCACTGGATAGTACACATAAAAAATTTAAGTGAAATCTCACTTGAATTTTCAACGTATAAATAATACAAATACTAATAATATATTTATCAATTTGAATTAAGCATAATTATATTTATGTTTGTTTTTAATCAATAATGTGATACTAACTACACTAGTAATTAGTTCGGAAAATACTACCGATAGCCATATTCCGTTTAAATCTAAGAACTTTGGTAGTAGTAATATCATTATGGCTTGTAGCAAAAATGAACGCAATACAGATATTATTGCAGATAATAGTCCATTATTCAATGCAGTAAAGAATGATGACGCATATATATTAATTCCACATAGTAAAAATGATATTGAATATAATCTAAAGCCATGAAGTGTCATATCAAATAGGGCATCTTTTACGAATAAGCCAACTAAAGTTTCTGCAAGAACCTCCGATAGAATAAACATAACTACAGATGTAACTGATATAATCTTTATACTTTTAGAAAACATATTTTTTAATTCAAAATCGTTATCTGCACCATAGTTATAGCCTATTATTGGAGCAGTTCCTATAGAAAATCCTAGGAAAGATGATACAAATACAAAGTTTACATACATTATAACTGTTATAGATGCTACACCATCTTCACCAATAAGTTTCATCATTTGTAGATTGTATAACATGGTTATTATCGACATAGATATATTAGTCAACATCTCAGAAGAACCATTTATACAACTATTTAAAAATACTCTATGATAGAATTTGAACTTTGTAAACTTAAGATTTACTTTCTTATTTACAATAAAGTATATCAATGGAACTATTCCACCTATAAGATATCCTGTAATAGTAGCTAAACCTGCTCCAGCGATACCCATTTTTAATACATATACAAAAACAAAATCTAATACTATGTTAGTAGTTCCGCATATAAGATTTAACGCTAAACCTAAATGTGGTTTTTCGGCAATAATCAAAAAGGTTTGAAAAGCGTTCTGTAGCATAAATGGAGTAACTCCAATTAGAAGTATTCTACCATAGATAACACAATCTTTAATTAATAGTTCATTTGCTCCAAATAGATACGCTATCTGTTTAGTGAATATAATACATAACGTTGATACAACTACTCCAAAGATTACTATGCTATATACAAACATAGTAAAATATTTGTTTGCACGTTCGTTATCGTTTTGACCCAACGTCTTGGATATTATTGCTCCACCACCAGTACCAAGCATAAAGCCAAATGATGCTATTATCATAATCAATGGATATATTATATTTATAGATGCTAGTGCATTACTACCAACTATATTAGCTATAAATAAGCCATCTACTACGCTATATAGTGATGAGAATATCATCATAATTACTGACGATATTACAAATTTAAATAGTTTTCCATAAGTAAAGTGGTCGGATAGTTGAATTTTCATACATTAAACCTCCTTAGGATTTAATTATTTTTAATAAATTCGTCTGCATTGGAATTAAGAGCATTTAAGTATAAATCAGTAACGCTTATTAGAACTTCACGTTGTTCAGCAGAAAGACATTCCAAAGATTTTTTTTCTATCTCCACAACCTTTGCTATAGTACGATTACAAAAATCCATGCCTATGTCGGTTAGTGATATATACTTATGCTTGTTATTCTTTAAATTCTCCAATATGATATAGCCATCATTTTTTAACTTCTTAATAGATGAGTTTATAGTCTGTTTACTAAGTCCATACAAAGAACATAAATCTTTTTGAGTAAGTTGATTACTACTAGTATATATTTCATATAGTATTATCAACTCACTATCAGAAATTAAAAATTTTACTGCTAACTTATGATATATCATATCAAAGAGTTTGTACTGACAGTTTAAAGCGTCTAATTGTTTGTTTAAAAAGTTATTGTTCATAAAAACCTCCTAGATAAAAATAGTCTTAAAACAGACTATTAGTAGTATAGTCTTATTTCGGACTATTGTCAATGGTAAATTAAAGAAAATCTCCCAATTTTTCAATCGGGAGATTTTAAAACTATATATACACATCAAGAAGTGACATACTCCCCCACTTATAGAAGTGGGGGAATTCTTGCTGAAATTAGTTAAACTTCTTTTATATGCCAAATATTATCAGCATAATCCTTAATAGTTCTATCGGATGAGAACTTACCAGCATTACAAGTATTCATGAAACATTTTTTAGCGAAGTCTTTTCTATCCTTGTAATCTTTATTCACTTTAAGTTTAGCATCTACATAGCTTTCAAGGTCGCCAAGTAGATAGTAGTTATCAGGTGAGTGCCAACTAGCACCATCTAATAGTGAGAAGTAAAGTTCTCTAAACACACCAGAACCACCATCGGAAACAGTGCCATCAATAAGAGTTGATACAACTCTTTGAATTTTTTTATTTTCGGCATATAACTTTCTGCTATCGTAGTTTGGCATAATAGATTTTAAATCCTCTACCCTAGCACCAAAGATATAGTTATTTTCTTCACCAGCTTCTTGAACTATTTCGATATTAGCACCGTCATAAGTTCCAAGAGTTACTGCACCATTAAGCATTAACTTCATATTACCAGTACCAGATGCCTCTGTACCTGCAGTGGATATCTGTTCAGAAACGTCTGCACCTGCAACTAGCTTTTCAGCATATGATACGTTATAGTTAGATACAAATACTACTTTAATTAAGTCACAAACTTCCTTATCGTTTGCTACTAGCTTAGCTATTTCGTTGATGTACTTAATTATACCTTTAGCACGTCTATAACCTGGTGCAGATTTTGCTCCAAATATGAATGTTGTTGGAGTGAAATCTTTAATAGAACCATCTTTAATACCAAAGTAGATATATAGTATTGAAAAAGCATTCAAAAGTTGTCTTTTATACTCATGAAGTCTTTTAATTTGAATATCAAATATGGTATTTGGATTGATACTAATACCTTCTTTTTGCATAATAAAATCTGCAAGTTGTTTCTTTTTAATATCTTTAATTTGAATGTATCTATCAATAGTTTCCTCATCATCTTTAAGAGGAATTAACTTCTTTAACTCATCAAGGTTAGATACCCAATCTTCTGAACCTAACTTTTCAGTCAATAATGAAGATAACTCTCTATTGCATAGTGCTAACCATCTTCTTTGAGTGATACCGTTAGTCTTATTTTGGAAACGTTCTGGATATATCTTGTACCAATCAGCAAGAGTATTATCCTTTAGTATCTGCGTATGAATTTCTGCTACACCATTAACGTAACTAGAACAGTAAGTAGCAATATTAGCCATGTGTACTAAGTTCCCTTGAATTATTTTAATCTTATTTATAGTATCTTTATCGATATTTTTAACATACATATCGGATACAAACTTTTCATTTATTTGAATAATAATCTCAAAAACTCTAGGAAGTATCTCTTCTATTAGAGAACACTCCCACTTTTCAAGAGCTTCTGGCATTATTGTATGGTTGGTATAGTTAAATACCTTTTGAGCAATCTCAAAAGATTTTTCAAAAGACACACCTTCATAATCCATAAGTTGTCTAATCAACTCTGGTACGGATATAACTGGGTGAGTATCATTTAGTTGTATAGTAACATAATCTGCAAGATTTTCTACAGTACCAAATCTAGCCTTATGTTTCTTTATGATATCTGTTAAAGATGCACTACTAAAGAAGTATTGTTGTTTAAGTCTTAACTTTTTACCCTCTCTAGTGTCATCGTTTGGATATAGTACTCTAGATATATCTTCTGCAAAAACCTTCTCCTTAGATGCCTCTAGGTAATTTTGATTATTAAAAGTATTAAAATCAAACTCATTTACAGGTTCGGATTGCCATAATCTAAGAGTTCCAACGTTAGCACCCTTATAAGATATTATAGGCATATCATAAGGTACAGCGATTACAGTTTGGTCTGCATAGTGAATTTCTACACTGTCGATATCTTTTCTAACGCTCCAAGGGTCGCCGTACTTAGTCCAGTTGTCAGCCTCTTCACATTGAAAACCATCAACTATGGATTGCTTAAATAGACCGTATTTATATCTAATGCCATAGCCATCTAGTGGTAATGATAGTGTAGATGCACTATCTAGGAAACACGCCGCAAGACGTCCTAAACCACCGTTACCAAGTGCAGAGTCCTCTATTTCTTCTAAAACAGATAGAGATGTACCCATTGAGTTAAAAATTTCTTCAACCTCATCATAGATACCCAAACATAGTAGATTGTTATATACTGCCCTACCTACTAAAAATTCCATGGATAAGTAACAAGCACGTCTAGTAGATAGATGCTTTTCAATACTATTATTCCAATCTTTCTTAATATATTCCATAACAGTTAAGCCTAAAGCATTATGAATTTCTTGAGGTGTAGCATTAGAAACATCTTTACCTAGAAATTCATTAAAATGTTCTTTAAAAACTTCCTTATTCATTGGGAATATCCTCCTTTAAAGTATTATTTAATATATCTTTATGGATTTCAACAGTAGATATTGTATCTACAGAAGTATCCTTTAAAGCGTCATTTAAAGATGATTTTTCATCATCAATAGAAACTTCTTCGCTAGTTTCTTCATTATCTGGAATGTCAAGACGATTATATAACTCATTTAACTCATAAATCTTTTGAGCCAATTCGTTAGTAAAGTCCGACTTTTGAGTTCTGAACTGCCAGTTATTACCTAAAGTAGATGGGGTATTCATTCTACCTTCACTACCAATATCTAATAAATCTTGCATTTGAGCAACGGCAATATACGCTACACTAGACCATGTTAATTCAACTATAGCCCATGGTAGACGTTTCTTCTTCTTGATATTTAGATACTTCTTACAGAACTTAATAGTCTTCTTATCTTGAGAGTATACCCAACCTTTGATAGTATCATTATCGTGAGTGCCAGTGTAAGCTATACAGTTACTGGATTTAAAGTTATGTGGTAAGTATTGACTCTTTGGATTATCAAAGCCAAATTGAAGTACTTTCATACCTGGAAAGCCAGTCTTATCTAAAAGTTGTTGAACTTCTGGAGTTATAAAGCCTAAATCCTCAGCGATTATATTCAACTTACCTAGTTTATCTTCTAAGGTTTTAAATAGTTCGTAATCTGGACCTTTACACCATTTACCGACAACTGCATCTTTAGAACCAAATGGAATAGTATAATAACTTTCAAAGCCTCTAAAGTGGTCTATTCTAACCACATCGTATATCTTAGATGCGTACTTTATCCTAGATACCCACCATGAATAGTTATCTTTTTTGTGAGCGTTCCAGTTATATATAGGATTTCCCCAAAGTTGTCCCTTAGGTGAGAATACATCTGGAGGACAACCAGCTACTTCTATAGGAGAACCATCTTTATTTAGTTTAAATAGTTCAGGTTTAGACCAAACGTCAGCACTATCATAGGCTACATATATAGGAATATCTCCAATAATTTCGATACCCTTATCATTAGCATACTTTTTTAGTTCAAACCACTGTTCATAGAACTTATATTGAATAAACTTAAAGAACTCTATTTCATCTGCCAATTTAGATTTTATAGCTTTAATACTATTAAAGTTTCTAAGAGCATACTTTTTATCCCATTCGCACCAAGGTTTTCCATTATTTTTGAACTTCAAAGCCATATATAGAGCATAATCATCTAACCAAAAACCATTTTCAGCCACAAAGGTATCATAGTTTTTAGAGAGTTCTTTTCTATAGTTAGAAAAGGCAATCCTTAGAACTTCATAGCAATTTTCATATAGAGTAGTATAGTCTATACTATTAGGAGATTTTTCCCAATCGATATATTGATAATCTTCATCACAAAGTAATCCTTGATGCTTTAATATATCAAAATCTATAAAGTATGGATTTCCTGCATATGCTGAAAATGATGAGTATGGGCTATCGCCATAACTAGTAGGATTTAAAGGTAGGATTTGCCAACATTTTACACCACTCTTGACTAGAAAGTCTACAAAGTCATAAGCATTTCTGCCTAGCTTTCCTATACCATATTTAGATGGAATACTTGAGATGTGCATTAAAATACAACTTTTTCTCATAAAATAAAAATCCTTTCAAAATATTTTGAATAAAAATCTTTTTCAGGCAAATAATAGTCTTAAAACTACTATTTAAAGTGAGTGATTGTTTTATGACTTTAAACGATATCTCTAAAAGAGGTCTAGTATTTATAATCGGTGGCTTAATGTATGCACTGATAGAAATATCTGCTAGAGGTTACACCCATTGGAGCATGGTTCTAACTGGTGGACTATGCTTAACTCTAATGTATGAAATAGATATTAAGTATAACTTCAGCTTTTGGATAAAATGTCTATTTGGTGCTATAATTATAACTACTTTTGAATTTTTAGTAGGCGTATTAGTAAATCTAATTATGCATTGGAACGTTTGGGACTATTCTACATTACCCCTAAACGTACTAGGTCAAATATGTGTACCTTACTTTTTTATATGGTACTTAGTATCTATACTGGGATTTTTAATATGTTCCCTTATAGAAAAACGTCTTGCCTGAAATACTTTCTTTACTATTATACATTTTTTCTAATAGTTTTTCAAGTAGTTTAATGTTAAAAAAAGAAGTTGATTTGTAAATTTTACTCAACTTCTTTTTTATATCTACTAAGATACGCTATTAAGATATTAAAATGTTCTAATTTGCCATTGCATCTTGAAGTGAACTACTCTACCTTCGCTTAAAAGTTGGAGTGTTCTTGCTGATTTTTTGTTCTCCTGTTAATTACAAAAAGATGCATCTTGATTCATTGCAAAGCATACAATACATATTACAGTTTTTCAAAAAAATGTAGGGTTCACAATGATGTGAGACACAATTTATGGTAATTAAGTAAATATTGTT
>ERZ825670.392-NODE-392-length-62319-cov-6.144835_pt1 | contig 62319 bp, 66 predicted proteins | sample MGYA00519929_ERZ825670 | MGnify/ENA primary metagenome ERZ825670 (study PRJEB31778, sample SAMEA3449207) | human gut metagenome | biome: human gut; feature: human-associated habitat; material: faeces | place: United Kingdom | collected 2010/2012 ...
TTTTTATTAACATTTTATAATTATATTTTGTTTATGATTAATAAATATTTATTTTTATATTAATTTTGTTTGGGGTGATTTTATATGGCTGGAAATATAGCACCTGCTGGTGATGATTTATCAATTTCTGATAAGAAAAGTTTTAAGGAAATATTTACACGTTCATGGTTTTGCGTATTTAACAATCCAGAAGAACATGGATATTCTGGAGAACCTAAAGAAATTCTTGAGCGACTTCGTGATGAGTGGTGTGGAACTGGTAAATTAAAATCTTCAACACGTTCATGTGCATTTACTTATTGCGTATCTGCTGAGGGACTTCATCATGTACACATGGTTCTTGAAGATACTAAAATCATGCGTTTTAGTCGTATAAAATCAAGTTATGCTATTGGTACTCACTTTGAAGTTACTAAAGGTAATAAGAAACAAGCAGAAGATTATATAAATAAAGTCGGTAAGTTTGAGGAAAAAGATGAAAAAATCATTGAAAAGTTAGTCGAAGGTGAAATTAAAGGTAGACAAGGCCATAGAAGTGATTTAGATACCTATCAAGACTTAATAGACAGTGGTCTTTCTCCTAAAGATATTTTTCGTGGCAACTTAAAAGCATATAATTATGAAAATTTTATCAATAGATACTACTTTCAAAAACGTTGTGATGATACTCCAGTTTTTCGTAAAGTCAATTTACATTGGCTCTTTGGCGAAACTGGAACTTGTAAATCATATAAATATGATGAGTTATGTGCAGAATATGGAGAAGATAATATCTATTTAGTTGATAGCGACTATAAACACGCATTTGACTATTATAATGGCGAAAAGATACTTTTTATTGATGAATATCGTGGACAATTTAGTTTTTCTACTTTTTTAACGTTTATCAATGGTAGAAAATCACGTTTAGATGCTCGTTATTATCCAAGACAAGCCTTGTGGACTGATATATATGTTACTTCTCCGAACTTGCCTCAGGAACTATATAATCCAGAGAATATAAATAAACATGATAGTATTAAACAATTATATAGACGTATTACGGATATTACTTATGCTTATTATCGTGGTAATATAGTATATCATGATGTATATAATGTCGGTTTTCTTGACCGTCTTAATTTGCATCGTACATATGTTAATCCTGTTTATGAGTATATTGATGGAGTTCCATTTAGTTATAATGATAATCTTGCTCGTGAAATTGGAAATTTAGATGACTATGTTCCAATCATTAATAGTTAAGGAGGTGCAAAAAGTGAAGGATAATGAAAAGAACTTTTTATTAGATGTGTTATATCGCAATTTGAATAGGAGTGAAGTTGACTTCTACGATTGTTTATACAAGATAAATACACATTCAGATGTTAATGCCTTGTATCAGGCTATGATATCGTTGGTAAGATATAAAACATATTCTAAGGTCTTTAGAGATGTCTTAGATATTCTATCCTTTAATGTATTTAATGACAATGAACGCTTTAAGAGTAAGTCGCAATTGTTCCTTGCTAATAGGGTTATTACTCAGGAGCAGGACGACCTTATATATAATTATATTGTTTATTTACTTAATACTAAATAGGGGATTGTGCTATGGCTAAAATTAATTTAAATAAAGAAGATTATAAAATTGAAAGTGAAAATCTTTATCATGGGGATATAGCTCCAGAGAGTGTATATAAACTTAATATTACTATTATGGATAATATTAATAAAATATCTAATAAAAACAAATTGGAATGTATTAAAGAAAAATCTGCAAGGTTTTCTTTTCGTGAAAGTTTCATGTTAGGCATTTTGTTTGGAATAGTTGCTTTTTGTATTATTTGTATTCTTTCTTTGAAACTCTGTGATTTAATAATATATTTAGAACCTTTTTTACAGAATGTTTTAAATGAAGTTTTAAATGATATATCACTTTCAAAAGTGTTAAGTATTTATAATGAATGTTTGCCATTTATTTTAATTTTGACTTTGTGTCAATCTTTGTTAGGCTTTTTAAAAAGAATGATTAGATAATGAGGTGAATAAAAATGACTAATGAGCAAGTTTTATTAAATGAATCAAAACTTGAGTTTAAAGTAGGGAAGTTCTATAACTACTATCTAACTTCACGTACTGAAAAACAAATTAAATTATCTAGTAATGATAATAATTCTTGTTTAAGTGTTCATATTGTGTATAAATATAAAGATTGTGAGTTTATTTGTTCCAAAACTGATTATTTGAGTAATTTAGTTTATGATAATACATACTATCATAGAATATTTGATTGTTCTAATACAAAGCGTGTTATTATCTCTACTGTGGATTTCTTTAGTGCCTTATCTGATGATGATTTAGTTAAGTTGTATAAGTCTAAGTTTGATTTCAGTATCTTAGATACTCCTAAGGTAGACTTAGAAGTTGTACAAGGTGAAATAGTAGAGAGTGCTGAGCAGGTCCACAACCGTATTTGTGATAACTTTGCTATCGTTGAAAAGACTTTATATGAAATCTGTGTTGATTTAAAGTCTATTAGGGATAACAAGCACTATAAAACGCTTGGATATAACACTTTTGAGGATTATTGCTTAGAAAACTTTAATATTAAGCGTAGACAAGCATATAATTATATTTCTATTGCTGAAAATCTTTCAAGTGATTTTGTGTACTCGAGTGCACAATTTGGAGTTAAAAAACTTTATTGTCTTAGCCGTTTAACAGATGAGGAACGCTCTGAGTTAATACAAACTACAGATATTGAAAATATACCAGTTAAACAGTTAGAACAGAAATCCAGAGAAATAAAAGAAAATAGGGAAGTTCAAGTTAAAGAAAATGATGTAGTTTCTACTGCTATAGAACCTCAACAGATAAAAGAAAAGGAAAAAGATGTTCCAGAGGTTGAAAAAATAGTTGATATTCTTAGTATGTTTCAGTATTTTAATGGTGATACAAAAGAACATCATTTTTGGATTTATTCTAATAAGTTTCAAATTACTAAAAAAGAGTTTATTTTAAATGATTTGTTTAGTTATTATGAGTATCTTAGCAAGTTCAAAAAATTATTTGATATTGATATAAATTCTTTAACCAATACCGAATTTGATGCACTTGACAATGTTCTTTCTGACTTCTTGGAAGTTTCTAAGCGTTTTGACTCTTGTGTGTATGATTTAAAACAGTATTTAAAAGAAAAGAAAAAAGAGTTGAATAAAAAATGATTGGTGATAATAAGAATGTAGAATTTACTTTTATAAACTTGAATGTTTTTTAGACAACGAAACAATTTGTTCCAGCAACACCTATTTAGAAGTATCTAGTAAGGTTAAAATGCTTGAGAATATTTATAGTAAGTTACTAGAACTAAGGACTATCGAAAAAGGTGAGTTTTAATAATAAGGAAATTTTAAAGAAAAATGAGGAAGATTAATGGATAATAAAAGAAGAGTTGTGATAATTATTAGTAAATGTGATTTGAAGTTTATTAATAGTTATATTAGTTATAAATATGTTGATACTCAAACTATTAGGAATATTCTAATAAATTTTGATTGCCCTTTCTTGGCTTTTGATAATGTTGGTTGGGTTGAAAAGGTTTCTTATATAGATGCAATTCAATTTGAGCAATCTTCTAAAGATTATATGTATAGTGTTCATCTAGATTTAGATACTAATAATCTTTATGTTTATGATTGTGGTTGGATTAATTATATTGAATGTTTATAAAACTATGAGGAATAAAAAATGATTGGTGATAATAAGAAGGTAGAATTTACTTTAAAAGTATATTTTTAATTATTGCGTTAAATATAAGTTGTTTACTACCGAAAAATAGCCGATTTTAGTTGAATGTATACAAAAATGATTAGTATTTATTGTGCAACTTATTTTTTTAGGTTAAAAAAATAAGTATTGACATAAAATCAATACTATGCTACAATATAATAAAAGGCATATCGGTAAACGGTTGCCCCTATTAAGAAAATTGTTATAAAAAAATATAACCGCCTTAATTGAGACCTGAGGCGGTTACTTCTTTTTATTATTAATGGTTACTATCAATAATACTACTGATGTAATTGCACTTACTGTACTAGCAGTTGCAATAATGAATTGAAAAAAGTCATTCCACTCCATCATAATAAACACCCCCATTTAGGGGCAGGTATAACCGTCTACTTCCGTTTCTGTTAAAAACTCGATACGCCTTTAGTTGACATTATACTACAAAAAGTAATATATGTCAATATTTAATCTGCTTTGGTTTATCCAGTGCAGACTAATTTTTTACTTTAAAACTTCTTTCTATCTTTTCAATAAGTTCATTACTTCTTCTTAACACATCTTCAAAAAATTTAATCATTGTTTTATCATGTTCTTTTTTAGCTTTTTCTAATTCTTTTTTATCTACTATGTTTTTCATATCAATTGAATATGAAATGAATGCTAAATCTTCAATTGTAAAGGATATATTAACTTCCTCTTGAGTTTCTCTTGAACTCTCTTTATTATTATAAAAGAATACTTCATTACCCTTAAATTCCATATCTAAATATAGTTGTCCATCAATTTCATAGTATTTATTTCTTTTCATATTAACCAACCTTTCAAGTTTAAGTTTTATTTTTAGAACGTTCTTTCTTTACTATATACATTATAACATAATTCCGTGATTATATCAATAGGCAAATCAACCAAATGTTACGGAATTATTTTATATATATTGTACACTTGAAAATCACATAACTATGTGATATAATGAATGTATTAAATTTAAGGAGTTGTTAAAAATGGAAAAACCATATAATAAGTACTATAATTCATCTGTTCAAAGTAAGGCAAGTAACAAATATCGAAATAAGTCTTATGACCGTTTAGAACTTGCTGTATATAAAGGCGAAAAAGACTTAATTAAAGCCTATGCTAGCAGTTTAGGAATGAGCGTCAATAATTATATTCGTTCTCTCCTCGTTGCTGATGGAGTTCTTCCAGAAGTACCAAAAGAGAATAAAGAATAAAAAAAGTCGCTATAGGATTGAACCTATAGCGATTATCTTTTTTCTTTGCTCTGCTCCAAAACTTGCATACTCCAATAACTAAAGTTAGCGTTTCGACTTTCTTAACTTCATAGTTATGCTTTAGGGGAGCTGAGCCATATAAAAACTAAAAGCACTCATCAAACTAGTGCGACGGTGCAGTGTGCTATACTTATCTAGGCGAGGGGAAAGGAACTTTAAGTTATGCTTCTTTTTCGCCTCGCCGAAAACGAGCGTAGCACACTGCAATCCAGAAGTCAAGGGGGAGGCTCAAAAAAATTTTTAGCGTAGCGTTAAGAAAATTTTTTGGAGTACCCTTTACTTCTGGATAGTCGCACGGTCATTAGAAGATTATCTTCCTCCCTAAACGTTGATATAAAGCTATTAATCGTTATTATTAGCCTGACTGGTATAATATCAACCATCACAATGAGCCATAAGGCTTTGAATATCAAACCAATTAAATAAAACTAAAAGGTCAAAGACGGTCATGCGATAGCGACCGTCTTTGACCCAATCAACAGAGGTCACTAGGCATAGTATTACCTAGTGACCTCTGTTACATTGTTACAGTTTTTAAAAATGCACATAGGTGCGTTTTCTTTTTTGTGTCATTTGTTTGTTACTTTTGTTTGTTTTTTTCTTTTACTTACATAGCTACGTTATTTTAACTTTTGTTACTTGTTTTGTAACATATGTTTTATTTTTTCTTTTTTTCAATCATTTTTATGGTATTTCTTCATTTTCACTTTTTAGTCCTGCTATATAATCTATTGATACATTGTATAGTGTTACTCCTCACTACTTCTTTACATTACATAATAATTAGTCTTTTTTCTTTTATTCTTTTTAGATTAATTTCTTTTTGTAGTTTTTCTATCAATTTTACTGTTTTCTTATTATTTTCTTCTAACTTTTCTTTGTATATTATTTTTTCATATATTTTATATACTATATATTGATTATCATCTAGTATATTTTCTATTTCTATTGGTTCTTTTGTCATTGCTCTTATTACTCTAATATATGTTTCTATTTCTATTCTATAATTTTCTGTCAAATAGTTTATTCCTCTTTTATCTTCAAAATCTATATCATTTTCATCTATGTTTTTATATATTGTCATTATACATTTATCTATTATAATATCAATAAATAATTTTATTAATTGGGTCCTATTTAGATGCGAATATATATCACTATTTATTTTATAATATTTTTCTTTTCTTTCATTATTTTTTGTTTCTTCATTTTTATTTGTAATTCTATTTAGTTCTTTACTATAGTTTACTTTGTATGATTTCATGTATTTTATTGCTTCTTCTTTTTCTCTATAATAAAAACCTTTATATTGGTAATTAGGATACTTATCTACATAATTTTTAACTTCTTCCCAATCTTCAAATATTCCTGTTCTTTTTCCTTTTATTATTATGTAAAAATCTTTTGCCATTAAACAATTGCTCCTTTATTTTTCATCTGGTATTAATTTTTCAATAGCCTTTAATTGTTCCTTTGTTGAAAGTTTTCTAAAGTGTGATAACATTTCTACTTCCAAGGGTTTTAAACTTCCTTTATTATTTTCACTATGTTTAATATTTCCATATATACTACTGTGGTTTTCAATATTATATATAGGCTCTGTTTTGTCTGTTCTACCTAATATGTAATCTGTTGAACATTGAAAATAATCAGCTATTTTTATTAATGCACTTGATTTTATATCTCCACCTTTTTTCCAGTTTGTTGCACTACTAGGACTGATACTTAATTCTTTTAGTACTTGACTTATATTAGTTCCTCTTTCTTTTGATAATCTTTCTAATTGTTCAATAATCACTAAAATATCACTCCTTATTTGTATATGTTCAACTAAAAATTTCTTTTTATTAAAAAATATCTTGACTTTTTCTATTTATTGAATTATAATATTTTTATAGACAGAAATATTTTTATAAAAAGAAAAATAGTCTATCACAAACTATAGTTGTACGTTGGGTGTAGCTATACTGTACAACCACACTAACACAATGTTATATTACTTCACTAACTTAATTATATCATTTGTTGGTGTGGTTGTCAATCAAAAAATAGTGAGTTTTTATGTTAAAAACAACGTTTAATCTTTTTAGAAATCGCTGGTATTATCATTGAGGCTACTAGTGGTATCCATAGGGGTATGTAGTTATTATCATCTAGTGGAAATATAGGCATTTTTAAGCATTCAATACATATTATTATTGTGCTTTTGATACCTTCCAAAAATGGTGTACTAATTATTTCTTGATTAAAAATAGTACTGAAATCTAGCATGGTTTTCAACTCCTTTCATGTTTAATTTTGTATGTGTATTTATTATATAATGAAATTATGAGTTTGTCAATCATGTTAGATTTTATGTGTTTAAAAACTACCATAATTTGATTTTTAATGATAGTTTAATCTTATTATGATAAAATAAAAATTTTCTTTAAAAAGAAAATGCTCTCTAGTTACTGGAATAACTAAAGAGCGGATAAAACATTAGTATAGAATGTCTTATCAATTGTTATTGTAACACAACAATGTTCAATTGTCAAGACTTTTTTTGAACAATTGAATATTAGGTTTTTAAATCGGCGGTTTGTGGCTACCGTTCCGCCCTTGCCAATAATGGCAGATAAATATAAAGATAACGGTGAAGTTTGGTGTAGCTCCTGCGGAAGAATGCACTCGGGGAATATATGCGATTATTGGCATTTCCATCTTTAGAAGATGTTATATTTCTCGTAAATCGGATTGGGTGACGTCGTGCCGATATAAAACTAAATAGGTCAGGGTGGTAAAACATCAGTAGGAAATGCACTAAAATGTATCTTGTATGGGTTGTTTAGTATGAGTTCAAGTTTAGTTACTTGTGAATGGTGTAGATAGTTGAGATACTATCGTTATAATGTCAACAGTGGAAACTTCATCGGCTCCAGCGGAGTAGTTCAAGTAAAGGATAATTTTTTATTTTTCCGAGCAATCGGGCAAGTTATCCTTTGTTGCTTATCTCACCTACAGAGTAATTCATATCATTTAGTTTGTCAAGTATAAATTTATGTTTTTAATAAAGAATTAAAATTTTAACTTACGTTTTTTAAGAACAGTCGATACTGGTATCATTGATATAGCCAATATTACTCCAAATGGTATATGGTTATCACCTATTGGAAATGGCATTTTTAGAAGTTCGATAAATATTTGGAAGGTTGTTTTGATGCTCTCTAAGAATTGTGTATTGATTGTTTCTTGATTAAAAATAGTGCTGAAATCTAGCATTGTTTTCAACTCCTTTCATGTGTAATTTTTTTCTTCTCATTTATTATATAATGAAATTTTGGATTTGTCAATTTTGCTAGATTTTATGTACTGTTAAAGTATCATAATTTTTATTTTAATTCTATTTTAATATTTTTGTGTGATAATTAAAGTTTTATGTTTATTTGGAAGGAGTATAATTATGAAAAAGAAAATAGTTGGACTTAGTCAAAATGTGTTTAGTTGGAAAGATAAGAAAACAGGTAAAGAAAGATATGGTTTTAATATGTCAGTAATGGGACCTTCAAAAGATTATGTTGGTCAAAGGGTTACTGAAGTATTTGTAGATGATACTTTTCCATCATTTGATGTTATAGCTACTTGTATCGATACTGATAAACATGATGTTTATATTGATACTTTCTGTAACATAGAATACAATGAGAAAGGCTATATTGATACTATTGATTTCAATCCAAAACCAGTTAGTAAATAATGTACATTATATATATTATCTTATTTTGAAAGGGGAATTTTTTATGTTAGGAACTGTTAAAACTAAGGTTACAGACTTTTATCTAAAGCATGGTGCTAAGATAAATGGTGGTTTAATGGCTATTAGTGGTTCTGCTATGGCTATGACTAAACCTGTTGGTGCAGAAGGCTTTGATGTTTCTACTACTGCGGATACTGTCATTTCTATGATGGGAAAAGGTTTAACTTTCTGTTTAGACCAACCTGTTCTTGCTCTTACTTTTGTAGCAGGTTTGATGGGTACAGTTATCTTTGGTAACATTAAGAAAGCAAAACGAGCAGTTAAGTAGTATAATCGATTATAATTCTTTTGGTTGTAGGGGTGGAAACTCTTGCAACCTTTTATTTTTATGGGTGGTGAATATATGAAAAAGATATTGTTTTTAATATCAGCGTGTTTGATAACAAGTTTAATAGGAGGTGTTGTATATGCTGATGACAGTACTAGTAGTAATATTGATAATGTTAATAGTTCAAGTAGTGTTTCAAGTGATAATACTATCAAAAGTACTTCCAACACTACTAGCAAACATGAAGTTGGAATTACAAAACAAACAACGAAAAAAACTACAATAGGACAATCCAGTTTTAACATTACAGTAACTAACGATGATATGTTTACTGGCTTAGAAACCTTACTCGATGCTTACACTACTGAGCAGTATGCTCCTCAGATGACAGCAGAAACTAAAGCAACCTTAACAAAGTTACTAACTGGTCTAATAGTTAGTGTAGCTACTGGAGATAGTTCTTACACTCTACAGACGTTTAAAGATGCGTTTATCCAGATACTTATTAATCATGGTATTAATGTTACTGATGACGTTGTAGACGCTGTTACTAAGTATGCAGTTCACTATCTTGATGACGATTTAGAGGAAGATGATACAGATACTTATCTTGTTTGGATTGGTGGAACTGTTGGTATGATGACAACACTATTTATCACTTCTCAAATGGGTGGTGTACATCGTGCGTAGAGTATTTAAAAGTCTAATATGTATAGTGACATCTTTAGTTATATTGACTTTTAGTGTTGTTAGTATTCCAGTATCGGCTGAAATTACTCCTGAGCAAGAAGTTTTAAATTATTGCTTAGTTACTAAAAAAGATTATTTTGAGCAAGGTATACCGTACTTGCCTAGCTATTTTCAAAATTTGTCAGGCTGGACAAATAATAAAGCTAAATGGACTGATTTTATAAGTAAGTCTGTATATCCTAACAAAATGTATTATACTCGTGTTTTGTATCAAGGTTCACAAGTTGCTTTTTATATTATAAATTATGATGAGATAACTTCTTTTTCTGGTAATATTAGTTTTAAAAACTGTGTTATTGCTATATTTTATGGTAATGGTTTTACTGGAGATAGTCCTAGTATGTCTTTAAATATTGAAGAACATATTAATAATAGTAATTATACTGTGCCTAGCCTCTTAGCTACTAACTATAGTGGCTGGGTCAAAGGTTATGTTAGCTTTAGTGTTAATGGACAGACTATAATTTTAGATGATGGTGTTATTTTATCTCAAACTAATGATAGTAATGCTTTCAAGTTTGGTTTAAGTTCTTTGCTTGGTATTGGTGCAGATTTTGGAGGAAGATGGAAAGGGGAGGTTTCTTTGCTTGGTGGTTTGATTGATTTAAAGTCTGAGTATGAGAATGGACTTTCTGCTTCGCTTACTAAAAGTTTAGGTGTTGATGTTGCTGTTGGTGATGATACATATAAAGGTGTTGTTAGTGATTTAGTAAACAATACTACTATAAGTAATGTTTGGAATAATCTTGATAGTAGTACAACTAACAGTATTAGAAATACTTATAGTAATTTAAAGAATGTTTTTGATAATAGTGTTACAGCTTATACAGATGGTGACAATTATTATTATACTTCTTCTACTGCTGATGGCGATACTAATTACTTTAACTATGATGGCGATACTACTACATATTATCAAACATATATTTATAATAATGGTAGCAATGGTGATGGTGGTAACTCTGGTAGTAGTGTAGGCTCTGGAAGTGGTGCTTATGCTGAGGCTAATGCAAGTGGTGGAAACGCTGAAATAAATCAAGGTGATATAAATATCAATATCGGTGGCGATACTACTTCCAATACTGGTACTTCTGGAACTTCTAGTGATTTCGATGATGTTAATGTATCTACTTTAGAAAAGTTGCTTGATAGTTGCTCTAGTTTTATTAATTGGGTTGGAAACGTGTTGAAGGAACTTCCTCCAGAGTTTACTATGTGCTTTACTGCGTTATTAACCGTTGTTATAGCTTGTCGCATAATGGGTAGGTGATTTTATGGACGTTACATCGCAAATAATTAGCTTAATTTATAAATTCTTTGAATTTTTAAAAACTGCATCTTTTACAAGTTTTGGAGTAACTATATCACTTTATGATATCTTAATTGGTGGTATCTTGTTATATTTGGTATTTTACTTTATATTTAGAATAGGAGAATAATATGAATGTTATAATATTTTTATTGTTTTTAATGTTAATTGTATTAATCATATCTATGTTGGTTGGTGCGTTTATGTTTTGTATTGATATCTGGAAGTGGTCTAAACGTCCTGAGAAGTTTACCACTGTTGAGGAAGATTTAAAAGAAGTTGAAGTTAAGGAGGTTATTCACAATGAATGAAATTCAACAAACTTTAGAAACTGTGGTTGATGTTATAACTCAATTAGGTATAGATGCAGGAATACCTTTTGATGTTGTTCCAGATAAGAGTGTTTCTATTAAATGGGCTATAGCTAACTTACAGTGTCACACGCAGTGGGCAATATTCATAATAACTATTAGTGTAGGAGCATTTAATAATTTAGTTCGTGGTTCTATGGGGGCAGTTAGATAATGTTGTTTTTATTGCTTTTAAAAAAGCTTTTTCAAATTTATATTCGTATACCTATCTTTTTAATGTATCATGCATATGATAGATTGATGTATCTATATACTAAATCGTACAAAAAATTTTTTGGGTGGGGAATACATCTTTTTACGGGTCGATTTGGTGCAGGTAAGACATCTTGTGTAGTGTATCTTGCTAGGAATTTAGCTTTAAAGTATCCACAATTGACTATTCTCACTAATATGAAGTTAGATAATTTTCCAAAGCATACGAAAATCTTAGAATTGAATACTGCTCAAGATATCTTAAATGCTCCTCAAGATACTCTTGTCATTATTGACGAAATTGGTACAATCTTTAATAGTCGTGATTTCAGTTCTGGAAAGACTGCTGTTCCTAAGCCTTTGTTTCAACATTTATGTCAATGCAGACATCGTCGTATCATGATTTATGGAACTGTTCAGCGTTTTAATTTGTTGGATAAGCAGATAAGAGATATCTCTGCTGATGTTACTTTCTGTAGTTGCCACTTTAAGCACCCATTTAGTAGGCTTTGTATTATGCAACACTATGATATCGATGAGTTTGAAACTGCACAAGCTAACAAGTTATATGTTCCACGTCCTGATAATGTTTCTGCTTACATACAACGTGATGAGAACCGTTCTCTTTACGATACTACAGAATTAATTCAAGGTATGCTAAAGAAAGAATACTTATCTGATAGTGAAATCTTAGAAAATAGGGGAGAATATCAACCGAATTACACTCCTCTGGATAAGAAAACTAGAAAATCTTATTATAAAAGAAATAAGTACTAGATTTTTTCTAGTACTTATTATTTTTTAATCATATATACTTCTTCGATGTCCTATTCAAGTAGTAGGATAGTTACTTTTTCATCTTGAATATCTGCAATTATTCTATAGTCGCCAATTTTATATTTCCATTGACCACTACGATTTAAAGTTAATCCTTGGCTTTTAGGTCAAATTCATCTTCAATTCGTTCTAGTGCAGAACGTCTTAAAAACTCAGATACCATAATACCATTTAATTCTGCGTATGATTTTATAAGGTTTGTATTTTCATCAGTAAGTCTTAATGAAATGGTCATATAATCACTTTCTTTCTTATAATACATTGTACTACATTTTTTTAGATTTTGTCAAGTTTTTTTATTTTCTTAATTATTTTTTTAGCATTTTCTTGAATGGCTTATTAAATTCATAAGTTTCTGTCTTTTCTTTTTTAGTATAAAAAACTTATTTGTTATTGTTTATTTCCAATTAGATTATAACATATTTGTGTGATATTGTCAATGATGAGAGGTGATTTTATGGAAAAAGATGAGTTGACGAATGGGTTTGAAGTATTAATATTTCATAATTTTTCTAAGTATATTTTGTTGATTATTAATAAATATTAGGACTTATTACTGACATCTATGACTTATTTGTGATATAATTTCTTTCGAAAAATACTTATCTTCCACAAGAAGCGTATAGTCATATCTTTGAAAATAGTAGTCATGATAGTATTAAACAACTTATGAGGCGTATTAATGATATTACATACTTTTGGTAACTTGGAGGACTATGTTCCAATCATTAATAGTTAAGGAGGTGCAAAAAGTGAAGGATAATGAAAAGAACTTTTTATTAGATGTGTTATATCGCAATTTGAATAGGAGTGAAGTTGACTTCTACGATTGTTTATACAAGATAAATACACATTCAGATGTTAATGCCTTGTATCAGGCTATGATATCGTTGGTAAGATATAAAACATATTCTAAGGTCTTTAGAGATGTCTTAGATATTCTATCCTTTAATGTATTTAATGACAATGAACGCTTTAAGAGTAAGTCGCAATTGTTCCTTGCTAATAGGGTTATTACTCAGGAGCAGGACGACCTTATATATAATTATATTGTTTATTTACTTAATACTAAATAGGGGATTGTGCTATGGCTAAAATTAATTTAAATAAAGAAGATTATAAAATTGAAAGTGAAAATCTTTATCATGGGGATATAGCTCCAGAGAGTGTATATAAACTTAATATTACTATTATGGATAATATTAATAAAATATCTAATAAAAACAAATTGGAATGTATTAAAGAAAAATCTGCAAGGTTTTCTTTTCGTGAAAGTTTCATGTTAGGCATTTTGTTTGGAATAGTTGCTTTTTGTATTATTTGTATTCTTTCTTTGAAACTCTGTGATTTAATAATATATTTAGAACCTTTTTTACAGAATGTTTTAAATGAAGTTTTAAATGATATATCACTTTCAAAAGTGTTAAGTATTTATAATGAATGTTTGCCATTTATTTTAATTTTGACTTTGTGTCAATCTTTGTTAGGCTTTTTAAAAAGAATGATTAGATAATGAGGTGAATAAAAATGACTAATGAGCAAGTTTTATTAAATGAATCAAAACTTGAGTTTAAAGTAGGGAAGTTCTATAACTACTATCTAACTTCACGTACTGAAAAACAAATTAAATTATCTAGTAATGATAATAATTCTTGTTTAAGTGTTCATATTGTGTATAAATATAAAGATTGTGAGTTTATTTGTTCCAAAACTGATTATTTGAGTAATTTAGTTTATGATAATACATACTATCATAGAATATTTGATTGTTCTAATACAAAGCGTGTTATTATCTCTACTGTGGATTTCTTTAGTGCCTTATCTGATGATGATTTAGTTAAGTTGTATAAGTCTAAGTTTGATTTCAGTATCTTAGATACTCCTAAGGTAGACTTAGAAGTTGTACAAGGTGAAATAGTAGAGAGTGCTGAGCAGGTCCACAACCGTATTTGTGATAACTTTGCTATCGTTGAAAAGACTTTATATGAAATCTGTGTTGATTTAAAGTCTATTAGGGATAACAAGCACTATAAAACGCTTGGATATAACACTTTTGAGGATTATTGCTTAGAAAACTTTAATATTAAGCGTAGACAAGCATATAATTATATTTCTATTGCTGAAAATCTTTCAAGTGATTTTGTGTACTCGAGTGCACAATTTGGAGTTAAAAAACTTTATTGTCTTAGCCGTTTAACAGATGAGGAACGCTCTGAGTTAATACAAACTACAGATATTGAAAATATACCAGTTAAACAGTTAGAACAGAAATCCAGAGAAATAAAAGAAAATAGGGAAGTTCAAGTTAAAGAAAATGATGTAGTTTCTACTGCTATAGAACCTCAACAGATAAAAGAAAAGGAAAAAGATGTTCCAGAGGTTGAAAAAATAGTTGATATTCTTAGTATGTTTCAGTATTTTAATGGTGATACAAAAGAACATCATTTTTGGATTTATTCTAATAAGTTTCAAATTACTAAAAAAGAGTTTATTTTAAATGATTTGTTTAGTTATTATGAGTATCTTAGCAAGTTCAAAAAATTATTTGATATTGATATAAATTCTTTAACCAATACCGAATTTGATGCACTTGACAATGTTCTTTCTGACTTCTTGGAAGTTTCTAAGCGTTTTGACTCTTGTGTGTATGATTTAAAACAGTATTTAAAAGAAAAGAAAAAAGAGTTGAATAAAAAATGATTGGTGATAATAAGAATGTAGAATTTACTTTTATAAACTTGAATGTTTTTTAGACAACGAAACAATTTGTTCCAGCAACACCTATTTAGAAGTATCTAGTAAGGTTAAAATGCTTGAGAATATTTATAGTAAGTTACTAGAACTAAGGACTATCGAAAAAGGTGAGTTTTAATAATAAGGAAATTTTAAAGAAAAATGAGGAAGATTAATGGATAATAAAAGAAGAGTTGTGATAATTATTAGTAAATGTGATTTGAAGTTTATTAATAGTTATATTAGTTATAAATATGTTGATACTCAAACTATTAGGAATATTCTAATAAATTTTGATTGCCCTTTCTTGGCTTTTGATAATGTTGGTTGGGTTGAAAAGGTTTCTTATATAGATGCAATTCAATTTGAGCAATCTTCTAAAGATTATATGTATAGTGTTCATCTAGATTTAGATACTAATAATCTTTATGTTTATGATTGTGGTTGGATTAATTATATTGAATGTTTATAAAACTATGAGGAATAAAAAATGATTGGTGATAATAAGAAGGTAGAATTTACTTTAAAAGTATATTTTTTATAATTGCGTTAAATATAAGTTTAACGAAATAATATTATCATATTGATGCACTATTTTGAGTTCAAAAAATTTTTAGATATTGTAAATAAAAAAATATCATGATATAATTTATACATTAAGTCAATAATACATAAAAAGAAAGGTTGATATATAATGAAGAATAATAAAATAATAATAAAAGGTGCTCGAGAACATAATTTAAAGAATGTAAGTTTAGAAATTCCAAGAGATAGTTTAACAGTAATGACAGGTTTATCTGGTTCAGGAAAATCATCACTAGCATTTGATACCATATTTGCAGATGGTCAACGTAGATATATGGAAAGTTTATCATCATATGCAAGACAATTTTTAGGTCAAATGAGTAAACCAGATGTTGATAGTATAGAAGGCTTATCCCCTGCCATATCTATAGACCAAAAAACGACTTCTAAGAATCCACGTTCCACGGTTGGAACGGTTACAGAAATATATGATTATTTAAGACTCTTATATGCTAGAACGGGCATTCCACACTGTCCAATATGTAATAGAGAGATATCTATGCAAACCATAGATGATATAACAGATACCATTATGTCTTTAAATGAAGGTTCAAAAATACAGATACTAGCTCCTATCGTTCGTGGAAGAAAGGGAGAACATCTAAAAGAGTTGGACAAGGCAAGACGTTCAGGATACGTTCGTGTGCGTTGTGATAATACTATATATGACTTATCAGAAGATATAAAACTAGATAAAAACAAAAAGCATAATATAGAAATAATCGTTGATAGACTAGTTATAAAAAATGGTATACAATCACGATTAGCAGAAAGTATAGAAACTGCATTGAACTATGCCAACGGATTAGTCATAGTAGATGTAATAGGTGGCGAACTAATGTTATTTTCACAAAACTATGCTTGTCCAGAGCATAATATATCCATACCAGAACTTACACCAAGAATGTTCTCATTTAATAGTCCATTTGGAGCGTGTGAAACGTGTACAGGTCTTGGAGTTTTTGAGGAAATTGACATTGATACCATAATTCCAGATAGAAATAAATCTATAGCAGATGGTGGTATATGTGTTAGTGGTTGGAACTCTTTAGGTAAAAATTCAGTTGCCATGATGTACTATAAAGCAATAGCCTCTAGGTATGGAATATCTTTAGATACTCCTATTAAAGATTTACCTAAAGAAGTATTAGATATCTTTTTATATGGAACTAATGGCGAAAAACTTCGCATAGACGTTATTGATAGCTTTGGTGGTGGATATAGATACTCCACTTTTGAAGGCATTGTAAATAATATAAAAAGACGCTATAGCAGTACTGAAAGTGATTACTCTAAAGAAGAATTAAAAAAACATATGAAGGAGATAATCTGTCCTACTTGTAAGGGCAAAAGATTAAAAAAAGAAATTCTATCGGTTACTGTTGGAGGCATAAATATTGATGAACTTTGTAATAAGTCTATTATAGAGGCTCTCGATTTCTTTGAAAATCTAAAAATGAATGAAAAAAATACTATAATCGCAGAAAGATTAGTTAAAGAGATTAAAGAAAGACTATCTTTTTTAAAGAATGTAGGCTTAGAATATTTAAGTCTTGCAAGAAGTTCAGGAACGCTTTCGGGTGGAGAAAGTCAGCGTATTAGATTAGCTACTCAAATAGGTTCTTATCTAACTGGAGTACTATATATATTAGATGAACCTAGTATTGGACTACATCAACGTGACAACGATAAACTTATCGCAACTTTAAAAAAACTTCGTGACCTTGGAAACACTCTAATAGTTGTAGAACACGATGAGGATACTATCAAAAGTGCCGACTACGTTGTAGACGTTGGCAAAGGTGCTGGAGTATATGGTGGTGAAATTATATTTACTGGAACTCCACAAGAACTTTTAAAATGTAAGGATTCTATTACAGGACAGTATCTAAGTGGAAAGAAATCCATACCAGTGCCAACCTCTAGAAGAAAAGGTAACGGAAACTATTTGGAAATAGTAGATGCTTATGCGAACAATCTAAAACATATAGACGTGAGTATTCCTCTAGGTGAGATGGTATGCGTTACTGGAGTATCTGGTTCAGGAAAATCCAGTTTAGTAAATCAAATATTAGCAAAGCATCTATCTAACGTACTAAATAGAGCCAAAGAAACGGCATCAGACTTTAAAGAGATAAGAGGAACAGAAAACTTAGATAAAATTATAGTAATAGACCAATCACCAATAGGAAGAACTCCACGTTCCAACCCAGCAACATATACTGGAGTTTTTTCTGACATTAGAGAAATCTTTGCACAAACTTCAGATAGTAAAGCTAAAGGCTACTCTGCAGGAAGATTTTCGTTTAATACCAAGGGTGGCAGATGCGAGGCTTGTCAAGGTGATGGAATTATAAAGATAGAAATGCACTTCTTACCAGACGTATACGTTCCTTGTGAGGTATGCCATGGAAAACGATATAATCGTGAAACTTTAGATATCCATTATAAAGGTAAATCCATATACGACGTACTAGATATGAGCATAGATGAAGGAGTGCAATTTTTTGCTAACGTTCCAAAGATATCTCGTAAACTAAATACTCTACAAAGTGTCGGTTTGGGATATATCAAGATTGGTCAAAGTTCCACTACCCTATCTGGTGGTGAAGCTCAAAGAGTAAAACTAGCAACCGAACTCTCAAAACGTTCTACTGGAAAGACCATCTATGTACTAGATGAACCAACTACTGGTTTACACTCCGCAGATGTCCACAAGCTAATAGATATACTAAACACTCTAGTAGATAACGGTAACACCGTATTGATAATAGAACACAATCTTGACGTAATAAAATCTTGTGACTATATTATAGACTTAGGTGAAGAAGGTGGAAACTTAGGCGGAAACATTGTAGTAACTGGAACTCCAGAAGATGTTGCAAAATGTGAAAAATCTTATACTGGAAAGTATCTAAAAAATGTACTACCAAATTTAGAATGAAAATGATGAAATAAAGTTCCTATAATACATCTTCTAAATATGGATATAATATTTATATAAAACAATACAAAAAAGGAAGTGCTTTTATTTATGAATATAAAAACAGTAGCAAAAGGCGTATTAATAGGTTCTGCAATAGGTACTGTATGTTATGTAGTATCTGGAACTACTCCAAGACAGAGAAGACATATGAAGAAAACTATTAGCCGTGGTATAAGAAATTTTGGAACTATGTGTAATGATTTTTCTTATCTAATGTAGTAAAACGTTGAAAAAGGAAACGATATATTATCGTTTCCTTAATTTTTTTAAAGTTATTAACAATGTAAAAAAATGTTTAAAATCTCAAAAAAGGAATTTTTGTAAATTGAGAATATATACTATAGTTTGCACAACATTATGATAACTTAGTATTGAAAGGAAAATTTTTAAAAAGTTTTTGATAATATAGTTGACAAAGTTCTAATATAATGTTATAATTATTATGGAATGACTAGTTTAATTGTTAAATACTTGATACAATATATCAAAGTGTAATTTTTTTGTAAATATTATAAGCATTATTAGTATATTTAAATATCTTAATATGATATGATAGTATACTTTTAAATAAAATTAATAAAGGAAGGGTTGTGTTTGGTTATGCCTAAAAAAGATAGAATTCCAAACAATTTAAAGTACATGAGAGAGGTTTACGGTTGCACTCAAGATGAGATTGCTACTCGTTTAGGAGTTAGTAGAGTTTCTATATCTAACTGGGAAAATGGTGCTGGCGGTAGAATGTCTAGAGCTAATCAAGAAAAGTTAGCTAGACTATATGGTCTAGGCCCTGAATACTTCTATGATAAACCTATCGACCAAGAAGCTAAAAGACTTATCACTACTTCTAGAGAAAAGGTCGAAGCTACTCAAAGACTTTTTGGTGACAAAAAAGATAATGACATTAAAAAAGACCAACAAGGTGACAACTATAACTTCAAAGATGCCGTTGAAACTTATATGAATGCTATGAAAAATGTAATCGGTCTAGCAGAAAACTGCAACATGGAAGAATTAGAGTTGGCTATTAAAATTAATGAACAACTTAACAAAAGATTCCAAGGTGCTTTTAACAAACGTAAAAACGTTATAAAACAAGGCGATGAAGTTGAAACACTATTTAAGCAATTCTTAGGTGCTGATACTTTTCATGGTAAACTATAATATTTAAACTGTATTTAAAAAACATAGGTCGAACTTTTTCGACCTATGATTATCATTACCTTAAAGATATTCTTGTACTATAAAATTCGGTGTTTTGATGTTCAAGATATTTACTTTCAAGCCATTCAAGTAAACTTGAATATCCTTTAGAACTTTTTTCAAAAGTTTCTTGTAAGTATGGTTTGCTAAGTTCGTAGCACTTTGTACCATGATATAGTTCTATATTTAAACTATCGGAGCAAGTTATCTTGAAGTTCAAACCGTTGCGACTACCTAGATAATCATTACCTGCTTGAAAATAATAGTATTGTGGAATATCAAAATTTAGTGACATATTAATACCTCCTTTAATCTATATATAATTATAGTATTAAAAATTAATATAGTCAATATGGATAATCGTTTAATAATATCATAGAAGGTGTGAATTTTAACTAATGGAAAACTTTCTATTTAGTTTAAATGCTACAGTGCCAGTGTTCTTGATAATATTTTTAGGCTGGTTTCTAAAAGAAAAAAAAATTATATCAAAAGAATTTGTGCCTACTACCAACGATTTAGTATTTAAAATATTGCTACCTGTTCAACTATTTATGGATATATCATCAACTGATATAAAATCCATGGTAAATCCAAAGTTTATGATATTCTGTTTTGTATCTACCGTGGTGTGCGTGATGCTCATTTGGTTACTTGCAGTGATATTTATAAAAGAAAAAAGGTCAATAGGAAGTTTCGTACAGGGTGCATATCGTGGAAGTGCTGCAATATTAGGAGTTGCATTTTCTCAAAATATGTATGGCAATTCGGGAATGGTTCCCATGATGATAATAGCTAGTGTTCCATTTTATAACGTTATGGCAGTTACTCTATATACCATATATGGCGAAGGACAGACTCTGCATGGAAAACAGTTTATAAAGAAAGTTCTTCTTGGAATAGCTAAAAATCCTATAATAATAGGTATAGTATGTGGAATACCTTTCGCATTATTGAACGTACACTTCCCTACTATGATTAACAAAACACTCTCCAATTTAGCTGGAATTACTGCTCCTCTAGCATTACTCATAGTCGGTGCAGATTTTGAAGGTGCTAAAGCTATCAAGAAGTTAAATCTTACAGTAGTAGCGACCGTTATAAAGTTAGTAGTTCAACCTGCAATAATGTTACCTATTGCCGTATTATTGGGTTTCAGAAATGAGGAATTAGTAGCAATAGTAATAATGTTATCTGCACCTACCACGGTGGCTAGTTATATAATGGCTAGAAGTATGAAAAATGATGAAGTATTATCTTGTAGTATAGTAGTGTTGACTACATTATTCTCATCTATTACCATAACGGCTATAATATATATACTAAAAAGTTTACAGTACATTTAAACATTAAGGACAACTTTTTTTCTTAGAATATAGTTGTCCACTATTTTTATCGGAGGTTTAGTCATGCTGGAAATAGAAAACTTAAAAATAGCTATGACAGATTACTTTAAAGGTGATAAAAAAAGAATTAATCATTATATTAAAGTACATTCATATGCTAAGTGCATTGGAGAACTAGAAAATCTATCTAAAGATGAACTATTTATATTGGAAGTGGCCTCTATAGTTCATGATATTGGTATAAAGAATAGTGAGTTAAAATATCATAGTACGTCTGGAAAGTATCAAGAAATAGAGGGAGTTCCAGAGGCTAAAAAGCTATTACAAAGTCTTAACTTTGAGAAATCTGTAATAGAAAGAGTATGTTACTTAGTAGGACATCATCATACATACAATAATATAGATGGTTTGGACTACCAAATCTTAGTAGAAGCAGATTTTATAGTAAATCTATTTGAAGATAATAACTCTATTGATAGTATTAACAATGTTAAAGCAAAAATCTTTAAGACTAAAACGGGTATACTATTATTAGAAAATATTTTTAACGTTTAAAGGAGTATTTTATATGTATAATGCAAATCCAAAAAGATACGATAGTATGCAATATAATCGTTGTGGAAAATCCGGATTAAAACTATCTGCCATATCGTTAGGACTTTGGCACAACTTCAGCTCACACGATGACTTCGCTAATATGCAAAATATGGTCTATACTGCATTCGATAACGGTATAGTTCACTTTGATATGGCTAATAACTATGGTGGAGGCTCTGCTGAAGAAAACTTCGGCAAAATTTTAGATAAAGGTCTAAGACCATATCGTGATGAGTTATGTATATCCACTAAAGCGGGTTACGATATGTGGGCTGGTCCTTATGGTGCTAAACATGGCTCTAGGAAGTATTTAATATCCAGTTTAGACCAAAGTCTAAAGCGTATCGGCGTAGACTATGTAGATATATTCTATCATCATGTATACGATGCCGAAACTCCATTAGAGGAAACTGCCCTAGCTTTAGACCAAATAGTTAGACAGGGTAAGGCTCTATATGTAGGAATATCTAACTATAACAAGAGAAACACTGCTAAAATATTGGAAATATTTAAAGAGTTAAGAACTCCATTCATTATAAATCAGCCATCTTACTCCATGCTAAATAGATGGATTGAAGAAGATGGTCTTGACGACTTCGCAGTAGAACAAGGTTTCGGTTTGATAGCTTACTCACCTCTTGCACAAGGTATGCTAACTGACAGATATCTACATGGAATACCAAAGGACTCCAGAATTGGCAAGGGCAACTCTTGGCTAAAAGAACAACTAACTGATGAAAAACGTATCCAATTGATTAAACTAAACGAAGTGGCTAAGGAAAGAGGTCAAAAGTTATCGCAACTAGCAGTATCTTGGATACTTCGCAATGGTAAGGTAACTTCCGTACTAATCGGAGCTAGTAGACCTCAACAGATTTTGGATAACGTTCAAGCAGTTCAAAATACAGACTTCAGTCAAGACGAAATTAACAGAATTGAGGATATTTTAGGTAATAATGAAGCAGTTTGTAATTAATTCCAATGATTGCGACCAACGTGTCGATAAATTTATTCTAAAAACTTGTAAGACTTTACCTAAATCCATGATGTACAAATTTATTCGTACTAAAAACATAAAGGTAAACGGAAAGCGTTGTGAGATATCACAACGCTTACAAGTTGGTGATGTTGTATCTATGTATATAAATGATGACTTCTTTTCTATAACAGATACTAAAAAAAATATCGACTTAAAAAATGTTAAATCGGATATATCTATAGTATTTGAAGACGAAAACGTTCTAATAGTAGATAAACCTATAGGTTTAGTAGTCCATGCAGATAATGAAAACTCTACCGATACTTTAATAGATAGAATTAAAAAATATCTAATTGAAAAGGGTGAATACAATCCAGATAGTGAAAATTCTTTTGCACCTGCCCTATGTAATCGCATAGATAGAAATACTTGTGGTTTAGTGATATGTGCTAAAAATTCAAAAACTTTAAGATGTATCAATCAAATGATTAAAGATAATCAAGTACACAAGAAATATCTATGTATTACAATAGGTAAGCCACCTAAAGTAGTGGATACTTTGGTGGCTTATCATAAAAAGGATAGTAACTCTAACTTGGTAAAAATAGTGGATACTCCAACAGATAACTTTAAAAAGATAGTTACTAAGTATAAAGTATTAAAATCTAATAAAGGATTGCATCTACTAGAAGTTGAACTAGTAACTGGTAGAACACATCAAATTAGAGGACATTTATCGCATATAGGGTGTGCCTTACTTGGCGATAATAAGTATGGTAATGTTGATATAAATAGAAAGTATAAAGAAAAGTATCAATGTTTGTGTGCATACTCATTAAACTTTACTCCAGTAGCCGATAGCCCTCTAGGATATTTAAAAGAGTTGTCTTTTTATGCTAAAGATATCCCATTTTTAAGCAAGTACGGATTTACTATATAAATATATATATAATTCTTTTGTTCTCTGTATGTATTTATAATTATTCTTCCATTATGGCAATAGCATTTTGCTGATTAGAGTTATCCTCACTAGAACTATTAGACTTTTCTTCTATTAGTGATGCAACTCTTTGAGAAAAAGTATCTGTTCCACAAGTTTCGTTAGTAGAATAGTAATAAATCAATGGAGCATCATCATTAGGAATAGTTATCTTAACTAGGGTGTCACGTATTAATATATCAGCTTGATTTCCTATGTATAAAGAAACTGCATCTTTAGAAAATATATAATCTTCTTCATTTACGTTGTCTAATTCAGTCCATGTACTGTAATTAGACCAATCATTTATAGTTTGTAAGTCATCATAGTCCAAAAATACGGTTGTCGAACTAGTTAAACTAGATGTACCATAAGAATAGGTATCATCATCAAAGTTATTTTTATCTAAAGGGATAAGTCCAAATAGAGCATCTTTTGTGACTTCCTCATTGATTTCTGTATCATATGATTGCTGAGAATCTAATATGTTTACTATGGTATCCAATAGATTAGTATTTTCAATAGAATAATATTCCTTAGAAGCAGAACCATTGGAACTATAGTAAGTTATGTCGATATTATTATTTATTATGAATATAACTACTTGTTTATCTTGCATTGTAAACATAATAGATGCACTACTATATTCATCAAGTAAACTTTCATTAAACTTAGGATTGTTATTAAGAAACTCCTCTTCACTTATAGTGGCACAATTAGATAGATTTAAGTTACTATTTAACAAATCGACTTCTTGAGAAGTTAATTCATGACTTGGATAATGTGTAACTATATCCATACTATCATCATTACGCTCATAAGATATATTGATATTTTGCACATCGTTGAACTTTCCTAAAAAGTTATTGTATTTAGGACTATTAGAATTTAAAGTATCGTTAGACTCTCCAACGACAACTTTTTGACTTTTAAAATCATCGGTGACTACTGCGATTTCGTTATTATATGTATCCACATCAGTACCAACTTCGATATTTTTATTATTAACACTATATAAATACGCTCCACTACCGATAGCTAAAACGCCAACACAAGCGACAGCAATCCATTTACCAAATCCAATATGAGATACTCTTTCTGCTTGAGTAGTTACAACCTCTTGAGTGATATTTTTTTTAGTATTCTCATTATCATTTAACTTTTTAGCCATAGATAATACCTCCTTAGCCGTATCATTTGGAGCGTGAAAGACTTCAAAAGTACTTTTAAAATATTTTTTATTTTCATCATGATTATTCATCTTTCCAATCCTCCAATAGAATATTTTTCAATTTTTTTCTAGCTCTTGCAAGATGTGAACGGATAGTACTTTCATTTTTACCAAGCATACTAGCTATTTCCTTAGTAGAATAGTCCTCATAATAGAAAAGATATATTACTGTTCTATAATCTTTGGATAGCGTCATAACTGCATGATATAAATTAGAGTTCTTTTGTTGTTCAAACTGTATATTTTCATCAAGAGGCTGAGTTTTCTTAAACCATGAGGATTTTAATAAGTTCTTACAATGGTTTATAGTAACGGTAATCAACCAAGATTTTAAATGCTCATCACTTTGGAAAGTTTTGTCCAATGTGACGTACTTCAAAAATACTTCTTGAGTGATATCGTCGGCATCGTGAGAGTTTTTTAGATATGTAAAAGCTAATCTATAGACCATATCCTTATACTTATTGATATTTTTCTCTAGGATTTTTTCTTTTTGAACGTTCAAGTAGTTTCACTCTCCTTTTGATTTCATATATAATACAATTAACTAACCTAAAATGTTGCAACCATTAAAAAATTTTTTTAGATAATCTTTTTTGTGTATAATGTCAATTGATTTTACTATCTGGTTGTGATATTCTTAAAACATACTTCTAAACTACTAGGATTGGATTTGATATTAATGCTTAAATTTTTTGGTAGAGGTTCTGCATTCGCTAATGAACATAACTCTGCATACTTTACCTCAAACGATGATTTAATACTAATAGATTGTCCTGCTACAACCTTTCAAAAGATAAAACACTTCAACTTTGATAACTATACTAATATATATGTGCTGATAACTCATACTCATGGCGACCACGTTGGCGGATTAGGAACATTTTTACAATATCTATACTTTGTAACTAACAGATTATTAACTGTAGTAGTTCCATCGGAATTAGTATATAATGATATCATATTACTACTAAAGCACATTGAAGGTTGTGAAGATAGTTGGTTCAATATAGTGCAATCGGATAGCCTTAAAAATGATTGGTTTATAAAAGCCATTCCAACAGAACACGTTGAACCTCTAAAAAATAAGTGCTTTGGATATCTTTTGAAAATAGATAACTCTTGCATCGTATATACTGGCGATACTAACACTCTTGAACCTTTTCTACCCTATTTAGATAAGAATAGTTATCTTTATACGGAAATATCTTTTTATAGAAGTAATGTACATCTTTACTATAAGGATATCTTACCTATACTTATAAATCTAACCGATAAAGGTATACACGTTTTCTTAATGCACCTAGACAACGAACAAAAAATAATCGAACAGATACAAAACACTAAGATTAAACTTGCTCCATTAGAATATTAAACAAAAAACTCCTTTTATAAAAGGAGTTTTTTTTAGGTATCATCATCTTGAATAGATTGTTCAATCTTACTTTTAGACTTTCTTTTTCTGTACTTTACGCATTCAGTTAAAAGATACTCAATTTGACCGTTTACAGAACGGAAGTCACTTTCTGCCCATTCGGATAGTTCGGCATAAAGTTTTGCCGATAATCTTAAAGGAACTTGTTTTTTACTTTCTGCCAAAACATCACCCACTTACTAGATTTTCATTATAACGCAAAATTGAAAAAAAGTCAATTAAAAAGTTTAGGCAGATTAAAAATATATCTGCCTTAAATTGAAGCTAATATATACTACCACTGTTTACCACAGGTTGAGCATCTTTATTACCACATAGAACCACTAGCAGATTACTTACCATTACAGCTTTACGTTCCTCGTCCAACTCGCAGACTTGCTTTTCAGATAGCTTATCAAGAGCCATTTCGACCATACCGACAGCACCCTCTACGATTTTTTGTCTAGCATCTATTATTGCAGTAGCTTGTTGACGTTGTAACATAGCAGATGCTATCTCTGGAGCGTATGCCAAGTGAGTAATTCTAGCCTCGCAAACTTCTATACCTGCGACTTCCACACGACTTTGAAGTTCTTTTTGAATTTCATCTGCAATCTCTTGTGAGGAATTTCTTAAAGATATCTTGTCACTTTCGTCAGTGGCATCATAAGGATATTTTCTAATAACGTCACGCAAAGCAGAATCTGCTTGAATGGATACGAACTCTTGAAAGTTATCCACATTAAAAACAGCTTTAGCAGTATTATGTATCTTCCAGATTACTACTATACCCACTTCAATAGGATTGCCCATTTCATCATTAATTTTCTGTTTGTTGTTATCAAGAGTCATAGCCTTTAAAGATATTTTTTTGCTACCAGTATATGTAGTAGTTCCATTAACAGTAGTTACGCTCTTTAAGGTTGGATTTATTGCACTACAAAATGGATTTACAAAGAAAATTCCCTCATGTTTTAGAGTTCCAACATACTTTCCGAATAGAGTTAGTACATAAGCCTCATTTGGATTTAACACTTTAATTCCACACCAAGGAATCCAACCTAGACACATATATACACCACAAACTATTCCTAATGGAATTATTTCCATTACTACGGATAGTATAACTCCAACTATTGATAGTATATATAATAGGATAGTCAATAATAAAACTCCTATACCTTTTGGAGCTTTTAACTCTTTTTCTTGGATAACATTATCTTTATCTTTAACATTCATAAAAGATACCTCCTAAATTGGTTGATTTATATTTGATATCTAAATGATATCACATTAATATTAAAAAGTCAAGAGATTTTCCAAAAAATTTTAAAAAAATAGAATGTTTAAAAAATAAACATTCTAAATATATAATAATATCGATATTACTTCACACGTTTAGCGAATAGCACAACTCTCCAACCATCGACAGTATCGCAAGTTTGAAGCGTTAAGATATCTTGACCAAAAGTAGGAACTATTCCAGTATCATAGTACATATTTTCCTTAGTCAGTTTAAGATGTTCATTGAAAGTTTCTTCATTCATAGTTAGATACTTGTCACCCCAATATCTAAACTTAGTGCCATCGGTACGACCATATATGGAACAAACTGCGTATATTTGATACAATCTTTGATGATTTTCTGTACTTATCTCAACATATTGATGTTCTTGCCAATAAGATTTATTCTTATAGTTAGTTAAACTAGAAAACATAGTATTATCGCTTAAATTATGTCCATATATTAGAACGTTTTGAGTAACGTCCTCCTTGTCGGATTTTTCAGTTAAAGAACATCTGTAGTCTAGTTCTATAGTACCCCTAGAGGATTCTGAGCCGTCCCAGTTGTGTTGTAGATAGTATTCATTATCCTCATTGAAAGGTTGCATTAGTGGATAGTCTATAGGATTATTTTCAATAAATATCCAACCTTTCATATCTGGATAAGAGGAGTTCCATTTAGTAACTAGCGATTGCTTAGATATAAATTCATAATCTTCAAAGTTAAGTAAATCCAAATCCCAAGAGTCGAAAGATTTCACAATAGTATCGTGTATAGATTGAGTTAGGCTAATAGTTTCTTTAGATGACAAATATCCACTATTAAAAGCAGACTTTATATAGTTTTTACAATAACTCTCAACACCCTTGTAGTTCTTATAGTTAGCCGAACTTATTATATCATTTAAAGTATTGTAGAAATTTTCTTTCTGTTTAATACTTTCATTTTGAATATCGGTTATATCTTTAGCGTGTTTAAGTAAAAAAAGCACTTCTTTAGAGTTCAATTCAGCGTTTATACATATGGATTTTAAGTAAGTTTGAACCTTTTCCAAAGCCTCATCTGGACTTACTGAGTTACTATATAGATAATCTTCTATTTTGGATTGAAGAAATACTATTCTTTCTTCGTAAGGAAGTTTTAAAAGTAGGTCATCACTAACGAACATGGTTATAGGTTGTAAGTTAGATGCAGGCAGTTCCATAACTGCTGGAGTTATTAAACTTTCTTGAATGGTTGTATCTTGAGTAGTAACTTGCGATGTGGTTTCTAAAGATGTACTGGTAGTAGTTTCAACAGAAGTTGTAACTTCAGGAATAGTAGTTTCAATAGGGGTAGTAGCTACCGTTTCCGATGTAGTCATGCTAGTAGTAACAGATGTAGTTACAGGCGTAGTTGTAGTTACCGATGGTAAACTCTTTTTATTAGCTATAGCCATAACATTACTTACTTCATCGGCATTACAAATCATTCCCGATGAAAACATAGTAATTACACATATACTTGCAATTATAGCTTTCACACTTTTTCTTATCAATTAAATACACACTCCTAAAATATTAAAGATATCAAAAATTAGTGGTCAACGTATACCACTTATTACAAACTATTATATATATTATATCACATTTGCACATAATGTCAAGACAATTTTTTAAAAAAACTATCTAATATAGTATATATGTCAAAAAGATATCCTTTATACTAGAAAATATCGCCTTAAAAATTTAGTCACAAAAAATCAATATTTGGAATATGTATGTAGTAGTGCATAATTATTGTCAAAATTCTGCTACTATTGAGAGGGGTTAAACTATAACGGAAGGATAATCTTTATGAACAAAGATATATTAAAAAGTATATCTACAATAGTTTTAACTATAATCGGATATCTATTTGGTGAGATAGATGGCTTAATGTATGCTCTATTGACAGTTATCATTATCGATTACATCACGGGAACTATATGTGCAATAGTAAATAAAAAATTATGTTCTAAAATAGGTTTCAGAGGAATTTTAAAAAAGATTAGCATTTTAATAATAGTATCAGTATCACAAATAATAGATGTAAGTATATTGTCAGATAGTGGAATATTAAGGTCATCTGTAATAGCTTTTTATATAATAAATGAAAGTATTAGCATTTTAGAAAACTCATCTAACATAGGAATACCATTACCTAAGAAGTTAAAAAGTGTACTCAGTCAACTAAAAGACGATACCGATAAAAATTAATCCGTATATTTTGGCATCATGGATATTTCTATTCATGATGCCTTTTTTAAGTTCAATTTATAGGTCTCATAAAAATACTGACAGTATATAAGTTTTTCTACTAACTATACTGTTTTCTAATATTTTCGCCACCATTGGATAAGATTATCTTATAGATATCCTTAAACTGTTCCTCATTGCATATAATTTCCAACCTGATATTATTAGATTGTTCTATGTTGCCAATTAATCTAGGTGGAATAGTGGTTATATTTTCGGCAGTTCTAGTGACGCTTAAAACCGATAACGGTGTGGATACCCAATTTTCACTTCTTGTAGATAACGAATAGGTGGCTGGAACTTCTTGATTATACAACCCTTTAGATATTATCTTTATGCTTTTACTACCTGATACATTCTTGCGTACTTTATTAGCACACATTTCAGCCAAGTCTACGGAGTCGAAATTTGCTCTTATACCAATAATCATAAAAAAGTATATCCTTTCATAAAAAATAGTGCTATAATAGTATTGACCATTTTTTTTAGAAATATTATTTTAAAAAAGTTCTAAAATTATAATTTTTAACATAGTATTGAGTATAATAAAAATCTTCAAGAAAAGAGGTGGAAGTCGCTAGATATAAAAATTAGCGACGTAAATAGCATGGTTAATAGAGGATACTATCCAGAGGGATATTTAATCAACACAGTTGAAAATCAAAATTCAATCAAAAATAAGACAACTCTTAATGAATGTATGCTAACTGGAAAAATCCTAGAGGCAAGAGCGATAGTCTGCGATAGTGAACATAATTTAATTGTAGATTTGCCTTGCATGAAAGGTATCATTCCTAGAATAGAGGGTGCTGTAGGCATCATAAATGGGTCTACTAGAGATATTGCATTGATATCTAGAGTAAATAAACCTGTATGTTTTAAAGTTATTGGATTTTCTACTAACGAATTAGGTCAAGAGTACGCTATACTATCTAGAAGATTAGTCCAAGAAGAATGTTTAGAAAACTATATTTCTAAACTAACTTCAGGCGATATAATAGATGCTAGAGTAACTCACTTAGAACAGTTCGGTTGTTTTGTGGATATCGGTTGTGGAATACCATCTTTAATACCTATAGATGCTATATCAGTATCAAGAATTTCTCACCCTGCTGATAGATTTTCTGTTAATCAAGATATAAAAACCATAGTTAAAGATGTTTGTGGTAATAGAGTATGGCTATCTCATAAAGAACTACTTGGTACTTGGGAAGAAAACGCATCTTTATTTACAGCAGGTGAAACCGTTGCAGGTGTAGTACGTTCAGTTGAAAACTATGGAATATTTATCGAACTCACACCTAATCTTGCAGGACTATCAGAATTTAAAGAGGGCGTTACAGTAGGTCAAAATGCCAGTGTGTACATAAAAGCGTTAATTCCTGAAAAGATGAAAGTCAAACTTGTAATAGTAGATGTATTTAACGCAGAATATCCTAAAACTCCTTTAGAGTACTTTATTCATGATGACCACATAGACTATTGGAAGTATACTACAGATGTATCCAATAAGATTATAGAAACTAGATTTTAATATCACATAAATTCAATAAATATATCAAAGCCACTCTAATTATAAAGAGTGGCTTTTGTTCAATAGTTTTAATTTAAACGTCTACTCTTGAAAAACCTAGTAAACTATGATATAATATAGATATTATACTAATCAAATTTATGGAGGGTTTTCTAATGGAATTAGAAACTAAATGTTTACATTCGGGATATACTCCCAAAAATGGCGAACCTAGAGTACTCCCTATAGTTCAAAGTACTACATACGTCTTTGATAGTACCGAAAAAATAGCTGAACTCTTTGATATGCCTACAGAATATATGTATTCAAGATTCGCTAATCCTACTGTAGACGCAGTAGAAAAAAAGATTGCTGACTTAGAAGGTGGCGTAGGTGCTATGTGTACCTCTAGTGGACAATCTGCAAACTTATTAGCAATACTAAACCTTTGTAGTGCTGGTGATAGCTTTATATCTACTGGAACTATATACGGTGGTTCAGTAAATCTATTTGCAGTAACTTTAAAAAAGTTAGGTATAGAATGTATCTTTGTAGATGCTACTGCTGACGAGGAAACTATTCAAAAGGCATTTAAACCTAATACTAAGGCTGTATTCGGAGAAACTTTAGCAAATCCTGCTATTGAAATCTTTGATATCGAAAAGTTTGCAAAGTTAGCCCATGCTAACGGAGTTCCTTTAATAGTGGATAATACTTTTCCTACTCCAATGTTATGCAAGCCTATAGAGTTCGGTGCAGATATTGTAACACATTCCACATCTAAATATATGGACGGTCACGCTCTACAATGTGGTGGTGTAATCGTGGATAGTGGTAACTTCGATTGGACTAAAAGTGATAAGTTCCTAGACTTTACAACTCCAGATGAAAGTTATCATGGAGTTGTATATACTGAGGCTTTTGGTAATATGGCATATATCATAAAAGCTAGAATGCAACTAATGAGAGATTTTGGTTGTTATCCATCAGCACACTCAGCATTTTTACTAAATCTAGGTTTAGAAACCTTACCTGTTAGAATGAAACAGTATTGTGAAAACGCATCTAAAGTGGCTGACTATCTTGATACCGTAGATGTAGTTAGTGATATTAAATATCCTACTAAGTTTAAAGGAACTCAAAAAGAGTTAGCTGAAAAGTATCTAAAAGGTGGAAGTGGTGTAATAACGTTCACTATCAAGGGTGGTCGTGACGTTGCCGTTAAGTTTATGAATGGCTTAAAGTTAGCATCTAATGAGGTTCACGTTGCCGATATTAGAACTTGTGTTCTACACCCAGCATCTGCAACCCATAGGCAGTTGACAGATGAACAGTTAATATCTGCTGGAGTAAATCCAGGTTTAATTAGACTTTCTGTAGGTCTTGAAAACGTAGACGATATTATTAACGATTTAAAACAATCTTTTGATAGTTTGAAGTAGTAATTTAAAAGGAGTGTATATTAAAGTTTTAATATACATTCCTATATTTTATGTTGAATACTTTTCTAGCATCATTTGACATTCTTTTTTAATATCATCTATTAATCTTTTGGGTTGAAGAACTTTAATCCAAGAACCTTGCGACATTAGATACATAATTAAACCTCTACCATAGTTTACTTCTGCTTCAATGATATTAGTATTTCCAACCTTTTTGATAATCTTAGCAGTAGGCAACCTATCAAGGATAGCTTGTACAGATAGACCTGAAAATTCAAACATAATCTTTACGTTTTCACCTGGAAACATAAATTGATTTTTTTCACGCAATTCACCCTCATCAAAGTCATATCCATCTGGAAAGGATTCTCTATGATTGATAATAGAAGTAATTCTATCAATTCTAAAGTAGATAGCCTTTTTTTCTGTACTATCGAACTTATAGGCTATAAGATAAAAATAGTATTCACAAAACATTATGGAAACTGGAATAATCTTATGTTTAACCTCATCTAAATTCATTTTGTAGTAGGTTATGGATATTATATTTCTAGTTTCTATTGCTTGAATAATTCTCCATAGATTATCAATAACACTAGGACAGCTAGACTTAACCTCATGATAATGATATATTTCCTTATAAATTAAGTTATCCATGATTGCTCTATCGGAAACGGTTGTGAACTTTTTTAGTTTAGATATTATATTTAAAATTTCATTTTTATTTAAAGCTCTACAACCTAGTAATATCTTTACTATTGAAAAGAGTTCTTTGTTTTTAAGAAGTTCATCATTATTTAATAAGTAGGCTTTCATTTTATAAGAGTATACTAATTCAGCGTTGTTTAATAGTTCACGATGTTCAGCAAGAAAGTTTCTAATTTCTGCGATATCTCTACTGATACTCTTTGCAGATACATTGTACTCCTCAGCAAATTTTTTTATTGAAACACATTCGCCTTTAAGCAAACGAAAGAATATTTCTAACATTCGATTGTTTTTTGGAATTTCCATAGTAAGTTCTCCTTTTATAGTTGTATATATGTTACTTAATGATTTAATTATAACATATCAAGTGGACATACTTATGTCTTATTAAGATTATTCTACATTGTGTACAAATTTAAATCTATTTTTTGTGTATTATTCAACAAATTTGAAAACATTCCATTTAGTGATACTTCTAAAATTATTGATTAATAATAAAAAAACCTCATTAACATATTAGTTGATGAGGTTTCGTTTTTTTGATAAGTTGCATTTGTTAGGAACGGTTTCTTTTCTTGACTTTTGGTGTATATATGTGATATAATGTGTTGAATTAAATATAAAGCATCGACTTTACAAATTGAATTTTATGGAGATGTTATAAATATGAATATAAAACAACAAAAACAAATCAAAGAGTTTTTAATCGATGAATTTGGAAAAGATGAAGGCAATTCATTGTTTGATAAGCAAAATAAAATGCTCAATGCACTTATTGAAAACACAAAAAATAAGTCAGAGAATCAAATGAAAACGCTTATTCAGACAATTCTTCCACGAATAGCGTTATACAAAGTTTTATTAAAAGAAGAGTTTCAAAAAAATATCGCATATAAGCATATGCAAAAATATATGATAGATAAAATTGCAATGAAAAAGCATTCCTCTACAGCAAAAATGGAACTTGTCCCTGGATTTTATTCAATCTATAGCAATATATTTCTAAAAATCATGAAAACCACCGACTTACAAGTGAGCGTACAAAATCATGGTAAAGATTATTTTGATGTTACTATTAAAAAATGTCTTTGGCACACGGCTTGCTTGGAGAATGATTGTGCAGAATTATGTCACCTATTCTGCGATGTCGATGACGTTACATATGGTGGATTGAAAAAAATAGGTTTTACTCGTACCAAAACTTTAGGTTATGGTGGAGATTGTTGTGATTTTCACTTTTTCAAAAAGTAGTTAATCGTGTTAGTTAAATATGTAAATGATATATCTATGATAGCTTAACTATCATAGATATATTTTTTCTAAAAGCGAACATCATTCCATCGGATAAATTTCCCCAAACTCTTCATGTCACATATTTTGTTCATAGATAATAGGATTTGTGGCATACTCACTCACCTATAGAGGTGGTGAAATTCTTGCTGAAATTAGTTAAAATATAGATATTTTTCGCTCATCTTTTTGGTGTAAAATACATAAATTTCTATTTTAGCGTTGTCTATCTGTTTTGGAAGTCCAAAATCAATTGTAGACTAATATCTTACATTTTACTTTGAGTATTATATCACATATGCAGACAAAAAGTCAATTATAATTTCATATTGGATAAAAATTTTATTTGATTTTTTAAATATTTTGTGATATAATACTAATTATATCATAATAAATCAATGGGAGGAAATTTTATGAATTTCTTGGAAGAAAAGATAATAAAAGATGGAATTGTCAAGGAGGGAAATGTTCTTAAAGTAGATAGTTTTCTTAACCATCAAATGGATATTGCTCTTTTTAACCAAATGGGTGAAGAGTTTAAAAGAAGATTTGCAGATAAATCTATAAACAAAATTCTTACTATAGAAGCCTCTGGAATAGGTATCGCTTGTGTAGTGGCTATGCACTTTGGAGTTCCTGTGGTTTTTGCAAAGAAGTCTAAAAGTATAAACATCGACGGCGATATGTACATAGCTGATGTAGAATCTTTTACTCATAAATGTAAGAATCAAGTTATAATATCTAAAAAGTTCATAGGTAAGGGCGACCACGTTCTACTTATAGATGACTTTCTTGCTAATGGTTGTGCACTTCAAGGACTTATATCCATAGTAAACCAAGCAGGTGGCACTGTAGAGGGCATTGGCATTGCTATAGAAAAAGGGTTTCAAGTTGGAGGTCATGTCATTCGTAACTTAGGATATCAATTAGAATCTTTAGCAATCGTAGATAGCATGGACGCATCTACTGGTGCTATAACCTTTAGACAACAGTAAAAAAGGATTTATATATCATGAAAAATAATAATAACTTAGATGCTATATACAGTTTGGATACTAAAATAAATCCTTTAACGGCGTTTCCTTTTGGACTTCAACATATATTAGCAATGTTCGTTGCTAATATTACTCCGATTATAATAGTAACTGGAGCGTGTGGACTATCTTCACAAGATACAGCTATGGTTATCCAAAATGCTATGATAATAGCAGGTATTGGAACGTTTATACAACTCTTTCCAGTATGGAAGATAGGTTCTAAATTGCCTATAGTCATGGGAATAAGTTTTACTTTTGTATCTTTAGCGTGTGTAATAGGTTCGCAATATGGATACGGTACTCTAATGGGAGCAGTTCTAGTAGGAGGCATAATTGAAGGAATATTAGGACTATTTGCTAAGTATTGGATAAAAGTAGTTGCTCCAATAGTTTCTGCTATCGTGGTAACTGCTATAGGATTTTCACTTTTATCAGTAGGAGCATCATCGTTTGGTGGTGGAACTGGTGCTATAGACTTCGGTTCAGCTGAAAATTGGATATTAGGAACTATCACTTTAGCTAGTTGTCTGTTATTTAATATATTTGCTAAAGGATATCTAAAGCAACTATCAGTGCTGTTCGGCTTGGTGGTCGGATACATTCTAGCACTATTTATGCACAAAGTGGATTTCTCATCTTTTAATGATGTTCAAATTATTGCCTTACCACATCTTATGCCTTTTGAAATGAACTTTAATATCAACGCTATAGTTGCCTTTGTATTGATATTCTTAGTATCTGCAACCGAAACTATTGGCGATACTTCAGCCCTTGCATCTTCTGGTTTAGGTAGAGATGTCACTGAAAAAGAAACTTCTGGTTCAATTGCTTGTGATGGTTTTGTAAGTTCAATATCATCATTGTTTGGGTGTTTGCCTATTACATCTTTCAGTCAAAATGTTGGATTAGTCGCAATGACTAAAGTAGTAAATCGTTATGCAATAGCCTCTGGAGCTTTAATAATGGTTCTTGCTGGATTTTTCCCTGCTATTGGAGTACTTTTATCCACGTTACCAAGTGCCGTCCTTGGAGGTTGTACTATTATGATGTTTGGTACTATAGTAGTTAGTGGTATTCAAATGATTGGTAAGTGTGGATATTCTCAAAGAAATGTTATAATAGTAGCACTATCTTTGAGTGTAGGTCTTGGATTTACTCAATGTTCCGAACTATTTACTATATTTCCAGATATTGTAAAATCGGTATTTGCAGAAAATTGTGTAGCTATAGTCTTTGTTATGGCGATAATTCTTAATATTATACTGCCAAAGAATATGGAAACTCATTCAAATATGTAATATATGCTATGTATCTCCATTATACAATGGAGATTTTCTATATAAAAATTTAAACCATCAGTTAAACTGATGGTTTTCTTATAAGACTATTTTAATTCAACTATAGTTACACCGTCCTCGCCCTCGCCATAGATACCTAATCTAAAACTTTTGACGTTAGGGTGATTTTTTAACCTTTGATGTACTGCTTTTCTAAGAACTCCAGTACCTTTACCATGTATTATGGTTATGGTTTTCAATCCAGACATTATTGCATTGTCGATAAAAGCGTCCATTTGATATACACCCTCAATGCTATCACAACCACGGATATCGCAATCCATAGATATCTTTCTATCTATCTTGCTAATAGCTTTCTTAGATATTGAACCTTTAGATTTCTTGTCTACTTCTTGTTTTTCAATCAACCTAAGATTATCAACAGATACTTTAGTTCGCATAACGCCTATTTGCACGAATACATTACCGTTTTTATCCACTTTACTAGATACTATTCCCTTTTTGTTAAGAGTAGTTATATATACATTATCGCCTTGTTTTAGTTCACGAGGTAATACATAACCGTCATCGTAGGTTAGAGTATCGGTTACAGGATTAGCAGTATCATACATTTTATTGAAGTATCCTTTAGAACGTTTTTTAATTCCAGATACTTGCTGACCAAAGTTTTCCTTGTTCTGTTGACGTCTAATAGTTTCAAGTTCATCAATAAGTGCATTGGATTGTGCCTTAGTACGTTCTATAATAGTCATTGCCGTTTGATGTGCTTTTTCTATTTCGTCATCTTTAATCTTTTGGATTTCTTCTAACTGAGCCTTTACTTTATTAGAATTTTCAACGGCTTCCAAACGAAGTTTTTCTATTTCCGAATTTTTGCTTTCCAGTTCAATACGAGCGTTTTCTAACTTTTCGATAATCTTTTCAAAATGTTTGCTATCATCATCTATTAAATCCTTGGCATTTTCGATTACATCTAAAGGCATACCAAGAGTTTTAGTTATAGCAAAAGCATTAGATTTTCCAGGTGAACCTATTATAATTCTGTAAGTAGGTTTCATGGTATCTACATCAAACTCACAAGATGCGTTCTCTACATTATGAGTATTTAAAGCATACATCTTTAACTCTTGATAGTGTGTAGTAACCATTAATCTAGCTCCAGTAGATTTTAACTTTTCAATAATGGATATCGCTAATGCTGAACCTTCTAGTGGGTCAGTTCCCGAACCTAATTCATCTAGTATGATTAATGAGTTTTCATCTGCTTTACTAATTATCTCGATAACCTTGTGCATATGTGCCGAAAACGTTGATAGATTTTGTTCAATGCTTTGACTATCACCGATATCTACAAGAATGTTATTAAATACCGATATTTGACTATTATCCGATACTGGTATCATAAGACCACACATAGTCATAGCCGTTAGAAGTCCTACTGTCTTTAAGGCTACTGTTTTACCACCAGTATTCGGACCTGTAATTATTAGACAAGTATAGTTATCACCTAATGATATGTTTATAGGTACAACTTTTTCAGCATCTATTAATGGGTGACGTGCTTTTCTTAGATTAATAACTCCATCATCGGTTAAGTTTGGAATAGTCGCTTTCATTTTAGCACCTAGATTTGCTTTTGCAAAGTATAGATTTAATGTAGTACAAACTTCGTAGTTATCAATAATGATATCTGCACTTTCACCACATAAAGAACTCAATTCTGCGATAATTCTTTCTATTTCCTCATGTTCTTGACTTTGTAGCAATCTAATTTCATTGTTAGCCTCTACTACGGAAACTGGTTCTATGAATATGGTTTGACCAGTAGCTGAAGTATCATGAATTAAACCTTTTATATCGTTTCTATGCTCCGATTTTACTGGAAGTACAAATCTACCATCACGGATAGTGACAACATTATCTTGCAAACATTTTTGAACACTTTCGGAACGAATCATTTTATCTAAAGATGAACGTAGGTTTATACCTGCTTTAGCAATCTTGCGTCTAATGGTGGCAAGTTGTGGACTAGCACTATCAGATAGTTCATCCTCAGTTAAAATAGATGTTTCTAAACGATTTTGCAAATACTTATTAGGCATTAATCTTGAAAATAGATAGTCTAAATCTGTAGTGACTTCCTCACAATGCTTATACCAATCCGATAACATGGATATTTGATTTAACATCTGTAATATTTGTAGCATTTCCCTTAATGATAGTATACTACCTGTACTAGCTCTTTTTAATGATGGACAGATATCTTTAAAGTTTAAAAAAGGAGGCGTTCCAAACCTTACAGAAAGTTCAAACGCCTGAGAAGTTTTATCTAATTCTTCTTGAACAGTAGAAAAATCGGAACGAGGTTCAATTTCAAGAGCCATCTGCTTAGATTTTTCATTGGAACATTCTTTTGAAAGTTTTTCAAGTATCTTATTTAATTCTAAAGTAGAATAATACTTATTCATATTTTATATAACTCCTAACTATAAATTTTAGAACGATTAAACGTCCATTTGATATTATATCACAATAAATTTAAATATTCAACCTTTAATTTAAAAAAATAGTTAAGTCAATATAATCAAATTTAACAAATTTTTTGGAAATTAATTGTTATTATTGCCGATTGACAGTATATTCTATCTTTGGTATGATTAGTATATATAAATAAGAAAGGAAGATTTGAATATGAATGGTTCATTAAAGAAAGCTATTGCTGGAATAATGGCAATTACATCAATTATGACTTGTTCCTTAGGTTCGGAGTTCTTAGTTGGGGCAGAAGCTTATTCAAACGACATACAAAACGTAAAACAATTATCTGTAAATGCAGCTGTTTCCGATACTATTACTATTAGTGGAAATAGCAGTATTCCAAACTTGAAAAAGGGCAAAACTGCGTCCGTAACTGGTACTTTGACTTCTAAGAGTTCTAAGATTACTAGCGTCACTGTAGGAGTCTACAACGAATCCGGAAAGTTAATCACTGGTAACTCTGCTAAGCCTAATGCGACTACTTACAATCTAAAGAACTTAGATAGATATGTTACATTCAACACATTACCAGTTGGAACTTATCAATATATAGTTACAGCAAGTAATTCTGCGAATAGTAATATAACTGTAATAAATCAAACATTTACGGTATCATAATGAAAATATTGTATAGCATAAATAAAATTAACCGTTTCGCATTGAAACGGTTGATTTTTTTATTAAGTAGTGTTATAATGTTTATCAGTATTCATACTAAAATGATATGATAATTAAGGAGTGTTATGGTTGTGGAACGTAGTCAAGAGATTGAAAGAAGTATTATAAAAAAGTTTAGAAAGCCAATCTGGAATAGATTTATTAAAGGAATTAAAGAATATAAACTAATAAATGAAGGTGATAAAATAGCAGTCTGTATATCTGGGGGTAAAGATAGTATGCTAATGGCTAAGTGTATGCAACACCTTCAAAAGTATAGTGATGTTCCATTTGATGTTGAATATCTTGTAATGAACCCAGGTTACAATGAGATAAATAAACAAAAGATTATAGAAAATGCTAAAATTTTAGATATTCCAATAAAAATGTTTGAAACTCAAATATTCGATGTAGTTGCAGATATTGAAGATAGTCCATGTTATCTTTGTGCTAGAATGAGGCGTGGATATTTATATAGTAATGCTAAAGCTCTAGGGTGTAATAAGATTGCCTTAGGACATCACTTTGATGATGTTATTGAAACTATATTAATGGGTATGCTATATGGTGGACAAGTTCAAACTATGATGCCTAAACTTCATAGTTCTAACTTTGAAGGCATGGAATTAATTAGACCTCTATATATGGTAAAAGAAGAAGATATTATATCTTGGAAAAATTATAACGATTTACAATTTATTCAATGTGCGTGTAGATTTACTGAAAGTTGTACCATGTGCGATAATGGTGGTGGAGGTTCTAAGCGTCAAGAGATGAAATCTTTAATTAAAAGTTTTAGAAAGATTAATCCAAACATAGAAAACAACATATTTAGAAGTGTTGAAAATGTAAATCTTGAAACTATAATATCTTATCATAAGGGTGATGAAAGGCATCACTTTTTAGATGATTATTCATAAAGGTGGTTAATTATGGTACTAAATCAAGAACAGATTGAAAGATATTCAAGACAGTTAATATTAAAAGATATTGGAGTTCAGGGGCAGAAAAAACTTCTTGAAAGTAAAGTATTAATAGTGGGTTTAGGAGCGTTGGGAAGTCCTATAGCTATGTATTTGGCATCGGCTGGAGTTGGAACGTTAGGACTTATTGATGGCGATACTATAGAACTATCTAATTTGCATAGACAGATTATCCATAAAGATAATAATATAGGCAAAAGTAAAGTATCTTCAGCAGAAAACACTTTAAAGAGTTTAAACTCTAACGTTAATATTGTTAAATATCCTTACTTTGCAGATGGCTCTAATATCTTAGATATAGTAAAAGATTACGATTTCATTGTAGACGCTACTGACCGTATAGAAAATAAATTTTTAATCAACGATGCTTGTGTATTAGCTAAAAAGCCATTTTCTCATGGTGGAGTATTACAGTTTAGTGGTCAACTTATGACATACGTTCCAAATGAAAGTCCATGTTATCGTTGTATGTTTGAGGACATTCCTAGTGATGATATGCCTACTTGTAGCCAAGTTGGAGTCGTTGGTGCAGTATGTGGAGTTATAGGAAGTCTACAATCTTTGGAAGTTATAAAATATCTAACTGGCAGTGGAGAACTATTAACTGGCAGAATGTTAATCTTTGATGGCTTATCCATGAAGTTTAGAACCGTAAACTTTAAAAAATCGAGTTTTTGCAAGGTTTGTGGAAAAAATCACGAAATTACGGAACTTTCATGGTATGATAAGTATAAAAATCTTGGTTGTGGGAGGTAATATCTTTTGAAAGAAATAACCGTAGATAGTTTAAAAAATTATGATAATATCCAATTTGTAGACCTCAGGGATACTAAAGATTTTGAAAAGCAAACTATTGGAAACGCTATATCCATACCTTTAGATGACGTATCTTCTAAGATATTTCAACTCCCAAAAGATAAACTTATTTGCATTTTTTGTGCTACTGGCGATTGGAGTAGCCAAGTAGTAGAACTACTTCAAGATTTAGGTTATAATGCTGTACATCTAGTTGGAGGCTTTTCTGCATATATAAACTATTATAATTCAAAAAAAGATATCTATTTAGACTATTCGGCAAATACTCCAGTAGATAAATCAGTTTTGGATTGCTATACTCAAGCTACTTTGGAGTATTATGGAAATGCAAACTCCAATCATCATATGGGGAAAAATTCCAACGCAAAGATATCTAAAGCAACCGAAAACATTGCTAATATGTTGAATGTCAAGCCATCGGAGATTATATATACTAGTGGTGCTAGTGAAAGTAATAATCTAGCTATAAAGGGCATAGCTAGAATTAATAGACATTATGGAAAACATATACTATCCACAAGTTTAGAACATTCTTCTGTTAGTGGAACTCTTACCTATCTACAAGAAAACGGCTACGAAATAGATTTAATAAGTATAAACTCCGATGGAACTATAGATATTGAAAATCTAAAGAGTTTGCTCCGTAAAGATACTATTCTAGTGTGTATATGTGCCGTCGATAGCGAACTGGGTGTAGTTCAACCTATAGATAAGATTATCGAAGTTTTAAAAAACTATCCTAACTGTAAACTTCATGTAGATGCAACTCAGATTATAGGCAAATCGGAATTTTCTTTTAAAGGTATTGATACTGTTAGTTTTACGGCTCATAAGTTCTATGGCTTGAACAGTTGCGGTATTCTATATAAGAACGAAGATACTATATTAGAACCTATTATCCATGGTGGAAAAAGTACTACCATCTATAGAAGTGGTACTCCAGACGTAGCTATGATTTTATCCATGGAAAAGGCTCTTGATATTGCTATAAACAACTTACAATCTAGGTTTGAACACGTTTCAAAACTAAATAGATATCTAACTGATACTTTAAAAAAATATCCATTAGTTAGAATTAATAGTACAAATAAATCTGTACCACATATATTGAATATCAGTGTTAAAGGAGTTAAATCGTTAGTATTTCAAAACGCTTTAGATAACTATGGTATATGTGTATCTACTAAGTCAGCGTGTTCTGTACCTAATACGCCCTCTAGGGCAGTTTATGAGGTATCAAAAGATAGAAAAAACGCTCTTAGTTCATGGAGAATTAGCCTAAGTCACTTAACGACTATGCAAGATATTGAGGACTTTTTAAAAATCTTTGATATCTGCTATAAGGAATTAACTCAAAAGGGGAAAAATAAATAATGTTAAATCAATTTTCAAGAACAGAATTATTAGTTGGCAAAGATGGTATGGAAAAACTATCCAATAGCCATGTGGCAGTATTCGGAATAGGTGGCGTAGGTGGATACGTTGTAGAAGCTCTAGTGCGTAGTGGAGTATCTAAGTTTGATATAATCGATGATGATATGGTGTGTTTAACCAATATAAATCGTCAAATTATAGCCACTCGTGATACTGTGGGTAAGTACAAAGTAGATGTAATGAAAGAACGTATTTTATCCATAAATCCTAATGCTGAAGTTAATACTTTTAAGTGCTTTTATATGCCAGAAAATGCAGATGATTTCGATTTATCTAAATATGATTACATCGTGGACGCTATAGATACCGTTACTGCTAAACTGGAACTAATAGTTAGAGCTAAACAGTTAAACGTTCCAATAATAAGTAGTATGGGAGCAGGTAATAAACTAAATCCTGCAGAGTTTGAAGTCGCTGATATATATTCCACATCGGTATGTCCATTGGCTAGAGTTATGAGGTATGAACTTCGTAAACGTGGAATAAAATCCTTAAAGGTTGTTTACTCCAAGGAAAAGCCTATTAGACCTATTGAAGATATGTCTATAAGTTGTAGAACTCATTGTATATGTCCAAAAGGAACGGCTCATAAATGCACCGAAAGACGTGATATCCCTGGAAGTGTTGCGTTTGTGCCATCTGTAGTAGGCTTGATTATAGCTAGTGAAATATTTAAAGATATAGCTTTAAAATAGTATTCTAAACACAAAAAATCACAATGGATATTTAATATCTATTGTGATTTTTATTATCTATGCCATTTCCATGATTTTAATATTTTCAGTTGGAACGTCTATTTCACTTAGAATTATCTCCTTAATAGATGCTACTTGTTTAGTATCTAAACCGTCGGATTTGACTACTACTTTTGCACTATCGTTTTCCAGATACACAATACAATCGGATATTCCAGTAGCTTTAATTAGAGTTTCAATAGTAGTTTCGCTCTCCGAAAGTTGTGAGATAGATACAGCTTCTAAGGCTTTAGTGACCATTTCATCATTAGTTAAATCGCCACCACCTATTGCAGTTTGAATGGTTTGTATAGCGTTATCACGACTAGTTAGACGTTCCAACCTAGCTTGAGCAAAGTAATCATCAGCGTTAGCAGATAGATTTTCAGTAGAATTTTTATCAACATTTACGAACTCTGTATCACCATAAGTTTCATTATCTGTATCCACATCGGCACTTTGACTTATATTATCTGATTTAGTCAAGCTTTCAGGAGATACTAAGCCATCGCTATCAGCTAATATGTAGTTGACGTATACTGCTATACCTAACATCATGGTTAAACAAGCTAAGATTATCTGTTTTTTCCCGATTATAAGACTAGGTTTTTTCATAGTTAAAATACCTCCATAAAAAATAAACTTTAATCCAATTGACCCACAAATATACTACTAGAATTTATACCTGTCAAAGCAGATATTACTCTATAGATATCCTCTTTTACTGAACTTTTAGAACCTCCTTTACAAAGCACTACAACTCCCATAACCTTAGGAGATTCAACAGAACTTATCAACGCAGACTTATCGCCATTAGAACTTATAGTAATATATTCGTTTTGATATTCATTAGAACCATCTGCGTTAGAATGTTCTTTTACTTCTTGAGCATAGATGTTTTGTTCACTACTAGCCATAGTCACCATTACTATGGTATCCCCTGCCCCATCGATACTTTGTATCAACCTTTGAAGATTACTCTCTAAGTTGGTGCGATATTCTTCTATAGAGTAAGTAGCTAAAGAAGTATCATCTATATTTGAAGATTTTTCATGCTTAGATTTATCTGTATTAGAAAAAAGTATCAAAAGTAGACCTAATAGTCCTAAGCATATGCTTAACTTAATTCCCTTTTGCGATTTTAAAAACTTACACACATTTTGATAGCAATTCTTAAACATTTCCATAGGCTTACCACTCCAAAATAGGAATATTTCCAAAGTTTTGTTGTATAACTTGTTTAGATTTTTCAAAATCGTTAGTTGATAGAGTTACTCTATTAATAGATATGCAACTATCATCAGTTATATTTATACTTACCGAAATATTTTTGCATAGTATATCATTTTGTTGTAGAAGTTCTGTTATTGAAGTTTCAACTTCGGTTTGGATACTTTTGTAGGTATAGTCTTGTATATTAGAGTAATCTTCCAAACTATAAGGATTTTCCTCTAGGGATATATCTTTAAAGTATGAGATATCTAAACTTAAAACTTGTTTGAGTAATACCATTATTAGTATAGCAGTAAATATCAGTTTGAACTCTTTTTTAAACTTAGAAATATCTGTAATTGATGATACTATACTAAAAACTATTCCCAAAATACAACACGATATTATTAAAGTATTCATTAACTGTTCACCAATAGCATTACTGCTCCTATGGATACTATAAACGTTACTATAAAACATACTGTACATGAAAATATTGTCGACATCACCGAAGATACATCGGTTAAGAAATTTTTTATATATTTAACTTCAAGCATATCGGCGATGGTTTCGCATAAGGCTATGGATAATCTTACTACGCCGACGTTTATTAATACTGGAAGTACACTTATCAAGATAACAACTATACCCACTACTCCAACACCAGATTTTAACAATCCCAAACTAGAACGAACAGTATCGCATACATCGGATACGGCATTGCCTACTATGGGTATTCCATTAGATACCACGAACTTTAACGCCTTAGAGGTTACTCTATCCCCTGCATTAGATACAGAACTCTGTATAGTTACTATTCCAGAAAATATAAACATAGATATACTCATAATCCAAGTAACACACTTCTTGATACTTTTAACTATCCCATCTAAAGATATTTCAGGGCATATTCCATTAATGCACGAAATAGCTAAACTTATGCTCATTAATGGAAGAATAATCTTATCGGCAAACTGAACCCACACTTGACAACATACATATGTGATTGCTCCATAGGTGGCAGAAGTTCCAATTTGACCATTAGCTATCATGATACTACTCAATATTGGAACGTATGAGTTTATAAACATAACACTAGATAACATTACTTCTTGAATACTATCGATTAGTTCTACTATTGGATTGATAACTATTCTTATACATAACAGTATACTTGTTATACTGAATATCTTATATTTAGAACCATCTTCATTAAAAGATTGTATTATGGAAGTAATTAGTATACAAACTATCAACATTACTGTTAAATTCAATGGAAAGTTAAAGGCATCTTTAATAGAACTTAAAATATCTTGATAGATAGTATCAAATGATATGTTTTGGATATCATAGTTAGAGATTATATCTTGAGTATTACTATCGGAAACTATATCACTTAGATTGTTATTTATATCTTCAATAATAGTATTATCCATAGATATCACCCCCTATTTACAAGTTGAACTATAGTATTAAATAACTCTTGTAGTAGTGGTATCGATAGTAACAGTATGGAAACTTTGCCACCTATAAATACTACACTAGATAATGTATTTTGATTGGCATCTTTGCAGATATCCATAGCAATATTAGTGACTATACAAATTCCTAAAGATTTCAATAGTAGAGTATATATATCATTACTACTATCTATAAACGCTAAAAGTTGATTTAAAAACTCTGTTACTGAAGTTATATAGTTACTCAAGTACATCAAGATTAGTATACTTGCTCCTATGGATATCAATATACTGTATTCTTTTGAAGTATTTTCCAACAGCCTGTTTATAACTACTACGCATATTACCAATCCACATATAGATAATATATTAATCATAAGGCAAATAAGTTTTTAAGTATTTCAAATAGTTGGGATATCTCATCTATTAACATTAAAAGAACCACAACTATACCAGCCAAACACATAAGCATAGCTTGGTCATCTCTGTCGGCTTTTTTAAGGACTATATTCAATACAGATACTATCATTCCTACACCTGCGATTTTAAATATTAAATCTATATTCATTTACATCACACCACCATTATAGATATAGCTATACCTATTAATATACCTAGCCATCTAAAGAGATTTCCTTTCTTAGAGTAGTCATCAATAGCTTGTGTTTGGAGTAGTTTTAATCTATCCATAGCTAGATGTAGGTTAGATACACATTCTTCACAACCTACTTTTCCTAAAGAGTTAGCCAATCCAAAAAGGATTTCTTTTTCAGCAGATTTTAAAGATACATCTTTACAAATAGAACTATACCAAAGTTCAGTAAATGGAATATCTTGTGAAAAATCATCATGGAATATTTTTAAAAATCTAATGTGTGAGAACTCTTTATTGTTATAGGCGTTATCTAGTAATTGCCATACTGTTGGGGCAGTATACTGTATCGATATAGAAAAATCGTTTAACATACAGTATAGGGCATCTATTAAAGATATTCTTTTGCGTAAACTTTCCGATAAGGATATTCCAACAGTTCCACACGATATAACTATAAATATTGCTCCTAAGAGTTTCAATAAGAATATCCCTCCTTTACGATTGTATAACTTTAAAGTCCAAAATTTTGCCCACATTAGAACCGTTTCCCAACAGAACGATATAATCAAAAGCCGATGTATTTAAGATATTCTTAAAGTTGGAACTTTTTAATATCTGTTGAATACTATCTGCATGAGCAGTACATATAAACTTCACACCACATATAGAACCGTATTCTAAAGATTTAAAGTCTTGTTTAGAGCCAATCTCATCGCAAAAGATAATGTTTGGTGACATGGTTCTAATAGCACAATTTATACCTATATCTTTTGGATATCCATTGAATACATCTACTTTAGTACCTATATCATTTTGAGGTACTCCATTGTAGATACTAGCCACTTCAGAACGCTCATCTATTAGAGAAACTTTGTATCTAGTAGATATCAATCTACATAAATCTCTAAGGATAGTAGTCTTAGCACTTAAAGGTTTACCTATTAAGAGTACTCCTCTAGGCTGAGATAAATCTAAAAGTTTATATACTTCGTTAGCACTACCCCTCACTTGATTAGATATCCTTATATTAATAGAACTTATATCTTTTATAGTATGTACTTCCCCAGATTTATATATATAAGTTCCACATATACCCACTCTGTTCCCTCCATCTAACGTTATGTAACCATTGGATAACTCTTTAGCGTAGCTATGTACCGAATGGTTACATATACTATCGAAACAGTTTAACATATCTTCTTTAGAACAGATAACTCCATAGTTACAACACTCCGATAGAGAACCATCTAATTGCGGATACATTTCAAAGCCATCTATAGTTATGCCAATAGCTCTATTTACACGCAGTCGAACTTCTTGAATATTTACGTTTAAATTACTAAGCAGACTTCTAAACTTTATAGGCAGATATTTTAAGATATCTTTAAGCATTAAAAATCACTCACTTTGCAAGATATGTATTTTATATTTATCACTAATTATTTATATGCTAGTCCATTTTGATAAATGCCTATATAAAATAAAAACTAAAAAAAATAAGAACCATCAATACGTTGATGGTTCTTGTCATCTAAAAAAAAGTTAAATTAAAATTCTTGCAATCCCAATTCTTTAAGATATACATTAATCTGTTGATTAAGTTGCTCTTGTTCTATATAGTTAGACTTTATATCATTCATAACTTGATTTAAATTGATTTCTTCTTCTTCTTCAAAAGTATCCACATAACGGGGAATATTCAAATTATAGTCATTTTCTTCGATTTCACTCATAGGAGCAACATATGAGTATTTATCAGTAGACTTTCTATCTTTATAATGTTCAAAGATTTTATTAACATCTTCAAAAATCATATATCCATATTAGTATACATTTCTTCAGCAGATACATCATTATATGAATTAACTTCACGATTAAAACCATCTATTAAGTGCCACATTTCATTAATTAAATCCATTTCACCTTCCAAATTATGTTCATTTTTATTAGTTAAGGTATTAATATTTTTAAATCCGTGTTCATTAAGTCCTGCTGCTCCGTTATATAATAGTTCCAAGCCACCACGAAAATATGAATTAAATATTTCTTTATTTTGTTTAATGATGTTCTCATCGGTAGAAAATGCACGTTCAATACGTTCTTTTTCTGTAAGAGTAGTATCATCTAAAAGTATTACCATATGATATAGATATTCTAAGGTTTCAGCATTTTTATCATTGTATAGAGTTTCAGTCACAATATTTGTTGACGCTTCGTTTAAAGAGTTATCAATTGGGCTTTTTTTATTGAATTTTAATCCAATTATAGTTGAGATAATATAAGCATTAATATTTTTTTCAAACACTCTTAAAGCAATATCTTCTTTAGCTGGGTCATTTGAAAAACTAGTGTATGTAGTTAATTTTCTTAAATAGGTAGAGTGTTTACCTGTTATACTAATTTTTCCTCTAAAAATGTAGTATAAAGAATGTTCATCATTGTCAATAAATCTTGCCATTATTAGACCTCCTTAATAGTGGTGATAGTTTCCTTCTTACGACCATCATCACCAACAGATTTGACTATCATATAAGATTTTCCAACATACCTTTCAAGATTTTTTCTTGCAACTTCCCAATCCTTATCCATAACAGATATTATAACTTGCGATGCTGATGTTGGTATTATATCGCAAATATTGGAAATATGTATTTCATCAACGTTAGAAAATGGAGCGTCCATAACTAATGGGAAATGTCTTTGTAAATCTTCAGTATCAGATAATTTTTGTTTAGCCAATTCAATCAAACCTACTATAAAAGCAAAATTTTTTACAGCTTTTAAGCCATCGCTTTCCTCAAGATAACCACCAGTATACACAACTTTGTACTCATCAGAACCTTCACCTATTTGAATCTGTCTATTACCATGATACATTTTTTGGAAAGTGCCATTTATCTTATCTTGTAGAGTAGTTTTAACTTCTATAGTACGCTTATCCAAAGATTTACAAATCCAATCTTTAGTATTTTGAGCATATGCGATATATGTCTGTTGTTTTTTGTTAAATTCAGTATTTTCTATGGATAAAGTAATTTTATTTTCCAATTCTTTAATTTTTTCTTTATTGTTATCTAATTTATGTTGAAGATTATATTTCTTAGTTCCCCATTCTTCTTTTTGTTTGCTTTTCTGTTCTAAATCCTCTTCTACTTTTTTCAAATCCTTTGCTGATTGCAAAAAGTTTGTAATTTCAGATAATTCATCTTCAATTTCATCAATCTTTTTATTAGTTTCTAGGATATTGTCATATTTTAATTTAAAATTATCATAAAAATCAAAATATTTAGATTGTATATAATTTCGATATATATTTACTGACTTTTCCAATCTATCAACAGGGGGTTTATAGTTTATTTTTCCAATTAACTCATTTAAATGTTCCAATGCTTTTGGATTTTCTTCTAAATTAGCACCACATAAACACACTTTATTTTGCATGATATAGTTAAATATATCTTTGCTAATATATGGTATGTTATTCTTTGAAAGATTTTCCTTTTCTTTTTCTTTAGAATTTAGATAGTTCATTAGAACACTTTCTACTTGTTTAATCAAAGGTTGAGAAAAATAGACACTTGCATTGTTATTAAAATATCTAATAAAATCTTTTTTATCTTTTTGAAGTTTCTCTTTTTGTTGTTCTAAGTTATTTTCTAATTTTTCTCTTGATATTTGTTTTTCTTTAGTCTTTTGATTGTCTTTTAAGATTTGTCTTAAGTTATTTACTTCATTTTCATAATAATTAAGCTGTTCAATAGCGTTGTTTAACTGTAAAGTGCTTGAATCTATTTCAGATTGTAAGTTTTCTATTTCTTTTTCGTACTGTTCAGCATTAGGATTTTTATGTATTTTTCTTTTGAACGTTTTAATAACATCATCTAAATATACACTTGCTTTTTCTAAATTAGACAATCCTGTTAAAGTTTTGATATACTTAGATAAGTTAGTATCATCAGTGATAGTTGCTAAACGTTCTCCACCAAAGAAGAAGAATTTAGCAAACTCTACTGGCAAAAAATCTCTAATAGTAGCATCATTATCTTTAATAGGAGTTGGTTTAAATTCTCCGATTTCATTCTTCTTCCAAACTTCCACTTTTGATGGTCTACTATTGATTTTATTTGCATTACAAACATACTCTTGACTGCGTTTTATTTGATATTCATTTCCGTTATCGTCTAAAATTTCAAGCATGACATATACTTTTTCACTATTATTTACTATCATTTTAGATGCTACTTCTAAGTTTAATAAGTTATCGTCTTTCCAACGTGTTGGAGTATCTTGCCAAGCAAGATTATCATAAAGGCACCATTCAAATGCACGTACAAAAGTAGTCTTTCCAGATGTATTTTCACCTATTAAGATAGTAACATTTTTAGTATCATCACAAGAAAAGTCTATAACTTGTTTATCTTTGTATTGTCTAAAATTATATAGTTCAATTCTTTTTATTTTCATTTACCGTCTACAATCCTTTCTATTAAATCTTGAATATTTTTTTTAGTAGTTTTATCTGTTTCAGTTTTAATCTGTTGATTACGAACTATTTTAATTATTTGAATTCTAATAGCTTGACATTTTTGTAAATCAAGAATATTTTCATTAATATTCATATAAATCCTCCTTTGAAAAATCAAATTTATCTAAACCATAAGTTTCAACTAATTTACTTTTAAGTTTATCCATTTGTGATGGATTTTCTGAAATTCGTCCAAATTCCTCCATTCTGGCAATCTCTTTTTTAACTAAAGATATATCATATTTTGTTTCTTGATTATCTAAATGTAGTGTGGATAGTTCCCTAGGAAGTGTAATAAAATCCCAAATATAAGAAAATTCTTTATTAGAAGATTTTCTTAAGACACGTCCACGCCTTTGAATGTACTCTTTTGGATTAGTTGTACTTGCTAATATAAAAGCTGTTTTGATACTAGGAATGTTTACTCCCTCATCAAGACACTTTATAGCAACTATTACTTGATATGGTTCTGCATTAATAAAACCTTTTTTTATACGTTGACGTTCAGTCGCATTTTCCTTAGATGTGAATTTAGTAACTTTCATACTTAAATCGTTACCAAGCATCTTGCAAACTGCCGATATTTGTTTTTCATCATTAGTTGAACCATTATCTATCGTGGTACTACCACAATATACCAACATATGAGTATCATTGGTATAGTTATTTTCAAGCATTATTTTTTTTAATTTATCAAGTTTATTATAAGCACCTGCGACGATTCTAGAACGTTTAATTAATAACATTTTTCCGTAATCGGAAAGTTTTTTTATTCCGTGCATATCGTAGGTTATAGACTTTGCAATCTTTTCAGAGAGTTTATTATATTCAATAAGTTCATTATCTGTAAGATAAACTACTACTGGATAGTAATAATATCTAGTTAATTTATCTTCCTTAATGGCTCGTTCTATATTATATTCTATGCATTTTTTTCCAAAATAGCCAAGTAATTTTTGTGTACCAGATGCATCGTTATGACGTTCTAACGTTGCAGACAGTCCTAAACGATACTTATAATTAATATCTAAGGTTTTTTGTAATTCAGTTGAACCAAAATTATGCACTTCATCAACTAGAAGGAACACTTCTCTTTTTAGATATTTTAAAATACTTCTAATATCTTTAGATATAAAACTTTTATTTGTAGTAATAAAGCATTTAAAATCTATTATATGTTCATTAAAATAATTAATATTATCCTTTAACTTCTTTTTCCAATCCGTTTGGCTTGATTGCGAATACCCAACTATCGGATTTATATTAAACCTTTTAATATCTTCAACCCATTGTTCTATTAAGTGAGTATATGGACAGACGATTAAAAGAAAAAATCTTCTTTTTTTTTGATATAACCTAACGACTGCTCCTAATCCTGTAAGAGTTTTTCCAGTACCAGTAGCCATATCAAATATACCTTGAAATCCTTGTCTTTCCCATTGATTTATAGCTTCTTTTTGATAATCATAAAGTTCGATATTAGGTATGTTAGGTATATCTGGAATTACTTTAAAAGGTTCTTTATCTAATGATAGATTTAATACTTCTTTATTATAAGATTTTAACTTTTCATACAGTGCCTGAGGAAAATCCATAATTTCAAGATTTTCTTCAGTACCATTCCATAGACTATCAAAACTATTTTCAATTTCCTTTAAATATTCATTTTGAATACTATCCCAAGATTTAAATACTATGATACTTTCCCCATTGTTATGGAAAGCATTAGACGTTTCATTCATTGAACCTTCAAAAGCAATCTTATTACCAAAACCATCTATTAATATACCATTCTTTTCATGATACATTCCATTAGATATATTTTTAGTAAAAGCAACCTTAATATCTAAGTGATTTGTTGCTATTAAATGACCTATCCAAGTGAGGCGTTCTAAATCTATTGGATTTGTAGGTTCTTTAAATCCTCTATTTATAGCATGGTTTATAATATTTTTAACTTTGTATCCATCATTAATTGCGATAATATCTTCAGTTTCAAGTTTAGGAGATACTATTAGTTGAATATATCCATCATTGGCAATAAGCCCTGATATTCCTTTGGATAGTTCTATTAAGGCTGATGAACTGAAAAAACCAACTGCCCTTTTATATATCTTAGATTGCTCTAATGTTGGAATATAAAAATCTTGAATGATATTATCTTTATAAGTTTTATAGCGTCTTTTTAATGATATATCTTGAAAGTTCATACAAAATCACCTCTTAGAAAGTCTTATATTCAAAATCCTTTAGATAGTATGATATTTCTTTTTCGGATAATTTTACCTCAATAGATACACCACAATATGCAATATCTTGAACTGGAGTTGGAACTATTGAACATTCAATATTATTTTGATTAAAAATTTCCTCAGCTGAAAAGACATCATTTGTGTTATAAAAAGTACAATACATAAAAAATCACCTCAAACTATTAATAACATTGATAAAAGTATCTATTTCCGATATTGTATTAAAATGATTTAAACTTACTCTAATAGCACCAATCGTATCTGTTCCAAGAGTTTTATGCGTCAATATTGCACAATGTATTCCACCACGCACACATATATTGTATTTATCCAAAAATCTTACTACCTCATTAGATGGCACTTCTTTAACATTAAAACAAAAAACGGGAACTCTTTGAAAATCCTTATTATATATTACAACTCTATCATTCTTAGATAGTTGCTTAATTGCATAGTCTACCAACACACTTTCTTTTTTAGATATATTTTCTAAATTAGAATTTATGTAATCTAAAGCAACTTTTAAACTCCATATTGATGGCATATTTAAAGTACCTGCTTCATAAGTATCTGGATAAACGTTGGGATTAATATAACTATCTCCAAACATACCAGTTCCCCCCTGTATTAATGGGGATATTCTTAAATCATTAATTGAACATAATCCACCTACCCCATTGATTGAATATAAATCTTTATGACCTGTAAAAGCTAAAAAATCAATATTATCACGTTCCATATTTATTAACTTTTTTCCTCCACCTTGTGAAGCGTCTAAAAATATAGGGATTCCTAATTTATGAAAAGTAGAAAATCTATCTTTAGTATAGATAATCTGTCCTGTAAGATTACTTGCTAATGTGGAAATTACTAAACTGGTATTTGATTTTAAATACTTTTCAAAGTTTTGATTATATAAATCATCATGAGAGATTATATCATAAGTAATAATTCCTTTATCTTGCAAAGTTTGAATAGGTCTTAATACTGCATTATGTTCATAAGATGTTATTAAAACATGTGAACCTTTTTTTAAATATCCATTTAAGAATAAGTTTATAGCCTCAGTGGAATTTTTAGTAAACACTACATTATCTGATTTATTACAACCAAAGAAATTTGCAACTGTAGTTCGTGCTTGATGTAATAATCTACTGGCTTGTATTCCTAATTGATAACTTCCTCTACTTGCACTTACTCCGATATTTTTTAAGTAGTATTCAAATGCTTGATATACTTCATTAGGCTTAATTTTGCTAGTAGATGCGTTGTCAAAATATATAATATTATTCATGTTTACCCCTCAAAACTTGTGCCGTAATACAACCATTATAAAACTTAGATATACACTTATAACAATGTTGACATTTATTTTCATCTATAATATATTTGCCTTTCATAGTATCGATAGCTCCATATGGACATACACTATCACAAGCAGTACATTTGATACAAAATTGATACTTTCTCATTTGACATTTTAATCTTGATATTAAAGTATTAACATCTCTTATTTCCAATGGCACAACTTTTAAGACGTTAGTTCCATAAGTTACTATTATTTGAAATAGATTTTCATTATTTAAAGATACTAATATGGTTGTTTTATCTTGTTTTTCAGTGATATCTAAGTTACCAAACGGTTTCAAAAGTTCAATGATATCAGGTTGAAACTTCTTTTTAATAATAATATTTCTAGCTCTGTCTGATATGTTACAAGGTGTATCTTGTATAGGAACGTTTTTAGCTTGCAAACCACTTGCACCACGTCTAGCCTTCCATTTTCCAGCATCTATATAGTCATCGATATCGGTTTTATGGGTTTTTATTGCAAAATCATAAAGTAGATTTCTCCACTTATTAGATAGTTCTGGATAATATATTTCTGTCAACATCTGTGACCATTCAGAATTATTAGGACAACACCAACAACCCACACGTTTATATCCATAGGTATAAGCAGGATTGAAAGCAATCTTTTTATATAGAATGTATAACCAAACATCATGGTCAAGCCAATCAATGATAGGCATAGCGTTAATTTGTGAACCTATTTTAGATTTTTTTTGTGTTCTATCATAGTTTTGACGTTCTTTACTTTCAGAGTGCCTAATGCCTAAAAAGGTTAAACTATTGCCATTTAAACATTGATACTCTCCATTTAGATTGCTCGTCTTAAAGATAGTACAACACCAACGTTCATAACGACTTGGAGGACCAAAATAGTTGCAAAGTTTAAAAAAGTCGTTATCAGTTTCACTAGTAATTATAGGTGGTATAGGATTTTCACATCTAAATAGTCTATTTACATACTCATAGGTTATAGGAAATTCAAGTGTAGTATCGCCAAAGTAGTGTATAATATCTTCACTTTGTAGGGCATCACGTACTATTCTACTAATTACTGTAGAGTCCTTACCCCCTGAAAATGAAACTGTAGGTATCCAGTTGTGGAGGGTATCTTTTGAACATTCTTCCATAGTGTGTAATATATACTCTTCTGCCTCATAGATTTTACTATTTAAGTATCGTAAATTTGCTTGAATAAATAGTTCTTCATTTGGAATAGATGCATCATTATCTATATTATCTCTTAAATCTTGTGCGATTTTTAAGTGTTTTTTATTCTGATAGTATTCCTTAAATGGTAGAGTTTTTCTTACACCATCTACTAAGTATCGTCCACTACCTAAGTACCATACTGATTTATTATCTAAATTTATTTCCCAAATATACGATAGTAGTTTATATTCTTGTTTAAATACTGGATTGCATATTCCAGAAGTTGTAATACTTTTTAGAGTACCATCGCAAATTGGACACGTTTCAACATCAAATATAGGAATTTTACAGTTTTTGCACCAAAATACCAAAAAAAATCACCTCTTAATAAGTTCATCAATTATAGATATTAATACTTGAATTTTATCTTCGTCAGTAATAGATAAACCAAAATCGTTTAAATATTTAGATATTTTATTCTTTAAAGCTACTTTATTATTTGATAGTTCTTCATTAGATAGTACTATTTCTTTTAAAGTTTTTCCAGTAGATATTTTAACAATAGTTTCATTATTAAAATTATCTTTTGGAATATAATTGTTGAGAGTATTTTTTACATCTGTTAATTTTTGGATAAAACTATCTAAATGAGTATCATTCCAATATGATACTTCAAAACCTACCATTATTCTTGAAAGTTTATTTATTAAATCTATTTCATTACTACTAGATGCTAATCTACTAATTACGTTTAAAAATTGATTAGTATAGTAATCAAAAACTTTTGATTTTTTATCAATCCATTCAGTTTGATATAGTTCTATAAACATGGATATTAAATCTTTAGAGTATCCAAAAAGTAATAGAATTTTATCTTTAGCTTTTAAAGTTATATTATTTATAGCAGTTTCAAGTTCATTTTTAGATAGAATAATATCATCTATGGATAGTTTACACAAAGTATTAAAGAAAAATTTATGATAGTTGTTATAACTCTTATTCATTATGTTTCTGTAACTTTTAGTAATATCGGAAATGTTTTGAGTAGTTCGAGCATATTTGCTTATATTCTTATAATGAAGCATAATAGCATCATACAGAGATTTTAAACGATTGTTTTCCTTAGAAAGATAACTACTAAAGATACTTTCAAGACTTTCTATATATGTAAGTTGTTCATTGGTAAAGAAGTTTATATGTATATTATAATCTTGTGGACGCTTAACAATATCCTCAACCGTTTCATATGATAAGTTTTTTTCTACTCCATGAGTATCGATAGTTAAGCCTTCAAAATTATTCTGCAAAACGTATGTAAGTATGATATCTATATAACCTAAACGACAACCAATCGGTTGATTTACTAAACTATTATATAAAATTTCTGCCGATGTTGGATTTTCCTTACATTGTGATACAAAATCATCAATAACTTGCATAACATACTTAGAAGTAAGCTTTCCATCGATTTTATTAAGTTCAATATTATCCATTTTGATAAATCCATTTTTTAGTAATACTGAACGAATTATTAAATATTCTGGGGATATTGTAGTTATACCAAAATTATCTTCATTAAAGTGATTTATTATAGAATTGATAGCAATCTTTTTAGCAGTAATCATCGATGGAGTTAGTCTGTTTTTATTTAATAGTTCATTATTAACAATCATAGATTGATTAAATTTAAGGTTCATTAAATCACTAGCAAGGTTAGAAAGTTCCTCATCAGTAGATATGAACTTCTTTTCACCATTAGATACAACTAAAATATCGGTTGTTTCCATGCTTTTCCATGATTGTATATATCTATTTATAATATTAGTCTGTTCAACCTTATAATAGTTAACTTCCTCAACTACAGATAAATCTTCTTGTTTAAGGATATCAATTTGAGTTTCAATCAACTGGATTGCAATATACTTTTTTAACTCATCAATTAGATTACCACAGTTAATATTGATAATAGCAATTCCACTAGGTATATTACTAGATACTTCTTTTAAATCTTCAAGGGAATACTCATCATTAGATATAACCATAAATAATACACCATCATAATTTTGAGTAACTTTTTCAAAGTTTTTCTTAACAAAATCAGAATATGTAACAAAAATTGGAATAAAAGCCCTTTTTATTTTATATAAATCATTGTGTTTGTGTGGATAGATTAAAAAATTTCTAAAATCTTGATTTAATACACCAATACACACACTTTCATTGATGTTTACAATCTTTTCTTGAATAAGAGCATCGATATCGATAATACTTCCATTAAAGAACTCAAAAATATTATTATATTTGGAATACTTCAAAACTTTATTGTTACATAAGCTATTTAAAGCTTCTTCGATATCATTTTTAGGACAATCTATTAAATTTAGAATATTCTCTTTATTACATGATAGAATAACACTATCATTAATAGTACAGATTACTGTAATAGCTTTTAAAACTCTAATTTCTATAGCATTACTACACTTAAATACGGCAGTTTGATAGTTTCTATAAATATTATAAATTTCTTCTCCTTGATATTCTTTAAAATTAGGTTCAAAATAATCAAAAATACTATCCAAGCCTATAAAATGAAATTTATCCGTGGATAGCGTTTTTAAAGTGGAATATAAGCCCCTATCTTGCTTACTGGATAGGTATGTAAAGAAAGTTCTATCATTTTGAGCAATCTTTTTGGATAGTTTATCTAAAGCATATAGTGTAATGGTATGCAATGGATATATTTTCTCTTGAACGGTGTAATCTTTTAAAGGATAACCCTTAAAATCTAAGCCTTGTTGATATATTTCATTAAGATTGCTTTGAAATTTGTTTTCAAAAGATTTCCAATTCTCATTTTTGGATATTAAACTTTGAGTTATCATTAGAGATTGGTCATAGTTACTATTAATAGAAATCTTCTTAAAACGACTTTCAATTTTTTTCCATTCCTCAGCATATTTTTTACTAGACTTATTAGTATAAAGTGCTATTTGTTTATGTGATACTAAAATCAATCTATTGTTTGAACGGTCACAAAATTCAGCTAAATCTTGAATTTGCTTAACTTGAATATTTCTCAAATTATCTTCAAGATATTTTCCAAACTCATCAAATATAAAGACTATTCCAGAAAACTTACTTCCTATAGTATTGTTGATATCTTGTATAGTATCTTCTAAGTTAGAAGTTTCATATATAAAATCAACTCCAAAAGTCATAGATTTAAAAATTTTTTTAAAGATATCCTTATATTTTCTGTTGTAGCTTTTTAAACCACTCTTCAGTTTACTTTTTGTAATATTATTATTCTTGCAAATATCATTTAATTTATCATTAGATTGCTCACTCTCTTCCCAATTGTAGATAGTCTTTAGAGCTTGATTATAAAACTCTTTAAAATCTATGGTAATGCCTATACTTTTTAGAGTTTTAATTAAAGATTTATATATACACCTATTAAAATCATCAAAATTGGAACTTATAGGAACTAATAGATATGGTTTATCATTAGAATAAAAATTCTCTACAATATTGGAAAAATTTTCATTAATATTAGCCGAATTTTTTAGGAATGTTTCTAATACTTCAGAATTTTTAAAATCTTGATGTAATAACTGACTTAAAACAGTTAATAGGTGGGATTTTCCAGTACCATAAGAACCATATATCAAAAAACAATCTTGTTTGCTAGATTTATTAGTAATATTATAAAATAATTCTTTTAAAAGTTCTATATTTGCTATATTGGGGATAAAATTCTTTAGTTTACTATCGGAATTAATATCATACTGGATATTTGCCGAATATGTAAAATCGTATTTCTGTTCAATGAGATTACTATATAACAACTTAAAAAAATCCTTTCTAACAATAAATTTTCTTTAAAATGTTTTCATTTGTATGGTTAAAATCAATATATCTACTACCATGATTATTAGTAACTTTTAAATACTTTTCATTTTCCAAAATTTGAAGCAACATAATAATATCGGAATAACTTAAATTTAAATATTTTCCTATTTGATTTTCTTCCTCAACTAACGTATCTATAGATATTTGAGTTTTATCCTTATTATCTTCTAAAATGCAGTACAGAATTACATAAGGTGATATATCATTTAACTTTAATGATGTTTTTTCATAAGTAGTACTTGAAACTTGTCTTAAAAGTTCTAACCTAGATAACATTGAAGTATTTTCATCTTCAATAACTTTATCAATATTAGATGCCTTACTTTTAGAGTACATATTAGTTATACAACCCCACTCTTTAGATACCATATCTTTAGAGTAGCTACAACCGTTTTCTACCAAATAACTATACAATCCTTGAGTAAATTCTTCTTTAGTGATACTTTTTTTATCATAAATATTAAAAAACCAATATATTGCAGTAGAGTTATTACTATCTTTAACTATATTTCTATGTAGCAATATCAACGATGCCTTATTGAAAAAATATCTATCTTTTTCCAACAATATATTAAATAAATCAGTTTTAGTATGTACTATGCCTTTAGATATTTTTTTTTCGGTAGTCAATCCTGTAGCAACAGACCAATATCTAAGAGATTTAACCATAATCTTACCAACGCCAAAAGTATCCAGAGCAGTGAGTTCATTGGCTGGTGAGAATATATATTCATTCTCATTAACAGATGTCAAAATTTTAGTAGCCCAACCATCACGAAGATAAAAACTACTATGTTTATTTATAAACATAAAATATTCTCCCAAATTATATTATTATAAGTATCGTTTCAAGGCATTGTATATTTTAAGTAACTAAAGATATCACACACTTTGAAAGCAAAAAAAAGGCACAACCATATAGCCTTAAAAGGTTACAGTTATGCCTTAGATTATTAATATTAAAGTTTATCCATATGAAATTGTTACTTATGCACAAACAACAAGTGTACCCCCCCCCGATTTTGTAAGGGTTGTGCAAATTGCACATATATTTTTCATACAGATACACCTCCAAAAAATAGTTTAAAATTACTTATATTATTATAACACACAGTTTTAGAAAAATCAAGTATTAATAAAAAATTTTCAGTGTAACAGTGTGTATGTTCCACAATGAAATGAGACACAATATTTACCAATTGAAAATCAATAAA
>ERZ825670.407-NODE-407-length-60763-cov-31.924079_pt1 | contig 60763 bp, 54 predicted proteins | sample MGYA00519929_ERZ825670 | MGnify/ENA primary metagenome ERZ825670 (study PRJEB31778, sample SAMEA3449207) | human gut metagenome | biome: human gut; feature: human-associated habitat; material: faeces | place: United Kingdom | collected 2010/2012 ...
CTTCATATCCTCACTTCCTTTGCTTTTTGCAGATAGTATAACAGGCAAATGTCCGCGAAATGTTACAGCGGACGGATTTTTTCAAAAAAGTGCTTTTTCTTTATTATAGGATAGCCCGCTTTTCCGTACAAGGCACAAAATATGAATTATAAAGTTTAATCTTCCTGCATATAGCAACATTCCATTGAGAAAATATGAAATATACAATGTAGATGGGTGGTGCTATATGGCAAATATCAAAGATTGTCCCGGCTTTGAAACTTTCGGCGCGGATGTAAAAGAGGCGCGGAAAGTCAAGCAGTTATCGCGTAAGACGCTGGCGGAACAGGTCAATATCGACTGGCGCTATCTTGCCAACATCGAAAATGACGGCACGATTCCCAGCCTGCCGGTTATCATACAGCTTATCAAAATCTGCGGGCTTCCCGTGGAACGGTATTTTAACCCGGAGATCATGCGGGAGGAAAGCGCACAGCGGCAGCGGGTCAGCCACAAACTGAAACTCTGCCCGGAAGAATTTCTGCCGATCATCGAGGGTGCGATTGACGGGGCCATTCAAATTCAACAGAAGAATGACGAAACGGAGGGTGCATGACAACCCTCTGTTTTGTTTTTGGGAGGACGCAAGCTGCGCCCTCTCTTTTTTTGTGCGGTTTTCGGAAAAACCGGGATTTTGCGGGTATTTCCTTGGGGGCAGAACGCTTTTTAGGGGAAGAAGAACAAAGACAGCAAGCATAGGGAGTGTAGCCACACTCCCGGCAAACGGCTTCCCGTTTGTATCTTGGGGAAGTCCCCAAACCCCTGAATGAATGGAGGTGAGAAAGTGGCAAACCGAAAACGGAAGTTTGTGCTGCGCGTCCCGGTGACGCCGGAGGAACGGGCGCTGATCCAGCAGAAGATGGCCCAGCTTGGCACAAAGAACTTCTCTGCCTACGCCCGGAAAATGCTGATTGACGGCTATATCGTCCATATCGACACCGGCCCCGTCCGGGCGCAGACCGCAGAGCTGCAAAAGATCGGCGTCAACATCAACCAGATTGCAAGGCGTATCAACAGTACCGGGACTGTGTACGCGCAGGACTTGGAGGACATCAAGGGGGCGCTGGCACAGATATGGCAGTTACAAAGATCCATCCTATCAAGTCAACGCTGAAAAAGGCGCTGGACTACATCGAGAACCCGGACAAGACCGATGAAAAGCTGTTCGTTTCTTCCTATGGCTGTTCCTATGAAACGGCGGATATTGAATTTCAAATGCTGTTAGATCAGGCGTACCAAAAGGGCAACAATCTGGCCCACCACCTGATACAAGCCTTTGAACCGGGGGAAACCACGGCGGAGCAGGCCCACGAGATCGGGCGGCAGCTTGCCGATGAAGTGCTGCAAGGCAAATACCCCTATGTGATTACCACCCACATTGACAAGGGCCATCTGCATAACCACATCATTTTCTGCGCCGTGGATATGGCAAACCAGCGCAAGTACATTTCCAACCGCCAAAGCTACGCCTTTATCCGGCGCACCAGTGACCGGCTGTGCAAGGAACACGGCCTGTCTGTGGTAAAGCCCGGCAAGGACAAGGGCAAGACCTACGCCGAGTGGGACGCACAGAAAAAGGGTAAGAGCTGGAAAGCAAAACTGAAAATCGCCATCGACGCGGCCATTCCGCAGGCCAAAGACTTTGACGGTTTTTTGCGGCTCATGGAGGCGCAGGGCTATGAAGTCAAACAGGGCAAGTTTATTTCATTCCGCGCGCTGGCAGACGGCCTCCGTCCCGGACAGGAACGCTTTACCCGCTGCAAGACCTTGGGGGAGGATTACACCGAGGAACGGATCACCCAGCGGATCAAGGGCATTGCCATTGACCGGGGGCCGCACAGAAGAAGCACCGGGGAAATCTCCCTGCGGATTGCCTTGGAGGACAGTATCAAGGCCCAACAGTCGGCGGGCTATGCGCGGTGGGCGAAGCTGCACAACTTGAAGCAGGCCGCCAATTCCTTAAACTTCATCACAGAGCACCAGATCGACAGCTACGAGGGCTTGGAAAGCAGGCTGGCCGAGATCAGCGCGGCAAACGACGCGGCGGCCTCCGCCCTGAAAGACGCAGAACGCCGACTTGGGGATATGGCGCTGCTGATAAAAAACCTCTCTGCCTACAAGCAGCTCCGGCCTGTGGCGCTAGAACTGCGAAACGCCAAAGACAAGGCCGCGTTCCGGCGGCAGCATGAAAGCCAACTGATCTTGTATGAGGCGGCGGCAAAGGCGCTCAAAGAGGCCGGGGTCACAAAGCTCCCCAACCTGTACGCCCTCAAAACCGAGTATAAAAAGCTGGACGCAGAACGGGAACGGCTGTCCGCACAGTACAGCGAAGCGAAACAGAAATTGAAAGAATACGGCATTGTCAAACAGAATGTAGACAGCATTTTGCGGACAGCGCCGGGAAAGGAGCATACGCAGGAACGATGAACATACCGAGAATGAGTTACCCCCAATACCGCAAGGCCCGCAGGCTCACCCATGAGTGCTGCAACTACTGTAACGGGAACTGCCTCCTGCTGGACGATGGGGAGGAATGTGTCTGTGTGCAGAGTATTTCCTATTCGTTGCTGTGCCGGTGGTTCAAGGTGGCCGTCCTGCCGCTGGACGCGGCCCTGTGCGCCGAGATCACCAAAGGCCGGGACGAAATCAAACGCTGCGCCGTCTGCGGGGCGGCGTTTACACCCAACTCCAACCGGGCCAAATACTGCCCGGATTGTGCGGTGCAGGTGCGCCGGAAGAAAGAGGCGGAACGCCAGCGGAAAAGATACCTCCTGTCTACGCATTTAGGGCGGTAAAAGTCCACGGAAATCAAGGGTTTTTCCGCATGGTCGGCAGGCAGGTGGATAAAGTTATCCTGTTCCCCTCAAAACAGGGTTCTAAATGCGGGAAAATGGACAAAAAAGAAGCGCCGGGACAAAGATAACTTTTCAGTTCTTTGTCCCGGCTGAATTTTGGCATGGACACTGATTTTGTGCAGTGCTATAATTTGAGTAAATAAACGAGATCGGGGTGATTATCCATGAATGAAAGAGAAAAGATTATCCGGCGTTGGTTTGATATGTGGTTGGAGCAACAGGATTTTGGAATAGATGAAATTTTTACAGAGGATGTTCTATATACAGAAAGTTGGAGTCCCCAATATTGCAATCGAAAAACTGTGAAGCACTGGTTTCAGGAATGGAATACCCGTGGCAAAGTCGTTGCTTGGGAAATTAAACAATTCTTCCACAAGGAAAATCAGACAATCGTTGAGTGGTATTTCAAAAATGAAATGGACAATGGGAGCATAGAAGAATTTGACGGAATCTCTTTGATTGAGTGGACAGACGAGAACAAAATTAAGTCATTAAAAGAATTTGGGTGCAATCTGAATCATTATAATCCCTATGAGCATAGTGATACGCCCCAGTTTAGAAATAAAAAGGCAAGCTGGTTTTGATTTGTGCTTTGTTGCAAAAAAGAAGCGCCGGACGCAGAGGCTTTGACAGCCCCCGCGCCCGGCGTTTTGCTTATTCGTCTGTGAAGTGGAACCGCTGCGCCGCAAAGTCGGCGTCGCTCATGGCGTCCAGCTTATTGACGGTCTGGCAGGCCAGCGCCGCCATTTCCTTGTCCATGTCCGGCAAAGCTGCCCGGAAATTTGCCGCCGTCCTGTGGCGGTCGGCATTGTGGTACAGACAGATCAGGTTTTCTTCTTCCACGGTGAAATACATTCCTCATACCTCCATTTCTTTTGATTTTTCCCGCGCCGGGGGCCTCTTTTTCTGTTCCTCCTTGGCGGCGGCAAGCTGCGCCCGGATGGACGGTTTCTTTTGTTTCTGCGTCGTCCTGCGGGTCTGCTTGGGCTTTTGGGCCTCCGCCTTGGCTGCCTCGGCCACATCCAAAAGGGAAATCTGTTCCCCGGCTTTTGCCCTTGCTTCCAGTTCCTCCATAGACGGGGCATTGTTCATCATGCCGTCGATCATGTTGTAGTTCTGCTCGGTGGACATTTCCGCCATCTTGATATGGCTTTCCTGCTGGGCGGGGATGGCAAAGGCCCTTGTGCCGTTTGCCATAATGAGATACCTGCCGTCATCCGATTGATGGTGGAATCCATACCCGGCGGCCTCCATCTGTTCCCGGCTCCTGTCGGTCAGATAGAAACGGCCCCGTGGCGTCTGGATTTGTTCGCCGGTCATGCACTCGTCTGGCGTGAGCTGCTTTTCCGGCTGGGCGAAGAACTCCGGCACCTGCCGGTAGTCGGCTCCCTCGTCCACATAGTAGGCGGTCTGTTTCCCATCCTGCCGGAACACCACAATATCCCCCATTGAGAGGGAATGTCCCTTGTAATCGGCGGGATGTTCCATGTTGAAGCGGCGGTAAATCTCGTCCAGTGTGGTGTCCTTGTCCAGCGGCGCGGTGTAGACAAGCTGGTAATTCTTCCTGTCCACCGAAAGCCCATCTGCCTGCAAGTCCTCATAGGAACGGTAGCGGAAGTCGCGCCCCTCCGGGCCGGGCGGCACTTGGTAGATGGAAAAGTTGGGCTGCGCCGGGGCCTCATAGTCAGAGGCAACATATTCCTCCACCGTCAGCCCGGAAGCGGCGGCCTCCTGTTCCAGCTCTGCCTCGATCTGTTTTTTGTAGTCCTGCAAGCTCTGGTCGAAGTCGGCAAGCTGCGGCGGCTCCGGCAAATGGTACTGGCCCTGATTGAGAAGCGGGCGGCACTCCTTTACATAGTCCAAAACCGCATTGAAATAAGCGGTCTGTTCCGGCGTCAGGGTTTCCCCGGATCGTAGCGGACGCCGGGCCTCCTGCTCCATAGCGGCCAGATTGCAGTGCAGCTCCATATACGGGATGAACTCATGCAGCAGCGTATCCCGCTGGGCCTTGTCCGCCTCCCATGCCTCCGGCCCCTCATGGTGCAGCACATGGTTTTTCCAGCTTTCATCCTGTGCGTAGTATTCGTGGTAGCCCCGGATATGCTGGATCAGGGAACCGTCGCCGTCGCCAAAGTCCTGCCGTCCCTCGTAGCTGTCCGGCTGGCCCTGCATGGTAAAGTCAATGCGGAACTTGGTCTTGTCGTACCAATGGCCCGTATAGCCCGGCTGCTCCCGTTCATGGCGTCTGGCGCTGTCCAGCTCGTTGAAAACGGCCTCGGCTTCATGCAGCGGCATTTGCTGGCCGTCTTTCAAATGGGGGCTTTCACTCCAAAGGATCGTGACAACCGGCTCCGCTGCCGGATTCTGCGCGATCTGCCGCTGGGCGTTGGCGACGGCGATCTCACTTTCGATCTCGCTTTTCACAAAGGAATCCATCTGGCCCTTTTGCAGCTCGTAGCCCTGTTCACACAGGCGGTTGATAAGCCCGATCACCTTGTCAGTATCGCCCACGGCCTCGGCATAGGCCACGATCAACTGCCGTTCATCGCTGCCCAAACGCGGGGCGTTTTTCTCTGCCAGCTCGATCAGGGCGGCGGCCCGGTCAGCCGGGGACGCCTCCGGCATGAACGGCTTTCCATTCAAAAGGCCGTCGATCCCGTTCCATGCCTGCGGCTGGGGAATGGCGTTGGCCTGTTCGGTTGCTTCCAGAAAATCATCCAACCTGTCGCCGGTCAGGGGTTCCATCGTCCCAGCCGGTCGCTCATGGATGGCAAGGATTTCTTTTCCGGCTTCCGCAAGGGACAGGTCGGGATTGTCAAGCTGGCCTCCGTCCAGTTCCTTGTAGTCGGGGTCATACAGCGTGTAATCGTAGCCGGTTTCCGATGTCTGGATATACAGGTAATCGCCGCTTTCCAAACGGTAGGCGGCCTCCTGCTGGGCTTCTGCCTGTTCCAGCGTTCCATCCCCGGCAATGGTAAAGCCCTGCGCCTGCGCCGCCTCCTTGGTTCCCTGCGACACTTCGCCGGTGGATTTCAAATCTGCGTCAATGAGGGCTTGCAGCATGGCTTTTACGCTGGCGGTCATTTCCCGCTGTTGCTCCGGGGGCAGCTTGGAAAATACGCTGTCCGGGTCTGGCTGCTCGGCGGCCCGTTCCAGCGGCGCGGCCTGCGGCTGCTCCTGCTGGGTCTGCCGTTCTTTCTGAAGCTGGGCAAGGTGGCCGTCAATGGTGGTAATCAGCTCATGGGCGGTGGCCCGGATGGTTTCAAGGGAGGCTTTCAGCTCTTTCAAGTCCTTGCCGGAACTCCAACCGGCCACATAGCCAAAGGAATAGTCGGAGGTGTCCAGCCCGTAGTGCTGGCAGACGGCATAGGCCACGCTTTCGGCCTGCACCTCACGGGTGCGGCTGTCGGGGCGGTCGGCCTGCTCTATGGCCGGGGCTTCCGGGTCGATGGCGTGGAGCTTGGAATGGGCGATCTCATGGATGGCCGTCTTTAGGGTCTGTAATTCGCTCATGCCCTCCTGAATGGCGATCCGCTTTTCCGTCAGGTGGTAGTAGCCGTGGGAACCGCCCGGAATATCCTCAAAACCAATGGGAACCGGGGAGGTCTGTTCCAGCGCCTTGAAAAATTCCCCGTAGCGTTCCACGCTGCCGGTCAGTTCTTCCACGCCGATAGAGGGCAGCGGTTCCCCCTCGGTCTGGCTCACATCAAAGACGGAAACGATCTTAAAGGCCGGAACCTGTATTTCCTGTACTTCGGTAACAGGCTTTCCGTCCTTTCCCATCACCGGCCTGCCCTGTGCATCCAGCTTTTGCACTTCCTTTTTCGCCTTGAACGGGGCCGGGGCCAGTATTTTGATGGCCTTTTCGCCTTTCTTTACATTGCGGTGAAAATCGTCCCGCCACTTGTTGTAGCCCGCCACAAGCTGTCCACCCTGCATGGCGATCAGGAGGGTATTGTTGAAGCTGTAACTGTGGAACTTGGACATGGTGGTGAGATAGGCTTTGTAGCGTTCACTCTCGAAAAGCTCCTGTATGCCGGTTTCCAGCCGGTCGGTGATCTCTTTCATGCGCTCGGCGCTGTTCTGGCCGTTTAAGAGAATGGGGGTGACAGGCTGTGGGGCCTTTGTAGGCGCTGCCGCTTCCGGCTGCACCTTGCTTTCCTCCCGCAGAATTTCCGGCGCGGGATAGGCCATCACCCGGTATTTCTCCGGCACTGGCTGGCCCTCATGGACACGCTGCCATTCGTCGCTGGTTCGCAGAATATAGCCGTAATCGGTAAAGGTTCCCTGTTCCTCGTTGGCGATAAAACTTCCCAGCCGGTCGGTGTCAATGGCCGGTTTCCACGGGTCGGGGACGACAAACAGCCCGGAATCATTCAGATAATATTCCCCCAGACTGCGGTTGTCCTTGGCGTTGATTAAGACAAAACAATCGGTGTTTTCGGCGTAGTCCAAAAGCTGCCCAATGGTCTGCATTTTTGCCGGGGACTGCATGGCGGCGTTCAGCTCCGCCAGCTCCACGGCGTCCAGCTTTTGAAGCTGGGCAGCAAGGAAGTTCAGTTCGTCCACGCTGGCGGCTCTGATTAAATCCTCCGGCAGTTCCAGCGGTTTTCCCTCCGGGGTGGAAAAGCCGCCAATGAACAAGTCCTGCTGGTTGTCGGCGGTAATGTGGATTTCCTTTAGGGCTTCCTGTACCTGTTCGGCGGTAGTCGGCAGGGAAAGCCAGTACCCATGCGGCCCGCCGGTCTGCGCTTCGGCGCGGTTATCAAGAAAAATAGAAAATACTTCGTTCACGGGTTCCCTCCTTTCCGGGGTGGTTGTGGTCTGCTGCGGCTGCGCGGTTTCTTCCTGCGCGGGAAGCTCTGCGGCTTTTGCCGGTTCCTCTCCCTCAATGGTGTAGCCGGGGAGCAGGCAGCCGTTGACCTTAAAGCAGTCGGCGTATTCCTTGGGGATGGCCGGGGAAATTTCGGTAAAGTAATGTTCGTGGGCTTTGATCCGGCCATTCAGGTACTTGTCCAGTTCTTCCCGGCTGGCAAAGACTTTCCGATCCTGTCCGGCGATCTTTTCCCGCTGGTTTCCGTGGGGCGCGTTGGTATAAAGGCCCCAGCGGAGCGTCCACGAGTAGGGAATAGATTTTTGGGCGGCGCTGTCATACCGGGTATTCTCGGAAATGGAGTAATCCATCTGGTAGACCATGTTGCTGCGGATATGGCGGTACTCGTCCGGGGCCTCCCACTGGTTTGCGGTATGGGTAACGGGAAGCGTCCGGGCATATTCAAGGGCTTTGTCCAGAAACAGGGTTCTTCCGGCCTGTTCCTCCCATGCGGCGGCCTGTTCTTTCAGGCGGTCAAACACTTCCTGTTCTGCGGCGGCGCTTTCCGCCCGCAGGGAAAGAAGCTCCGCAAGGGGCAGCTTTACCATTTCGGAGAGATCGGCCTTGCCGCTTTCAAAGTAAATCCGGCGCTCGATCCGCATGGTGCTGGCCGGTTCTAAATCGTCGTGGTCGTAGGAGCTGTAAGACATTTGGGGTTCACATCCTTTCTGAAAAATGGCATAAGAAAAGCAGGAAACCTTTGAAAAATTTCCTGCTGGGTGGGCCGATAATAAGCGGCTGATATTCAATTTTGAAAGTTTGGGTTAGATTGATTGAAGCTGGGGACAGTCTAACAAATTAAAGCTTTCTACTTCTTCAACATCAATAACTTTGATGCCTCGTTCTTTTAATGCCTTTGCAAACAATCCCATTCCAGAAATCAATTTTCCGGTAAAGCTACCATCATATATTTGATTTACTCCGCAGGTAGGACTTCTGGATTGTAGTATAGCTAACTCAATATCTTCATGTTGAATTTTGGATAATGCCATTGATACTGCTCGTTTATATTCCAAATCAACATCATTTCCATTTTCGTCTGTTACTACACCATTCACAATCTCTGCACAAGGTCTGGGAGTAGCCATACCTGCTAATTGCTCTGGACAAATGCAAATAATTTCTTTATCTTTTAAGTAGTTGATAGCTGCCAGATTTTTGTTATTTTTTCCATTGTATTTACAATCCACTCCCATAATACAAGCACTAACTAATATTTTCACACTTATCACCTCAAATGGATATTATCGTTGGCTTTATTATACTATGACATGGTGTATCTTGGAATAGATGAATTGTAAATTTGCTGGATACAAGGGGTTTGGGGCTTCCCCAAAGAGAAAATCCCCGGCCCGGCAGGTGCGCCGGGTCAGGGATTTTGCCGGGAGTGTGGCTACACTCCCTATGCTTGCTGTTTTTAGTTTTTGTCCCTCTGTTCCACGCGGTAGTTCACATACTTGCCGCCGGTATCGGCCAAAAGCACCGTCCCGTCATAGGTCTTGCCGGTTTTCATGGAGCGCAGGCCCTTTACCTTTGCTTTTCCGTCTTTAAGTAGCGCGGCGGCGATCTTCGGGGTGAACGCCTTGCCCCGTTCCTCAAAAAATCGGTCATTCTTCCACATGACAAACTGGCAGCTTCGGTTTCCGCAGTAGTAGTTCTTTTTGCCCTCGTAGACGCTTTCCCCGCAGCGCGGACATTTGCCGATAACCACACGCTCGGTTTGAAACAACTTCTGCGCGTCCTCGCTGATCTGGGAGTAGTTTGCGATCAGGCCCCTTGTCATTTCTGCAATGCCAGCCATGAAGCCCTCCGGGTCGGCCTGCCCCTTGGCAATGGCCGTCAGCTCCGTTTCCCACTGTGCCGTAAGCTGGGGAGAGGTCAGCACTTCCGGCAGCACGCAGGCAAGGTTGTGGCCGTCCTTGGTGGGAACAAGCTGTTTGCCCCTGCGCTCCACAAAGCCCATCTGCACCAGCTTTTCTAAGATGGAGGCGCGGGTGGCCGGGGTTCCCAATCCCTGCCGCTCGGCGTCCTCCGGCAGATCGTCCGTACCGGCGCGCTCCATAGCGGAAAGCAGGGTATCTTCCGTGTAGGATTTTGGCGGTGCGGTGAAATGTTCGGTGACAGCGGCAGTTACCTTGTCAAAGGTCTGCCCCTCGGTGATCTCCGGCAGTTCCCGCGCAGGCTCCGGGGCGGTGTCGTCACTGTCTGTTTTGAACGACGCCTTAAAGCGGCGGTCAAGCTCTTTCCAGCCGGGGGTCAGGATGGTCTTTCCCTTGGCGGTAAAGGTGTTCCCGGCACAGGTGAATGTGGCGGTGACAGCCTCGTACACATGGGGCGCGGCCACGGCGCACAGCAGCTTGCAGCACACAAGGGACAGCAGTTTCTTTTCTCCCTCGGTCAGCCCGTCAAAGCCTTTCTGCACAAATTCCATTGTCGGGACAATGGCATGGTGGTCGCTCACCTTTTTGCTGTTCAGCACCCGGCCAAACTGCGGGGACAGGTCAAGCCCCGCCGCAAAGGGAAGCAGCGGCCACAGGCCGGACACAAGACTTTCCGCCGTTGGCAGCATATCATCGGTCAAATACTGGCTGTCGGTGCGGGGATAGGTCAGCAGCTTCTTTTCATAGAGCTGCTGGGCATAGTCAAGGGTCTGCTTGGCGGTAAATCCAAACAGCCGGTTTGCCTCCCGCTGCAAGGTGGTGAGGTCATAGAGGCGGGGCGGCTGCTCCGTCTTTTTCTCCCGTGTCACAGACACACAAACGGCCTGCGCCGTTTCACAGGCGGCTTTCAGGGCCTTGGCGTCGTCTGCGTTTCTCATGCGTTCACTGGCCGCCTCCATGCCGCCCGCCGCAATCTGGACGATGTGGTATTTCTCTTTCTGAAAGCTGCTGATCTTGGCCTCCCGGTCAACCAGCATTTTCAGGGTCGGCGTCTGGACACGGCCCACGGTCAGGGTCTTGTGGTAGAGGATGGAGAAAAGTCTTGTCGCGTTGATCCCCACCAGCCAATCCGCCTGCGCCCGGCAAAGGGCCGACTGATACAAGTTGTCATAGTCAGTTCCCGGTTTCAGATGGGCAAAGCCGTCCTTGATGGCCGCGTCCTCCATGCTGGAAATCCAAAGGCGCTGAAACGGTTTCTTGCAGCCCGCCATCTGGTAGACGAAACGGAAAATCAATTCCCCCTCGCGCCCGGCGTCAGTGGCGCACACAAGGCCGGTAACATCGGGGCGCTCCATCAAAGAACGCAGGGTGTCAAACTGCTTTTTCTTATCGTCGGGAATGATGTACTGCCATTCCTGCGGCAGAATCGGCAGGTCGTCATAGCGCCATTTTTTGAAACGCTCGTCATAAGTCCCGGCGTCGGCAAGGGAAACAAGGTGGCCGATACACCAGCTCACCAGATAGCCGTTTCCCTCCATGTAGCCGTCTTGTTTCTTGTCCGCGCCGATCACGCCCGCAATGCTGCGGGCTACGCTTGGTTTCTCTGCAATTATTAACTGATAGCTCATACTTCGTCCTCCTTATTTCCATCTTCACTTGTCATATCCTCGTCCGGCTCCGGGGCTTCGTCCTCGTCGTCCTCGTCCTCTCCAAAGTCATACTCGGCCAGATCGTCATTGCCTGTGGTGTCGGCTTTTTCCTTTTTGAATTTCAGGAAGTAGAGGGCTGCGCCGCCGCCCAGCAGCACCACCACAAAGAACACCACAAGGCCGCCCATGCCGCTTGGCTTTTCCTCCTGCGGCTTTTCTTCCTCCGGCTGGGGCTTCGGCTCCGGCCCGTTGCAGGCGGTCAGGTTGTTTTTACAGACCGGGCAAGCCGTATTGACGGCCCCGGCTTGACACTTGGCCGTACAGGTGCAGACCTCTGGCTCTTTTTTCCCGTCCTCCAACAAGGCTTACAGGTCGGCGTCGTCCACTTGGTTGAGGAAATGCACCGCCGTTTCCTTGTCCTCGTTGGCCCGGTCGATCAGGATGTAAAAATAATTCCCGGCCTTGGTGGTAACAGTGATAAGCTGCTTATCCCCGAAAAAATCATCCACCAGCGTAGCGTTGCCCTGCGGGGTAACGGGTACGCCCTCCGGCTCCATGCCGCCGGTGGTGGGTTCTTCGGTTTCCTCCGGCACCTCTGCGGGGGCCTCGGTGGTTTCCGGCAGCGGCACCGGGTCAGGGTCAGCGCCACCGGCGTAGGCGGTAACGGTCGTGGTCGCCATGCAGAGCGCAGCGGCCACAGCCAGCGTCAAGGTACGGAACAGTTTAGATTTCTTCATGGGCGCTGTCCTCCTGTTCAAAGTCCGGGATCGGGGCCGGGGCCGCCTGCAACGCGCCGCCGCGCACAAAGGCGGCGAACTCCTGCGGGGTCATGTTGAGGCCGCGCACAAGCTGGACGATCTGCAAGTTTTCCTGTTCGGTCTTGGCTGCTTCCAGCTCCCGAAGCTGCTTTTGCAGCTCCGCGATCTTTCCCTTGGTTTTCTCAATATCCTTTTCAATGCGTTCCAATTTGTTCATTGCCATAGTGATTTACTCCTTTCTGGCGTTTAAGGTAAACGCCCGTAACAATAAAAATGCTGCTGCCAGTAGCTTGAATTGAGGTTCGTGTAGGAAATGGGGTCGCCGCAGTGCAGCATGACCGAATTTCCCACATACAGCCCCACATGGGACATCCCGGCAGTGTCGTAAGTGCCGACGAAAAATACAAGGTCACCGGGCTTGGCCTGCTCCGGGGAAACGGGGGTGCAGATGTTGTAAAGCCCCTGCGCCGTCTGGCGTCCCACATTCCAGCCGGAATGATTGATAACCCAGCTAATGAAGCCGGAACAATCAAAGCTGGTGCTTGGGGAGCTGCCGCCCCACACATAGGGATAGCCCACATACTTTTCTGCCTCGGCAATCATGGCGGCAAAGGTTTCGTCCTTTAGCGCCTCCGGGGGGATTTCATAGTAGGTCGGCTCTTTCGGGGTGGAGGCGTGGGGATAGCTGCCGTTGGGAAACAGATCTGGCCGGTTGCCCAAAGTCTGCATATAGGCAGCATAAAAGCCCATCTGTTCCTCGGTGAGAATGTAGATGGGCAGGTGGGACAGGTCAAAGTTTTCCAGCTTCACATTACAGATATAGTAGGTGTAGGGGACTTCCACGGTGTAGGTGTTTCCCTCGCTGTCCGTCCTCGTTTCGGTGCGGTAGCGGGTTTCCGTTTCGATGGTCTGGGTCAGGATGTACTGCTTTTCAAAGAGCATGGCAAGGTCGCCCTGTACCTCCCCCAAAGTGAACACGCCGTTATGCAGCGCGGAGAGGATGGAGGTCAGCACATAGGGGTCATGCTTGATCTCGTCCAGATCGAAACGGTATTCGTCATAGCCGGGGTGCAGGCTTTCGTAGTTGCCAAGTTCGTGCTGCAAGTCTGCTTCCAGCGCGGCATAGGCGGCTTCGGCTCCCAGCATATCGCTGTCCTCGGAGAGATAGGAGGTGGCGGCAAGGCCCGTCCCGGTGCTGCCAAACATGGCGGTGCAGGATTGCAGGCCGCCCATCACCAGCAGGAGCATGAGGCCCACGCCGCCAACGATCAGCGCCCCTTTCCAGTGCCGGGCGGCAAAGGACGCGGCCTGTCTGCTTTTCTCTGCGGCTTTCTTGGCTGCGGCAGCCGTGGTCTTGGCGGTGCTTGCCGCCCCCTGTGCGGTCTGGCCCGCCGCCCTTGCTGCCTTGGCATATTCCCGCTTAATGTGCTGTTTCTGCCAGAAACGGGAAACGGGGTTCTTGGCCGCCTGCGCCAGCTCCGGGTGATCCCGCAGGGATTTTTGATACGCAAACTCGGCGTTGGCGGCGATGGACTTTCGCTCGGCCTTGGCTGCGGCCCGGTAGGGTTTGAGCTTGTGGCGGTGGACGCCGCTGCGGATCATGCGGCCCGCCTGCCGTTCCGCCAGTTCCTCCCCCTTATGGCCGCCCTCCACGCCCACATTTTCGTGTTCTACCTCATGGATTTTTCCGTGGAGGTAAAGCCCGGCTTCCTGTATGGGGCGGCTGGCCGGGTTTGGTTTGAGCTGGGGAGGGGCTTTCTCCACCTTGTCAAAATACAGCCTGCTTTTGGCCTTGCCCTTGGCTTCGTCATAAACGGTTTCCTTGGTAATGACGCGCTTTTTTGGCAGGGCTTCTTTGGCCGCTTCCAGCTTATCCGCCCGTTTTTCTGCCTTTTTGATATACGGGGCCAGCTCCGGGGAGGCCCGTTCCTCGGCGGTAAACTGCAACCGGGAAACGGGGCTGGTGGCCTGCGCCACGGTTTCCCCGGCGTCCTTGGCCGCTTTCTTTGCCTTGTGGCGGTCGTGCAGTTCGTCCGCCCGTTCCAGTATTTTTTCCGCCGCGCCCTCCGGCTGGGTAGTGTATTCCTGCTCGGCCTCCCGGCTGGACACATTGACGCTTTCGCCGGTGGTCTGGTTATCCAGCGTCAGGCCGTCGCGGGTCATGTGCTGCGTCACCTTATCGCGGGGTTTTAAGGGTTCCATGACTTCACCTCCTTGTGCCTCATACCGTCGCCCCCTCGCCTAACCGGGTCGTCATGATCTGGTAGAGCTGGGTGTTTTTCGGGATGGGGTTCTTAAAGGGCAGGATCACATTTTCGTAAATGAGAAGTCCCTCGCCGGGTTCGGAATTGTCCACATACCGTAATTGCTGGGGCGAAATGTTCAGCCGTTCCGCAAGGATTTTGCGGTCGCCGCTGGCCTGATTGAGCAGGCAGATAAAGTCGCTGTTTTCCAAAATGTTCTCAATTTCCGGGGAGGAAAGCAGGTCTTTTACATTCTGCGTCGCACCTGTGGGAATCCCGCCCCACTTACGAAAACGCTTCCAAATCTCACAGGAAAAGGCCGCCGTCTGTTCCTCACGCAACAGCAGGTGGAACTCATCACAGAAATACCATGTCGCCTTGCCCTTGCTGCGGTTTTGGGTGACACGCCCCCAAATCTGGTCTTGGACAATGAGCATACCGATTTTCTTTAGCTGCTTGCCCAGCTCCTTGATGTCAAAGGCCACAATGCGGTTTTTGATGTCAATGTTGGTTCTGTGGTTGAACACATTTAAGCTGCCGGACACATACAGGTCAAGGGCCTGCGCCACCCGGTCGGCCTCCGGGGTATGCTGGTCTAACAGGGCTTTGTGCAGGTCTGCAAGGATGGGCATATTTTCCGGCTTGGGGTCTGCCAGATAAGGCCGGTAGATCACCTGTACCGCCCGGTCGATCACCGTCTTTTCGATGGCTTCCAGCCCATTCTTGCCGCCCATGACAAGCTCACAGAACGACAGCACAAAGTCGGATTTTAAGGCCAGCGGGTTTTCATCCTCGGAGTAGTTCAGGTTGATGTCCAGCGGGTTCACATAGTTTTTGCTGGTAGGCGACAGCTTCACCACCTGCCCATGCAGCCGCTTCACAAGGGGGTAATATTCGGCCTCTGGATCACAGATATACACATCGTCCGGGGTGCAGAGGAACACGCTCACAATCTCCGATTTACAGCTCATACTTTTGCCGCTTCCCGGTGTCCCCAGCTTTAGCCCGTTGGGGCAGCGCGCCCGCTTGCGGTCGAGCATAATCATGTTGCCGGTCTTGGCGTTGATCCCGTAATACATGGCGTCGCCGCCCTGAAAAAGCTCCTGCGTCACAAAGGGGACGAACACGGCCACGCTGGAAGTCGTCAGGGAGCGTTCAATCTGGATGTGGCTGGCCCCCAGCGGCAGGCTGCTCATAAGCCCCTGTTCTTGCTGGTAGTCCAGCCGCACAAGGGAACAGTTGTATTTCTGTGCAATACCGGCAGCCCAGAACACATCATTTTCCAGCTTTTGCCGGATGTCTGCGGTGTTCAGCACCAAAAAGGTAAGCTGGAACATCCGTTCATTCCGGCTCTGCAAGGTCTTTAACAGCTCCTTGGCGTCCTGCCCGTAGGTGGCAAGGTCGCTGGGAAGTATATCCATGTCGTAGCCGCTGCGGACAGCCCGTTTCTGTTCCTGAATCTTCATGGCGTCAAGGTCGGTGATCTTGCGCTTGACCGTCTTAATGGCGTCGCTCTGGTCGATGGCCTGCACATGGAGGTTCACCACAATACCGTTTTCCGTGTTGAGAAAATCGGCCAGCATTTCATCCGACAGCTCCGGGGAGAGGATTTGCAGGAAGCTCACCGCCCCGTATTTGCCGCCCAGCCCGAACATCCGGGCATTGCCGAAGCGGAACGAGGACGGGGCGATAAAGTCCTTGGTGGAAAGCCCCGACGGGGCAAGCCACTTCCAGTCAAAGGAGAACGGTTCCCCGTCCGGGTGGAAAATGCTGTGCATGACTTCCAGCCGTTCCTTGGCGTCCAGTCCCCACGCGGAGGCCCCCATGCTCTTGAAATAGCCCAAAAGGTCGGTTTCGATCCGGCGCAGTCTGGCGCGGGCCATTTTCAGGCTGTCCGCCTCAATGGTGTAGGTCATAAATTTCCGCTTCATCAGGCCGTTGTTCCCGTTCACAAGCTGGTCTTGCAAAATGTCGGAATACTCGCTGCGGATGTCGTCGAAGTCGTCCCCCTGCGCCCGGATTTCAAAGCTCTTGGCGTACTGCTTGGGGTCGATCTTGCGGTTGATAAAGGAAAACTGCACATGAATGGAGGCGTCCAGATAGTTGTAGAGGTCGCACAGGTTTTCAAAGATGGCGGTCTTGGTGTCCGCCTGCGCCAGTTGGTAGCTGATGTCCGTAAACTCAATGCACTTGGAAAAGGTGCGGGGCGTCACCCGGCATACGCCGTCCTGATACATGGCCTCATAGGGAATACTGGCCTGCGCCGAATGGGGCTTGCCGTCGCCCTTATACTTTCGGATGACGGCCTGAATTTCTTTCTTTTCGGCGCGGGTGAGCTTGACCGGCGCTTTTGCGCTCGTTTCGTTCTTTTGCTTTTTGGACAATGGCGTTGACCTCCTTTTCCATTTGGGATTGCCGCACAAGGGCGGTATAAGCGTTGTTGGTCTGGTAGGGGCGTTCCTTGGGCTGGATGAAGCAGCACTCTACGATCTGGCGCACCACCACTTCAAGGGGCTGGCCGTGTTTTTCGTAAAGCGCCAGCAGAAAGCCCGGCAGCATGGCGAACACCATAATGAGCGCCGCCGCGCTGGTCGGGACGCGGCCCCGGATCAAAAAGAAAAGCGGAACGCCAATAAGCAGCGCACCGCCAAAACAAATGAGCTGGCGTTTCGTCAGCCCGAATACTACCTTGGATTTGACCTTGGTTAAATCCTTGGGGACAGTTACATAAGCCATAAAAAGTCACCTCGTTTCTGGTACGGACAGGGAAAAATCGCTGTCCACTTCATTGCCCCACACATCCCAGCCGGGGATTTTCTGTCTGGCAAACAGTTCTGCGCGGGGCAGGTCGCCCGCAAGGGCTATGATTTTCTCACGGGTAATGTCTGGTTTCTTGCTGTGTTCCGCCACCGGGGAAATGATAAACTGATGGACACTTTTGGAGTAACGCTTGGGATGGCCCCGCTTGGCAAGCAGGCAGATTTCCGCGTTTCCTCTCGTCCAATAGCCCAGCCCGTAAAACCATGTGGGGCTTTTGCGGTTCAATTTCAGCCAGACAAAGGCCACGGTCTTAAAGGTGAAGCCCCACGCCTTAATCAGACGCAGCGCCTCCGGGAGCTGTGGGAAAGTCGCCCACAAAAACAAGAGGCAGTCTTTTTCCGCCAGCGTTTCCACCGGCAGGGCGCACAGCTCGTCAATGCTCATGGTGGGATAGTGCTTTTCTGCTGCACCCTGTACTGCTTTCTGTTCATATCGCCACGGCGGGTCGGCGTAAAGGATGTTGTAGGTTTTCTTTTGTGTTTCTTCGATGGTTGGTATTCCTCCTGTCTGTCAATGTGCGGTAAATACGGCTTTCGATATGCTGCCGGTCTTGAACAGACAGAAGCAAAGCAAAACGGTATAGCCCATACAGCCCCAGATCGCGCCGGATATGTCGTCGGCGGTTCCGATCTGCTGGATCAGCACCGCATAAATCCCGACAACCACCATGATTAAAAAGGCTTGGAAGCCCAGCGCAAGCAGGGATTTCAAGTAGTTCTGGCCCATGCCGCGCCACTCTGCATTGCCCAGCGTGGCAAGGGGGATCGGCCCCAATGCGGTCACGGCGTAAATTTCAATCATTCTTCCATAGGTCACAAGGAAAATGCAGATGGAAAGAATGTTCATCGTCAGCCCTACAACAAGGGTCTGGAACCACAGGCCCAGCAGCGGCCCAATGTCCATTGCTTCAAGGCGGCTTTCCAGATCGGGGAGCAGCGTGTCAAAATCAATGCTGGTATCTCCGATAATCACCCCGGCGCTCTGGTTGACGACTTGCTGGGTGGCGTCAAACACACCCATGACGATATTCCATGTGTTCGTCACAATGAGGATGGCAAAGGCGCTTTTGAAAATCCAGCGGAAGAACATGGAGCTGTCGAAGTCGTGCATATTGTTCTTTTCCACAATCATGTCGATCAGCTCATAGCACATCACAAGGGCGAGAATGGCCGCCGCAATGGGGACGATCACCGTTTCGGACAGGTTTTGCAGCATGGAGAAAATGCCGCCGTTCCAGTCCTGCGGGGTACTGCCCACATCCGACGCGATTTCCCCGACTTTGGTATTAACTGTGTTAAACAGGCCGGACAGGTTGCCCATGATACCGTCGATCAGGATTCCCTTGATCCATTCCCCGATTAAATCACCGATCATGTGGGGACACCTCCTTTCCCGCGCCCTCCCAGATCAGAGAGGGCGCGGAGGGTTTTCTAAGGCACATGGGGTTATCCCAGCAGCCCGGACAGCAGCGGAACAAGGGTCATGCCGATGAGGGCAACGCCGCCTCCGGCGACAAGCTGCTTGATTCCCTGTGACTTGCTTGCCGGGTTGTCCGCCCCGTATCCCTCCAAAAGATTGACGCCGCCCCATACGCAAAGCGCTCCACCGAGGCCCACAACGATGGTCTGCAAAGTATCAACTGCACTATTGAAAAATTCCATAAATTTACCTCCATAAATTCAGATTGTGATGGTGTTTGGGTGCAAAAAAAGCCGCCGTTCACAGCGGCAGCCTCACAATCCGCAGACGGCCCGGAGTTACTGGCCGTCCCGCCATTCCAGCACAGCCAGCGAAAAAATTTCGCCCCATGCTTCACACAGTCTGCGGTCTATTTCCCTTGCAAGTTCTTCGGCTTCCCCGTCTGTGGGCGGGGTATCATGTTCCGCGATCCACTGGCACAGCACCGCAGCGGAAATGATCGCCCGGTAGATTTCTTTCTCATACCTGAAATAATCCGCAAATGTCCATTCGTCCGAGTGTCCCATCGGTCACGCTCCTTTCTCTATGGCCGCTTTATTCTGCGGCAAAATCTTCATCCGACAGCTCAATGTCGTAGAGGTCAAAGGGTTCGTCCTCTGTTACCACGCGCCGCTTTTTCCGGCGCAGGGACGACAGGTAGCTGTCCACATCAAAGGTGTTCTTTTTGTCAGCGTCCGAGAGGTATTTATAGCGGGGGTGGCGGGTGATGTCGTATTTCTCACTGAAAAATTGCCTTACGCCGCGCACCTGCAAAATACACTTGCCTCCGTCCATCGTTGCAATTTCGTCTTGGCTCATCAGCTCCTTTCCGAGTTTTTGGTAGTTCAGTCCGTGGGAGGTCTGCGCGCCCCGGTTCTCGCTTTGGTTGTAGCTGTCAATGGTTTCCTTGCCCAGCACCTCCGCAATCTCCTTGGCGTTCTTGCCCCTGCCACTAAGGAACAGCGTACAGTCGCAGTTGTCGGAAATGATTTCCGCCGCGTCCTTGTAAATGGCCTTTAGCTGCGACTGGCTCTGCAAAATAATAGAAGCCGAGATTTCCCGGCTTCGGATGGTGGCGATCAGCTTGTCGAAGTTTGGAATCTGGCCGATGTTGGCAAACTCGTCCAGAATCAGCCGCACATGGACGGGCAGCCGCCCGCCGTATTTGTCATCGGCCCGGTCACACAAAAGATTGATAAGCTGGCTTTGCACCATTGCCAAAATGAAATTAAAGGTCGTGTCCGTGTCCGACATAATCAGGAACAGGGCTGTTTTTTGATCCCCGATGGTGTCAAGTTCCAGTTCGTCGTCCTCCATCAGCTCCCGCACTTCCCGGATGTCAAAGGGCGCTAATCTGGCTCCGCAGCTTATCAAGATGGAGCTGCGGGTCTTGCCCGCCGACAGCAGGAATTTACGGTACTGGCGCACCGCAAAGTGTTCCGGGTCTTTTTCTTCCAGCCGTTCAAACATCTGGTCTACCGGGGATTGAAATTCCGGGTCGTCCTCGCGGGCTTCGCTGGCGTTTATCATTTCAAGCAGCGTGGTGAAATTCATTTCATCGTCCGGCGCTTCGTACCAGATATAGCCAATGAGGGCCGAATACAGCAGGCGTTCCGATTTGATCCAAAAATCCTCGGCGCTCTTTTCGCCCTCGCCCTTGGTGTTGCAGATCAGCGTGTTTACCAGCTTCAAAATGTCCTTTTCCGAATGGATGTAGCGAAACGGGTTGTAGCGCATACTCTTGGAAAAGTTAATGGTATTCAGCACTTTTACCCGGTAGCCGCACCGCACAAGGAGCTGGCACACCTCGCCGATCAGACTTCCTTTCGGGTCAGTAATCACGAATGAGGTTGGGTAGTCCTTGGACACGCACTGCATGAGGTTGGGCTTCACAAAGAACCGGGTCTTGCCGCTGCCGGAACCGCCGATCACCAGCACATTTTTGTTCCGGGCGGTCTTGGGGTCTTTGGGCCGGTTGTTCATGGTGAGGCGTTCCGTCTGGGTCAGGAGGATGTTGTTGTCAAACACCGGGTCGATGTACGGGGCTATATCTTTGGGGCCTCCCCAACGGGCGCTGCCGTACTCGACGCCCCGGCGGTATTTCTTGGCGTTCTTGCTCTTGCAGTACACCATCAGCCGCAGTGCCACTGCACCGGCCACGCCCACCGCCAGATCGAACAGGTGGAAGCTGGGGGCGGCACTTTCAAAGGCAAGGGAAAAGCCGTCCGCAAGGTGCAATAGCTTTTCCGACAAGTCCGCCCCAGCCGCCAGCCGGTAGGTCTGTCCCAGCTTGCCGAACAGGTAAACAAACAGCAGGTAGGGCAGGTTAGCGATTATCAGCTTTTTCATTTCCGGCTTCATCGTGACAGCCCCCTTTCCTTGATTTTCTCCTTGGCCTGCTGGCTACTTCTGGCCGCTGCCTTTTCTTTCAGGACGGCAAGGGTCTTTCGGATGGAGGGGCGTTCCTGCTGTTTGAGCTTCTTGGCCGTAAACTCCTTAAACGCCTGTTCCAGATTGTCCGCCTGCTTGGATTTGAAGATCACGATATACCGGGGCGGATGGGTAGTGCGGTCTTTCCGCAGGGTAAAATCAATGTCGTATTTCTTGGCGCAGGGCTTAAATAAGCCAATGTTGGCGTCGGTGATCTCAATGTTGGACAGGGCGGAACCGTCCTTTTTGAGCTGCCGTAAGTTCTGCTGTCCGTGACGGGCCTTGCCCGTCCCTTTCTGCCGGGCGGCCAGATATTTTTGGATGGCCGCTTGCAGCACTTGGGCGGTGAGCTTGCCCGTCTTAACCGCTAACGCTATGGTTTTCTGGTCTACTTCTTCCTGCAACTGCTATCCCTCCTTTGGAAAGTCAGCAGGCAGGCGGATGGCTTAAATCCGCACCCGCAGGCCGGAGAGGTCGTCGGCATGGATTCCCACCAGATACCAGTTCTCGGCCATTTCAATGCGGGTCGGCCTCCATCTGCCGCCCACCATCACATCAAAAGTTTCTCCGCAGTGCAGGCCGCCGTAATAGTCCGCAAGGTCAAAGCGGATGTCGTAGCGGTCTGTCTGCTCGTCAAAAATCAAAGCACCCTGTTTCATAGGGTCGGCCTCCTTTCTCGTCGTCACAAGCTCCATATCGCTTGTTTCCACGCAAGCGTGAAAAGCTCGCTCATTTCGCTGTTCCTCCTCTCCCCACAAAATCACCGATTTTGCGGGGTTCCCCAACTGCCTGTGTTCATGTCGTGGGCCACCAGCGCCGTGTAATAGCCGTTGATGGTGCTTGGGGCGTTGAACAGAACCGCCAGCAGGTATTTTTTGATGTTCCGTATTTCCGTGGTGTTTTTGCTGATACAGTCAAAGACAAACTCAATGTGAGAACTGTTCAGCTTCATCAGCTTGGATTTCACCAGCTCGGCGGGGTAATCGTCCCCGGCAATGCGGATGGTCTTTCGGGCGCTGCATACGGTTTCCACCAGCAAGTCCACGATCTCGTCCAGCATATCCCGGTCAATCCCCTTGGCGTACTGGCAAAGGTGTTCATACTCGATGTTGTCCTTGATGATCTCCCGATAAATCTCTACGGCGCTCTGTGATTTCGCTCCCGTTCCTTTCCGTTCCGGCGGCGCAGCCGCTTCTTCCCCCAAAGGAGAGGGAGGGGAAAGGATAGGAATGGAATCGGTATTTGATCCATCCGTAATTGATTTCTCTTTACTTGATCTATCTTTATTTAATTGCGTTGGTTTTTCCTGCGTAGGCTTTTCCTGCGTTGGATTATCCAATGTTGGATTTTCCAATGTAGGTAAATCCGACACAGGCTGGGGCTGTTCGTAAATGATGTAATCCGCTCCGCGCAGGCGGCCTTGGCTGTCACGCTCACGGGAACGCACGATATAGCCCGCCTGTTCCAGCTCCCGGACAGCCGCCCGGATCGCGTCGATCTGTTCCCGGTTGATAAGGGACAAGCCTTTCAGCGTAAAGTCCCAATCCTCCGGCAAGGACAGCATTTGCGACAGCAGGCCCTTGGCTTTCAGGGACAAGTCCTTGTTCCGCAGGTGGTGGTTAGACATCACCGTGTAGCCCCGGTTTTTCTCCACTCGAAAAACTGCCATCTCGTCGTCCACTCCTTTCACTTGAAATTTCACCGCGCCGTCAAGGGCGGTGCGCTTGCCCGGCTGGTAGGGACATTCCTCATACACACAAAACTGGTACTTCCAGTGCGGGCGGTAGAAACGGCAGGTGCCGCAGTCCTCCGGCGCTCCGGCCTCGCCGCTGTCAAAATGATCTGCGCCCGGCCTCGTCTGCATGAGCTGTTCAAAGGCCCGGTCGCTGCCGGAAGTAAAGTACATAGGCGGTCGCCTCCTTTCTGGTTTTGGGCGCAAAAAAAGCGGCGTCCTGATCTCCCCAAAGGGGAAAAGAGAACGCCGCTGTCTGCGGTGTCGTATTCAATTTTCGATGTGTCACTATTTGGGCGGTGGGCTTCACGGGAGGAAGAAGCGTGTCAAAGCTCAATCCGAAAGTAGTAAATCGGTAGTAAATTCAGTTCTTATATCCCGTGAAATGCCCGTATTTCCGGGCTTTTTGGAGATAATCAGAGTTGTTAAGTAGAATAATAAAAGTTTAAAATAGTCATTTAATAGTCACTTTCAAGAGATATAGTTAAATCATGAAAGGAAGATTTTATGGAAATATTAAAAGTAGAGAACTTATCTAAAGTATATGGTACAAAAGAAAATAAAGTAGTAGCGTTAGATAATGTATCATTTAGTGTTAATAAGGGAGAATTTGTTGCTATTGTGGGTCATAGTGGGTCTGGTAAATCAACATTGCTTCATTTAATTGGAGGAGTAGATAGGCCTACTAAAGGGAAAGTTATTATTGAGGGTAATGATATTTATACTTTAAATGATGATAACTTAGCGATATTTAGACGTCGTCAAGTGGGGCTTATTTATCAGTTTTATAACTTAATACCTATTTTAAACGTTGAAGAAAATATTGTCTTACCTTTAGAGTTAGATGGTAAAAAGGTGGATAAAGAAGAATTAAATGAATTATTAGATACATTGGGGTTAACGAATCGAAGAACTCACTTACCTAATGAATTATCCGGAGGACAACAACAAAGAACTTCAATTGGTAGGGCAATAATAACTCATCCAGCAATTATCTTAGCCGACGAACCAACAGGAAATCTAGATTCTAAGGCTAGTGAAGAAATTATGGAGTTATTAAAGCTATCTAATAAAAAATATAAACAAACTATTATTATGATAACTCATAATTTAGAGTTAGCAGCCCAAGCCGATAGAGTAATAACTATCGAAGATGGTCATATTAAGGAGTAGAGTATGAAACTTTTAAATAATATGACAATCAAAAATCTTAAACTTAATAAGAAAAGAACATTAGTAACAATTATTGGTATTGTATTATCAGTTGCTTTAATGACTGCAGTAGCGTCTCTTTTCATGAGTTTTAGAGAAACTTTAATTAGTTATGAAATAAATTTAAAGGGTAATTATCATTATGAATTTGCTAATGTACCGGCGAGTGATTTAAAGTACTTTGAGAAAAATAGAATGATAGAAGATAATTCTATTGTTAAAAATATTGGTTATGCTAAGTTAGATAATATAAAAAATAAATATAAACCTTATCTATATATTAAAGCTTATAATGATACGGCTTTAAAAAATTTAGCTGTTAATCTAGTAGAGGGAAGATTCCCTCAAAATAGTAATGAAATAGTTATACCAACGCACTTAGAGACTAATGGGCGTGTTAAGTATAATGTCGGAGATAAAATTACTTTGAATGTTGGAACTAGAGAAACTGATGGATCTAGTTTAGATCAATATAACCCTTATGATCCAGAAGATACTGATACTAATGAAGAATTAGTTAATGTAAAAACTCGGGAATATACAATAGTAGGGATAATGCAACGACCTAGTAGGAATATTGAACCTTATTCGGCTCCAGGTTATACAGTAATTACTTACTTAGATAACTTTGATACAGGGTATTATGATGTTTATTCTTTATATACTAAAAAGGGTTTAAATAATAGGTATCAAGTTTCTGCAGGTATAGTAGGAGTTAGTACAGAAACATTTAGAAAGTATGTTGAAGGAACATGGGATACAGAAGAAGAAGCTAATAAAATAATAGATGAAATGCAAAATCTTAAGTATGAGCTAGGAGTTAATTCGTATTTAATATCTTTAGAAACGGGTTTATTCAAAGAATCTTCAACGAGATCAATGGGTATGGTTATTGGTATTGTTTTAATAATTATTGTTGTATCTTCCGTATTCTGTATTAGAAATAGTTTTGATATATCAATAAGTGAACGTGTTAGACAATATGGTATGTTACGTAGTATTGGGGCAACTAGTAAGCAAATAAAACATAATGTTTATTATGAAGCATTTATTCTCTTTCTAATAGGGGTACCTTTAGGCATTATATGTGGTATTCTAGCTAGTTATATTTTAATTATTATTAGTAATATTTTCTTAAGTTCAATGTTAACTCTAAACTTAGTTTATAAATTTTCATGGTTAAGTATTTTATTTGCTTCTGTTCTTGGTTTTACTACAGTTATGTTATCAGCCCATAGAAGTGCCAAGAAATCAAGTAAGATTATTCCTATTGAAGCCTTAAAAAATAGTGCCGAAGTAATAAATAAAAAAAGAATTAGAACACCAAAGCTTATTAATAAGTTATTTGGGATAGGAGGAGTTATTTCTTATAAGAATATAAAACGAAATCGTAAGAAATATCGTCCAACTGTTATTGCTATTATTGTTTGTGTTAGTGTCTTTATTGGGTTATCAGCTTTCTTAAATATTGCTTTTGATTCAATTGATATGGAAGTTAAGACGATGGATTATAATTTATCATTAGCGTACCTTAAAGATTCTATTAGTAAGAGTAAGTTAGATACTATTTTAAGGAGTGAAGACGTTATTGATTATGGATTTAGTGATTCAATGCCCGCAGAGATATCTTTAGATAATGTTAAGTTAACAAAAGAATATCTTGATATTAATAATTATTATGAGGGTGAAGATACTAAGAATGTTTATGCTTCAATTTTCTATGTTGGAGAACATGCTTTTAAAAATTACTTGAAGTCGCTGGGACTTTCTAATGTAGCAGATAATGCCGCGATTGTAGTTAATACTGTAAAAGAATATATTCAACAAGGTAATAAGTCAATTCCAACGATGGTGGATGTTTTAGATGTTAAAGAAAATACTAATTTAAAATTATCGGTAGATAATAAAGAATATAACTTAGAAGTTGCTAAGATAACTGATAAATTGCCATTTGGGATAAGTGAAAAATCATGTGTTTTGTTAGTAGTTAGTGATAATGCTGCTAGTAAGATTGAATATCATAACCCTAATACAAGAACAATGTTAATGATAAATAGTAAGAACCCTAAGAAACTACAAGATAAAATAGATGAAGTTTTGAAAGATGATGATTATGATTTATATAATTATGAAGAAAATGCAAAGACGATGAATTCTATTTTTACTTTGATGGCTATATTCTTATATGGATTTATTACAGTGATTTCTCTAATTGGTATTACTAGTATCTTTAATACTATAACTACTAGTATGAATTTAAGAAAAAGAGAATTTGCTTGTTTAAGAAGTATTGGGATGACTAATCATGAGTTTAATAGGATGGTTAGTTTAGAAAGTATTTTCTATGGGGTTAAAGCGTTATTTATTGGTATTCCAATTGGTATATTGTTATCATACTTAATATATAAGGTTTTTAATTCGGGTGGCTCGATGTATATTGCTTATAGTATACCTATAAAAGAAATATTAATTGCTAGTATTTGTGTCTTTATCTTACTTTTAGTTATTATGAGATATTCAATATCTAAGATAAATGAACAAAATATTATTGAAACAATTAGGAAAGAGAACATTTAGTTTTCTTTTTTTGATATAGGAATTATGTATAAAAAAGGGATAATCTATAGTATAATAAAGGAATTAAAGGGAGATTCTTATGATTTTATTAATTGAAGATGAAGTAGATATTTTAAATAACTTAAAGGATATTTTAGAGCAAAATAATTACCAAGTACTAAGTGCAAAATCAATAAAAGAAAGTAAGGAATACTTAGATAAAAATTTAGATTTAATAATTTTAGATGTGGCTTTACCGGATGGAGATGGGTTTGAATTTTATAAAATGAACATTAAACAAAGAGAAATACCAACTATATTTTTAACTGCTAAGGACTTAGAAGATGATATTGTAAAAGGACTAAGTTTAGGAGCAGAAGATTATATAACTAAGCCATTCTTAACTAAAGAATTACTAATTAGAATTAAGAAAATAATAGATAGACATAATAAAACTAATATTATTAAAATAAAAGAGTTTACTTTTGATACTTTGAATTTAAGGGTATTTAAAAATAATACCGAGATAAGGCTTACTAGTTTAGAAACAAGGTTACTCTTTCTTTTGATAAATAATCTTAATAAAACTATAACTAGAGAGATTTTACTAGAATATATTTGGGAATGGACAGGAAATGATGTTAATGATAATACTTTGACAGTCTATTTTAAAAGGATAAGAGATAAGTTAGATAGTAGTATAATAATTACGTATAAGGGAATAGGATATAGGATTAATGAAGAAAGATAAAGATACAATAAGGTTATATAAAAGTATTATTATAGTTAGTTTAGTATTTCTTACTTTGGGTATTTTTAGTAATTATATGTTGTTTTGGGAGTATAGGAAGAATAATGATCTTATAGTGGCTAATATATTAAATGAAGTTAGTAGTAAGTATCCTAATATAAATGAAAGTGATTTAATTACGATTATTAATAGTACTAATTATTCTAAAGATAATCTAAGTAGATATGGAATATATCTAAGTAAGATGCCTATAGTAAGTATAAATAATAATATAAATAAGATACTTATAATTACTAATCTAAGTTTGATAGTTATTTATATATTAATGATATTCTGGTACTTAAAAATATATAAAAAAAAAGAAGAAGATAAAATAAGGTTGATTACTAATTATCTTAAAGAGATAAATAATCATAATTATAATTTAGATATTAAAAATTATTATGAAGATGAATTTTCCTACTTAAAAGATGAAATTTATAAAACAGCAATTAGTTTAAATGAACAAACAATAAACTTAGAGAATGATAAGAGGAACTTAAAGAAGTCGTTAGAAGATATATCTCATCAACTTAAAACACCATTGACAAGTATTACTTTAATGACGGATAAGATTTTAAGTGGGAATATAGATAAGAAAGAACAAGAAGAGTTATTAACTAATATTCATAGGAAGGTAGTTAATACTAATTTTTTAGTTTACTCTTTATTAAAGTTATCTTTATTAGATACAAATACAATTGAGTTTAAGAAAGAGAAGATTAATTTAAGAAAGTTACTTGATGGTATTAAAGATAATTTGGGGGTTATTGGTGATTTAAAGAATGTCGGACTTGATATTGTTTGTGATAGTACTATAAGTATTATGGGGGATGAGGCTTGGGAAAGCGAAGCTTTAACTAATATAATTAAGAATGGTATTGAGTATTCGAAGGAAAATAGTAAGGTTTCTATTATAGTTCAAGATAATGAATTGTTTACGAAGATTATGGTTAAAGATTATGGTTTAGGGATGAGTGATATAGATATGAAGAATGTCTTTAAACGATTTTATAAGGGAAGTAATTCTAATAGTAATAGTTTTGGGATAGGACTTTCTTTGGCTAAGCAGATAATTGAGAAAGATAATGGTAATGTAAGTGTTACAAGTACTTTAGGGGTTGGGACAACGTTTACAATTAGATATATGAAAAAGTAGGTAAGAATGAAGAAATTGCAGAAAAGATTAATTATAACAGGGATTACGTTAGGGGCTTTGTCAAAGTTTTTGACTAATCCTAAGTTAGAAGATAAGTTAGATAAGAATAAGTGGTACAAGGTATCACCGGATGGTGGGGTGAATGCGGACGGAAGTAAGTGGCATGGTTTAATAAAGGTTCAGGATACGAGCAAGGTTTTAATCTATTTTTATGGCGGTGGGTTAAGTATTGATAGTTTTACAGCTAGTCATGACATGGATTATTTACAAGATGGTTTTTATTATGCTAAAAGGTCTTTAGATGGGTTGGAACATTTTGGAATAACTAGTAGTAATCATGATAATCCGTTTAAAGATTATACAATACTTCTAATTCCTTATGCTACTGGGGATATGCATGTTGGTAATAATGAGTATCATTATAAGGATGTTTTAGGTAAGGAAAAAGTTTTATATCATTATGGCTATTCTAACTTTATTAAGTATATGGATATTGTTTCGAAGTATTTGAAAGATACTAAAAGGGTAGTTATAGCTGGCTATTCGGCAGGTGGGTTTGCGGTTCCTATGTTGATGCCGGTAATAAGGAAAAAATATTTTCCGGAAGTTTTAGATTTTAGTCTTTTAATTGATGCCTCTTTATTAATTACAGATAAGTGGTCAAGTATTTTAAAAGATATTTGGAATAGTCCGGAAGATATAAGAAAAATTGTAAAAAGTGATAATTTAATATTAGATAGTATTAAAAATGTTAAGGATAAGTATCCCGATACTAAGGTTATGTTTGTTTGCTCTAATAAAGATAACATTCTTACGAAGTATCAAAATTATTTGGATAATGGGGAGTTTGAAACTACTTCAAAGGCGGTATCAGTTTTTGAAAGTAATTTGAAATCTTTTCTAAGGGAATATTCTAAGTTAGATAAATGTTACTATTATATATGGAATAATAATTTAGGTTTAAATGATAAAGTAACACAACATACGATTATTGCTTCACCGCAATTTTATATTGGTAAGTACAATAATAAAGAAACTGTTAGTACTTGGGTTTTTAATATTATTAATGATGAAGTGGTAGAAAATATTGATGTTGAGAGTTAAGAAGAGTCAGCTAAAGGCTGATTTTTTTGCAAAGTCGTGCCAAAAACGTGTAATTTTTGCCAAAAAGTGGTGCCAAAAACGTGAAACTTTGACAAAAAAGTCGTGTCAAAAACGTGAAAAAGTTGCAAAAAGCCCTGATATATAGTAAAATGACAATATAGGAGATTGAAATGAAAAGAAAAATTTATAATGATTTAATTAAATGGAAAGAGCAAACTTCACATAAACCATTAATGATACTTGGGGTAAGACAATGCGGTAAAACATATATTATTAATGAATTTTGTCAAAATGAATATAAAAATGTTGTTCAAATTAATTTATTACAAAGAGATGATATAGTTAAACTATATGAAACTGATTTAACATCTGATGAAAAATTTAATCGTCTTAAGTTGATTTTAAATAGTGAATTAGAAGCTGAAGATATAATATTTTTTATTGATGAAATTCAGGTATCAGAAAGGCTTATTGCCGAATTAAAATATTTTTGCGAATGTCATCCTAAAATGAATATTATTTGTGCCGGTTCTTTATTAGGCGTAAAATTAAATCGTTCGAGAAGTACTTTCCCTGTAGGAAAAGTAAAAATGTTAAATTTATACCCTATGGATTTTGAAGAATTCTTAATTGCGTTAGACCAAAATATGCTTCTTGACTATATTAAAGAGTGCTATAATGCCAATAAACAAATGGGAGAAGCTTTACACGAAAAAGCTATGAACTTATATAGATGTTATATGGTTACCGGTGGTATGCCAGAAAGCGTTAAAAATTTTGTTAGTGCTAATTTTGATTACATAAATTATGATACTAATATTTTAAAAGATATCCTAGAATCTTACTTTAATGATATGAATAAATATGTTATAGGAGATGCTGAAGCCTTGAAGATAAGAGCACTTTATAATTCACTTCCATCTCAACTATTAAACTTATCTAGTAAGTTTCAATACTCTAATATTTCTAAAGATGCAAGGTCAAGAGATTATGCAACTTCTTTGGCGTGGTTAGAGGCTAGCAATATGGTATTAAAATGTAAATGCGTTAAAACGCCAAGCATTCCTTTAGAAGGATATATTGATGAGAATGTTTTTAAGCTTTATTTAAGCGATGTTGGTATACTAAATGCTATGTTAGATATTAAAGCTTTAGATGTATTAAATGATAATCTTTCATTATATAAAGGAATTATGGTTGAAAATTATGTGGCAAGTCAGTTAGTAGCTAAAGGATATAGATTATATTATTGGAAAAATAGTAATACTTCAGAAGTCGATTTTATTTTGTATACTGATGAGGGTATTATTCCTGTTGAAGTTAAAGCTGGGAAGTCTACTCAGGCCAAAAGTTTAAGTGTTTATAGTAATTTATATAATCCTAAGTATGCAATAAGAATAAGCGCTAAAGACTTTGGATATAATCCAGAAACTAAAATTAAGTCTGTTCCTTTATATGCTGTGTTTTTAATTTAAAAAGTGGTTAGTTTTCTAAAACTAGAGCTTGTCAAAACAAATAATAAATGGTAAAATGTTAATGTCTTAGACAAGTTATGGCCTGTTGGTGAAGTGGCTTAACACATTGCCCTCTCAAGGCAACATTCATGGATTCGAATTCCATACAGGCTACCATTAGAATATTAAAGTCCCATTGTGGGACTTTTTTTCATATAATAGGGGTTTCTTAATAATTAATTAAATTTGAGCTTTTTAAAATCTATTGATGTACGTATGTATCTTATGTATAATAGAAATATATTTAAAAATTAAGAAAATACCATTTAAAATAAGATATTTCTTAAAAAGGAGATAAAAATGAAAAGATTAGATTTGGAAGAATTTTACCAAGATAGTAATCAATATTATCAAGGATTTAATAATAATATTCCTGAAGGTTTAGGAGGTGTTATTTTAATTACTGATAAACAAAGTATTGGAGTATATAATGTTTCGAAGAAAGATATTAATGGTAATGATATTATTGGACTAGGTAGTCATGGAAGTACAGTTGAAAGCATTTTAGCTAGTATTTTTAATGTACAACTAGATGGTAATAGTAATAAAAGAATGCGTATGTTAAATCAGGCTATACCTGGTTGTGAGTTTAATTATGTATATGTAAGATTAGTTAATGAGATTAATAATAAGTTTGTAACAGTACAGATACCGGGGTTAGTAAATGATTATCAATATGGTAAACTTACTTTCTTAAATGATATTTTTAAGATATTAAATGTAAAAACATATGCGGAGATTACTAAGTATAATCCTAATAAAATGGATTATGATAATACTTTTGTTGATGTTAAGTTAGATAGCTTAGATGATGCTTTAATGTACTTAAAGAATAATAATAAAATTGGGGTATTAAAGGGTAATGATAAGGAAATACTATATAAGTATGATGAAGAGTTTGATTTAGGTATTTCAAGATAATAACAAATTAGGATGTTAAGATAAAAAATGAAATAGTATTATTTTAAAATCAAAATGTAAAATTAGAAGTTAATATGAAGGATGAATCTGTATGGTTAAATCGTGAACATTTATCAATATTATTTGATAGAGATGTTAAAACTATAGGTAAACATATTAATAATGCTTTGAAAGAAGAGCTTGTTAGTTCAACTGTCGCAAAATTTGCGACAACTGCAAAAGATGGAAAAAACTGTTAAATTAATAAATATTGCTAATAGAGCAAATGAAAATCTAGAAATTGCTGATACCAAAGAAATTTTAAAAGTAATTGGAAACTACTCTAAGGTTTTAGACCTTTTAGATGATTATGATCATCGGACTTTATTAAAACCAAAGGAAAGTATTCCATTAGTTAAAAATATCTAATTAATTTTCTCAACTCAACTTCTAGTTTAGTTAACTAAACCTACGATTTATTTAAAAAATAATCCTTGTTAGATACAATTTTAATATCGGCAAAGGAGGAGCTAATAAGTAATTATTAAGTTAAATGGTGGTAATTAGTGTTTAGTACAATATATATAAATTAGAGGAGAGTTTAATGGAATATTATATAAAAAGTAAGGAAGATTATTTGTATACTTTAAAAAGGTTAGAAAAGAAATGTAGTTATATTGAGATATCTTTAATGGGTAATGTTTTAGTAAATGATATTATTCTTAATTGTATGGATGATGTTATATATCGGAAGAAGATAGAAAAAGATGATACAGAAGATAGTTTAGTAGGGATTAAAGCTTCGAAAGAATTGTATAAAGTTTTGGGAAATTATATTCCCGTATGGCGTTATAAAGAAATTTATAATAGTTTGGCGTTGAATGAAATTATTGCGTTTTATGATAAAGATAATAATTTTATTATTGATACGGCTTTAGAAGATAATTATATTTTAGTTGGGGAAAAAGGTATAAAATACTAGTTATTAAAGAAAGGCTATAATAAAATTGACTAAGATGATTAGTCAATTTTATTAGTTTGAATCCGGTTTTGAGGTAATATTCTTGGAATATATTTTTCCGTGGTATGACCAAGAATGATACCACAACAAGGAATAAATCCTTCTTCTAGGTTTAATTTAGCAACTAGGGATTTATTTTGCGCTAGCGCAATAATAGCACCCCAAATGTAGCAAGAACCAAGGTTAAGCTCAACAGCACCTAAGGCCATGTTATGAGCAACAATGGCACAATTGGAATAAGCAACGTTTTGATTTTCTAAAACCTGGTTAGAAGAAACAATGATTAGGGTTTTAGCACCGTATAATGGTTTATAGTCCTCTTTATGCATGAAGGTACAGGCATTTTCTTCAATACTTTCTAATAGTTCTTGATTTTTAATGACAGTTAATCTTAAAGAGTCATATTGTTTCATTCCAACTGGACTACACCACGCACATTCTAAGATAGTGTTTAAATCGTTATCACTAACTGGTTCTTCAGTATAGGAGCGCACTGATTTTCTTTTGTTTAAAGTTTCTAATGTATTCATAAATTATCCTTTCTAGGTTTTATTATACCAATTTTTGTAAAAATTAAAACCCTCTAGTTGCTTAGTGATCTAGAAGGTTTAGAGTTGATAGACTATTATGACCTAAAAATATTGTGATATTCCATGATAACTTTTAAAAGAGTGCCAAAATTTTATTTTAGTCTTAGAAAGGAGCGACTTTTTCTTAAAAATTGGTGGATATAGTCTATCAACATATTTGACACTCTTTTTATTTGAGAGAGAATGGAAAGAAAGTGTATGAAATCCATATGTGTTCAAGGAAAAAATATGTATTATTTCTCTCTCGAGAGGTAATATACTATCTTTTAAGTATTAGAGCAAATTGCAGTTTTTCAATTTCTGTAAGCTAAAATATATCATATTGGATATAAAATTATTAAAAATCGTGCAGAATTTAAAAAACAGCATGATAAATTATGCAGAAATTAAAAAAACGTAGAATTACAAGTTTTTAGACATTTTTTGCCAAAAGCTGGGGGAGTATGATAAAATTATGAGGGATGGATATGGAAAAAACAAATGTAATGCGAATATTAGATAAAGAACATATTAAGTATCAAGCTTATGACTATACAAAATTAAATGTGATAAGTGGTAGGGATGTAGCGACTGCTTTAGGAGAAGACCCTAATCATGTTTTTAAAACCTTAGTAACAGTAGCAAAATCGAAGGAACATTATGTCTTTGTCTTACCAGTAAATAAAGAATTGGATTTAAAAAAGTGTGCCAATGCTGTGAATGAGAAAAGTATTGAAATGGAATTATCGAGAAATCTTTTGGGTTTAACGGGTTATATTCATGGTGGTTGTTCACCAATTGGTATGAAGAAGCAATTTAAAACGATAATCGCTATGGAGGCTGGCAGTTTAGATACTATAATAGTTAGTGGTGGCAAGATAGGTTATCAAATAGAGATAAGCTTAGAAGATTTAAAAAGAATAGTTAATTATGAATTAAAAGATATATGTGAGGAATAAGATGTATAAGATTTTAGATTATGTTAAATATTATAAAAATATTAGTTTTAATGATGTGAAATTAAATGTTATGGATAACTTAATTGGGAGTATTTTAGCGTACTTACCCGTTGAGTCTTTTAGGGAAGATAAATCTTTAGAAGAATTTGTTAAGTATGCTGGGGCTTTTAGAGATATAGATACTTCTAGTGCTATGGTACCTTATGCTTATCAAGTACTTGATGAAATAAGTAAGAGTAGGCGTTATAAAGATATTATTATTTCTAACTTAGAAAATATAAAGAATGATAAAGTACAATTTGGGGTTTTAACAATAAGAATAAATGATATAACTATGGTGTCTTATAAGGGCACAGATGGTTCTTTAATTGGGTGGATAGAAAATATCAGGATTGCTTATGACTATCTAACAATTACCCAAGATTATGCAGTTAAGTATTTAGAAAAAACAATTAGGGATAGCGATAAAAATATTTATCTTAATGGCCACTCTAAGGGTGGTAATTTAGCTATGGTATGTGGTATGGAAGCAAGTTTTAGTATCTTCCAAAGAATAAAGAAAATTTATAATTTTGATGGACCCGGTTTTAGAAAGCAGGAGTATGAAAGTAATAAGTATCAAGCATTAACAGAAAAGTTAGTAAACATTATGCCTTCTGGTTCGTTAGTAGGAGTACTTTTATATAACGAAAACTATAATGTCATAAAGAGTGAAGCCCTAGGGTTTATGGAACATTATCCTACTAGTTGGACGATGTTTGGACAAGTATTTATAAGTAGTGATTTAAGTGGGTTAAGTAAGCAGTTACATGAGCGTACGACTAAAGGAATAGAGCTTTTAGACTTAGAAAAAGCTAAGGTTACTTTTGAAACGTTGTTTAAGACGATTGAAAAAGAATACTCTTCAAGTTTGAAAATAAACTTTAATGATGTTTTAACTATTTATCGTAATATGAAGAATATTGATCCAGATATTAAAGAGTATATTGATACAATAATTGCAGCGTTGGTTAAAAATAATTAGAAGTGTCTAGTGATAGATACTTTTCTTTTACAATTAAACAAAAAAATATTATAATTAGAGAGTAATAAAGAATAAGAGGAGGCTAATTATGAGTGAAAGTGATGTAACATTAGTATTTGATAAAGAAAACCCTAGTGTTATAGGAATTGATGATTCTTTATGTATTCAATGCGGTGAGTGTGTAAGGACTTGTAGGGATATTGCAACTGTAGCTAGGATGTATGAAATTGATAAAACGAAGAAGCCAATATGTATTGGGTGTGGGCAATGTATTTTGAATTGTCCGGTTAATGCGATAACGGAGAAGTTTGATTATGAAATGGTTAAAAAGCTTCTAAAAGAACCTGATAAAGTAGTTGTTTTTAGTATTGCACCAGCGGTTAGAGTAGCATTAGGTGAGGAATTTGGCTTAGAATCAGGAGAAAATGTAGCTGGTAAGATAGTTACTGCTTTAAAAAGTATGGGTTCAAAGTATGTTTTTGATATAACTTTTGGAGCTGATTTAACTGTTATGGAAGAAGCTATGGAGTTAGTTAATCGCTTAAGTACAAAAGAACATCTACCGATGTTTACATCATGTTGTCCTTCATGGGTTAAGTATACTGAGATTTTTTACCCGGAAATGTTAGATAATTTATCTACTTGTAAGAGTCCAATTGGGATGCAAGGGACGACGATTAAAGAATATTTTACGAAGATAATGAATATTGATAAGACGAAACTAGTTCATGTTGTGGTGGCACCTTGTACTTCAAAGAAGGAAGAAATACTTAGAAATGTTGATAGCAATGGGGTTAAAGGAACGGATTATATTTTAACTACAAGAGAGCTTGCCGCATTGATAAAAGATAATAATATTGATTTTAATTCTTTAAGTGATACAGATTTTGATAGTCCTTTAGGACTTGGCAGTGGAGCTGGTTTGATTTTTGGCAGTACCGGTGGAGTATGTGAGGCGACATTAAGGTGTGTTTATCGTTTGCTCACTAATGAAAACTTAGAAACGGAAAAGTTAGATTTTACTAAAGTACGTGGTATGGATGGAATAAAAGAAGCTAACCTTGATATTAATGGCAAGGTTTTAAAAGTTGCGGTTGCTAATGGTATGGCAAATGCAAAAATAATTATTGATAAAATAAAGAATGGAAAATGTGATTATAGTTTTGTTGAGGTTATGAGTTGTCCTGGTGGTTGCATTGGTGGCGGTGGTCAACCAAAGAGTAATGAAGATATTAATACTGTTAGAGTTAAACGTAGTCAAGGTTTGTATTTGGATGATAGTAAAAATACAAGAAGAGTATGTTACCAAAATAAAGAGATAATTAAAGTATATCAAGATTTTTATGTTAAACCAGGTAGTCATATAGCCCATGAAATGTTGCATACTAAATTTCATGATCAATCAGATATCCTAAAGGGATAATTAATTTAGAAGAAGGGTCTAGGTTATGGCAAAGAGAAGAAAAAATAAACAGAGTAATATTTATTTCATAGTGGCATTAATTATATTTTTAATAGTTGGAGTATATGAAGGTAAGATAGTATTTCAACCAATTGAAGATAATTCTAATGTTGTTAATCAGGTGTCTTATGATTTAGCGTCCATTCCGGAGTATAGTAATGCTAATTATGTAGTTTTGAATAATAATGAGCCCAATTTTACGGAAAGTGATTATACAACGGATTCGTTTGAACGTTATAGTAAGTTGGATAGTTTAGGTCGTGCTAAGGAGGCGTATGCTAATATTGGGGTTGATTTGATGCCGACGGAGGAACGTGGTTCGATTGGTCAGGTAAAACCTAGTGGGTGGCATTTAGTTAAGTATGATATTGTTAATGGTAAGTATTTGTATAATCGTTGTCATTTGATTGGGTTTCAACTTACGGGAGAGAATGCTAATGAAAAGAATTTGATTACTTGTACAAGGCAGATGAATACTGTAGGGATGTTAGAGTTTGAAAATAAGGTAGCAAATTATATAAAGAGTACAAATAATCATGTATTGTACCGGGTAACTCCTATTTATAAAGATGATAATTTATTAGCTAGTGGTGTGGTTATGGAGGCTTATTCGGTTGAGGATAGTGGTGAAGGTATTAAATTTAATGTTTTTGTTTATAATGTTCAAGATGGAATAGATATTGATTATAAAACAGGGGATAGTAAGCTAAAAAATAACTAGGTAACTAGTTATTTTTTTAAGGGTATTATTGGTATAACATATCACTTTTATATACTTCTATTACAGGTCTTACACCGATTAAAACCTTAGTATTTTGAACTTCAACGCTATGAACACGTCTTGCTGTAGCATATATGATCCAAGCATGACTAGACATAGTATTTCTTGGTGTTTCTAACCAAAAACCATCAAATTTTGAATTATCTTTTTTAGAAAAATTAGTATTTTCTACTAGGTATAGATGATCGTTTAATTCACCATTATTCCATGTAGGAATATAAAAATCAACTAACTTTTTAACTTCACCCATGGTTAAAAAACGAGCAGCGTACTTAGAGTAACTAAATATTTCAGGAAAACTATGACCATCTTTAGTACTTGTAGTACCATATTCATTAATTATTTTTCTTTCGGAATTAACTAAGGTTACATTACTCCATTGGCTAGTCGTTGGTAATTGTTTAATAGCGTTTTCTGGTCCATGCCAATTTTCAGGTAGAGTATAATATTGATAATATTTATCATTACTTGGGGCTCCTTCACTAACATTATTATAATAGATTAATACAGCTACATCGCTATTATTTTCTAAATCTATAACGTAATAAAATCTTTCAGTTTCTGCATCATATATTCCATCGCCATTAACATCGCAATCAAAGGCATCCCCTGATTCTAGTGTTCCGGGTTTTCCTAATTTACCATAAGTTATAGTACTACCTCCCATTGCACCACCTGGTTTATATCCCATGCCATTACAATAGTTGCCTTTACATTCTTCAGTATGAAGAATGGTTGCTCTTTGACATATTGGCATTCTATAGTTAATTTTTAGATCTCCAGTTATATTGGGAATATTTAAAGTATCATTGGCATGGGTATATTCTTTATCTTTGGATAATAATTTATTATTCATAAATACTTTTATAAGGTAATCTTCATTATTAGGTATATTAATATTTAGAGTATCTCCTTCTATTATTTCTTTAGGTAGAGACTCGCTATTAGTAATATTATAGTAACTAATGTTAAAGAATCTTCCAAAATTAAAGTTTAAATTAAATATATTTTCGGTATCAGTAGGATTAACGTTATCTTTATAAGATATTTTTATTTGAAGAGTTTTTTTAACTCCTAATGAACATTGATTATTTTCACATATTTTATCTTTTAAATTATAATTTAGTACTTCGTATTTTAAGTTTTCATTATTTATTGAAATGTCAGTTATACCCATAGGAATATTTCCTAAATTATATATATCTACATTATATATAATATAAGAATTTTGAGTAGGTAAGTTAATACTTCCAGAAATACTTGTGGCATTGTATTCTTCGTAGTTACTAGTTGCATTATTAGCACTATTAATGTTTATATTTGTTATTCTTATATCTTTATCTATTCTTATGGTAGCGCTTATGTTATCTATGGCTAAGTTATTTTGAAATGATGAGAATCCGATACTTAAAAATATTATAGTGAAAAATAGAATAAATATTGTGATGTATATTGGATAGCTTTTATGATTATAAATATTTTTTTTCTTTTTAAAGTTCATATTATATTTACCACCTTTTATTATATATTGATTATAGCATGTGGGATATTTTGACGCAATAAATCATATAAAAAGTAGAAGATTAACTTCTACTAGTTAAAAAATTTGTTAGTACGATTTATTAGTTCTTCACGACCTAGATATTTAATTAAATAGTATATGTTAGGTGATTGGTTTTTCTTGCAAATGATAACACGTAGTAGAGCACAGAAATCAGCAACCATACCAATGTATTTTTCTGGTTCGGCTTTATAAGCTTTTTTATCAGCAGTATATCCATTATTGCAAGCGTATTCTTTTACTTTGTTAAACCATTCTTCTTGAGTATCAGTATCGTTATAAACGTTGTTTAGGTAGTTAATAACGGTTTCTTTATCACATTTTTTGACATCAGCATATTCTTCATTATTTTTATTAAATAATTCGTTGAACATATACCAAAATTCTTTTTTGACATCAGATAATGATGCGATATCTTTACGAGGTCTTTCAATATCTCTTTCGATATTTAGAACGCTAAGAGCATATTCTTTATTATTAACTAAGATATTATAGAATTCTTCATCGTATTCTTTAGTATAGTTTAATGTCATATCATACAACTCAGTATTTTTTAAACGACTAAAGTAAACTCTTGATATACTTTCTAATTTTTCAATATCAAATAGGGTACCACCAATAGGCATTTTATTAAATTCAAATTTAAAGTCATTAATTGTTTTACCAGGGTTAGTATTATACCATTCTTCAAAGTCATAGTTTTCAATAGTAGCTAGGTATAATCTAATAACATCTGTTGGAATGCCTACTTTACTATAGTAACTAATAGCGGCTTCTTTATCTTTTCTTTTACTTAGCTTTCTTATAGTGTTTCCTTCTTTAATAGTAAGAGGCGCTATGTGAGCATAAATAGGTTCTTCAAATCCTAGAATGCTAAATAGTTGATGGTGTTTAGGATAGCTTGATACCCATTCATCGCCACGCATAACATGGGTTGTATGCATTAAGTGATCATCTACTACATGGGCAAAGTGATATGTTGGTAGTCCATCTCCTTTAATAATTACATCATCAATATCATTTTCTGGCATTTCAATGTCGCCTTTAATAGCGTCATGTAAAATGATTTTATTTTCAAAGTCGCCAGGTGATCTAAATCTAATAATGTATTTTTCGCCATTTTTAATTTTTTCAAGGGCTTCCTCTTTAGATAGATCACGACATTTAGCATATTTTTTATAGTAACCTATACGTAATTTTTTATGTTCTTGGTATTCTCTAATTTCTTCTAATTTAGATGCTTCACAGAAACATGGATATGCTAGGTCTTCTTCAATTAATTTTTTAGCATAGGCTTTATAAATATCACGTCTTTCAGATTGAATATAAGGACCATATTCGCCCCCGATAGTAGGACCTTCATCAAAGTGAATGTTTAATTTATTAAAATCATCAATAATTCCTTCAACGCCATTTTCAACCGTTCTTTTACCATCGGTGTCTTCAATTCTTAAGTAGCATACACCATTTGTTTGTTTAGCAAGTTGAATTGCCGCAAAAGAAGTATATAAACTTCCCATATGAACAAATCCTGTAGGAGAAGGGGCAAAGCGAGTAACCATCGCCGTTTCACTTAAATTTCTTTTTGGATACTTTGCTTCATAATATTGCCAATTATGTTTGCAATCAGGAATTAGCAAGTCAGCAAATTCTTTATTTGTCATAATATCTTCCTCTTTTCTTTCATTATTATAATATACTTTTGGTTTTTTTTAAATGTTTTTTCTTTTAATGCATTCTTCGATAAGTCTTTTTATTACTTTAGAGTCTTTTTCTAATTCCGGATGAAAGTGAACTCCTAAAATAAAATAGTTTTTATCTTTGTATTCGATGGCTTCTTTGGTATTATCACTTGCGGTAGCACTTATGATAAAATCTTTACCAACTAATTTATAGTCATGATGATGTAAAGACACAATACTTTCAGTAGAACTATTAAAAATACTTTTTAAGATAGTATCGTCTTTGATGTTTATTTTATGTCTAGCAATATCGACGTTATCTTTATTTATTTCATGGAAATGTCCAAGATTATCGGGTAGCCTACTAAGTAGGGTGCCATCATGTTCTTTTTTTAGTTGTTGGTATGTTTGAATGATATCTTCATCAGTATAGTTTTTAGGTAAATGGTCTTTAATGACGCTGTAGATATCGATAGCTTCACTACCTAGACATATTCCTAGTAGGGGTTTGTTATGTTTAATGGCATAATCAATGGTTTCATACCAACTTCTTTCAATACGATTCCCCCCAGGTAAGATAAATCCATCACATAGTTCTAATGTAGATATAGGTACTTGTTCTTTATCTAAGACTATACCTATAGGGGTAGCGTTATACTCACTTAATCTATTACCATAGTTTCTAACGAAAGTTTCTTTTTCTTGAAAGTAGTCGTTAGTATCATTACCTATTAAAGTAGGAAGAATTCCTATTATTATTTTATCTTTCATATTAATTAATCGCCTCGTTAAATATTATACTTAAAATATAAGAGTATGTCTAAGAAATATGGGTTTGTTTACAGAGGGTTAGCGTTTTAATGTTAGTTTGTTAGTTGACTCTTTATCTTCAGTTTCTTTAATACTTGGTAAGTAAGTTGGGTTTAGTTGTTGTAATATATAATTTGCGGTTTCATAAGATATATATTTTTCGGTAGTTATGATATTTTGAACTTTAACGTAACATTCTTGTCCTCTTTCGACATTAAACATATTGTAATATGATGTACCGGTAAATATATCTTTATAAACATCATCGATTTTTTTAAGGTCTTTAATTGCTAGAGTATATCTAACTTGAGGGTCAAATTCGATTATAGTTCCTTGAACGTGGTTAGATATATGTTTTGTTTGTCTGGCAATTTCTAATAAACATAAGTCTTTAGTTTTAATTTTCTTTTCAAACATAATTATCCTTCTTTCTTAATTTTACGTATTTAGTATTATAACATAGTTTGAATAAAAGTATAGAATTTTAGTTGTCAAAGGGTAATTTGGCGGTTATAATATATTTTCGAAGGTGATTTGGATGCATTTATTTAGAGCGTTAAATGATTTTGATATGGAGTGTATTTCTAAGTATAGTATTATATCTTGCAACTTATTTAGAAGTTATCTTGATGTTAGTACAAAAGAGGAAGCTAAGAAAATTATGACGGAGTTAGTTAGCACTAATATTACAACTTCTTTAGATAGAATAATTGGTCATGTTAATGGCAAGGCTTTGAACTATTCTTGTTGGATTTCAACATCGGATGATTTATTATTTACTTTAAAAGAGTATGCTATACCTCAAAGTGGGACTTATAATATTGATTTGTATCGTAAGAATGTGGCTATTTTGGAATTTGATGAAAGTGATAAGATTAACCTAGCTAGTTTAGATTTTAAAGATAAAGATGAATATAAAAAGATGTATAGTAAAGCATTAGATTTAACTAATAAAAAATTAGGTGATTACTTTAATCAAGGCTTAATTAAGCCTTTGAGTGCTAATGAAGATTCTTTTAAAATTTCGATTGATTCATGGTGTAAAAGTCATGATCCGGAGTCAGAGTTAAGTCTTCATGGAATAAGTGGCTTTGCTTCTAAAGCAGGGGAAAATGTTGTTTATTATAGAATAAATAAAGATAAGATAAAAAGAATACTAACTCCTTTAGATCAAGATATTCTTTATGCTATATTTATTGATTTAATAAGAAAAGATAAGAAAGAAGAAAGAAATCTAAGTAAAATAGAAGAACGTAATTATATGCTTAAGGCTTTAGATAAGTACTTGGATAAATATGCTAATATAGATAATGATATTTGTATAAGTAATTATGGTTTTAGTAAGACAGAAATGGCTATGATTGAAAACTTATATAAAGTAGATGCAAATGGACATTATAATGCTCTTATAAATAATGTTGTAGGGGATTGTAAAAATATTGATGCTGTAAAATATTATGAGCATTTAAAGAATATTAAGAGAAATATTATAAGTAAAATTACTGGTCTTGATAATGTAATGCTTCTTGATGATGATATAAAGGTTTTAAATGAAAAATTATATCAAGAGAAACAGGCTCTTTTAAATGATGCGGCATTTAAAAAGTATTTGAACGATGTTATTTATTATCAAGATAGTAATTATCAAATTATATCAGGTAATGAATTAAAGAAAGGTTTAACGAAAAAGAAAAAGTCTTAATTTATTTAGGATTTTTTTAAACTTTATTATCGGTATTACTTATGATAAAATTAGGATAGAAAGTTGGACTAGTGATGAAACAAAATTATGGAAAAGTTTTAGAAGTGTTTATTCCTAATGATGAAGGAATAGATAGTAAAAATATTGGCTTTAAAGTTTTATTAGATGATGGTACAAAAATAGAAATTATCGAAGAACAAGATGAATTTAATTCCAATATTTTTAGAGACGATGAGGTTATAATTACAAGGCAGATAATTGGTAATATGGAATTTGCTGATATTGAGTTGGTTGGTGATATGGATGAGTAATTTTAATTTGTACCCCCATAATAAAGAGTCTTATGAAAAGATAAAGGAAGGTTTTAAAACTTCTAATATTGTTGGAATAGTACACGCAACTGGTACAGGAAAATCCTTTAATGCGTTGGAATATGTCTCTGATAATACGAATGAAAATATATTATATGTTGTGCCATCTCTTGGAATTATTGAACACTTAAAAAATATTATTGCTGCATCAGGTTTTGATTTAGAAAAAGATTTTCCTAATTTGAAATTTTGGACTTATATGAGTTTTGTGAATTTGTCAAGAGAAGAGTTAAAAAATATTAAAGTTGATACATTGATTTTAGACGAATTCCATCATTTAGGGGCACCTGTATGGGGTGCAAGGATTAATACATTGATTGAAACTCATCCCAATATTAATGTACTTGGAATGACGGCTTATACAGTAAGGGATAGAAACACGCCATATGAAAGAGATATGGCAGATCCCGATACAGACGAGCTATTTTCTAATCATATCATTAGTAGGTATGATTTATGTGATGCGATGATTGATGGGGTATTGCCAAAGCCAATATATAAAACTGCATATATAAGTATAATTGAAGATATAAAAATCTTAGAAAAAAGGTTATCTAAGTTAGACCATAATTCTTCAAAATATATCGATTGTGAAAAAATCTTAAGGGACGTAAAAAGACAAATTGCCAATGCTTTAAGTATGAAAGAACTTGTTAAGAAGAATCTAAAACCAAATGGCAAATACATTTATTTTTGTCCAATGATGTCAGAAAAAAATGTTAATGATATTGATACGATAATGAAAGAAGCCAAAGGTTGGTTTTTAGAGATGGGTTTAACGGAAGATGAAATAACTTTTTATAAATCAACTAGTGAGATGGGTACTTTAGGTAGGAAAAATAGAGAGGCTTTTTATAATGACATTGACTTAGATAGTCATGATACTTCTAATAAATTAAGAGTAATGTTTGCCATAAATCAGTATAATGAAGGTGTTCATGCGCCAAATGTTGATGGAGTTATTTTGGGGCGCGGTACTTGTTCAGATATAGTATATTTTGAACAAATAGGTAGAGCTTTAGCTGTTCGTGGTGATACGGAAGAAAAATTAAATAAACTACTTCAGATGTCTTTAGAAGAACTAACAACTTTAGCTAGAGCTAATAACATAGAAATAAATAGCAGTGATACTAAAGAAGATATTGCTAACAAATTAGTATCACCTTTAATAATTGATTTAAGTAATAACTATGAGTATATTGCTGATCTGGAAAATGATTTAAAAGATAGGATTAAAGAAGTAACCTTAAGACGTAGTATAGTCAAATTGCCAAGAAATCTGAAAATAATGAATTATAGATTTGATATTGAGTTAGCTAATAAAGACTTATATGATATGTTATCTTATGTTAGAAGTAGACTATCTTTAAGTTGGAAAGAAATGTATGAGTTGGCTAAAAAATATTATGAATATCATGGCGATTTGGAAATTCCCGTAAAATTTAAAACTTTAAATGGCTATGAATACGCTGAATCAGGAGTTAATCTTGGAGTTTGGTTAAATTATCAACGACAAAATAAAATTTTATCTGATGAAAGAAGAAACTTATTAAACAATATTGGCATGCGTTTTGGAGACTATAATGATTTGCAATGGAATAAAAACTATGAGTTAGCTAAAAAATACTATGAATGTTATGGTGATTTGGAAATACCAGTAAAATTTAAAACAATTAATGGTTATCTATATGATGAGATGGGTGTTAGTCTTGGGGTTTGGCTAAATAATCAACGTCAAAATAAAAATTTATCTGATGAAAGAAAAAAATTATTAGTTAATATCGGTATGCGTTTTAAAGACTATAATGGTTTGCAATGGAATAAAAACTATGAGCTAGCTAAAATGTATTATGAACATTATGGTAATTTGGAAATACCTCAGAAATTTAAAACTTCGAATGGTTATCTATATGATGAGATGGGTGTTAGTCTTGGGGTTTGGCTAAATAATCAACGTCAAAATAAAAATTTATCTGATGAAAGAAAAAAATTATTAGTTAATATCGGTATGCGTTTTAAAGACTATAATGGTTTGCAATGGAATAAAAACTACGAGTTAGCAAAAGCTTATTATGAACATTATGGTGATTTGGAAATACCAATAAAATTTAAAACAATTAATGGCTATGAATATGATGAGACTGGTGTTAATTTGGGAACTTGGTTATATATTCAACGTCAAAATAAAAATTTATCAGATGAAAGACGAATGTTATTAATTAATATTGGCATGCACTTTGAAGATTATAATGATGTGCAATGGAATAAAAACTATGAATTAGCAAAAAAATATTATGAATATCATGGTGATTTAGAAATTCCACAAAAATTTAAAACCATTAATGGTTATGAATATGACGAGACTGGAATTAATCTTGGAGTTTGGATATCTGCTCAACGTCAAAATAAAAATTTATCTGATGAAAGAAAAAAATTATTAGTTAATATCGGTATGCGTTTTAAAGACTATAATGGTTTGCAATGGAATAAAAATTATGAGTTAGCAAAAAAATATTATGAATATCATGGTGATTTAGAAATTCCACAAAAATTTAAAACAATTAATGGTTATGAATATAACGAGACTGGAATTAATCTTGGAGTTTGGTTAAACACTCAACGTCAAAATAAAAATTTATCTGAGGAAAGAAGAAATTTATTAAGTAATATTGGCATGCGTTTTATATCGTTAAAAGAAGAAAAGATTTGGTACTCTTTATATGAACAAGCTTTAAAATTTTATAAACAATATGGGTCTTGGAATGAAGAAAAATTAGATAGAATAAATAATAAAGATATAATGGCTTATGGTAGTATTTTAACTTGGCTTAGGGAACAAAGGAAAAATCCAAATTTGAATAAAAATATGAAAGATTGTTTAAGTAATATTGGGTTTATATTTGATACTGATAAAAATATCGAAGAAATAAGGAAAGTTTGTACTGAATATAACATTCCTTATGAAGAAAATAAAGATATTTTAGACAATATTTCTGCTAAAGAACTTATTATAAAAATAAGATATTTACTAGATAATAAGGCAAATATTGTTGATAGGAATAATAAACTTCATGAAATATTTAAAATGAGTAATCAAGTGATGATTGAAAAGTATCATGTTTCATTAGAAGAATTATATGATAAGTATTTAAACCAAAAGAATTTGAATAAATAAAAAATACCTTCTAAATATGGAGGTATTTTTAATATCTAATGGTTGCCCAAGTAGGATTCGAACCCACGGAATGTCAGAGTCAGAATCTGATGCCTTACCGCTTGGCTATTGGGCAATTACATGATTAATTTTACTACAATTATTTATTTTTGCCAATACCTTTTGGTTACTAAAAACAATTATTTTATCTTTATTATTAGTAGTATTTATGATAGAATTTGGTTAGAAAGTTGGAGTAGTGATGAAACAGAATTATGGAAAAGTTTTAGAAGTATTTATTCCAAATAATGAAGGAATAGATAGTAAAAATATTGGTTTTAAAGTTTTATTAGATGATGGTACAAAAATAGAGATTATAGAAGAGCAAGATGAGTTTAATTCAAATATTTTTAGAGATGCTGAGGTTATAATTACAAGACAGATAATTGATAATATGGAATTTACTGATATTGAGTTAGTTGGTGATAAGATTGAGTAATTTTAATTTATATCCTCATAATAAAGAGTCTTATGAAAAGATAAAGAAAGGTTTTAAAACTTCTAATATTGTTGGAATAGTACACGCAACCGGTACAGGAAAATCTTTTAATGCGTTGGAATATGTCTCTGATAATACGAATGAAAATATATTATACGTTGTGCCATATCTTGGAATTATTGAACACTTAAAAAGTATTATTGCTGCATCAGGCTTTGACTTAGAAAAAGATTTTCCTAATTTAAAGTTTTGTACTTATATGAGCTTTGTGAATTTGTCAAAAGAAGAATTAGGTAATATTAAAGTTGATACGTTGATTTTAGATGAATTTCATCACTTAGGGGCACCAGTGTGGGGTGCAAGAATTAATACATTGATTGAAACTCATTCAAATATTAAAGTACTTGGGATGACAGCGTATACCGTAAGAGACAGAAACACACCTTATGAAAGAGATATGACAAATCCAGATACGGATGAGTTATTTTCTAATCATATTGTTAGTAGATACGATTTATGTGATGCAATGGTTGAGGGAGTATTGCCAAAACCAATATATAAGACAGCATATGTTAACTTAATAGAGGATGTCGATTATTTAGAAAAAAGATTAGCTAAGTTAGACCATAATTCTTCAAAATATATCGATTGTGAAAAAGTCTTAAGGGACGTAAAAAGACAAATTGCTAATGCACTAAGTATGAAGGAACTTGTTAAGAAAAATCTAAAACCAAATGGTAAATATATTTATTTTTGTCCGATGATTACTAAAGAAATGGTCAATGATATTGATACAATAATGAAGGAAGCCAAAAGTTGGTTTTTAGAGATGGGGTTAGCGGAAGAGGAGATAGTATTCTATAAATCAACTAGTGAGATGGGGACTTTAGGTAAGAAAAATAGAGAGGCTTTTTATAATGATATTGATTTAGATAATCGTGATACTTCTAATAAATTAAGAGTAATGTTTGCCATAAATCAGTATAATGAAGGAGTACATGCGCCAAATGTTGATGGCGTCATTTTGGGACGTAGTACATGTTCAGATATAGTTTATTTTGAACAAATAGGTAGAGCCTTGTCTGTTCGTGGTGATACAGAAGAGAAGTTAAATAAGTTATCGCAGATGCCTTTCAAAGAACTAACAACTTTAGCTAGAAATAATAACTTAGAAATAAACAGTAGTGATACTAAAGAAGATATTGCCAATAAGTTAGTTTCGCCTTTAATAATTGATTTAAGTAATAACTATGAGTATATTGTAGAACTGGAGAATGATTTAAAAGATAAAATTAGAGAAACAAGTTTAAGACATAGCGCAGCTAAATCGCCGAGAAGTCTAAAAATAACGAATTATAGATTTGATATTGAGTTAGTTAATAAAGACTTATATGATATGTTATCTTATGTTAGAAGTAGACTATCTTTAAGCTGGGAAGAAATGTATGAGTTGGCCAAAAAATATTATGAATATCATGGCAATTTGAAAATCCCAGTAAAATTTAAAACAATTAATGGTTATGAATTTAACGAGACTGGAATTAATCTTGGAATTTGGTTAGCTAGTCAGCGTGCTAATAAAAATTTATCTGAGGAAAGAAGAAGGTTATTAAGTAATATTGGCATTCGTTTTGAAGATTATTACGACTTGCAATGGAATAAAAATTATGAGTTAGCAAAAAAATATTATGAATATCATGGCAATTTGGAAATTCCAGTAAAATTTAAAACAATTAATGGTTATGAATATAATGATACAGGTGTTAATCTTGGAAAATGGTTATATACTCAACTTCAAAATAAAAATTTATCCGATGAAAGAAGAAATTTATTAAGCAGTATTGGTATGAGTTTGAGGGGTGATAATGCCTCACAATGGAATAAAAATTATGAGTTAGCAAAAAAATATTTTGAATATCATGGCGATTTGGAAATTCCAGTAAAATTTAAAACAATTAATGGTTATGAATATAATGATACAGGTGTTAATCTTGGGAAATGGTTATATACTCAACGTCAAAATGAAAATTTATCCGATGAAAGAAGAAAGTTATTAAGTAATATTGGCATGCGTTTTATATCGTTAAAAGAAGAAAAAATTTGGTATTCTTTATATGAACAAGCTTTAAAATTTTATAAGCAATATGGGGCTTGGAGTGAAGAAAACTTAGATAGAATAGATAACAAAGATATAATAGCTTATGGTAGTATTTTAACTTGGCTTAAGGAACAAAGAAGAAATCCTGATTTGAATAAGGATATGAAGAAATGCTTAAGTAATATTGGGTTTATATTTGATACTGATAAAAATATAGAAGAAATCAAAAAAGTTTGTATTGAGTATAACATTTCTTATGAATATAACAAAGATGTTTTAAATAATATTTCAGCTAAAGAGTTTATTATAAAAATAAGATATTTGTTAGATAATAGAATTAGTGTTGTTGATAGGAATAATAAACTTCATGAAATATTTAGAATGAGTAATCAAGTGATGATTGAAAAGTATCATGTTTCACTTGAAGAACTATATGATAAGTATTTAAAGCAAGAAAATTTAAATAAATAGAAAATACCTTCTAAATGTGGGAGGTGTTTTAATTTTGACTAAATATGGAGAAACTTTATTAAAAGAAGGAGAGTTATTAAATAATGTTTACTTTTCTACATAATTACTGGTAAAATAGTACTTGTTTGGAGGAGTAAAATGGATTATTTAATTATTGGTGGTGGTGCTTCAGGAATGGTAAGTGCGATAAATCTAAGTAAAAAAGGTTATAAAGTAACAATTATTGAAAAGAATAATACTTTAGGTAAAAAATTACTACGTACCGGATCGGGTAGATGTAACTATTTTAATGATGATTTTAATGAAACTAAGTATTATAGTGAAGAGAAAAATGAAATAATCAGATTTATAAATTTAGAAAATAAAAATAAGGTTTTAGAATTTTTTGACTCTTTAGGGATTGTTCCTAAAATTAAGGAAGGATATTATTATCCTTATTCTAATAGTGCTTCTAGTATTTTAAATACGTTTATGGTGATGTTAAAGAACTTAGGAGTTAGAGTTATTTTAGATGAGAACGTAATAGATATTAAGAAAAGTGACAAATTTATTGTTACGACAAATAAAAATGTATATCATGCTAGTAAGGTTGTATTGGCAACGGGTTCTAAGGCTGGGTTAAAAGAAGATGGTGATATTTTTAAGATACTAGAGGGTTTTGATTTGAAGGTTTATAAAATGTTACCTGGTTTAGTACCATTAATTGGGAGTGATAATTACTACAAAGAATGGGAAAATATAAGATGTAGGGCAGTAGTTAGTCTGTATGAAAATGATAAGTTTATTGATAAAGAGACTGGTGAGATACAATTAACTAATTATGGTATTAGTGGAATTTGTGTTTTAAACTTAAGTAATTATATTTCAAGAAGTATTAGTAAGGGTAATAAAGTAAGTGTTTATATTAATTTTATTCCTTATGTGGATAAGAGTGAGGCATTAAAGTACTTAAAGTATCGTGCTAGTAAGAATGAAGATTTTACAGTATTAGAGTCATTAGAATCAATTATACCTTATAAGTTATTGTATTGTTTATTTAAGGTTAGTAAGATTAATCCTGATAAGAAATGGCTGGAGTTAACGAATAAGGAACAAGAGGTTTTAGCGGGCAATCTTTGTAATTTGAAGTTTAATGTTTATGATACGAAGGAGTTAAGTATGGCTCAAGTAGCAATTGGTGGTGTTTCATTAGAAGAAGTTAAGGATAACTTTGAAGTTAAGAAAATACCAGGTCTTTATATTACGGGAGAACTTTTAGATTGTACGGGTAAATGTGGTGGTTATAACCTAGGGCTTTCTTGGATAAGTGGATTAGGGGTGGAATAATGCTTAGAGTAAGTAATTTAAAGGTTGATGTTATTAAGAATAATCCTAGGGATGTGTTAGTAAAGAAACTTGGGATTAAAGATAGTGATTTAATTAGTTATAAGATTCATAAAAAGTCTATTGATTCAAGAAACAAAAGCCAAGTATTTTATGTTTATGAGTTAGATATTGAGTTAAAGAATGAAGATAAGTATTTGAAATCTAAGAAGGTTGATATAAGATTAGTTGAAGTTACAGAGTATAATTATAAGTATGATGTAAAAAGTAATGAGAAAATTGTTGTGGTAGGAAGTGGCCCAGCGGGGTTATTTTGTGCGTATCTTCTAGCTCTTAATGGTTTAAAACCTTTAGTTATTGAACGAGGATATGATATTGATAAAAGAAATGAAGTAGTGAATACGTTCTTTGAAACTAATGTGTTGGATGGTAGAAGCAATGTTTGTTTTGGTGAAGGTGGTGCCGGAACTTATAGTGATGGTAAGTTAAATACGGGTGTTAAAGATAAGGAAGGAAGAATACCTTTTATTTTGAAGACGTTTTATGAATGTGGGGCGGACGAAGATATTACTTATGAAGCTCATCCCCATATTGGAACGGATGTTTTACAAGGTGTTGTTAAAAATTTACGAAATAAGGTTATTGCCTTAGGGGGTAGTTTTATGTTTGAATCTACGCTTACGGATATTGTTTTAAATAATGATAAAGTAGAAAAGATTATTGTTAATGATACTGAAGAGATAAAGTGTTCTAAGGTAGTCTTGGCGGTTGGTCATTCAGCTAGAGATACGATATCTAAATTATATAATAAGGGACTTCTTATGAAACCAAAGGGGTATGCGGTTGGACTTAGAGTAATTCATAATCAAGAAATGATTAATGAAAGTCAGTATGGCAAGTATTATAAGTACTTACCTAATGCGTCTTATAAGTTAACGTATACAGCTTCTAATAAAAGAGGTGTTTATACATTTTGCATGTGTCCTGGTGGGTATGTAGTTAATTCTTCTAGTAGTAATGGTTATATGCTTTGTAATGGGATGAGTAATCATGATAGAAATTCAGGGTATGCTAATAGTGCGGTTATTGTTACTATTAATCCTAAAGATTTTGGAAATACGGTTAAGGGAGCAATTAAATATCAAGAGATGTTAGAACAAAGAGCTTTCTTGATTGCTAAGGGATATATTCCTATACAAAGATATAAGGATTATAAAGAGAATGTTTTAAGTACAAAGTTTGGTAATGTTAAACCCAAGTTTAAGGGTGGGTATGTGTTTGCTAACTTAAATGAGATATTTCCTAGGGAGATTAATAATTCGCTAGTAGAAGGTATAGAAAATTTTGGTACCAAGATAAAAGGGTTTAATAATGATGATACTATCTTAGCAGGAGTAGAATCCCGTACGTCTAGTCCGGTTAGAATACTAAGAACTGAGACTTTAGAAAGTAATTTTAAAGGTTTATATCCTTGTGGAGAGGGTGCTGGTTTTGCTGGTGGTATAACCTCGGCAGCCATAGATGGTCTAAAAGTAGCAGAAAGTATCATAAAAGAATTGTCTAACAATTAAAAATGTATTATAATTAAACATGTAAATCGCAAGAAAGACTAGTAGTTAGTTAACTCTTTTAAAGAAAGTTAGTGGTTGATGGAAACTAATAAAGAGGACTAATAAATCTCCTTTCTAGAGCAGTTAAAAGCTGCCGGGTTAAGCCGTTATCCATAATTAAGTTAAATAAAGGATGGTACCGCATAATTTGCTCCTTAAATTAGTGGTGCCTTTTTCTTTTAGTTAGAGGGTGATAAAGTTTTGCAAAAAATAATAAATGGTAAGAATTTATACTTAAAGTTAGAAAGTGAATCACAAGGATTTAGTTGCACTAAGGGATGGTATTATAGAATATTTTTATATAATGGTGAGGTTGTAGGAAGAATAGAGTTGCATCCGAATGATTCTAGTGAATATATAACTGAAGGTAATATTGGATATCTTATTTATCCTTTAGATAGAGGACATGGGTATGCTAAGGAAGCTAGTGAAGTATTACTTAAATATGCTTATGATTACTTAGGTATGAAAAATATTCGAGTTACAATGCTACCTAATAATGAGGCATCAAAGCATGTTGCTGAAAGTTTAGGTGGTACTTATATTGAATATGCAAAGGTACCAAAAAACTCAAAATTATATGGAACAATTGAAGGAGTTCTAGTGTATAATATTGATTTAGAAAGTAAGAAAGGAAAAAAATTATGATAGATATAAAATTAATTAGAGAAAATAAAGATTTAGTAAAAGAAAATATTAGAAAGAAATTTCAAGATGAAAAGTTAGTCTTAGTTGACGAAGTATTCGATATGGATAAGAGAGTACGTGAAGTTCAAACGAAGAAGGATGAATTACGTGCTAATAAGAATAAGATGAGTAGTGAAATTGGCTTACTTATGAAAGATAAAAAAATAGAGGAAGCTAAAACAATTAAAGAAGAAATTGCTCGTATGGGACAAGAGATTGATGCTTTAGAAGAAGAGCAGGGTAAGCTTACTAAGAAAATTAGAGAAAGAATGTTAGTTATTCCTAATATTATGGATGCTAGTGTACCTATTGGTAAGGATGATAGTGAAAATGTTGAGGTTCAAAGATTTGGAGAGCCTGTGGTACCAGATTATGAAATTCCTTATCATGCCGATATTATTGAAAGATTAGGTGGTATGGATAAGGCTTCAGCTGGGCGTACTAGTGGTGAAGGTTTTTACTATTTACTTGGCGATGTTGCAAGACTTCATGAAGCAATGCTTGCGTATGCTAGAGATTATATGATTAATCAAGGATTTACATATTGTATTCCACCATTTATGATTCATAGTGATGTTGTTACTGGGGTTATGTCTTTTCCAGAAATGGAAGCGATGATGTATAAAATTGAAAATGAAGATTTATACTTAATTGGTACTTCAGAACATTCAATGATTGGTAGATTTAAAGATCAAATGATTAAGAAAAGTGACCTACCTATTAGGATGACTTCTTATTCACCATGTTTCCGTAAGGAAGGTGGTTCACATGGTTTAGAAGAAAGAGGATTATATCGTGTTCATCAGTTTGAAAAGCAAGAAATGATTGTGTTATGTGAACCAGAAGATTCAATGAAGTATTATGAACAAATGTGGAAGTATACAGTTGAAATATTTAGAAATATGGATGTTCCAGTAAGACAACTTGAATGTTGTAGTGGGGATTTAGCTGATTTGAAGGTTAAGTCATGTGATATTGAAGCTTGGAGTCCAAGACAAAAGAAATATTTTGAAGTTGGTTCTTGTTCTAATTTAGGGGATGCGCAAGCAAGAAGATTAAGTATTAGAGTTAAGGGAGATAAGGGTAATTATTTCTTAAATACTTTGAATAATACTTGTTTGGCGACTCCAAGAGGGTTGATTGCTGTAATTGAGAATAACTATAATGAAGATGGTAGTGTTAATATTCCTAAGGTGTTACAACCATATATGGGCGGATTAGAAAAAATCGTTCCTAAAAATTAAGAAGGCTTGATGTCTTCTTTTTAAATTTCAAAGTGCAATTTTAAGATTTCAAAGTGCAAAATTTGCACTTTGAAATTGATAAATATGTGATAATATGATACAATATTTATAGTTAGGAGATACATATGAATAAAGAAAATTGGAACTTAGAACTGGAAAAATATATTAAACAAGGAGAACCTAATGAAGTAGAAAAAACTAAAAATTGGGAAACTGCTATAGGTTTACAGGATGTTGATGGTTTAAAGCCTTCAAAGTATTTAATTGAAACGGCAAAAGAGCATATTGAAGGAAATATTGATATAAAAGAAGTTGAAAATAGAATAAATCAATATTACAAAGTATTAGATGAGAGAAATTCTCTTGAATCTGAAGATAATGAAGAAGCAGATAAAGTAGCCGTAAGAATAGCAGAAATTTTAAGCGATAAATCATTTAACTTTAGTCCAACTGAACTTATAAGTATTCATCAAAAATTGTTTTCGGGAGTATTTAAACACGCCGGAAAAATAAGAACTTATAATTTTACTAAAAATGAGTGGGTATTAAATGGCGATACTGTTATTTATGCTTCATATGATACGATAATGGATAGTTTGAAATATGACTTTGAACAAGAAAAAAACTTTTCATATAAAGATTTGTCATTTGATGATTCGATAAAGCATTTATGTCGTTTTACCTCGAATATATGGCAGGTGCATCCTTTTTGTGAAGGCAACACTAGAACTACGGCCGTGTTTATTATTAAGTATTTGAGGACTTTTGGATTTAATATTAATGATGATGTTTTTGCCGAGCATTCTTGGTATTTTAGAAACTCGTTAGTTAGAGCTAACTATAAAAATTTTAACGCTAATGTCTTTGAAGATATATCATTTTTAGAAAAGTTTTTCTATAATTTGTTATCAAATACTAATTATGAATTAAAAAATAGATATACTCATATTGATTATGTGAATGATACAATTAGTAGTAAGGTCAATAACAAGTATACTTTAGAAGAACAAGCGATTATTAATATTGTTAAAGATAATCCTTTAATAAAGCAAGAGGAAATAGCTATTAAAATTAATAAGTCGGTAAGAACTGTTAAAACTTTAATGAGTGAAATGCAAAATAAAGGGTTAATAGCTAGAAAAAATGGTAAACGAAATGGTGAATGGGAGATTTTGTAATCGTAATTATATCTGGTAGATTGTCTATCAGATTTTTTTATTTTATTTCAAAGTGCAATTTTAGAATTTCAAAGTGCAGAATTTGCACTTTGAAATAATTCCTTTGGCATTTTTAAAGTTTTTTCTAATTAGTTTATTATTGCATTGATTCTAATAACTACTAACTGTTAGATTTTGTCTATTAGTTTTTTTTCTTGACAGTTGAACGCTTATTCAACTATAATGAGGATAGTTGAATAGATATTCAACCAAGAGGAGATACTATGGAACAAAAAGAATTAATATGTGATTGTAATATAATCCACCAAGATAGAGTTAATGATGCCCTACAAAATAGACCAAGTAGTTTTGAGTTAGATAATCTTTCAGAACTATTTAAAATACTAGGAGATAAGACAAGAATAAACATTATTTGGACATTAGATAATAGAGAGATGTGTGTCTGTGATATTGCTAATGTCTTAAATATGACGAAGTCTTCAATCTCTCATCAGCTAGCAATTCTTAAAAATGCAGGAATAGTTAAATATTATAAATCAGGTAAAGAAGTATACTATACCTTAGATGATGAACATATAAATAAATTGTATGAGATTGGACTTCTACATATCGAACATAGAATGAAGGATGAAAATGAAGAAATATAAATATAATATTAATAATTTAGATTGTGCGGCTTGTGCAAGAGAGATTGAAGAAATGCTAAATAAACATGAAGACTTTAGCAATGCCACAGTTAACTTTAATACGTGTAAGATAGCATATGAATCAAATAAAGATTATTCTTTAGAAGAATTAAATGATTTAGTTAGAAGAGTTGAACCAGAGTGTTTTATAACGTTAGAAGAGAAAGAGACTAGAAAAGAATTTTCTTTAAGTTTTCTAGTACTAGCTTTAGCAATAGGACTTTCAGGATATTTCTTACCATTACCTAAAGTAATAAAAATAATTTTGTATCTGATATCTTATAGTATGTTACTTTATAGAACAACAATTAATGCTGTTAAGTTATTACTTAAAGGTAATGGTATTAATGAAAATGCTTTAATGACAATTTCTTGTTTAGGTGCTTTAGCACTAGGTGAAGTCTTAGAAGGTATGATGGTTATTACCTTATATACCATAGGTAAAATATTAGAAGAAAAAGCTATTAATAATTCAAGAAAATCTATTAAAGATTTATTAGATATTAAAGAACCTTATGTCAACTTAAAAGTTAGGGATAAGATAGATCAAATTAGAGTAGAAGATGTTAAACTTAATGATATTTTAGTAGTTAAAAAAGGAGAAAAAATACCGGTTGATGGGGTAGTTGTTAAAGGTAGTACTTTACTTGATACTTCGGCTTTAACGGGAGAATCTGACTTAGAAAGCGTTACCATTAAATCTAATGTTATATCAGGAAGTATTAATATGGGAGAAGTAATCGAGATTAAAGCCACTAAAACTTATGATAATTCAACCGTATCTAAAGTCTTAGAGTTACTAGATAGTGCGACGGATAAAAAGACGAAGACAGAAACTACAGTATCTAAAATAAGTAAGGTATATACTCCAAGTGTTATTATTATGGCTATTCTTATAATGATATTCTTACCTATATTTACTGATGTAACTATTAAAGAAAGTATCTATAGAGGATTAACATTCTTAGTAATATCTTGTCCTTGTGCAATTGCGATATCTATTCCGTTATCTTATTTTACTGGGATAGGAGTTAGTAGTAAGAAAGGAATATTAATAAAGGGGAGTAATTATTTAGATAATTTAAGTGATACTTCGAGTGTTATATTTGATAAGACTGGTACTTTAACTAATGGAACATTTAATGTATCTAAGATAGAGATAGAAGATAGTAGATATAATTATGATGAAATAATAGATATTTTAATTAAGGGAGAATCTTTTTCTAATCATCCTATTGCAAAATCTATTTTGAAGTTAAAGAATACTAAAGTTGATAATAGTGATGTTAGAGATTTTAAAGAGATTGAAGGTCAAGGTATAACATTTAAACTAGGGGATAAGAATATATTTATTGGTAATAAAAGACTTTGCTCTTGTAATCATGAATGTATGTTACATTTAAATATTAATGGCAATCATGTAGCATCTATTAGTATTGATGATGGTATTAAAGAAAGTGCTAAAGAGACAATAAGTAAATTAAAGAGTTATGGTATTAAGACTTATATGTTTACGGGGGATAGAAAAGAGAATGCTTTAGTTATTGGTCATACTTTGGGTATTGATGAGATTAAGTATGAGATGTTACCACAAGATAAGTTTTCTAACTATGAGAGTGTTAGTAAAGATAATAAGATTACTATCTTTGTAGGAGATGGTATTAATGATGCACCAGTATTAAAAAGAGCCGATATAGGTATATCTATGGGTGGTGTTGGTAGTGATATTGCTATTGAAGCTAGTGATATTGTATTAATGAGTGATGAGGTAGATAGAATACCTTTAGCGATAGATATATCTAAATATACTAAGCGTATTATTAAAGAAAATTTAATATTTGCTTTAAGTGTTAAGGTTATTATTTTATTACTTAGTGTTTTTGGTCTTGCTAATATGTGGTTAGCAGTATTTGGGGATACTGGGGTTACTTTACTTACTATTTTAAATACTTTAAGAATTATGAAGAAATATAGATAGTATTTATATGGGCATTGCTTTAGGGTGATGTCTTTTTTCTTACGACATTTCTTACAACATAAGTTTATCTAAAGAAATCATTTTGCAAATAAATATCGTGAAAATGAATAAATTTCTTGCGACATTTCTTACGGCATAGTAAACTATTAGTTAGAAGATATTAGTATGAGTAAAATTTATAAGAGAGAAGATTATTTAAAAAGAATACGTGGGCTTTATAATGATAGTTCAATGATTAAAATTATTACAGGGATACTTGGCTGTGGTAAAACTTTTCTTTTAAAATCTATTATAGAAGAACTATTAGATAATGGTGTTTTAGATAAAGATATTATATATATTGATTTAGATAATTATAATATAACTACTCCAAATATTTTAGAACAATTGATAGATAGTTTAATTACGGATAAAGATTTTAAATATATTTTTATTGACGAAATTCAAAATGTCGAAGATTATGAAAAATTAATTAATGCTTATCGTTTAGAAGACAATTACTCTATATTTTTAACTGGCTCTAATAATAGTATATTTAAGGGAAAGAATATTACTAAAATTACAGGAAGATATATTGAAATAGAAGTTTTGCCATTAAATTTTTATGAATATGTAGATATGAAAAAGTTTTTAGGCAAAACTGTAAGTGCTAATATATATCATGAATTTGAAGAATACATAAGAGATGGTGGATTTCCAGGTTCATTAATGTATGATAATCATAATGATAAGGTATTATATACTAAAGGTGTTATTGACCAAATTTTTGAAAAAGATATAAAAAATCATAAGAAAATTCAAGATAAAGAGTTATTTGAAATAATTGAAAAATATGTTGTTAATAATTTTGGGGCAATTATCTCAATTGGCAATATATACAAATATTTAACTGAAAGTTTAAAAATGACTATTGATAGAAGAACTATCAAAACATATATTGAGTTATTAGAGAATGCTAAAATAATATATCCATGTGATTTATTTGATATGAAGTCTAAAATAGTGTTAGATGGTGATAAAAAATACTATTTAGCTGATTTAAGCATTTATTATGCTTTAAATACGGATAATAGAATTAATTATGGTCCGGTGTTAGAAAATATTTTATTTATCTATTTAATGAGCCATGATTATAATTTAAGTGTTGGTAGAATAGGTAATTTAGAATGTGATTTTATAGCTAGACGTGGTATAGATAAATATTTTTATTTACAAGTTGCTAAGAATGTTCAAGAGGAAAAGACATTTAAAAGAGAGTATAGACCTTTTTATGAAATTAAAGAGATGTATCCTAGATATTTATTTTTAGCTGATATTATCTTACAAGAGAATATTGATGGTATTAATAATGTTAATATTGTTGACTTTATTTATGAGAATAGAGAATTATAGTTTTAAGAGCTTTACTTTGATAGTAGAGTTTTTTTATAAATTTTTTTGCCTAATTTTGTTACTTTTTTCGACATTTTTTGCACTTTTTATGTACTATACTTGTATTTAGTTATCAGTTAGCATACACATATTACAATATATCTGTTGTAAGTTTTATGCACAAATACGATATTTTGTGTTATACTTTAATTATAGTATGATACGAAATACGAAATGTCATATGAAACGCAATGCAAAATGTTTTCTTTTGGAGGTTATAATATGAATTTTAAACGTAAGTTATGGTGGGCACAGCATAGGACTGATGTCTTTAAATATGGTACTATTTTATCTTTAGTTTTAATAGTTACTATATCAATTATATATTTTACATATTCTAAGTTTAGTAGTAGTAATGAAGCCACTATGCATGAAACAACTGTTGAACCTTCCATTAAGAATGATGATCTTATTGCTAGTTATATTGATGGTGAATGGTCAAATGAGATTCCTGGTAAGAACGATGGTTACATTGTTGATAAAATAGTTT